>Ga0209070_100136_pt1 | contig 100139 bp, 93 predicted proteins | sample SynthPrep_5_END__FD_187205 | JGI IMG/M metagenome (GOLD analysis project Ga0209070, IMG submission 187205) | Synthetic microbial communities from Ohio, USA - SynthPrep_5_END_DS10_MetaG (SPAdes) (version 2) | ecosystem: Engineered > Bioreactor > Aerobic > Activated sludge | place: USA: Ohio... | reverse complement strand
CGAGGCGGCGAATGGCACCGCAGGGGCCGCCATCCGGACGCCGGGGTGCATCAATGGAAGTGCGGTTGGCAGGTTTTGCGGCTGCTGCGCAACCGATCGCAGCCTCGCAGGCTCGGCAGCGGCTACAGCGGTCGTTTTGCAGCCTTCCAGCGGTTTTGGCGGTATGTAATAGCCGTACAGCCTTTGCCTGGCAACGATTACGTAGCAATTACGTAACCGTTACGTAGCAATTACATAGCGTGCTAGAGGTCCAACACCAGGCGCCGGCTCTTGCAGCCGGAAACGCAGACCATCATCGATCGGTTGGCCGCCCGTTCGGCTTTGGTCAGCACGCCGTCGCGGTGGTCGATCTCGCCTTCCACCACCCGCGTTTCACAGGAGCCGCAGACTCCTTCGCGACAGCTGTGGTCGATGTCGCAGCCGGCTTCGAGCAGCACATCCAGCAGGCTCAGGCCGGGCTCCACGGACAGGGTCTTGCCGGACTTTTTCAGCTCGACGCTGTAACTGCTCTGGGCGTCTGCGCTGGGCGGCAACTCGGCGGCGAAGCGCTCGATATGGGCATGGGGATAACCCAGGCGCTCGCAGGTGGCTTCGAAGGCATCGAGCATCGGCGTCGGGCCGCAGCAGTAGAAGTGCGTGTCCGCCGGCTGGCCGGCGAGGTAGGCGGCGAGGTCCGGCGGTGCGCCTTTCTCGTCGTTGAAGTGGTAGATCACCCGGGCCTTGAGCCCGCTCAGCTCTTCCACCAGCGCGGCCTCCTGGCGCGAGCGCGCGCAGTAGATCAGCTCGGCGGATTTTCCCAGGGCCAGCAGTTGGCGGAACATGCAGTAGATCGGCGTGATGCCGATGCCACCGGCCACCAGCACGCTGTGGCTGGCGCTTGGCTCCAGTTCGAAGTTGTTGCGCGGCGCGGCGATCGACAGGTGCATGCCGACCCGCAGCTGGCTGTGCACGTATTCCGAGCCGCCGCGGCTGTTGCGGTCGCGCAGGATGCCGACCACATAACGGCCCTGGTCGCTGGGCGAGTTGAGCAGCGAGTAACTGCGCACCAGGCCGTTGGCCAGGTGCAGGTCGATGTGCGAGCCGGCGTCGAACGGCGGGAACACCGTATCGCCCAGGGGCCGCAGCTCGACGCTGATGATGCCTTCGGCTTCGTAGCGCAAGGTGTGGACGCGGGCGGTGAGGAGGGAGGGTTTAGACATCGTTCACCTCTATGACGGTACGCAGGTCGACATCGAGCCGGGCGTCGGCCTCGATCTCGACCCGTAATTCGGGAAACACCAACGCACTGACCGCCACCAGGGTGGAGGTCGGGAACAGCGCCTGCCCGGCAAAGAAATCGCGCCGGGCGCGGCCCACCTGCTCCTTGTCGGCGATGTCGGTGAGGTACACCGTCAGCCGGCAGATATTGCCGATGTGGCCGCCGGCGGCTTCCACCAAGGCCTGGATCTTGCCCAGCACCAGCAGGGTCTGGGCGTAGCCATCCAGCGCCGCGCCGGCTTGCGCGGCCTCGCGGCTGGCGGGGTGCGCGGTCATGCCGGACAGCAGCACCTCGCGGCCAATCACCAGGGCATTGGACCAAATGGCGCCGGCCGGCTCGGCCACGGCTGCGCTGCGCACCCGGTGCACGGCCCGGTTCATGGCAACTGCTTCGCTTCGATCAGTTCGAGCTGGGCCTTGGCAGCGTTCTTCAGGTAGCGCCGCAGCCGCACCACGCCCAGGTCGTGCTGGTAGAGGTTTTCGCGCTGGTTGGCGTCCGGCTCCATGAACTCCAGCAGCACCCGGTCCTGCTCCAGCACCGCCCAGTGCCGCGCTTCCAGGCGGTTCTTGTAGAGGAAGCGCCAGGTGTCGCGCTGCCAGCCGGTCAGCGGACGGCAGCGCCAGTGGAACACCGCCGCCAGCGAGCGGCTGCTCGGGGTGTAGCTGCCGATGATGGTGAAGTTGCCGCCCGGGCCGCCGGTTTTCGGGTAGGGAATTTCCAGGCGCAGCCAGTGGCAGCCGTTGTCCATGAACTCGGTCCAGTCGAAGTTCACCCCGCGCTGGCCTTCCTTCTCGAAGAAGAAGCCGTTGTCGGTATCGCGGGTGACGAACTTGGCGGTGGCTTCGCCTTCGCTCATCGAGTGCGACATCTTGTGCAGGTAGGTGCCGTGCATCGGGTCCATGACGTTGTCGAGCACGTAGCGGTAGTCGCCTTTCCACTCGGTGTAGCAGACGAAGCTGCTCCACTCGGGGGAACTCAGCTGCTCCGGCAGCACCAGTTCCGGCGGGGTTTCCAAGTGCGGGTCGGTGGCGTTGAACAGGAAGATCGCGCCGGCGGCTTCGCGGGTGTGGAACATCCGCGTCGGCCGGCTGCCTTCGAGCTTGCAGCCGGGGCTGCCGGGCACCTTGGTCACGGTGCCGTCGCAGCGCACTTCGACGCCGTGGTAAGGGCATTGCAGGCGATCACCCAGCACCGGCCCCTGGGACAGCGGCGCGCCGCGATGCGGGCAATGGTCTTCCAGAGCATGGACGCTGCCATCGTTGTCGCGCCACAGGGCGATCTTGTAGCCCAGGCGGCGCACCGATACCGGCTTCTCGCCCAGCAGGTCCGAGGGCAATACCGGGAACCAGAGGTCCTTGAGGCCATTGGCCAGGTGATTTTCAACAGGGTCGACGGTCAGTTGCGTATTCATCTTGTTATTCCTTCTGCCGGGTCATTCGCCCAGCCGGGCCATCAGGGTTTTATAGGCATCCTCGGTCCACTCGCCGCTGGTCAGCGGGCAGGGCGGCCCGGCCAGGTTGAGGTGGGCGAGCAGCGCCGGCAGCTCGCTCACGCCATTGCCGAAAGCGCGCTCGATGGAATCGCCCAGCAGCTCTTCGAACTGGGTGTTGGGCCGCTTGCGCGCCTGATGGGGTTCGAGGAATCGTTCGTGGGTGTTCATGTCATTGACCTCCGTTGCGTACCCGTTCGCGGATCGTTTCGCGTACCGGGATAAAGTCGTATGTCGGGAAAACCTCAGTGCCGAACACGCCCCAGGCCGAGCGTTCGAGCTCGACGTTGAGGGCCGGCAGCAGGCTTGGCGGCAAGCGCAGGGTGACGATCTGGCCCAGGCCCATGGCCACGGTCCACGACACCAGCTCGACGCCTTGCGGTGGAAAGCGCTCCCACCAGTCCTGCTGCTTCATGTGGCGCTGGATGTCTTCCAGGTTCTTCGATTGGTCGTGCTTGAGCAGCACGGTCACCAGCAATGTCTCGCTCATGTTCAGGCCGCGCTGTCGGTGGGCACGGCCCAGGCGTCATAGCCGTAGACCCAGTCGGCGTTGCCGCCGTCCTTGAGCCACTGGTTGCCCCGCGAGCCGATCTGGATCTGGCTGGTGCGCGCCAGGCGCGCCTGCTGGTAGGCCTGCAAGGCCGCGGCGACCGACGCCGGGCTGTCGAGGTCGTGCAGGTAGCGGGCGAGCACCACCGCGTCCTCGATGGCCTGGCCGGCGCCCTGGGCCATGAACGGCATCATCGGGTGGCAGGCGTCACCCAGCAGGGTGATCGCGCCCCTGGACCAGAACGGCAGCGGATCGCGTTCGTACAGCGCGGTCTTGAGCACATCGGTGCAGGCGTCGAGCAGGGCGCGGGCGTCCGGGTGGAACGCCCGGTAGTGGCTGCGCAGTTCCTCGGCGTCGCCGGCACTGGTCCAGGACTCCTCGTGCCAGCTGTCCTGGGCGGTAGTGGCGAAGATGAAGATGTCCTTACCCTGGTTCAGCGGGAAGGTGACGATCTGGCTCTGCGGGTTGGGGCCCCACCATTTGGTGAAGGCCTGGATGTTCGGCACCTGGGCCACGCGCTCGGCCGGCACCACCGCGCGGTAGGCCACCACCCCGGTGAAGCGCGGATGTTCTTCGCCGAACAGCGCGTTGCGCACCACCGAGTGGATGCCGTCGGCGCCGATCAAGACATCGCAGCGGTGCTGGCTGCCGTCCTTGAAGTGCAGCGCGATGCCGTCGTCGTCTTGGATCACCCGTTCGGCGCGCTTGGCGAATTGCACCTGCTCCAGCGGGAACACTTCGGCCAGGGCCGCCAGCAGGTCGGCGCGGTGGATGGTCAGTTGCGGCGCGCCGTATTTGCGCTCGGCGGCGTCGGCCATTTCCAGGCGCGAGGTTTCTTCGCCGCTGTCCCACATCCGGCTGATGCGATGGGTCGGCCGGGCGGCCGGCAGGCGCACCGCGGCACCTATGCCCAGGCCGTCCAGCGCGCGCACCGCGTTGGGCGTGAGGTTGATGTCGGCGCCGACCCGCAGGAAGGCTTTCGACTGTTCGAACACGGTGACCCGGTGGCCGGCGCGGTGCAGGGCGATGGCGGCGGTCAGGCCGCCGATACCGGCGCCGGCGATGGCAATGTTCAGGGAAGACATGGACGACTCCTGCTCAGGGTTTCGGTTTGTCGGTGAGGAATTTGCCTTGCGGCGCCTCGACGTTCTGCTGGCGCCGGGTGTGGCCGTCGATGCCGCCGGCAATCGCCCATTCGGCGAACACCGTGGGCCCCGGTTCGAAGGTGCGCGGCTGCCATTCGCCGGTCAGTTGGTCTTCGTCGGCGTAGTACTCCACCAGCGCGCCGGCGGGGTTCTTGAAGTACCAGAAGAACGCCGAAGACACCGGGTGCCGCCCCGGGCCGATCTCGGTGGTCCAGCCGCTGCGGGAGATGTGCATGCCGCCGCCGAACACTTCGTGCACGTCGCGCACGGTGAACGCCACGTGGTTGAGCCCGGCCCGCGGCGCCGGCAGTTGCAGCATGAACAGGTCGTGGTGGCCGCCTTCCTCGGCGGTGCGCAAGAACGCCCCGCGGTCCGGATAACGGTCCGAGGCCTGGAAGCCGAAACGCTCGTGGTAGAAGGCTTCGCAGGCGTTCACGTCCTTGACGAAAAACACCACGTGGCCGACTTCGATCGGCGTCGCGCGTTCATAGACCGGCGCCGCCTTGTTGATCCGGCCCTTGGTCTGCCAGGTGTTGTGGCCGCTGCACTCGATGTCGATCTCGCGCTTGCGGGTCACTTGCAGGCGGATCGCCAGGCCGTTGGGATCGGTGCAGCCGATGCGCCCGTCGGTCTCGACAAACCCTGGGTCATGGGCGATGCGCTGGCGGTACAGCGCCAGGTCCGCCGTACTGGCCACGCCCCAGACCACTTCGCGCACGGTGGAGCCGGCCTCGATGGCGGGCGGCAGGCCCGGCTTGTCCAGGTCGGCGAGCACCACGCGGCAGCCGTTGAGGGTTTCGAAGATCACCTCGTCGGGCTGCGCGCTGACCTGCTTGAGGCCCCAGTCGCTGAAAAACCGCACGCAGGTGTCCAGATCCTCGACGCCATAGGTGACTTCATCGATGCCTAACACGCTCATAGCGCTACCTCTCGTGGCACACCGGCCCAGGCCAGTGGCTGTTCGTTCATGCCCCAATAGAGGCTCTTCTGTTCCATGTACTGCAGGATGCCCAGGCGGCCTTTTTCGCGGCCCAGGCCGCTGTCGCGCCAGCCGCCGAAGGGCGTGGAGATCGAGAACTGCTTGTAGGTGTTGATCCACACCGTGCCGGCCTGCAGGCGCCGGCCCAGGGCCCAGGCGCGCTTGTAGTCGCGGCTCCAGATCCCGGCCGCGAGGGCGTACAGGCTGTCGTTGGCCTGCTCCAGCAGCTGCGCTTCGTCATCGAAGGGCATGGCCACCAGCACCGGGCCGAAGATTTCTTCCTGGCAGGTCTGCTGGCTGTTGCTCAGGCCTTCGAGGATGGTCGGCGGGTAGAAGTAGCCTTGATCGTAGATGCCGCCGGTTGGGCGCTGGCCGCCGAGCAGCAGGCGTCCGCCCTCGGCCAGCCCGAGGGCCACGTAGCGCTCCACCGATTCGCGATGGCCGGCGCTGATCAGCGGGCCCATCTGGGTGTTTTCGTCGGCCGGGTCGCCGACCCGCAGGTTGGCCGCGGCCGCCACCAGGCGCTGCATGAACGGCTCGTACAAGGCGCGGGCGACGAACAGCCGGGAGCCGGCGATGCAGGCTTCACCCGAGGAACTGAAGATGCCGTACAGCACCCCGGCCACGGCGTGGTCGAGGTCGGCGTCGTCGAGGACGATGGTCGGCGACTTGCCGCCCAGTTCCAGGGACACCGGCATCATCTTGTCGGCGGCGATATGGGCGATGTGCTTGCCGGTGCGGGTGCCGCCGGTGAACGACACGCGCTTGACCAGCGGATGCCGGGTCAGGGCGTCGCCGAGCAGCGAACCCTTGCCGGGCAGCACGCTGACCAGGCCCTTGGGCAGGCCGGCTTCTTCGCACAGGCGGGCCAGGCGCAGGGCCAGCAGCGGGGTGATTTCCGCCGGCTTGATCACCACCGCGTTGCCCGCCGCCAGGGCCGGCGCGACCTTCTGCGCCTCGCTGGCGATCGGCGAGTTCCACGGGGTGATCGCAGCGACCACGCCCATTGGCTCATACACGCTCATGCTGACGAAATCGCCGCGCGACGGGGTGATGGTTTCTTCCAGGGTTTCGCAGGCCGCGGCGAAGAACTGGAAGGTGCCGGCGGCGCTGGCCACCAGGGCGCGGGTCTCGTTGATCGGCTTGCCGTTGTCCTGGCGCTGCAATTGCGCAAGCTCTTCGCCGCGCTCACGGATCAGTTCGGCGATGCGGTACAGCACGCCGGCCCGCTCGTGGGGTTTGCGCTGGGCCCAGCCGCTGTGCAGGAACGCCTGGTGCGCGCCCTGGATGGCGTCTTCGACATCCTGCAGATCGGCGGCGTTGAGCCAGGCCACGGCTTCGCCGGTGGCCGGGTAGCGGCTGGCGTAACGCTCGCCGCGGCCCAGGCGCCACTCGCCGGCGATGCAGATCGGTAAAGTCTGTTCGAGGGTCATCGACCGGCTCCTTAAATGGATATCGCGTGGGCGTGGTTGCCCAGGGCGCGGACCACGCTGTACACGGTCAGCGCCGAAGTCTTGGGGTTGGCCAGCAGCGGCTTGCCGCGCAAGCTCAACTCGAAACCGCCGAAGGCGCCCCGGGCTTCGAAGTGGTGGACGTTTTCCTCGCTGTGGGGGTCGGCGATCAGCGTCACCTGGGTGCGATCCAGGCCGATGCCGGCCAGCGACAGGGTGGCGGCGACGTTGGCGTTCTTCGGGTACAGCCGCGCCGCTTCGCGGGCGCTGCCCTGGAAGATCACCGTGGCCTCGCTGATGCTGTCGAGGTCGCAGGCCTGCTCGCCGGGGGTGTTCTTCCAGGCGCGGGCCGGCTTGCGCCCGGTGTAGTTGACCGAGTCCAGCCCGCCGACCTTGGCCGCCGACAGCGCATCGATGCCGCCGATGGCGCCGGGCAGCAGTTCGATGCGGGTCTGGCCGCGTTCGGCGGCGGCTTCCAGGCGCTCCACCAGGCCGACTTCGGACAGCGCGCCGACCGAGACGATCAGGCAGGCGATGCCGCGCTCCAGGGCCGGCAGCACGTGTTCTTCAATGGCCCGGTGGCCGGCGCATTCCACCAGCAGGTCCGGACGGGCGTCGGCCGGCAGCGCGGTGAGTACCTGCGGCGGCTGCTTGAAGCTGGCCAGGCGCTGGCGCACCAGGGCTTCGGAACCCTGGGAGGCGATGACGTAGTCCACGCACAACTGCGGGTCCTGCTCCAGCAGTTCGAGCACGCCGACGCCAATGGCGCCGCAGCCGATCATGGTGATATGCAACATGGCGCGATCCTCAGGCGGTGGCCTTCTGGGCTTTGGTTTCGCTGTTGGGCGGGCCGGCGAACTGGGTGGCGAAGTTGCCGACGCTGAGCATGTCGACTTCCAGCAGGAACGGGCCGGGCTGGCTCAGGGCGCTGTCCACCACCTTGCCGAAGTCCTTGAGGTCGGTGACCAGGCCGTGGCGCAGCCCCAGGGACTCGGCGAGCTTGGTGTAGTCCGGGGTGTGCAGGTCGACGTAGCAATGGCGGCTGCCGTAGACCGCGTCCTGGATATTGCGGATCACCCCGTAGCGCTGGTCGTTCATCAGCAGGATCACCAGGTTGGCGCGCTCCTGGACCAGGGTCGCCAGCTCACCGAGGTTGAGGATGAAACCGCCGTCGCCGGCCAGGGCGAAGACCTTGCGCCCGGGCGCGGTTTCGGCGGCGGCCACGGCCGCGCCGATGCCCATCGCCAGGCCCTGGCCGATGCCGCCACCGAGGGCGTGGACCCCGGCGCGCGGGTGATAGAGGGTCAGCAGGCGGTTGCCCCAGATGCTGTTGGACAGGGTCACGTCGCGCACCCAGGAGAAGTTGCGGCCGGTGCTGGCCTGCAGCTGTTCGACCATCGCCGAGTACGGCCCCAGGTCGGCCACCAGCTGGCTGCGCGATTGCTCGCGGACCGCCTTGAGTTCGGCGAGGAAGTCCGGGTCGGTCTGCAGGCGGCCTTCGAGGCGGTCGGCCAGGCCCTCCAGGGCCAGCGCGGCGTCGCCGCAGATAAACAGTTCGCTGGCGTAGCTGCGGCCTTCGATGGCCGGGTTGGCGTCGATGCGCAGGGTGTTCTGCGGCAGCTTCAGGGCGTACTTGAAGGTCTCGTTGCTGCGCAGCCGCGAGCCGGCGATCAGCAGCGCGTCGCAGGTTTGCAGGAACTGCTCGACCCGCTTGTTCTGCGAGAAGGCCCCGAGGCAACGCTCGTCGTCTTCGTTGACCACGCCGCGGCCCTGGGTCGAGGTGATGACGCCCACGCCCATGGCCAGCAGGCGCTTGACCTGCGCCCCGGCATGCCGGGCGCCACCGCCGAGCCAGAGCAGCGGACGCTTGGCCCCGGCCAGGCGTTCGGCGACCAGGTCGAGGGCTTCCGGCGCCGGCACCGCGACCGGGATCGGCAACGGCGACAGGTCGGTGGGCATCGGGATAAAGGTCGACTGGATATCGATCGGGATTTCCACGCTCACCGGCCCGGTCGGCGCGGTCAGGGCGGTCTGCACCGCCAGCTTCAGGGTGCTGATGGCGGTCTCGACGCTGCGCACGCGGAACGCCGCCTTGGACACCGCCTTGAGCATGTTCAGCTGGTCGCGGGCTTCGTGGATGTAGGCCAGTTCCTGGTCGAGGTACGGCGTTTCGATCTGCCCGGTGATGTGCAGCAGCGGCGTGCCGGCGGTCTGCGCTTCGACCATGGCGCCGGCGGCGTTGCCGGCCGCGGTGCCGGTGGAGGTCAGGCACACGCCGAGGCCGCCGGTGGTGCGGGCATAGGCGTCGGCCATGTTGGCGGCGCCGGCTTCGCCGCGGGCCATGACGAAGCGGATATTGCCGCGCACGGCAAAGGCATCGAGGATCGGCATGTTGTGGATCGAGATCACGCCGAACGCGGCCTTGACCTCGCATTGTTCGAGAAAGGCGGTGATGGCAGCGCCCACGGTGACAGTGTTTTCGTTACGCATGGCGGGACAGGCCTCCGGATACATCGATATGGCTGCCTGTGGTGTAAGCCGACAGAGGCGAGGCCAGGAACAGGATCGCGCGGGCCGCTTCCAGCGGCAGGCCCAGGCGCCCCAAGGGAATGTGTTTGCGTTGCGCCAGCTGGGCGGTCCATTGCGCCCAGTCGAGGTCGCGTTCTTCGCGGGCCTCGAAGCGCCGGCGCCATTGCCCGGACTCCACCAGGCCAATGAGAATGCCGTTGACCCGGATGCCCTGCGGGGCGAATTCGGTGGCCATCGAGCGCACCAGGTTCATCACCCCGGCGCGGGCGGCCGAGGTGGCGACCATGTGCGGTTCCGGCTGGCAGGCCAGCAGCGAGTTGACGCAGACGATGGCGGCCTCGCGCTGGCTTTCCAGCTGGGCCTTGAAGGCGCGGACCGGGTTGATCACCGAGAAGAATTTCAGGTTCAGCTCTTCGCTCCAGGCGGCGTCGCTGGTGTCGGCGAAGGTCGAGACCCGGCCTTGCCCGGCGTTGTTAATCAGCACGCTGGCCTCGCCGAGCGCGGCCTGGCTGGCATGGGCGAAGGCGCTGACCGACTCGGCGTCGAGCACGTTGCACACCTGGGCCAGCATCCGGGCCTGGGGGAAGCGCTGGCGCAGGCCGGCTTCGGCGCTGCGCAGGCGCTCGCCGTCGCGTCCGCAGAAGGCCACGGCGGCGCCGGCTTCCAGCAGCAGCTCGACGCAGGCCAGGCCGATGCCCGAGGAGCCGCCGGTGACGATCGCGGTGCGGCCTTGCAGTTGATAAAGGCTCATCTCAATCCCTCATCAAGGCGGTCACGCGCTGTTGCCCGTCGTGGGCCACGCCGTTGTAGTTGAGCAGGCGCGACAGCTCGTCGGCGCTGCGGCGGACCTGCGACAGCAGTTCCTCGAAATTGACATGGCCGATCTGCGTGGTGGGGATGGTCACGCCCAGGGCGGCGGCGATGCGCCCGCTCTGGTCGCGCACTGGCGCGGCCACCGTGGAGATCGCTGATTCGAAGAAACCTTCGCCGCTGATAAAGCCGCGCTGGCGGTCGGCCTGGACCATGTCGAACAGCTCCAGCACGGTTTTCGGCGTGCTGTGGGAGTACTGCTCCAGATGCTCTTCGGGGTACAGCTCGCGCAGTTCGGCCAGGGACAGGTCTTCCAGGAGGATGCGCCCCAGCACCGTGGCGTGGGCCGGCAGGCGGGTGCCGACGTTGACCGCGTTGGAGAACACCGAGGGCGGCGAGACCTTGGCCACGTAGACGATCGAGCGGCCGTCGCGCACCACCAGGTTGCTCGGGTAGTTGAGGCGGTCGCACAGGCGCGCCAGCAGCGGCTGGCCGAGCTCGGTCAGCTCCAGCGACGCCAGGTATTCGAAGCCCAGGCGCAGCACCGACATGCCGAGGCGGTATTCGTTGCCGCTGCGGGTGACGAAACCCATGGTTTCCAGGGTGGTGAGCAGGCGGAAGATGGTCGAGCGCGGCAGGGCCAGGCGGCGGGCCAGTTCCGGCGCGGTCAGGGTGCGGTTGCGCCGGCTGAACTCGCAGAGCAGCAACAGGCCACGCTCCAGGCCCGGCACTATGTATTTGTCCTGAGCGTCCTTCAGCGGATCGGAGTCGTTCATAGGGTTCTACCTGTCAGGGATTCTTTGATGGCAAAGGCCAGGCGGCCCGCGACCACCAGCGGTTGTTCGATGGGGCTGGCATGGCCCGCGTCGGCGATCAGGTTGAAGCTGGCGCCCAGCGCCTTGGCCAGGGTCAGGCAGGTCTCGGCCGGGGTGATGCGGTCGGCCTCGCCGCAATGCACTTCGCAGGGCATGCCGGGTTGGCCGTGGCGCAGCAGGTCGTCGCCGCACAGCAGCTCGATGGCCTGGCGATAACCCGCGGGGTTGAGCCGCGCCATGTTCCAGCGCACCCAGGCCAGGGCCTGCGGCGCGGCGTTGGGCGAGAGCATGTGGGCACTGCGTTGTTCGGCCAGGCCGGCGATCCCCAGATGCTCCAGGTTCTCCAGGCGCTGGCGGCGCACCAGCTGGCGCTGCTCGCCGCGTTCCGGGGCGCCATAACCCCGGGCCGGGCTGATCAGTACCAGGCGACTCACCCGGCTCGCCTGTGAACTGCGAGCGAAGGCCAGGGCCGGCAGCGCGCCGAGGGAATGCCCCACCAGCACGCATTCCTCGACGTCCAGGGCATCGAGCATCTGCACCAGGCGGGCGGCGTAGTGCTCGGCCTTGGGCGCGGGGGATTCCAGGGGGCTGGAATCGCCGTAGCCGGGCGCGTCCCAGGCGATGACCCGGGCCTGGGGCGCCAGCTGTCGGGCCACCTCTAGCCAGGACGCCGCCCCGGAACCGATGCCGTGCAGCAGCACGATCGCCGGGCCCGCGCCGCATTCGCGCAGGGCCTGCCGGCCGCCGGCCACGGGCACCAGGCGCTGGGCAAAGTCGCGGGCCAGTCGGGCCTGGAGGTCCGCCGTCGATACGGGTTGAGAGAGGCCTGGCAACATGGGCTTATCCGCGCTTGATCGAGGCCAGAGGGTGCTCTGGCGGATAGGTCGGGGTGATCGGCTTTTTCGCGCCGAGCATCACGCACATCAGCGCGTCTTCGTCGCCGATGTTGATCTCTTCGCGGTACACGCCCGGCGGCACGGAAATCACGTCGCGGTCGGTGAGGATGGTCTCGAAGCGCTCGCCATCCTTTTCCAGCACCACCTTGAGCTTGCCGCGCAGCACGAAAAACACTTCCTCGACGTCGATGTGCAGGTGTGGCGGGCCTTCGTGGCCGGCCGGGATGACCATGGTGGAGAAGGTGAAGTGCTCCGACGCAATGGTGTTCATGTCACTGCTGACACCAGTGCCGCCGGTGCCGATGTAGCGCATTTGCGCGCGACGGAATTTCGGGTCGTAGTCGGCCTGGAACTTCAGCGCGTCCCAGTCGTACTTGCGCGTCTGGTAGCGGGCGATGCGCGTGTTCATCCAGGTTTCCAGGCTCGCGCCGGCAGGGCGGTCCCAGCTTTTCGGGGTGGCGTTTTGGGCAGATAGATCGGTCATGACAGTCTCCAGATCAAGGCATGACGAACCCGCCGTTGACCGGCAGGGTTTGTCCAGTGATGAAGCGGGCAAGGTCGGACAGCGCGAACAGCACGGCGCCGCTGACGTCTTCGGGCAGTTGCGGGCGCTGGATGGCCCGCTGGTCGTTGTACAAACGGTGGCGTGCCTCGGGCACGTAGGCGGTGGCCTCCACCAGCACCAGGCCGGGGGCGATGGCGTTGACCGTGATGTTGTCGGCGCCCAGCTCGCGGGCCAGGCTGCGGGTCATGGCGATGATCGCGCCCTTGCTGGCGACGTAGGCCAGCAGGTTCGGCGCGCCCCACAGCGGGGTGTCGGAGGCCAGGTTGACGATGGCGCCGTGGCCGCTGGCGCGCAGGGCCGGCAGGCAGGCGGTGGTCATCAGCCAGGTGCCGCGCACGTTGACCTGCATCACCTGGTCCCAGGTGTCGATGCTCAGCTCTTCGCAGCCTTTGCCGCCGGAGTTGGTGATCGAGGCGTTGTTCACCAGGCCGTCGAGGCCGCCGAGCAGGTCCAGGGTGGCGGCGATGCAGGCGTCGATGGAGGCCGGTTGGGCCAGGTCGAGGGTCACAGCCTGGACGTCCAGGCCTTGGGCCCGCAGTTCGCTGGCGGCTTGCTGCACGCGCTCTTGCAGCACGTCGGCGATCACCACCCGGGCACCGGCCCGGCCGATGGCCTGGGCGAAGGCGTAGCCCAGGCCACGGGCGCCGCCGGTGACCAGCACCTGGCGCCCTTCAAGCAGAAGATTCTGGCTGTTCATTATTGGGTGCTCAGCATGGCTTTGGGCATGTAGTGCAGGACGCGTTTTTCCGCCCAGACCACGGCGCCGTAGGCGATCACCCCGATCAGGGTGAGCATGACAATGGCGACGAACACCCCGGCGGTGTTGCCCTGGCCCTCGGCGTCCACCAGCAAGAAGCCCAGGCCCTGGTTGCCGCCGACCAGCTCGCCGACGGTGACGCCGATCACCGCCAGGGTCGAGGCGATGCGCAGGCCGGAGAACAGCGCGGCCATGGCCGAGGGGAACTCCACCAGGCGGAAGATCTGCCAGCGGCTGGCGTTCATGGTGCGCACCAGGTTGATCATGTCCGGATCGACGGTGCGGATCGCCGAGAGCACGTTGATCATCACCGGGAAGAACACGATCAGGATGGCGATCAGGATCTTCGGGTAGATGGTGTAGCCCAGCCACATCACGAACAGCGGCGCGAAGGCGACTTTCGGGGCGATCTGCAAGGCCAGGATGTAGGGCGACAACATGGCTTCGGCGGCGGGCGACAGGCCCAGGGACACGCCGATCACCACTCCCAGCAGGGCGCCGAGGCCGAAGCCGACGATGATCTCCAGCGCGGTGATCAGGGTGTGTTGCAGCAGGCCGCCGCTGTGCCACATCACCAGGCTTTCCTGGGCCACGCGGCTCAGTTGCGGCATGACGAATTCGGGCATGCCGAGCAGGCCCGGGCCCCATTGCCAGAGCACCAGGAACAGGACCAGCAGCGCGGCGCTGCCGAGCATGGAGTTATTCAGGCTTTTCATCGTGTGCGTACCTTGTTGTCCCGGTGGCTCATTGCGCGGCGACCGGGCTGTCGACGAATTGGTTGGTGAACAGGTCCTCGAGCTTGGGCTCCTGGCTGACGATGCCTTCGCTGACGTAGAACTGGCGGACCTTGTCCAGGCGCTGCGGATCGATGTGGCCGAGCACGCGCTGGTTGGCGTAGACATGCTCGACGTAGAGCTTGAAAACCTTCTCCAGCGAGTCTTCCTTGCCGGCGTAGGCCGGCACGGCCTTGGCGAAGGTCACGGCGGCGGCGCGCGGGTCCTGGATAATGTCGCGCATGCCTTGCAGGGTGGCCTGGACCACGCCGCGCACGACCTTGGGCTGGTTCTTGATGGCGTCGTCGGAGGCGAGGATCGCCTGGGCCATGCTTTCGAAAATCTGCGCCTGGGGAATCAGCTTGATCCGCACCCCGGCCTCTTCGGCGTTGACCACCCAGTCCGGCACGCCCGCCATGGCCTGGGCCTTGTCGGCCGAGAACAGCTGCCAGACCCCGGCCGGCCCGGCGGCCTGGATATTCACGTCGGTCTTGCTCAGGCCGGCTTTGCGCAGCGAGGCGAGCAGGGCGTAGTAGGTGGTGTCGGAGTAGGACATCACCGTCATGGTCTTGCCCTTGAGGTCGGTGATGGACTCGATATTTTCCTTGGCGTTGGTGGCGATCATGGTCACCCCGCCGGAGCCCAGCACCGCCACGGCGCGCACCGGAATACCATTGGCCCGGACCACGATCGGCGTGTCGCCGATGGCGCCGCCGAGCAAGGCATTACCGGCACCGATCTGCTTGGCCACGTCGACCCCGCCCTTGGCGGCGATAAAGGTCAGGTTGAGGTCCTGGTCGGCGTAGTAACCCTTCTCCTTGGCGATGATCCAGGGCGCGAAGGCCGGCGAGTTGGGCGGTGCCGGCAGCAGGTAGGTGACGTCGGTCCGGGCCTGGGCCGTGCAGGCCAGGCCGAGGCCCAGGCTGAATGCACAAAGACGTTGAAACAGAGACTTGAGCATGGGGACTCCTGAATCGGTTGGGGGCCGCGAGGGCGGTGATCAGTGCAGTTCGGTGTCCGCGCCGACTTGCAGCAACTCCATCAGGCGGCCCACCAGCGGGCCGATTTCCGGCAGCTTGCGGCGCTCCAGCGGGTTGTCGCGAAACGGCAGGTCGATGCTGATTTCTTCGATGATGGTGCCGGGGCGGGCGCTCATGACCAGCAACCGGTCGGACATGGCGATGCCTTCGATCAGGTCGTGGGTGATGAACAGGGCGGTCTTCTTTTCGTCGTAGAGCATCCGCGCCATGTCCTGTTGCAGGATCATCTTGGTCTGGGCGTCGAGGGCGGAAAACGGCTCGTCGAGGAACAGCACCTGCGGGTCGATGGCCAGGGTCCGGGCCAGGGCCGCGCGCTGGCGCATGCCGCCGGACAGCTGGAACGGGTAGTGATCGGCGAAGCCCTTGAGGTGGCAGCGTTCGAGCAGGTCGTTGGCCACGGTCTGCCGGGTCGCGGCGGGCACGCCCTGGATCTCCAGGCCCAGCTCGACGTTGCGGCGAATGCTGCGCCAGGGCATCAGCAGGTCTTTCTGCAACATGAAGGCGACCTGGCGTACCGGGCCGGTGACCGGCTCGCCGCTGACGAACACTTCGCCTTCGCTGGGGCGATACAGGCCGGAACCCATATTGAGGATGGTGCTCTTGCCACAACCGGAAGGGCCGATGATCGATACCACTTCACCCCGGCGAATCTTGAAGTTCACCTCGCGAATAGCGAATGGCGCTGCGGATTGGCCCTTGGCCGGGAAACATTTGCCGACATTGCGAAATTCAATTTCAGTCGGCTCCAGATCTTCCTTGGGAGCGGGCTTATTCCATTGAGGGGCGACGGCGTACATCTCTTTCACAGCCATTGGGAAGGTACTCTGGTCTGTTTTATAGGTGATACGCCGTTTAGTGCATGAACAATGCCAGTGCTTTATAACGCGGTGTTTTAGTTTAAAAGTCCTTGTTTATTAATGAGTTGTAGTTATTTAGTTGAAAATGAAACGTTCCATATATGAAACATGGTTTCTTATTTGGCACGAAATTGCACACTGCCCGGGCAAAGCCTGGGAAGTTGCAAGAAGTCGGTGCTTGTTCGGGTAACGCAAAAAGCGGGATAAATCGCTTACTTGTTTTGTATATGAAACAGAGCAAGTAAAAGTTGTCGCTTTATCAGGGGAAGAAAGAGGCCTTGAGGGCGTTTGTGGTCCTCAAGAAAAGTATCTGCAAGCGGGACCAGGCCGGCTCGGGGGTTACCGGGCATGTGCTCAAGAACGGTTGCAGTCCTTGTCGATACTCCTGGGGCGGCATGAGGTCACTGTGTTTGGCGATGCGGCAGGCCAGGCCCTTATGTCAGGTAACGCCCCGGCCATTCGCCGCTCAGGCTGGAAACTGCTGTATATGCTGTTCCACCCACTCGAACAGGCGCTCGTCGAGCAGCGCTCGGTAGCGGTTGTAGGCGCCCTGATGGCTGTTGAAGAGCGGGTCCTGATTGATCCGCGCGGCCAACGCGCTGGGGCTGTCGCTCCCGGCATGGCTCGCCCTCAGGTGTTTCTGTCGCTGATCGGCCTGTTCCAGGGTGTCCGCCAGGGCGTCCAGTTGCAGGTGCCTGAATTGGGCGATGACCTGGGGCAGGTGAAAGTGCAGGGCACTGTCAAAGCCTTCCCAGTCCTCAAAGGCCAGCCACTCGTGGAGCACCATGAAGCAGCGCGGCGCCGGTGCCAGTTGTTCCAGCGGCTTGAAGGCCAGCCAGTACTGGCGCGGCAGTTGCTCCTCGGTTTCGATGGCCTGGGCGATCAGGTCCAGGGCCCGGCCCTTGTCTCGGTGATGTTTGCGCAGGATGCGCTGGGTCAGGGTGAAGCGTGCTTCTTCTATAGCGTGCAGGGCACGGTTCAGGTCGTAGCCGGCGTTGTGCAGGTGTTCGCGGGCTTGCTCGGGAGGCAGGCCGGACTTGTCCACCAGTAACTGCAACAGCTCGGACTTGTAGAGCTCGGCGGCTTGCTGGGGATTGCCCGCGCAGCGGGCCAGCAGGGTTTGGGCGTGGCGCAGGCCGATGGGGATCAGGTTGCGCAGTTGTTGAAGGGCCTGGATGTGCGTCGGGTCCATCGACGGGATGCCTTGGTATTCGTTGCCGGTCGCGGCGGGAGGTCGATTATCTACCCTGATGGCCGGTTGTGCCTGGCCAAAGCCTGGGCAAAGTATCGCGAAGGCCTGGATCTGTAGCCGCTGCCGCAGGCTACGATCGACCGCGAAGCGGGCGCGGCGGTTTCAAGGGCAGGTAAAGGAACAGGCAAAAAAAAGGGCTTGGAGAAGAATCTCCAAGCCCTCAAAAGGTGAGAGGTGTCTAGTCCCTCGACCTGGTGAGCGGTGCCCTGTGGCCAGGGCGGGCGTTGGTCAGGCTTTGAGCGGGACCAGACGCGGGGCAATCATGTTTTCCGGGCGCAGGATGTCGGCGAGCATGGCGTCGTCGAGCAAGCCTTCTTCGCGCACCAGTTCCAGTACGCCGCGGCCGCTTTCCAGGGCGATGCGGGCGATACGGGTGGCGTTTTCATAGCCGATGTACGGGTTCAGCGCAGTGACCAGGCCGATCGAGTGCTCGACCAGTTCGCGGCAGCGCTGCTCGTTGGCGGTGATGCCGGTGATGCAGTGCTCGCGCAGCATGTCCATGGCGCGTTGCAGCAGGCGGATCGAGTCGAAGATCTTGAAGGCGATCAGCGGCTCCATCACGTTCAGTTGCAGCTGGCCGCCTTCGGCCGCGATGGTCAGGGCCAGGTCGTTGCCGATGATCTGGAACGCCACCTGGTTGACCGCTTCCGGGATCACCGGGTTGACCTTGCCGGGCATGATCGAGCTGCCTGGCTGACGCGCTGGCAGGTTGATCTCGTTGATCCCGGTACGCGGGCCGCTGGACAGCAGGCGCAGGTCGTTGCAGATCTTCGACAGCTTGACCGCGGTGCGCTTGAGCATGCCGGAGAACAGCACGAAGGCGCCCATGTCGGAGGTGGCTTCGATCAGGTCGGCGGCCGGTACCAGCGGCTGGCCGCTGATGGTGGCCAGGCGCTGGACGGCCAGGGCCTGGTAACGCGGGTCGGCGTTGATGCCGGTACCGATGGCGGTACCGCCCAGGTTCACTTCGGTCAGCACTTCCGGCGCCAGGGTCTTCAGGCGGGCCAGGTCTTCGCTCAGGGTGGTGGCGAAGGCACGGAACTCCTGGCCCAGGGTCATCGGCACGGCGTCTTGCAGCTGGGTACGGCCCATCTTCAGGACGTGGCTGAATTCTTCACCCTTGGCGGCGAACGACTGGATCAGGCTGTCGAGGCTGGCCAGCAGCGCGTCGTGGCCCAGCAGCAGACCCAGGCGGATCGCGGTCGGGTAGGCGTCGTTGGTCGACTGCGCCATGTTCACGTCGTTGTTCGGGTGCAGGTACTGGTATTCGCCCTTGCTGTGGCCCATGGCCTCCAGCGCGATGTTGGCGATGACTTCGTTGGCATTCATGTTGGTCGAAGTGCCAGCGCCGCCTTGAATCATGTCCACCACGAACTCTTCGTGGAAGTCGCCGCGGATCAGACGGGCACAGGCTTCGCTGATGGCAGCGTGCTTGGCTTCGCTCAGGTGACCCAGCTCGCGGTTGGCGTCAGCAGCTGCCTGCTTGACCATTGCCAGGGCCACGACCAGTTTTGGGTAGTGCGAAATCGGAACGCCGGAGAGGCGGAAGTTGTTCACCGCTCGCAGGGTCTGGATGCCGTAATACGCTTGAGCAGGTACTTCGAGTACGCCAAGCAGGTCTTTTTCTGTGCGGAAAGATGCAGCGGAGGACATGATAGAAATCATCTCGATATGGACCCGGTCTGTGCCGGAACGCTGCGAATCCTAGGCCTGCGGGAAAATTTGGGCCAATGCTGTTAAACACTGGCCTATGCATAAACGGCATAATGCCCGTGTGACGCCGCTTGCGCGGCAAGCGTGTGACCTAAAATGGTGCGTTCCCCGGGAGGACGTGATGAATCTGGAAAGCAAATGGCTCGAGGACTTCAGTGCCCTGGCCGCCACCCGCAGCTTCTCGCAGGCCGCCGAACGGCGCTTCGTGACCCAGCCGGCTTTCAGCCGACGGATCCGCAGCCTGGAAGCGGCGCTGGGGCTGACCCTGGTCAACCGCTCGCGCACGCCGATCGAACTGACGGCGGCGGGGCAGCTGTTCCTGGTGACCGCGCGCACGGTGGTCGAGCAACTGGGCGAAGTGCTGCGGCACTTGCATCACCTCGAAGGCGGGCAGGGCGAAGTGATGCAGGTCGCCGCGGCGCACTCCCTGGCCCTGGGTTTCTTCCCGCGCTGGATCGCCCAGTTGCGTAACGAAGGCCTGAACATCGCCACGCGGCTGGTGGCGACCAACGTCGGCGAGGCCGTGCATGCCCTGCGCGAAGGCGGCTGCGACCTGATGCTGGCCTTCTATGACCCGGACTCGGCCATGCAGATGGACCCGGAAATCTTTCCTTCACTGCACCTGGGCCAGACCGAGATGCTGCCAGTGTGCGCGGCGGATGCCGCCGGCAAGCCGCTGTTCGACCTGGAAGGCGAGGCCAGCGTGCCGCTGCTGGCGTACAGCGCCGGGGCGTTTCTCGGGCGTTCGGTGAACCAGCTGCTGCGCCAGCGCAACCTGCGGTTCACCACGGTCTATGAAACCGCCATGGCCGACAGCCTCAAGAGCATGGCCCTGGAAGGCCTGGGGATTGCCTGGGTGCCGCACCTGAGCGTGCGCGCCGAACTGGCCCGCGGCGAACTGGTGGTCTGCGGCGGCGCGCAATGGCATGTGCCGCTGGAGATCCGCCTGTACCGCTGCGCCCTGGTGCGCAAGGCCAACGTCCGGCTGCTGTGGCGCAAGCTCGAAGGTGGCGCGGCGCAGGGCACAGGCAACACCTGACCTGTAGCCGCTGCCGAAGGCTGCGCTCGCTCTGGGCGGCACTCCGTCGCAGGGGCCGCAAAACCTGGCGACGAGGTCTGTCTGAAGGAGCGGGAATACCCCCTTTGCGCCGGCTTCGCCGTCGATCGCAGCCTGTGGCAGCGGCTACAGGAATCTGGCAACGATCCTGGCCCATGCTGACTGACCCAAAAGTCAATAAAACCGCCGCTTTGCGCCTGAAACATGGTGTATGACAGATGGTCGGCAAAAGTGCGTTTAATGCACCTTTTTCGGTATACTGCGCGGCCTTCGGCCGGTTCGTCCGGCCATAATTCGCACATTCAAGCCACGCACTCCGCGTGGCTTGTTGTTTTTGACGCGCCCGCGGGCGCCCAGAGAGAAGAGGCACGACGATGAGTGCATTGGTTGGCGTGATCATGGGCTCCAAGTCCGATTGGTCCACCCTTAGCCACACCGCCGATATGCTGGAAAAGCTCGGCATCCCTTACGAGGTGAAAGTGGTCTCTGCCCACCGCACCCCGGACCTGCTGTTCCAGTACGCCACCGATGCCGAAGCGCGTGGCATCGAGGTGATCATCGCCGGTGCCGGTGGCGCGGCCCACCTGCCAGGCATGTGCGCGGCCAAGACCCACCTGCCGGTGCTGGGCGTTCCGGTGCAGTCGTCGATGCTCTCGGGCGTCGACTCGCTGCTCTCCATCGTGCAGATGCCCGCGGGCATTCCGGTCGCCACCCTGGCCATCGGCAAGGCCGGCGCGATCAACGCCGCGCTGCTGTCGGCGAGCATCCTTGGCGCCAAGCATCCGCAATTTCATACTGTGCTGAAAAAATTCCGCGCTGAGCAGACAGACAGCGTCCTGGACAATCCAGACCCACGCATCGCCTGAGGTTTTTGACGATGAAGATCGGTGTAATCGGTGGCGGCCAACTGGGTCGCATGTTGGCTCTGGCGGGCACTCCGCTGGGGATGAACTTCGCTTTCCTCGACCCGGCTCCGGACGCCTGTGCCGCTGCCCTGGGCGAACACCTGCGAGCCGATTACGGCGATCAGGATCACCTGCGCCAGCTGGCTGACGAAGTGGACCTGGTGACCTTCGAGTTCGAAAGCGTGCCGGCGGAAACCGTGGCCTTCCTGTCGCAGTTCGTCCCGGTCTACCCGAGCGCCGAAGCCTTGCGCATCGCCCGAGATCGCTGGTTCGAGAAGAGCATGTTCAAGGACCTGGGGATTCCGACCCCGGCGTTCGCCGACATCCAGTCGCAAGCCGACCTGGAGGCCGCCGTGGCCAGCATCGGCCTGCCGGCCGTGCTGAAAACCCGCACCCTGGGTTACGACGGCAAGGGCCAGAAAGTCCTGCGCAGCCCTGAAGACGTGGTCGGCACTTTCGCCGAGCTGGGCAGCGTGGGGTGCCTGCTGGAGGGCTTCGTGCCGTTCACCGGCGAAGTCTCGCTGATCGCCGTGCGCGCCCGCGATGGCGAAACCCGCTTCTACCCGCTGGTGCACAACACTCACCACAGCGGCATCCTCAAGCTGTCCGTGGCCAGCAGCGATCACCCGCTGCAGGCCCTGGCCGAAGACTATTCCAGCCGCGTGCTCAAGCAGCTGGACTACGTCGGCGTGATGGCGTTCGAGTTCTTTGAAGTCGACGGTGGCCTCAAGGCCAACGAGATTGCGCCACGGGTGCACAACTCCGGGCACTGGACCACCGAAGGTGCCGAGTGCAGCCAGTTCGAGAACCACCTGCGGGCTGTCGCCGGCCTGCCGCTGGGTTCGACCGCCAAGGTCGGCGAGAGCGCGATGATCAACTTCATCGGCGAAGTGCCGGCGGTGGAGAAAGTCATCGCCATCGACGATTGCCACCTGCATCACTACGGCAAGGCTTTCAAGGTCGGGCGCAAGGTCGGTCACGCCAACCTGCGCTGCAAGGACAAGGCAACCCTCGAGGCGCAGATCCTCAAGGTCGAAGCGCTGATCGCCGAATAACTTCCTGAGGCCGCGGTGGAACCAATCGGGGCCGCCGTTCTCTGATGGCAGGATGCCAATGCGCTAACTAGGCTTTGGCATACCTAACTCATACAGAGGGAAATGCCATGGGAATTATTGGAACCATCTTTATCGGCTTGATCGTTGGCCTGCTGGCTCGCTTCCTGAAACCGGGCGATGACAGCATGGGCTGGATCATGACCATCCTGCTCGGTATCGGCGGTTCGCTGGCAGCCACCTACGGCGGCCAGGCCCTGGGCATCTACCAGGCGGGCCAGGGCGCGGGCTTCATCGGCGCGCTGGTTGGCGCGGTCGTGCTGCTGGTGATCTACGGCCTGGTCAAAAAGAACTGATTTAGCGACAAAGCCCTCTCTGCTGCGCAGGTAGAGAGGGCTAGAATGCCCGGCGTTGTCTTGTCCCTTTCTTGCCGAGCTCCTCCATGCGCCGTCTTCTGTTGACTCTTGTTCTGCTGGGCCCGGGCCTGGCCCATGCCGGCGAACTGCCGGAAACCGACTGGCTCGAACTGATGCCCAAGTCGGACCAGAAAGCCCTCGAGCAAATGCCGGAAATCGATCACAACTCCCCCGAAGCCAATGGCACCTTTACCGAAAAGGGCGGCCTGAAGCAGAGCAAGGGGTTGCCGGCGGTGATGTATTCGACCAAGACCGTGCCGGCCATGAACGGCAAGGACATCCGCATCGGCGGTTATCCGGTGCCGCTGGAGTCCGATGCCAAGGGGCGCAGCACGCTGTTTTTCCTCGTGCCTTACCCGGGCGCCTGTATCCATGTGCCGCCACCGCCGCCCAATCAACTGGTGCTGGTGCGTTTCCCCAAGGGCGTGAAGCTGGACGATATCTACACGCCGCTGTGGGTGACCGGCCACCTGAAGGTCGAGACGGTCAGCAACGACCTGGCCGACGCGGCCTATGCGCTGGATGCGCAGAAGGTGCGGGTGGTGCAGGAGTCGGATCTGTAGGACGGCGTTACAGCGCTACGCTGGTAACGCTCACGCCCAGGGTATGACTGGCGCCCGGCGCCAGGGTCACCACGTCATCCATCACGTTGGCGGTCTCGATGCACAGCATGCGTTGCCAGCCATCGTCGGCCATGTCGCTGAACTGCTCGGCGCGAGCGATCCACGGGTTCCAGATCACCGCCGAGCGCGAGCCGTTGCTGGTCAGCTGGATGCGCCGCTCCCAGGCCGGGTCGACGATGCTCAGCTGTGGCGGAGGGTCGAGGTAGATACGGTCGGTCTCGCCGGTGAAATGCAGGTCGCCGGACTGCTGTGCAGTCTTCCAGTCATCCAGGGTCTCGATGTACTTCAGGCCGTCCAACCCTTCGACATGCACCTTGCGCACATCGCTGACCGCGAAGTAGCTGTGCAGCGCCTGGCTGATGGTGACCGTGTCGTCGCCCAGGTTGTGGCTGGTGAGGTTGATGTGCAGTTGCTCATCGAGGCGGATGCTCAGCTTCAGCTCGACCTGGTGCGGCCAGCCTGGCAGCCCGCCTTCGGGGATCGGCAGTTGCAGTTCCACCAGCAGGCTTTCGCCTTCGGCCTGGATGCCCAGCAGTTCCCAGTCGGTGGCGCGGACCAGGCCATGGGCGCCGGCCGGCTCGCTGCCCTGGCGCATGGCCTGGACGCTTTGCGGGTTGCGCGCGAAGTTGCCGAACCACGGCCAGCACACCGGAACGCCGGCGCGGATGCTTTTGCCGGTCTTGAACACGGCCTCGTCGTTGAGCCAGATCAGCGGCGGTTGCCCGGCCAATTGATAGCTGAGGATGTGCGCGCCTTGCTGGGCCACCAGCAGTTCGGCCTGACCGTGGCGGATGCGCCAGCAGTTCAGTTCATCCAGTTTCACCGTTTCAACGTGAGGGGTAGGCATGGTGCTGTTCTCGTTCAAAAGCAGGGCTGCTATGGACCACGTAACAGCCGCCGGGTTTAACCCACGCCGAATTTAACGGGCCCTGGGTGGAACCGAGCGGGTGCGGCCACTGCCGTCGATGGCAACGAACACGAACACCGCCTCGGTGACCTTGCGCCATTCGCTGGACAGCGGATCGTCGCTCCAGACCTCGACCATCATCTGGATCGAGCTGCGACCGATTTCCAGGGTCTGGGTATAAAAGGAAAGCTGCGCGCCGACCGCGACCGGCACCAGGAATGCCATGCGGTCGATGGCGACCGTGGCGACACGCCCGCCGGCCACGCGACTGGCCATGGCGGTACCCGCCAGGTCCATCTGGGCCACCAGCCAGCCGCCGAAAATATCGCCAAAGCCGTTGGTTTCGCGGGGAAGCGCGGTGATTTGCAAGGCCAGGTCGCCTTGCGGGATCGGATCTTCTTGTTCGAGCTCTATCATGCCGGGGGTGCCTCTGACCCGTGACTCTTCATTGGTACTTCAGGTGAATAGCCGTCTTGAGGAAAAACGATTCAGCCCGAACATACTACGTTCGTCACGTTCTTCGTAAGGCGTACTAAAGGGAAACTCTGCGAAACCGGCTGGCCCAGTCGGCGCCTGGGGCGCCCAGCGGCGTTTTCGCACAGCAACCCTTGCCGGGGCGGCGTTGCTCCAATGCCTGCGAGTATATCGGTCGACAGGCTCGGCGACGACCATCCGGTTCTGATTTTGATTGTCAATTGTGCCCGTCTATGTGCTTTTTCGAACAATTTGCTATCGTGCCGAACCTGCCAGGCCACAACCAGCGCTGTTGCGGCTTCCAGAACCGACTATAAGAGAAGCCCTTGCCATGACCACTGTGCCTTCGAGCGTCGCGCAGCCCGCGCAACCTGCTCGTCCGTTGACCCGCAATGACTACAAGACCCTGTCGCTGTCCGCCCTGGGCGGCGCGCTGGAGTTCTACGACTTCATCATTTTCGTGTTCTTCGCCACGGTGGTCGGCAAGCTGTTCTTCCCCTCGGATATGCCCGAGTGGCTGCGCCTGATGCAGACCTTCGGCATCTTCGCCGCCGGCTATCTGGCCCGGCCCCTGGGCGGGATCGTCATGGCGCACTTCGGCGACCTGCTCGGGCGCAAGAAGATGTTCACCCTGAGCATTTTCATGATGGCGGTGCCGACCCTGATCATGGGCCTGCTGCCGACCTACGCGCAGATCGGCATGTGGGCGCCGATCCTGTTGCTGCTGATGCGGGTGATCCAGGGCGCGGCCATCGGCGGTGAAGTGCCGGGCGCCTGGGTGTTCGTTTCCGAGCATGTGCCGCAGCGACATATCGGCTACGCCTGCGGCACCCTGACCTCGGGCCTGACGGCCGGCATTCTCCTGGGGTCGCTGGTGGCCACCGCGATCAACAGCATCTATACCCCGGGCGAAGTCGCCGATTACGCCTGGCGGATTCCGTTCCTGCTCGGCGGCGTGTTCGGCCTGTTCTCGGTGTACCTGCGCCGCTGGCTGCACGAAACCCCGGTGTTCGCCGAGCTGCAGCTGCGCAAGGCCCTGGCCGAGGAAGTGCCGCTGCGCGCGGTGCTGCGCGACCACCGCAGCGCGATCATTCTCTCGATGCTGCTGACCTGGCTGCTGTCCGCCGGGATCATCGTGGTGATCCTGATGACTCCGACCGTGCTGCAGACGGTCTATCACTTCACCCCGACCACCGCGTTGCAGGCCAACAGCCTGGCGATCGTGTTCCTGAGCCTGGGTTGCGTGGCGTCCGGCGCGCTGGCCGACCGTTTTGGCGCCGGCCGGGTATTCGTGTTCGGCAGCGCGCTGCTGCTGGCGACTTCCTGGACCTTCTACCACAGCCTGCTGGATCACCCGGACTGGCTGTTCCCGCTGTACGCGCTGACCGGCCTGCTGGTGGGCACCATCGGCGCGGTGCCGTATGTGATGGTCAAGGCCTTCCCGGCGGTGGTGCGCTTCAGCGGCCTGTCGTTCTCCTACAACCTGGCCTACGCGATCTTCGGTGGCCTGACGCCGATGGTGGTGACCGCGCTGCTCAAGGAGAGCCCGATGGGCCCGGCCTATTATGTTGCAATTATTTGCAGCATCGGGATCCTGGTCGGCCTGTACCTGTGGAAAAAGGGCCGCTGATCCCGGCCTTGCGCACGCCCCTGTAGCCGCTGCCGCAGGCTGCGATCGACCCGAAGGGGCGCGTCGGTCTTCTACGCGCAGAAGGGCCTGCGGCCCTATCGCAGCCTTCGGCAGCGGCTACAAAACGCTCTATAAAGAAAGGCCAGCCTTCCATCGCGAATGCTGGCCTTTCATCTAATTGTCATATTTCAGCCATAGAGTGTTCACACGGCCTACAGATACTTGGCCCGACTTAACACACCCTATCTGCTAGGAGTAAGGCATGAAACTGAAGCGTTTGATGGCGGCAATGACTTTTGTCGCTGCTGGCGTTGCGACTGCCCACGCGGTTGCCGCTGTTGACCCTGCTATCCCGAGCTACACCAAGACCACTGGTGTGTCGGGCAACCTGTCCAGCGTCGGTTCCGATACCCTGGCCAACCTCATGACCCTGTGGGCCGAGCACTACAAAAAAGAATACCCGAACGTAAACATCCAGATTCAGGCCGCTGGCTCCGCCACCGCGCCACCTGCGCTGACCGAAGGCACCTCCAACCTGGGCCCGATGAGCCGCAAGATGAAGGACACCGAACTGGCTGCCTTCGAGCAGAAGTACGGCTACAAGCCAACCGCCATCCCGGTTGCCGTGGACGCCCTGGCGGTGTTCGTGCACAAGGACAACCCGATCCAGCACCTGACCATGGAACAGGTTGATGCGATCTTCTCGTCGACCCGCCTGTGCGGCGCCAAGGCCGACGTCAAGACCTGGGGCGACCTGGGCGTGACCGGCGACCTGGCCAACAAGCCGGTCCAGCTGTTCGGTCGTAACTCGGTATCCGGCACCTACGGCTACTTCAAGGAAGAAGCCCTGTGCAAAGGCGACTACAAGCCTAACGTCAACGAACAGCCTGGTTCGGCTTCGGTGGTCCAGTCCATCAGCTCCTCGCTGAACGGCATCGGCTACTCGGGCATCGGCTACAAGACCGCCAGCGTGAAGACCGTGGCCCTGGCCAAGAAAGGCAGCAGCGACTTCATCGAAGACACCGAAGAAAACGCCCTGAACGGCAAGTACCCGCTGTCCCGCTTCCTGTACGTGTACATCAACAAGGCCCCGAACAAGCCTCTGGCCCCGCTGGAAGCCGAGTTCGTGAAACTGGTTCTGTCGAAACAGGGCCAGGAAGTGGTAGTGAAAGACGGCTACATCCCACTGCCAGCCAAAGTCGCCGCCAAGGCACTGGCTGACCTGGGCCTGCAGGAAGGCGCTGCAGTCGTAAAGAAGTAACACCCTAGGTCCGGGCCTGTCCCGGACCTTGTAGGAGCGAGCTTGCTCGCGACATGATGGCGAGGCCAACGCAGCATCTGTGTCTGGCGGCTCCCATCGCGAGCAAGCTCGCTCCTACACCCCTCAATTTTCGATCCGCTGCCAGCTCTGCTCCGCGGCGGATTTGTTGCGTCACTGCATTGTCATCTTTCTGTCATACAGGATCGCTAGGGTGTGCGCATGAATGATCTGGCCAACTCCACCATGACTCCGACTTCTCCCCCCAAGCGCATTGACTTCAATACGCCTGAGCTGCAACGCAAGCGCCGCATCCGCGCGCTGAAAGATCGCCTGACCCGCTGGTACGTCCTCGTCGGCGGTCTGGCCGTGCTGGCCGCGATCACCCTGATCTTCTTCTTCCTCGCCTATGTCGTGCTGCCCCTGTTCCAGGGCGCCGACCTGACCGCCAAGGACCCGCTGACGCCAGCCTGGATGCAGGACGCCGGCAAGCCGCTGATGTTCTCCCTGGAAGAGCAGAACCAGGTCGGCATGCGGGTTTCCGACAAGGGCCAGGCGCTGTTCTTCGACATCGACAACGGCGCCGAGCTGCGCCGCGTCGACCTGCCGATCCCGGTCGGCACCACCGTCACCGCTATCGGCAAGGATCAGCCGGGCAGCCCGCTGGTGGTAGTTGGCCTGTCCAACGGCCAGGCGCTGGTGTTCCGTCACACCTATAAGGTCAGCTACCCGGAAGGCAAGAAAACCATCTCGCCGGCCATCGAATACCCCTACGGCGAAACCCCGATCGTGCTGAACGAGCAGGGCGGTGCCCTGGAGCACGTCAACCTCAACGCCACCGATTCGGCGCTGGTGGTGGCCGGTTCCAGCGGCGCGCAACTGCACGTGCTGCAACTGACCCGCGAAGAAAACATGATGACCGGCGAGGTCACCAGCGAGCAGAACCGCATCGAGCTGCCGCAGATGACCGAACCGGTCAAGGCCATGTACATCGACCCGCGCCAGCAGTGGCTGTACGTGATCAACGGGCGTGCCCAGGCCGACGTGTTCAGCCTGCGCGACAAGAGTCTCAACGGTCGCTACAAGCTGCTGGAGGATGCCAATGCCGAAGTGACGGCCAGCACCCAGCTGGTGGGCGGTATCTCGCTGATCATCGGTACTTCCAAGGGCGGCCTGGCCCAGTGGTTCATGGCCCGCGACCCGGACGGCGAACTGCGCCTGAAGCAGATCCGTACCTTCCAGATGGGTACCACGCCGATTATCGAAATCACCGCCGAAGAGCGCCGCAAGGGCTTCGTCGCCCTGGACGCCTCGGGCAAGCTCGGCGTGTTCCACAGCACCGCGCACCGCACCCTGCTGGTGGACCAGGTGGTCGAGGGCGAAGGCCTGTTCGGCCTGTCGCCACGGGCCAACCGGGTGATCGTCGAAGCCGGCGGCAAGCTGCAACCGCTGGTGCTCGACAACCCGCACCCGGAAGTGTCCTGGAGCGCGCTGTGGAGCAAGGTCTGGTACGAGAACTACGACGAACCTAAATACGTCTGGCAATCGACCGCGGCCAACACCGACTTCGAACCCAAGCTGAGCCTTTCGCCGCTGACCTTCGGTACGTTGAAGGCAGCGTTCTACGCGATGCTGCTGGCAGCCCCGCTGGCGGTGGCCGCGGCGATCTACACCGCTTACTTCATGGCTCCGGGCATGCGCCGCAAGGTCAAGCCGGTGATCGAGCTGATGGAAGCGATGCCGACGGTGATCCTCGGCTTCTTCGCCGGCCTGTTCCTCGCGCCTTACGTCGAAGGCCATCTGCCGGGCATCTTCAGCCTGCTGATGCTGCTGCCGATCGGCATCCTGGTGGCCGGTTTCGTCTTCAGCCGCCTGCCTGAGTCGGTGCGCCTCAAGGTGCCGGATGGCTGGGAAAGCGCGATCCTGATCCCGGTGATCATCCTGGTGGGCTGGTTCTCGCTGTACATGAGTCCGTTCATGGAGAACTGGTTCTTCGGCGGCGACATGCGCATGTGGATCTCCCATGACCTGGGCATCACCTACGACCAGCGCAACGCCCTGGTGGTCGGCCTGGCCATGGGGTTTGCGGTGATCCCGAACATCTACTCGATCGCCGAAGACGCCGTATTCAGCGTGCCGCGCGGCCTGACCCTGGGTTCCCTGGCCCTGGGCGCCACGCCGTGGCAGACCATGACCCGCGTGGTGATCCTCACCGCCAGCCCGGGCATCTTCTCGGCGCTGATGATCGGCATGGGCCGCGCGGTCGGCGAAACCATGATCGTGCTGATGGCCACCGGCAACACCCCAGTCATGGAAATGAACCTGTTCGAAGGCCTGCGCACCCTGGCGGCCAACGTCGCGGTGGAAATGCCGGAGTCGGAAGTCGGCGGCAGCCACTACCGCGTGCTGTTCCTCTCGGCGCTGGTGCTGCTGCTGTTCACCTTCGTCATGAACACCCTCGCCGAGCTGATCCGTCAGCGTCTGCGCAAGAAATACTCGTCGCTTTAAGAAAGGTAGAAGTCTGTGAAACAGAACTCCCTGAATGGATGGTTCAAGAGCGGCGCCCCGGGCGTCTGGATCAGCGGTGGCGCGGTGTCCATCGCGGTCATCATGACTATCGGCCTGTTGGCGGTGATCGCCGTGCGCGGTCTGGGCCACTTCTGGCCGGCGGACCTGGTGCATGCCCACTACGACGTGCCGGGCCAGGCCAACCACCTGGTCATCGGCGAAGTGGTGCAGAAAGAAGAAGTGCCGCGGGCACGCCTCAAGAGCGCTGGCCTGCCGGTGCCGGACGAAGGCCCCGAGTTCATGACCCGCGAGCTGATCAAGGTCGGCAACCGTGACCTGAACGGCAACGACTTCACCTGGATCGTCGGCGACTGGCTGACCAACCAGACCACGCCGCCGGAGCTGATGGCCATCGAGCGGCGCGAGTGGGGCAACTTCTACGGCTACCTGGTCAACGTCAAGCAGGATGGCAAGGTCATCGCCGAAGGCGAAGCGGCCTGGCCGGAACTGCAGGCGCGGATCGAGCGAGTGAACAAGCTGGCGGCCCAGCTCAAGACCCTGGAGAAAGTCGACATCGGCGCGATCAACGCCGGCCTCGAGCGCATCCGCCTGCACGGTCGCAAGCTGGAACTGGACGGCAAGCTCGATGCCGCCGCCCAGGCCGACATGGAAAGCGAACGCGCCGAGCTGAACGCACGTTACCAGGACGTCGAGGCCCGCCTGAGCGACCTGCACGCGCAGTTCAACCGTGACAGCCTCACCGCCCGCGACGCCAACGGCAAAGAGATCGAGATCAGCCTGGGCAAGGTGGTGCACGCCTACCAGCCGAACGCCATGGGCACCTTTACCAAGCTGGGTTTCTACTTCAGCAAGGTCTGGGAATTCCTCAGCGACGACCCGCGTGAAGCCAACACCGAGGGCGGTATCTTCCCGGCGATCTTCGGTACCGTGATGATGACCCTGATCATGGCGATGATCGTCACCCCGTTCGGCGTGCTGGCGGCGGTGTACCTGCGCGAATACGCCAAGCAGAACACCCTGACCCGGGTGATCCGCATCGCCGTGAACAACCTGGCGGGCGTGCCGGCCATCGTCTACGGCGTGTTCGGCCTGGGCTTCTTCGTCTATGTGCTGGGCGGTTCCCTCGATCGCTTGTTCTTCCCCGAAGCGCTGCCGGCGCCGACCTTCGGTACCCCGGGCCTGCTCTGGGCCTCCCTGACCCTGGCGCTGCTGGCGGTGCCGGTGGTGATCGTGGCCACCGAGGAAGGCCTGGCGCGGATTCCCCGCACCGTGCGTGAAGGTTCCCTGGCCCTGGGCGCGACCAAGGCGGAAACCCTGTGGAAGATCGTGCTGCCAATGGCCAGCCCGGCGATGATGACCGGCATGATCCTCGCGGTGGCCCGCGCCGCCGGTGAAGTGGCGCCGCTGATGCTGGTGGGTGTGGTGAAACTGGCGCCGTCGCTGCCGGTGGACGGCAACTACCCGTACCTGCACCTGGACCAGAAGATCATGCACCTGGGCTTCCATATCTATGACGTCGGCTTCCAGAGCCCCAACGTCGAGGCCGCGCGGCCGCTGGTGTACGCCACGGCGCTGCTGCTGGTGCTGGTGATCGCGACGCTCAACCTGTCGGCAGTGTGGATTCGTAACCACCTGCGCGAGAAATACAAGGCGCTGGATAGTTAACACCGCTCCTACAGAACGGCAACACCGCTGGCCCATTTTGTGAGGCCAGCGGCTCATTGAAACGAATTTGTTAGCGTAGGGAGTGACCCATGCAGCAAGAAGCACATACCCATGGCATCAACATGTCGGCCCTGGGCCGCGACAAGCAGAGCCTGAACCTGGACCAGGAAACCGTGGCCATCGAAGTCCCGGGCCTGAGCCTGTTCTACGGTGAGAAGCAGGCGCTGTTCGACGTCAGCATGAACATTCCGAAGCAGCGCGTGACCGCCTTCATCGGCCCGTCCGGCTGCGGCAAGTCGACCCTGCTGCGTACCTTCAACCGGATGAACGACCTGGTGGACGGCTGCCGCGTGGAAGGCGAGATCAACCTCTACGGCAACAACATCTACCGCAAGGGCGAAGACGTGGCCGAGCTGCGCCGCCGCGTGGGCATGGTGTTCCAGAAGCCCAACCCGTTCCCGAAAACCATCTACGAGAACGTGGTCTACGGCCTGCGCATCCAGGGCATTAACAAGAAGCGCATCCTCGACGAAGCCGTCGAGTGGGCCCTCAAGGGCGCGGCGCTGTGGGACGAGGTCAAGGACCGTCTGCATGAATCGGCACTCGGCCTGTCCGGTGGTCAGCAGCAGCGTCTGGTGATCGCTCGCACCATCGCTGTGGAACCGGAAGTGCTGCTGCTCGACGAACCGTGCTCGGCGCTCGATCCGATCTCCACCTTGAAGGTCGAAGAACTGATCTACGAACTGAAATCGAAGTTCACCATTGTGATCGTGACCCACAACATGCAACAGGCCGCGCGTGTCTCCGACTACACGGCGTTCATGTACATGGGCAAACTGGTGGAATTCGGCGACACCGACACGCTGTTCACCAATCCGGCGAAGAAGCAGACCGAAGACTACATCACCGGTCGTTACGGCTAGGAAGCTGTTGTTGCTCACTGAACTGACGCTGCGGTCCACCGCACCTTACCGGACGCTCCAAGGACGCCAACCATGATTAGTAAAGAAGGCCTCACGCATCACATCTCCCAACAGTTCAACGCCGAGCTCGAGGAGGTGCGCAGCCACCTCCTGGCGATGGGCGGGCTGGTCGAGAAACAAGTCAACGACGCCGTCACCGCGCTGATCGAAGCCGACTCGGGGCTCGCCCAGCAGGTGCGCGAGATCGACGACCAGATCAACCAGATGGAACGCAACATCGACGAAGAATGCCTGCGCATTCTCGCCCGTCGCCAGCCGGCGGCTTCCGACTTGCGCCTGATCATCAGCATTTCCAAGTCGGTGATCGACCTGGAGCGCATCGGCGACGAATCGACCAAGATCGCCCGTCGCGCCATCCAGCTGTGCGAAGAAGGCGAAGCCCCGCGCGGCTACGTGGAAGTGCGGCATATCGGCGACCAGGTGCGCAACATGGTCCGCGATGCGCTGGATGCTTTTGCCCGCTTCGACGCCGACCTGGCGCTGTCGGTGGCCCAGTACGACAAGATCATCGACCGCGAGTACAAGACCGCGCTGCGCGAGCTGGCCACCTACATGATGGAAGATCCGCGCTCGATCTCGCGCGTTCTGAGCATCATCTGGGTCCTGCGCTCCCTGGAGCGGATCGGCGACCACGCGCGCAACATCTCGGAGCTGGTGATTTACCTGGTGCGCGGCACCGATGTGCGCCATCTGGGCCTGAAGCGGATGAAGGAAGAAGTTGAAGGCACCAGTGCCGAAAGCGCTAATGTTCCGGGTGAAGCTGACGATAAGTAAGGTTGCCCGAGAGAAGCGCCCGGCCCTTTGGCCGGGCGTTTTCGTTTATGGGGATTTAACTTGAAAAGCAGCGCCCGCGAACGAAAAGTCCCGGCGTGACTGAAGAGTTTTGGCAAAGTGCCATCAGTAAAGCGTTATGCTAGCCGGGATTTTTAAAGGGGTGGTCGATGAGTAAGGTAAGTGTGTTGGTGGTGGATGACGCTTCGTTCATTCGTGACCTGGTGAAGAAATGTCTGCGCAACTACTTCCCTGGCATCAATATCGAGGACGCCATCAACGGTCGTAAAGCCCAGGCCCTGCTGGCCCGTGAAGCCTTCGACCTGGTCCTGTGCGACTGGGAAATGCCGGAAATGTCCGGCCTGGAGCTGCTGACCTGGTGCCGCGGCCAGGAGGCGATGAAGGCCATGCCGTTCATCATGGTCACCAGTCGCGGCGACAAGGAGAACGTGGTGCAGGCGATCCAGGCCGGCGTCTCCGGCTACGTCAGCAAGCCGTTCACCAACGAGCAACTGCTGACCAAGGTCAAGCAGGCGCTGAACAAGGTCGGCAAGCTCGACACCCTGATGAACAGCGCGCCGACCAAGATGAACTCGGCGTTCGGCAATGACTCCCTGAGTGCCCTGACCGGCGGCAAGGCCGAAGTCATCGGCGCCGCGCCGGCGGCTGCGGCGGTCAATCCGTTTGCCAAACCTGCCGTGGTGTCCGCTCCTGCTCCCGCTGCAGCCCCGTCTCGTGGGTTGCTCAACAGTCCTCCGGTGAAGGCGCCGGCTCCTGCCGCCGCTGCGTCTGCTGGTGGTCGTGGCCAGGGGCAGTTGCGCCTGCCCAACGGTACTCAGCAATGCGTGATCAAGGCGCTGAGCATCAAGGAGGCGCTGTTGGTGGTGAAGCGCACCGATACGCTGCCGCAGGTGCTCGACAGCGCCGTGCTGGACCTGGAGCAGGGCGACAATGCCGAAGTGGCGCGCCTGAACGGCTACCTGCATGCGGTGGTGGCCTATGAGCCGAAGCCGGACAGCGAGTGGTTGCAACTGACCTTCCGCTTCGTCGACCAGGATGCGCAGAAACTCGATTACATCTCCCGCCTGATCGCCCGCGGCACGGCGCAGAAGCACTTCGTCCCCGGCGCCTGAGGGGTTCCTGCCCCCCTGTTTCACGGGCAGCCACGCTTGCGTAGGAGCGAGGCTTGCCCGCGATAGCGTCCGCTCTGACGCTGCATTCTCGGGACCGCTGGCCCGACCCCTGTAGCCGCTGCCACAGGCTGCGATAAGGCCGAAGGCCTTCAACGATCTCAAACCTCAGCGCCCGTTTCGTCGGAGTGCTGTCCCACTCCAGCATCAGTCCGCGTTTGAATGCGGCGCGAAACCTGCTGCAAACACTTTCCTGTACCACGCTTTTGCATGCTGACGAGGGTGATCTGGGGCGTGTCACTCAGGCGCTGTATCTGTTGCTGGATGATGGTTGTGATGTGTTGCAGGCTGCGCAGAGCAAGGCGTTGGGGGAAAGGGCAGTGGTTTGATGCCGTGTGTCCGATTCTCGGTTTTTCAGGTTGATTTATATCTGTACTGATATAGGTTGTGGTCTGTGCTTTTGGCTTTTCTTGTGCCTGGCCACGCTTTGAAACAACCCGGTCGCGCGCTGTGGCGGTCGGGTTGTTTAACCTCTCTGGGGTCAGTAACGGGAGAGGTTCGATGCCTAGGCACAAGGATGTGGTGTTTGTCGGGAGCGCGCTCCGGGACCTCCGGGCTTTTCCGCTGGATGCGCGAAGGGCCGCGGGTTTTCAGCTGGATCTGTTGCAGCAGGGCGAGCCGCCCTATGACTGTCGGTCGATGAAAACCGTGGGGCCGGGGGTGTTCGAGATCAGGATCAGTGAGGATTCAGGAGCGTTTCGGGTGTTTTACGTGGCCAACCGGCCCGCGGCCATTTATGTGCTGCACGCCATGCGCAAGACCACCCGCAAGACCGAAGCGCGGGACATCGAGCTGGCTCGGGCCAGACTTCAGGAGATAAGTGCACGCCATGACCGATCACATGCATACCGAGCGTTTCGCCAGTGTCTGGGACGCGCTCGAAGGTTCGCCTCAGGAAGCCGCCAATATGCGCCTGCGCTCCAAGCTCATGCTGGAGCTGGGCAAGACCATCAAGGCCTGGGGTGTTTCGCAGAAGGAGGCCGCCAGGCGGCTCAATATCACCCAGCCGCGGCTCAACGACGTGCTCAGCGGCAAGATCAACAAGTTTTCCCTGGATGCGCTGGTCAACCTCTCCGACGCCGCGCACCTGGGGGTCGATATCAGTTTCAGTCCGTCGGCAATGGAACCTCTGGTGCAGGGTTGATTCATACAAAGTCCACGTCGGGCTGCTAGCCTGACTTCAGGCTTTCCTCAGAATCTTGCCCATGTTCATGCACCTGCTGTTTTCCTGCGGTCTGTTGCTGGCTGCCACCTCGGCCATGGCCATGACCATCTACAAGTCCACCGACGCCAACGGTGTGGTGTCCTACAGCGACCGTCCGTCGCCGGGCGCCCAGGTGTTCGTGTTTCGCGATCGCATGGTCGAGCACCTGGAACGCCAGGTGCGTCTGGACGTCGAGAAGAGCTGGGGCGTGGACAGCGTCTTTGTGCGTAACGACCTGTATGCGCCGGTGGAGATCGAGCTGGGGTTTACCGGCCTGAAGAACATCCGCAGTGCCCCCAGGCAGCCGATTCGCCGGGTACTGCCGGCCCGCAGCCGACAGCGCCTGGCACAGCTCACGGCCATGCAGGCGGGCAAGCCGCTGATCTATGTCCCGCAGTTTCGTTACTCCCTGGGCGACCCTGCAGGCGCCGCCCAAGCCTATCGTTACCCGCTGCCCTGGCGTGGCGGCCCCTTTCGCCTGACCCAGGGCGCCAACGGCCGGTACAGCCATTTCGGCCCCAAGAGCCGCTATGCCATGGACATCGCCATGCCCGAGGGCACGCCGATCATCGCGGCGCGTGGCGGGGTGGTGGTGAAGACCGAGAACCGCCAGAGCGGGCGCGGCACCGACCCTTCCGGCAATTTCGTGCGGGTGTTGCACAACGACGGCACCATGGGGGTGTACCTGCACCTCAAGCGCGGCTCGGTAAGCGTGCGTGAAGGCCAGCGGGTCGTGGTGGGCAGCCCGCTGGCGTTGTCGGGCAACACCGGCAACAGCAGCGGCCCGCACCTGCACTTCGTGGTGCAGCGCAATACGGGGCTGGGGCTGGTGTCGATTCCCTATCAGTTCAACCAGCCCATCGGCAGCCTGCCGAACTTCGCGCTGGGCAAAAAGTAGTCATGTAGCCGCTGCCGAAGGCTGCGATAAGGCCGAAGGCCTTCAGCGATCTCAAGATCCTGCGCCCGCTTCGTCGGAGTGCCGCCCAGGTGATCGCAGCCTTCGGCAGCGGCTACAGGGTGATCGGCGGAACAGGTGATAATCGGGGGAGGGGATCGCGAGCAATCGAGCCTCGACCGGCTGCTCCTACAGATGAACGCGGTTCATTTGTAGGAGTGAGCTTGCTCGCGATGAGGTGTCAGACCGTGCTCAATCGAGCATCAACACCTTGGCCAGGACGATTTTCGGGCCTTTCATCTTCTTGATGATGATGCGCAGGCCTTCGACCTCCATGACCTCTTCTTCTTCCGGTACCCGTTTCAGGGTCTCGTAGACCAGGCCGGCAAGGGTTTCGGCCTCGATATGGTCCAGGTCGATGCCCAGCAGGCGCTCCACCTTGAACAGCGGGGTATCGCCGCGCACCAGCAACTTGCCGGGCTGGTAGGCGAGGATGCCGCGCTCGGCCTTGCGGTGTTCGTCCTGGATATCGCCGACCAGCACTTCCAGCACGTCTTCCATGGTCAGGTAGCCGATGATCTTGCCGTCGGCTTCTTCCACCAGGGCGAAGTGCGAACCGCCTTTACGGAACTGTTCCAGCAGCTGCGACAGCGGCATATGCCGGGAAACGCGCTCCAGCGGGCGGGTCAGCTCGGCCAGGTTGAACGACTCGGGGATGTGGTCCAGCGCCGCCAGTTCCAGCAGCAGGTCCTTGATGTGCAGCAGGCCGACGAACTCGTTGCGCTCGCTGTCGTAGACCGGGTAGCGGCTGAACTTGTGGCGGCGGAACAGCGCGAGGATCTGCTTCAGCGGCGCGTTGAATTCCACGCTGATCAGGTCTTCCCGGGAGTTGGCCCAGTCCACCACTTCCAGCTCGCCCATTTCCACGGCCGAGGCCAGTACGCGCATGCCCTGGTCGCTGGGGTCCTGGCCCCGGCTGGAGTGCAGGATCAGCTTCAGTTCTTCGCGGCTGTAGTGGTGCTCGTGATGCGGGCCGGGCTCGCCCTGGCCGGCGATGCGCAGGATGGTGTTGGCGCTGGCGTTGAGCAGGTAGATCGCCGGGTACATCAGCCAGTAGAACAGGTACAGCGGCACCGCCGTCCACAGCGACAGCAGCTCGGGCTTGCGGATGGCCCAGGACTTGGGCGCCAGTTCGCCGACCACGATGTGCAGGTAGGAAATGATGAAGAAGGCGGTAAAGAACGACACGCCCTTGACCACTTCCGCCGAATCCACGCCCACGGCGCTGAGCAGCGGCGCCAGCAAATGCGCGAAGGCCGGCTCACCGACCCAGCCCAGGCCGAGGGAGGCCAGGGTGATCCCCAGCTGGCACGCGGAAAGGTAGGCATCCAATTGGCTGTGTACGGTGCGCAGGATCTGCCCGCGCCAGCCGTTCTTGTGGGCGATGGCCTCGACCCGGGTCGAGCGCAGTTTGACCATGGCGAACTCGGCGGCTACGAAAAAGCCGTTGAGCAGAACCAGGAGCAGTGCAAAAAGAATCATGCCGAAGTCGGCGAAAAGAGACGCGAGGGTAAAACCAGGGGAAGGGTCCATGATGGAGTTTTGCGGGTTCCGTGTATTCGAAAAAGAGAGAAATGCGCGGCGCAATGGCAGGCGCAAGCCAGCCAATGTAGCGGCTGGCAGGGCGATTGCCTAGTGGCGCGTGGCTGTCACCGCTGGTCGGTCAGGGTGTCGGCACGCAATCTTTTCACCTGGGCCGGGGCGAAATGGCAGGTAAAAGTGCTGCCGTGGCCCGGTACGCTGCTGATCTCCAGGCGCGCCCGATGGCGCAGCAGCACATGCTTGACGATGGCCAGGCCCAGGCCGGTGCCGCCGGTGTTGGAGTTGCGGCTGGAGTCGACCCGGTAGAAGCGTTCGGTCAGGCGCGGCAAGTGCTTGCTGTCGATGCCGATCCCCGAATCCTGCACGCTCAGGTGCGCGCCTTGCTCGTCGCCCCACCAGCGGATGCGGATGTTGCCCTCGGCCGGGGTGTATTTCACGGCGTTGAACACCAGGTTGGAAAAGGCGCTGCGCAGTTCCGCTTCGCTGCCCTTGAGCAGGACCTGCGCGTCGGCTTCCAGGGTGATGCGCTGGTTGCGTTCACCGGACAGCGCCTGGGCATCGCTCTTGATCGACTGCAGCAGCACGTCGATCGGCACCGGCTGGTTGTCCGACGGGTAGTCGGTGGCTTCCAGCTTGGCCAACAGCAGCAGGTCGTTGAGCAGGGTCTGCATGCGCCCGCCTTGCTGCTGCATCTGCTGCAGGGCGCGGTTCCAGCGCGGGTTCACTTCCTCGACGTTGTCGAGCAGGGTTTCCAGGTAACCGCAGATCACCGTCAGCGGCGTGCGCAGCTCGTGGGAGACGTTGGCGATGAAGTCCTTGCGCATCTGTTCCAGCTGGTGGATGCGGGTCACGTCGCGCACCAGCATCAGGTGTTCGTTGTTGCCGTAGCGGGTGATGTACAGCTGGATGCGTACCCGGTCGTTGGTCGGCGAGGGGATTTCCAGCGGCTCGTTGTAATTGTCCTGCTCGAAATACTCCTTGAAGCGCGGATGGCGCACCAGGTTGGTCACCGGCTGGCCGCTGTCCTGCGGGGTCTTCAGGCCCAGCAGGGTTTCCGCGGCGCGGTTCCACCACTCCAGGTTGCCGTCGCTGTCGAGCATGATCACCGCGTCTTTCAGCGCCGCGGTGGACTCCTGGACCCGGTCGATCACCGCTTGCAGGCGCCCGCGTACCCGCTGGTCGCGGCGTTGCAGGTGGTAGATGCTGTCGAACACCTCGCCCCACAGGCCGTAGCCATCGGGCGGTGCTTCATCGGGTTGGTGCAGGCGCAGCCACTCATGCAGGCGCAGCAGCTGTTTGAGGGTCCAGGCCAGATAGATCCCCAGGCCGATGGCCAGGCTCCAGCCGTAGTAACCGCTGATCAGGCCCACCAGCAGGCAGCCGGTGACCAACAGCAGCATGTGGCGAATCAGGGTGCCATGCCAGTTTTGGTTCACTTAACACGCGTCCTTGTAAGCGTCTGGCGAATAAGGGGCCGGCTTCAGGCCTTGGTGGAAAAACGGTAGCCGGTGCCGCGCACGGTTTGTACCAGATTCTCGTAGGCATCGCCCAAGGCTTTGCGCAGGCGGCGGATATGCACGTCGACGGTACGCTCTTCGACATAGACGTTGCCGCCCCAGACCTGGTCCAGCAACTGGCCACGGGTGTAGGCGCGTTCCTGGTGGGTCATGAAAAATTGCAGCAGGCGGTATTCGGTCGGGCCCATCTCGGCCGGTTTGCCGTCGATGGTCACGCGGTGGCTGATCGGGTCCAGCAGCAGGCCGCCGACTTCGATCGGTGCCTCGCCGTCGGTCGGGCCAGCGCGGCGCAGCACGGCCTTGAGGCGCGCGACCAGCTCGCGAGGGGAGAATGGCTTGGTGATGTAGTCGTCGGCGCCGACTTCCAGGCCCTGGATCTTGTTGTCCTCTTCGCCCTTGGCGGTGAGCATGATGATCGGGATGTCACCGGTCAGCTCATCGCGTTTCAGGCGCCGCGCCAGCTCGATGCCGGAGGTGCCGGGCAGCATCCAGTCGAGCAGGATCAGGTCGGGCTTGCGGTCGACGATGATGGCATGGGCCTGCTGGGAGTTCTCCGCCTCCAGGCAGTCGTAGCCGGCCATTTCCAACGCAACGGCGATCATTTCGCGAATGGGCGCTTCGTCGTCAACGATCAGAATGCTCCTGCCAACCATGCTTAATCCTCTTGTCATTTAACTGTCTTGCGCCGCATTAGATAACGGAATTATTGCAGTCGTGTGACAGTATTTTAGGTGCTGGTGCGAGGGCTGCATTCGTGGACTAAGCTTTGGGTCCGAATCCTGACAACCACCAAAGAAGGTTTCCATGACTCAACACACGCAATCCTGGAAAGCCCTGTTGCTGAGCGCTGCGCTGGCCCTGCCGGGGCTGGCGTTCGCTGCGGAACCGGCGATGACCAAAGACGGTATGTTCGTCGACCACAAGGGTATGACCTTGTACACCTTTGCCAAGGACAGCGGCGGCAAGTCCATGTGCAACGACAAGTGCGCCGCCAACTGGCCGCCGCTGATGGCCGCCAGCGCTGACAAGGCGATGGGCGAGTGGACCGTCATCAAGCGTGACGACGGCTCCATGCAGTGGGCCTACGACGGCAAGCCGCTGTACACCTTCGTGATGGACAAGAAAGCCGGTGACATGACCGGCGACGGCAAGATGGATGGCGCCTGGAAAGTGGCCAAGCCTGATTGACCTTGGTGCTTTCATCGCGGGCAAGCCTCGCTCCTACGTAGGAGCGAGGCTGGCCCGCGATCACGATCTTCAGCGCACCGCGTAATCCACGACTATCCCCAGGAAAATCGCCAACCCCGCCCAGTGGTTATGCAGGAAGGCCTTGAAGCACTTCATCCGGTCGCGATCGCGGGTGTACCAGAACTCCCAGGCAAAACACCCGGCCGCCACCAACAAACCCAGGTGGAACCAGATACCCAACTCGAAACGCGCGCCCGCCAGCAGCAGGCACCCCAGCGCCAGGCCCTGCAAGGTCAGAATGATCACCCGGTCGGCTTCGCCGAACAGGATCGCGGTGGATTTCACCCCGATCTTCAGGTCGTCGTCGCGGTCGGTCATCGCGTAATAGGTGTCATAAGCCACGGTCCACAGCAGGTTGGCGATGTACAACAGCCAGGCGGTGGCCGGCAGCTCGCCGGTCTCGGCGGTAAAGGCCATCGGGATGCCCCAGGAGAACGCCGCGCCCAGCACCACTTGCGGGTAATAGGTGTAGCGCTTCATGAAGGGGTAGCTGGCCGCCAGGGCCAGGCCGCCCAGCGACAGCCAGATGGTCGTCGCGTTGGTGCACAGCACCAGCAGGAAGCTGATGAACATCAGCACGGCGAAGAACACCAGGGCTTCCCTGGAGCTGATCTTGCCGCTGACCAGCGGGCGCTGTTCGGTGCGCTTCACATGGCCGTCGACCTTGCGGTCGGCCCAGTCGTTGATTACGCAGCCGCCAGCCCGGGTGAGGGTTACGCCAAGGACAAAAATCACGATATTGGCCAGCGAAGGCGAGCCTTCGCCGGCAATCCACAGGGCCCAGAGGGTCGGCCAGAGCAGCAGGTAGATGCCGATCGGCTTGTCCATGCGGGTCAGCTGGATAAAGTCCCAGGCGCGTGGATTCAGGTGGTTGAGGGATTTGAGCAGGCTCTGATACATCAGCGGTTCTCCGGCTGGGCGCCGATGGCGCTCCACAGGGACGGCAGGAAGATTTCGGCGACCAGCACGCTCAGGGCTGCGCGATCGAAGCGCGAACGGCGGGCCCAGAGGTCATCGGCCTGCACCTCGTCGGGCAGCCACGGGCGTGGGTAATGGCAGACCTCGATGGGGCGGCGCTGAAAGGCCTGGTCACAGAACAGCAGCTCGCCCAGGGAGCGGCTGCCCAACTCGTCCATGTTCAGCCCGCCATCCTGCAGGGCGCTGCGGGCCGCCACGCTGCGGGCGAATACCCAGGCCTGGCCGTGACCGCGCAGATACACCTCGCGTACCCAGCCCTGGCTGCCTGGCTGCAGGTCCAACGCGGCGCATTCGTCGGCGCGCAGGGTCTGCCAGCCCTCGACCAGCGGCGTCACGCTGAAACCGTCGTTGGAGAGACGGGTCAGGCGCCGGGTCAGCGAACCTTCATCGAACAGCCAGTCGAGGGTCTGTACGTCGGGGAGGGGTGTCAGCCGGCTTTGCGAGAGCCAGTCCGGGGTGGAAAATGCAGAGATTGAGTGCGGCACAGTGGGTCATTATTGGCAGCAAATGAGGCCGCGAGCTTAGCATGGTGCCAGGCGATTTTTCCGCAATGGAGCGGCCGCCTGCAGCGAACGTGCTTGCATCCGTCGGTGCTCATCAGTACAAAACGCGCTGGGCCGGACGCGCCCCCTGGCGTCATCCAGAGTCGATTCATCGACCATCCCGCCGGCAACAGCCTGAGAACCTGAGGAAACGCGTAAATGAAAAAGTGGCAATGTGTGGTCTGCGGCCTGATCTACAACGAAGCCGATGGCTGGCCGGACGACGGAATCTTGCCCGGTACCCGCTGGGAAGACGTGCCTGAAGACTGGCTCTGCCCGGATTGCGGCGTCGGCAAAATGGATTTCGAAATGATCGAAATCGGCTGATCACACCCTGTGATCCCCTGAACCTGAAGGAGTAAGGAATGAACGCACCTGTCGTCATCGTGGGCACCGGGCTGGCCGGCTACAACCTGGCCCGGGAGTTTCGCAAGCTCGATAGCGAAACGCCGCTGCTGCTGATCACCGCCGATGACGGGCGTTCCTATTCCAAGCCGATGCTGTCCACCGGCTTCGGCAAGAACAAGGAAGCCGACGGCCTGAGTATGGCCGAGCCCGGCGCCATGGCCGAGCAATTGAAGGCCGAGGTGCGCACCCATACCCGCATCAGCGGCATCGACCCTGGCCACAAGCGCCTGTGGATGGGTGAAGAAGCGGTGAACTACCGCGACCTGATCCTGGCCTGGGGCGCGGAAACCGTGCGCGTACCGGTGGAGGGCGATGCTGGCGACCTGATCTTCCCGATCAACGACCTGGAAGACTACGCGCGCTTTCGCGCGGCTGCGGCCGGCAAGCGCCGGGTGCTGCTGCTGGGCGCCGGCCTGATCGGCTGCGAGTTCGCCAACGACCTGATCCTCGGCGGTTATGCAGTGGACCTGGTGGCGCCTTGCGAGCAGGTCATGCCGACGTTGCTGCACCCTGCGGCCGCCGCCGCGGTGCAGGCCGGGCTGGAAAGCCTGGGCGCGCGCTTCCATCTGGGGCCGGTACTCAATCGCTTGCAGCGCACGGCGGATGGCCTCGAGGCACATCTGTCCGACGGTGAAGTGATTGCCTGCGATCTGGTGGTGTCGGCGATCGGCCTGCGTCCGCGCATTGACCTGGCCGCCGCCGCGGGGGTGATGGTCAACCGTGGGGTGGTGGTCGACCGGCATCTCAAGACCTCCCACGCCAACATTTATGCCTTGGGCGACTGCGCCGAGGTCGATGGGCTGAATCTGTTGTACGTCATGCCCCTCATGAGCTGTGCGCGAGCGCTGGCGCAGACCCTGGCGGGTAACCCGACGGCGGTCAGCTATGGCCCGATGCCGATCACCGTGAAAACCCCGGTCTGCCCGCTGGTGGTTTCGCCACCGCCACGCGGCCTGGAGGGCGTGTGGACGGTCGAAGGGCAGGGCGCCGACATCAAGGCGCTGTGCCGCGATGCCAGCGGCAAACTGCTGGGCTATGCGCTGACCGGGGCCGCGGTCATGGACAAACTGGCCCTGAACAAAGAGCTTCCCGGCTTGTTGGCCTAAATACCGGTCGTTCTGTCGGAATAATCATGTGTTTGCCACTACAAAGGTCGCGCAGAGACTGGCGCCACTCCTAACTGCGTGCCATCCTCACACCCGTCTGCCGCAGAGTAGAGCCTGCGGCGCCTTGGGCGCTGTTCCGGAAGAACAGCACGGACATAACAACAAAAAACCGTCAAAGAGGCTTCACTATGCGTAAACCAGAACTCGCCGCTGCAATTGCTGAAAAAGCGGATCTGACCAAAGAACAAGCCAACCGCGTTCTCAATGCCGTTCTCGAAGAAATCACCGGCGCCCTGCATCGCAAAGACAGCGTCACCCTGGTAGGTTTTGGAACCTTCCTGCAGCGTCACCGTGGCGCCCGTACCGGCAAGAACCCGCAAACCGGTGAGCCGGTGAAGATCAAGGCCAGCAACACCGTAGCCTTCAAGCCAGGCAAATCGCTGAAAGACAGCGTCAATCCATAACTGTTGCGAACTCCCTCGATAGTAGGGAGAACCGTATTGAAAAATGGGCAAACCGATAATTCGGATGCCCATTTTTTATGGATGGTTGTTCGGCATATAAAGAACGGGAATGCATGCAGCAAGTTTCGCGAGGAACTACATCTGTATTGCTCAAAAAACATACAGACTGTTTGATGGCAAACTATCGTCTTGAGTGCCATCATATTAGTGGCACTTTACAAAGTTAGAGGTATCCGCGACTGCACTCTTTCATAAAAGTTCAGAATTAGGATTTATTTCCGTACCCGGCACTTTCGATTCTGCCTGGCATTACCCCTTAATCATTGAATCGCTCTCTGGTTTATATCGCGCAAGGCTCTGGCCCGCGGCTTCTGGCGTTGCTGGTTGGAATAGGGGGTCAACTGGTTGTCTAGGGGGAAACCCTGCCATATATAAGGCAATCTCTTACGAACAGCCGATGACAGTTCGTCTTGTTGTTTGAGGGGATGCTTGCTAGTGGCCATCATACTGATTACGATGCGCGCTCTTGAAAGAGCAGGCTCAATTGGATGAGTACGCTCTTTGATACTGTCAAGCACGCGAAAAATGTCTCGCGGGCGTATAGACCGTAATCTCGAAAAAGGCCATGGATGTCCTACTCAAGTAAACTTTCTGCCCATTACCTCGAACTCGCCAAGGCCTCTGTTTCCAAAGAGAGTTTTGCGGGCGAGGACGTTCGCTTCTCCAGCGAATACGAGGCACTGGAAAGTGAGCTGGGCAAAGCCCAATCCATGCACGAAAGCGGTCAGATCGACTGGCTGAAAATCCTCGAGAACAGTGACGCGCTGCTGCGTACCCAGTCCAAGGATCTGCGGGTGGCCGCCTGGCTCACCTGGGCCTTGTATCAGCGTGAATCCTTCCCCGGCCTGCTGGCCGGCCTTGGTCTTCTGCAGCACCTGTGCGAACAGCATTGGGCGCAGATCCACCCCGCCAAGCTGCGTACCCGGGCTGCCGCCGTCGGCTGGCTGGTGCCGCGTCTCGAGCAGGTGCTGGGCGAAAACATCGCGATCAAGGAGCAGTTGCCGCTGTTCCGCCGTCTGGTGGAACACCTGGAAGGGCTCGATGCCGCGCTCACCGAGCATCTGGGTGACAACGCGCCCTTGCTGCTGCCGATCTGCCGGCGGCTGTCGACCATGGTCCAGCGCGCCGCCGACAATCAGCCAGAACCCGGCGCCGTGGGCGCGGTGGTGGCCCAGGTCAAGCAGGCCGCGACCCAGCTGTTCACGCCTGGCGCGCCGATCGACAACGAGAAGGAAGCGCAGAAGGCCCTGCGTGCGATGCAGGAAAACGCCCGTCCACTGAGCGCCTGGTGGCTCAAGCAGAAGGCCACTGACGTACGCGCCCTGCGCCTGAACCGCACCATGCTGTGGTTGCCCATCGATGCCGTCCCGGAGCGCAACGCCGAGCAGATCACTGCGTTGCGCGGGCTGCCGGCCGACAAGCTCAAGACCTACCAGGAGCGTTTTGCCAATGGGCAATACGCCGACCTGCTGGTGGAGCTCGAAGCCAGCCTGGCCAGGGCGCCGTTCTGGTTCGACGGCCAGCGCATGGTCTGGGAATGCCTGCAGGGGCTGAACGCCGACCAGGCGATGCGCGAAGTGGAGTTTCACTTCGCGCTCCTGTTGCAGCGCCTGCCGGGGGTGGTCGAGTTGCGTTTCCACGACGGCGCGCCTTTCGCCGACCCGGCCACCCGCGGCTGGATCAGCGCCCATGTCATGCCCCATCTGCAAAGCGCCAGCGCGCCGCGCAAGGTCGAAGCGACTGCCAGCCAGCCTGCCTGGGAAGAAGCCCTCGAAGAGGTCTTGCCGATCCTGCGCAAGGACGGTCTCAAGGCCGCCGTGCAGATCCTCAAGCAAGGCCTGCAGAACGCCCATGGCGGGCGGGTGAGGTTTTTCTGGCAGTTCAGCCTGGCGCGGCTGTGCTTCATGGCCAAGAAATACGAGCTGGCCAAGACCCAGCTCGAAACCCTCGATCAAGAATTACTGAGCTCGGGCCTGCATGCCTGGGAGCCGGATCTTGCGTTGGAAGTGCTGCACCTCCTGCATAGCTGCTGTGAGTTGTTGCCGCAGAACCACGCAGTGCGAGAACGCAAGGAAGAGATTTATCGCAGGCTGTGCCACCTCGACCTCGAAGTGGTACTCGAATAGGCCCCAGGGCCAACAACCGCAAGGAGAAAAGCCATGGCCAAAGAAGGCTCGGTAGCCCCCAAGGAACGCATCAACGTCACCTTCAAACCCGCCACCGGCGGTGCTCAGGAAGAGATTGAACTGCCGTTGAAGCTACTGGCAATCGGTGATTACACCCAGCGCGTGGACGAGCGCAAAGTGGAAGACCGCAAGCCGATCAGCATCGACAAAATGACGTTCGACGAAGTGCTGGCCAAGCAGGAGCTGAGCCTGACGCTGAGCGTGCCTAACCGTCTTCAGGAAGAGGGCGACACCGAAGAGCTGGCGGTCAAGCTGCGCGTCAACTCGATGAAGGACTTCAACCCGGCCAGCCTGGTCGAGCAAGTGCCTGAGCTGAAAAAACTGATGGAACTGCGCGACGCGCTGGTGGCCCTCAAGGGTCCGCTGGGTAACGCCCCTGCATTCCGTAAAGCCATCGAAGGCGTACTCGCCGACGACGAATCGCGCGGTCGTGTACTCGGTGAGCTGGGCCTGAACGCCGCAGCCACCGAAGCCTGAGTCTCTATCAGTCAAGGAAGCCAAACACTATGAGCACTAGTGCAGCACAACAGAAAAGCAACGAGAACGGCGAGTACAGCATTCTCGACAGCATCATCGCCGAAACCCGCCTGACTCCGGACGACGAAGCCTACGACATCGCCAAGCGCGGCGTGTCGGCCTTCATCGAAGAGCTGCTCAAGCCTCAGAACGATGGCGAGCCAGTCAAGAAGGCCATGGTTGACCGCATGATCGCCGAGATCGATGCCAAGCTCAGCCGCCAGATGGACGAAATCCTTCACCACGAAGACTTCCAGTCCCTGGAATCGGCCTGGCGTGGCCTGCAGTTGCTGGTCGACCGCACCAACTTCCGCGAAAACATCAAGATCGAAATCCTCAACGTCTCCAAGCAGGACCTGCTGGACGACTTCGAAGATTCGCCGGAAGTGATGCAGGCCGGCCTGTACAAGCACATCTACACCGCTGAATACGGCCAGTTCGGTGGCCAGCCGGTGGGCGCGATCATCGCCAACTACTTCATGTCGCCAAGCTCGCCAGACGTGAAGCTGATGCAATACGTGTCCAGCGTTGCCTGCATGTCCCACGCGCCGTTCATCGCTGCGGCCGGTCCGAAATTCTTCGGTCTGGAAAGCTTCACCGGCCTGCCGGACCTGAAGGATCTGAAAGATCACTTCGAAGGCCCGCAATTTGCCAAATGGCAGAGCTTCCGCCAGTCGGAAGACTCGCGCTACATCGGCCTGACCGTACCGCGCTTCCTGCTGCGCAACCCGTACGATCCGGAAGAGAACCCGGTCAAATCCTTCGTCTACAAGGAAACCGTTGCCAACAGCCACGAGCATTACCTGTGGGGCAACACCGCGTACGCGTTCGGTACCAAGCTGACCGACAGCTTCGCCAAGTTCCGCTGGTGCCCGAACATCATCGGCCCGCAGAGCGGTGGCGCGGTAGAAGACCTGCCGCTGCACCACTTCGAAAGCATGGGCGAAATCGAAACCAAGATCCCGACCGAGGTACTGGTCAGCGACCGTCGTGAATACGAACTGGCCGAGGAAGGCTTCATCTCCCTGACCATGCGCAAAGGCAGCGACAACGCGGCGTTCTTCTCCGCAAGCTCGGTGCAGAAGCCGAAGTTCTTCGGCATCAGCGCCGAAGGCAAGGCCGCGGAGCTGAACTACAAGCTCGGCACCCAGCTGCCGTACATGATGATCGTCAACCGCCTGGCTCACTACCTCAAAGTGCTGCAGCGCGAGCAACTCGGTTCGTGGAAAGAACGTACCGACCTCGAGCTGGAACTCAACAAGTGGATCCGCCAGTACGTCGCCGACCAGGAAAACCCGAGCGCCGAAGTGCGTGGCCGTCGTCCGCTGCGCGCCGCGCAGATCATCGTCAGCGATGTGGAAGGTGAGCCGGGCTGGTACCGCGTCAGCCTGAACGTGCGTCCGCACTTCAAGTACATGGGTGCCGATTTCACCCTGTCGCTGGTTGGCAAGCTGGACAAAGAGTAACCAGGAGCTAGGTCATGACCGGATACGGCAGCCTTTTCGAGCGCCTGAGTGGCGAGGCCGACAAACGTGTCGGCTGGAGCCGCGAGGTTTCCGCCATGGCGTCGGTGGCTGCCCATCTGGGCAAGATGCTCAGCACCCGTGCGGGCAGCGTGCAGACGCTGTCCGATTACGGGTTGCCCGATCTCAACGACATGCGCCTGAGCCTGCACGACGCCCTGAGCCAGGCCCGCCTGGCCATCGAAAGCTTCATCGAAGCCTACGAGCCGCGTCTGAGCAACGTGCGTGTCGTTTCCCTGCCGCGTGATCACGACCAGCTCAAGCTGGCTTTCAATATCGAAGGCCTGCTTGAGGTGGACGGGTTCAAGCGCCAGGTCAGTTTTTCCGCGCGCCTGGATGGCAGCGGTCAGGTCAAGGTCAGTTAAGGAGACGAGGATGTCAGGTAAACCCGCAGCACGCGTCAGCGACCCCACCGCCTGCCCGCTCCCCGGCCACGCAACCAACCCGATCGCCGCCGGTTCCGGCGATGTGTTCTTCGATGGCCTCGCGGCCGCCCGCCAGGGCGATGCCTCGGCGTGTGGTGGTGCGATGTCCGGTGGCCTGGCGACTACCGTGCTGATCAATGGCAAGCCGGCGGCGACTGTCGGCTCGGTGGGCACCCACGGCAACACGGTCACGGCCGGCTCGGGGACGGTGATTATCGGCAATTCGCATTCGCCAGCGCAGTTTGTGCCGCCGTTGCCGGTAGTTATTCCCGGTGTTTTCAATCGAGTGTTTGCCTTTAAAACGGCCAGTGGGAAGGCGGTAGATGGGTTGAGTTACCGAATCACGTCCGAAAGTGGGATAGAAAAGTTCGGTACTGCACAGGCCGGAAAAACTGGCTGTTTTTCTACGGGGCAGAATCCTGAGGCTGTCTCGATTTTTGTAACGTCGGAGTAAGGCCTTGGAAACAATAGTTGAAGTTGATGGTGTGCCTTACACCTTTGTTACGGAAAATGGTACTACTGCATTAAGGCTGGATAATAAAACCACTGCCAGTAATGATACAAATCCTGCGGATCTGCATCTTCCAGATATCTGGTTGGTGACTCGTTCCAATGGCATGCCTTTATTTGCAGTGCGGCCTGATGTCTGTGATAAGCCATTTCGAATTTTAAGTGCTGATAAACTTTACGCTGAAAAGATTCAATGGTTTGAGCCGTTGGCTGACTTCTATCGTGAGCGGCTATGGGTAAATCCTAAGAGTAGTGTTGAAGGCTCGGAGGTGTACGATGCCTACAAACAGCACACATGGCAAACGATTATAGATTTTGCAATTGTTGACCGACCATCTTTTGTTTACTACAGAAATCTGCCAGGGGATTGGAAAAAGCAATCTGAAGGGGGCGCTAAATTTCTACTTTGCTTAGTCGAAGGTGATCCTTATTGGACTGACGGCCTGGGACAGATTCCATTTGCGGTGGATACCTTCCGGAAGTACTGGGAGGAAACCCGCGAGGTTGATGCCGCGATTCTGAAAACAGGTCAGACCGGACTCGACTGGGCTGATGGAACACTCGGTGGAAGTGACAATGGAAGTGAGAACGTATACGACAATTTCATAATCATAAGGGCATGTTTATGGGCGTCCGAAAACTTTGAATTGGTACTTGAGAAAAGGCCGATGAGTGCTCAGAGGTTCGGGCCTAGTGGGGCAACGGTGGCGAGTACAGTATTCAAGCCATCTTCAGCTACGCGACTGAAAACTTTGATTGATTCCGGCACATTGGCGAAATATAAAACGTGGAAGCCATGAAATTGAAAATCTTTGCGGGCGCTGTAGTTTATTTTTTGGCTGGTGTTTTGTATTTCTTTGTTCATGATTTTGGCGTTGCTTACTACAAAGAAAATATGGGCGGGTTTACAGACCGTGGAGCAGCGATAGGTGGTACTGCTGAGTTGACGTTTTATTTTTTTATTTTTGTTAACTTTGTTGTTTTTTTTGTACCGAAGATATATTTGAAAATTTTACTGTTGGTTTTGATGTTGGGTGTTGTGTTGTTCTATTTTCTTCCGGATAACCCAGTAAGGGCAATTGCATATGGTGGGCTTACGGCTTCTATGAGCGGGTTGGCGTTAGTTGCGCGATTGGTTGTGGAACGATGGGGCGGTCGGAATTGAAGTGCGTGCAGCTTTCGAACTAAAAAATTATTGATCAGACAGGTAACCCCCGTGTCCTTTAACCACTACTACCAAAGCGAACTCACCGCGCTGCGCCAGCTGGGTCGCCGTTTCGCCGAGCGTAGTCCGGCCCTGGCGCCGTTCCTGGGCCAGGCCGGGCGGGACCCGGATGTGGAGCGCCTGCTCGAAGGTTTCGCCTTTCTTACTGGTCGCCTGCGACAGAAGCTCGATGACGAGCTGCCGGAACTCAGCCACTCGCTGATGCACTTGCTGTGGCCGAACTACATGCGGCCGTTGCCGGCGTTCAGCATTCTGCAGTTCGACCCGCTGAAGCAGTCCGGGCCGGCCCTGCGCGTGGAACGTGATACGCCGGTGGAGAGCAAGCCCATCGATGACGTGCGCTGCCGCTTCCGCACCTGCTACCCGACCGAAGTCCTGCCGCTGGACCTGACGGCGCTGAACTACTCGGTGAAAGGCGACGGCGCGCTGCTCAGCCTGCGCCTGGAGATGAGCTGCGACGGCCACCTCGGCGAGCTGAACCTGAGCCGCCTGCGCCTGCACCTGGCGGGCGAGCGCTACATCAGCCAGATGCTCTACCTGAGCCTGCTGCGCAACCTCGAAGGCATCGAGCTGGTGCCGCTGGGCATGGACGGCAAGCCGTTCCCGGGTGTCAGCGGCAATGCCATGTCGTTCAAGATGCCCGGCAACCGCGTGCAGCCGGTGGGCTTTGCCGAGGAAGAGGCGTTGATCCCGTATCCGCTGAATACCTTCCGCGGCTATCGCTACCTGCAGGAGTATTTCGCCTTCCAGGACAAGTTCCTGTTCGTCGACCTGGACGGCCTGGACCTGCTCAAGTCGCTGCCGGAGGACACCCTCAAGCAGCTGCACGGCCTGGAAGTGCGCTTCGACATCCGCAAGAGCGGCATCCAGCGCCTGCGGCCGACCCTGGACAACGTGAAGCTGTATTGCACGCCGATCGCCAACCTGTTCAAGCACGACGCCCTGCCGATCCGCCTCGACGGCAAGCAGGACGAGTACCTGCTGCTGCCGGCTGAGTACGACCTGGAAAACTGCGGCGTATTCTCGGTGGAAACCGTGACCGGCTGGAAGCCCGGCGGCCTGGGTTACCAGGAATACGTGCCGTTCGAATCCTTCGAGCACGACCCGAGTTTCGACGTCCCGCAAAGCCGCCCGCACTACAGCATCCGCCAGCGTTCCTCGCTGCTGCACGACGGTCTGGACACTTACCTGAGCTTCGGCATCCGCCACACCGAAGCCCACGAAACCCTGTCCATCGAGCTGACCTGCACCAACCAGAACCTGCCGCGCCGGCTCAAGCTCGGCGAGATCAACCAGGCGTGCGAGGAAACCCCGGAGTTCCTCAGTTTCCGCAATATCACCCCGGCCACCTCGAGTTACGCGCCACCGCTGAACCGCGACTTCCTGTGGAAGCTGATCAGCAACATGTCGCTCAACTATCTGTCGCTGGCCAACGTCGATGCGCTCAAGGTGATTCTCGAAACCTACGACTTGCCGCGCTACTACGACCAGCACCTGGAAAAGGTCAGCAAGCGCCTGCTGGGCGGGCTCAAGTCGATCCGCCACGAGCATGTCGACCGGCTGCATCGGGGCCTGCCGCTGCGCGGTTTGCGCACCGAGCTGACCATCGATCCGGAAGGCTATATCGGTGAAGGCGACATGTTCGTCTTCGCCTCGGTTCTCAACGAGTTTTTCGCTCTTTACGCCAGTCTCAACTCGTACCACGAGCTGCGGGTAAAAAGTACACAGGGAGAGGTGTACCAATGGACACCACGTATGGGTCTACAGCCCCTGCTTTAAGTGGGCTGACCCGGGTCATTCGCGAGTACTCGCTGTTTCAGGCCGTGCTGCTGGTGGTGGACCGGCTGCGCGATTCCCATCCGGGCCTGAGCGAAGAGGATCTCTACGACCAGCTGGAATTCCAGGCCAATCCGAGCCTGGGTTTCCCTGGCAGCGACGTCGATCGCGTGGAGTTTTTCGAAGAGCACGGGCAGATGCGCGCGCGCCTGCGGTTCAACCTGATCGGGCTGTTCGGCTCCGGCTCGCCGCTGCCGGCGTTCTACGGTGAACAAGCCCTGGGCGACAGCGAAGACGGCAACCCGACCCGCAACTTCCTCGACCTGTTCCACCATCGCCTGCAACGGCTGATGCTGCCGATCTGGCGCAAGTACCGCTACCGCGCCAGCTTCAAGAGCGGCGCGCTCGACCCGTTTTCCGCCCAGCTGTTCGCCTTGATCGGCCTCGGCGGCGAAGACATCCGCAAGGCCAAGGAACTGAACTGGAAGCGCCTGCTGCCGTACCTCGGCCTGCTCAGCCTGCGGGCCCACTCGGCGGCATTGATCGAAGCCGTGCTGCGCTACTACTTCAAGCATGCGGACCTGGTGATCGAGCAGTGCATCGAGCGCCGGGTGGAGATTCTCGAAGAGCAGCGCAACCGCCTCGGCCGCGCCAACAGCCAGCTCGGCGAAGACCTGGTGCTGGGCGAACGGGTGCGCGACCGCAGCGGCAAGTTCCGCATCCATATCCGCCAGCTTGACTGGCAACGCTTCCACGAATTCCTGCCGATCGGTTTCGGCTACCAGCCGCTGTGCGCGCTGGTGCGGTTCACCCTGCGTGACCCGCTGGACTACGACATTCGCCTGGTCCTGCGCCAGGAAGAAATCCGCGAACTGCGCATCGGTGAGCAGAACGCCTGTCGCCTGGGGTGGACCAGTTGGCTCGGCCGCGAACGCGCGGACGGCGTGGTGACCCTGGGCAGCAAAATTCATTAAGGACAGATGACATGATCAACGTAGACCTGCAGCAACTGATCCAGGCGCTGGACGCCGAAACCCGCCGTGACCTGGAAAGCTCCGCCGAACGCTGCGTCGCCCGGGGCGGCAGCAAGATCCTGGTCGAAGACCTGCTGCTGGGCTTGCTGGAGCGTCCGCAAGGCCTGCTCGCACGCGCGTTGCAGGACGCCGAAGTGGATGCCGGCGAGCTGAGCGCGGCGCTGCAATCGCGGGTCGAACACAGCGCCTCGCGCAACCCGGTGTTCGCCCCGGAGCTGGTGCAGTGGCTGCAGGACGCCTTGCTGGTGGCCAACCTCGAGCTGGGCCAGAGCCAGGTCGAGCAGGCGGCGCTGATCCTCGCGCTGCTGCGCAATCCGATGCGTTATGCCGGTAGCCGTTACCAGCCGCTGCTGGCCAAGCTGAACATCGAGCGCCTGAAGGATTTCGCCCTGTCACAGAAGGAAGAGCCGGCCAGCGGCAAGCCGGCAGCGCCGGGCGAATCGTTGTTGCAGCGCTTCACCCACAACCTGACCCAGCAGGCGCGCGAGGGCAAGCTCGACCCGGTGCTGTGCCGCGATGGCGCGATCCGCCAGATGGTCGACATCCTCGCCCGTCGCCGCAAGAACAACCCGATCGTGGTCGGCGAGGCCGGCGTCGGTAAGACCGCGGTGGTCGAAGGCCTGGCCTCGCGCATCGCCGCCGGTGAAGTGCCGCAAGTGCTCAAGGGCGTCGAGCTGCTGTCGCTGGACATGGGCCTGCTGCAAGCGGGCGCCAGCGTGAAGGGCGAGTTCGAGCGCCGCCTCAAGGGCGTGATCGACGAGGTCAAGGCCTCGCCTAAGCCGATCATTCTGTTTATCGACGAAGCCCACACCCTGATCGGCGCCGGTGGCAACGCCGGCGGTTCCGACGCGGCCAACCTGCTCAAGCCAGCCCTGGCCCGTGGCGAGCTGCGCACCATCGCCGCCACCACCTGGGCCGAGTACAAGAAGTACTTCGAGAAAGACCCGGCCCTGGCCCGTCGCTTCCAGCCGGTGCAGTTGCACGAGCCGACCGTCAGCGAGGCGGTGACCATCCTGCGTGGCCTGGCCCAGGTCTACGAGAAAAGCCACGGTATCTACCTGCGCGACGACGCGGTGGTGGCCGCGGCCGAACTGTCGGCCCGCTACCTGGCCGGCCGCCAACTGCCGGACAAGGCGGTGGACGTGCTCGACACCGCCTGTGCCCGGGTGCGCATCAGCCTGGCGGCGGCGCCGGAGAGCCTGGAGCGCCTGCGTGGCGAGCTGGCCGAAGGTGGCCGTCAGCGTCAGGCGCTGCGCCGCGACGCCGAGGCCGGCCTGGTGATCGACCAGGAAGCCCTGGACGCGCTGGAGGCCCGTCTGGCTGAGGCCGAGGCCGAGCAGCAAGCCCTGGAAACCCTGTGGAGCGAACAGCGCACCCTGGCCGAGCGCCTGCTCGAACTGCGCCAGCAACTGGCCAAGGCCCGCGAGGCCGCGGCGGTCGAGCCGACCGTCAGCGTTGAAGAAGATGCCGAAGGCACGGTGATCGAGACCCTCGCCGCCGAAGTGGAAGAGGGGCAGAGCGTCGAGGCGCTGGAAGCCGCCCTCAACGAAACCCATCGCGCCCTGAGCGATGCCCAGAGCCAGGAGCGCCTGGTCAGCTTCGAAGTCTGCCCGCGCCTGGTGGCCGAAGTGATCAGTGCCTGGACCGGCGTGCCGCTGACGCAACTGGCCCGCGAGCACAACGCCAAGGTCGCGAGTTTCGCCACCGACCTGCGCGCGCGCATTCGTGGTCAGGAGCAGGCGGTGCACGCCCTGGATCGTTCGATGCGCGCCACCGCCGCTGGCCTGAACAAGCCGGACGCGCCGGTGGGCGTGTTCCTGCTGGTGGGCCCGAGCGGCGTCGGCAAGACCGAAACCGCCCTGGCCCTGGCCGACCTGCTGTACGGCGGCGACCGCTTTATCACCACCATCAACATGTCCGAGTTCCAGGAGAAGCACACCGTGTCGCGCCTGATCGGCGCGCCTCCAGGCTACGTCGGCTACGGCGAAGGCGGGATGCTCACCGAGGCGGTGCGGCAGAAACCCTATTCGGTGATTCTGCTCGACGAGGTCGAGAAAGCCGACCCGGACGTGCTCAACCTGTTCTATCAGATCTTCGACAAGGGCGTGGCCAACGACGGCGAAGGGCGCGAGATCGACTTCCGCAACACGCTGATCCTGATGACCTCGAACCTGGCCAGCGACCGCATCAGCGCGCTGTGCGAGAACGGCGAGCGGCCGAGCGCCGAGACCCTGGAAGAGACCATCCGTCCGGTGCTCAGCAAGCACTTCAAGCCGGCGCTGCTGGCGCGCATGCGCGTGGTGCCGTACTACCCGGTGGGCGGCCCGGTGCTGCGCGAACTGATCGAAATCAAGCTGGGCCGTTTAGGTGAGCGCCTGAACCGTCGCCAGCTGGATTTCACTCACTGCCAGAACCTGGTCGACCATCTGGCCGAGCGCTGCACCCAGAGCGAAAGCGGCGCGCGCCTGATCGATCATCTGCTCGACCTGCACGTACTGCCGCTGGTGGCCGACCGCCTGCTGGACGCCATGGCCACCGGCGAGAACCTCAAGCGCGTGCACGCGACGCTCGACAGCAGCGGCGGCGTGACCTGCGAGTTCGCCTGAGGTGGGTGTGATGTTCACTCGTGTACCGCAACCGCTGATCTACGCCGAGGCGCTGCTGGCGCAGTTCGCCAGCCTGTCGCGGGCGGCCGACGGTGGCGCGCTGCTGGGCGATTTCGTGCGCGGCGTGGCCGGGCTCAGCGGTTGCGAGCTGAGCCAGCTGTACCTGCTCGATGCCACCCATACCCGGCTCGGCCTCAGCGCCGAATGCCTGGGCGGCATCCTGCAACCGCGGGAAGCGGCAAGCCTGCCGGCGGACTACAACGGTGAGCAGCTGCTGCAGTTCGCCCTGTGCCAGAACCGCGTGGTGAGCCTGGTGGGGCTGAGCGGCAGCCTGCACGAAACCAGCTTCCTGCCGGCCCGGGACACGCCCTGGCAGTCGCTGTTGTGCGTGCCGTTGGTGAACATGCAAAAGGCTGTCGAGGGCCTGCTGCTGTGCGCCAGTCGCGAACATATCGACCTGCAGGGCTTCGCCGATTCCATGGGCCAACTGGGTTCGTTCGTGCTTGGGCAACTGCATCTGCTGCAACGCCTGCGGCGTCCGGTGGGCGACGCGGCGCCGGTGGCCAGCACCCCGGTCAGCGCCAGCGGCTACGGGTTGATCGGCAACAGCACGGCCATGCGCCAGACCTACCAGTTGATCAGCAAGGTGCTGCACAGCCCCTACACCGTATTGCTGCGCGGCGAGACCGGCACCGGCAAGGAAGTGGTGGCGCGGGCCATCCACGACTACGGCCCGCGGCGCTCCCAGGCGTTCATCGTGCAGAACTGCGCGGCGTTCCCGGAGAACCTGCTGGAGAGTGAGCTGTTCGGCTACCGCAAGGGCGCCTTCACCGGCGCCGATCGCGACCGTCCGGGGCTGTTCGACGCGGCCAATGGCGGCACCCTGTTGCTGGACGAGATCGGCGACATGCCGCTGTCCCTGCAGGCCAAGCTGCTGCGCGTGCTGCAGGAGGGCGAGATCCGTCCGCTGGGTTCCAACGACACCCACAAGATCGACGTGCGCATCATCGCCGCGACCCACCGCGACCTGGCGGTGCTGGTCAGCGAGGGCAAGTTCCGCGAGGACCTGTACTACCGCCTGGCGCAGTTCCCGATCGAGCTGCCGGCCCTGCGCCAGCGCGAAGGCGACATCCTCGACCTGGCCCGGCACTTCGCCGACAAGGCCTGCGCCTTCCTCCAGCGCGACCCGGTGAGCTGGTCGGAAACCGCCCTCAATCACCTCTCGGGCTACACCTTCCCGGGCAACGTGCGCGAGCTCAAGGGCCTGGTGGAGCGGGCGGTGCTGCTGTGCGAAGGCGGCGAGCTGCTGGCCGAGCATTTCTCCCTGAGCATCGAAGCGTTGCCAGAGGAACCCGGGCTGAACCTGCGCGAACGCCTGGAGAAGGTCGAGCGTCATCTGCTGCTCGATTGCCTGCGCAAGAACGACGGCAACCAAACCCTCGCGGCCCGCGAGCTGGGGTTGCCCAGGCGCACGCTGCTGTACCGCCTCGGGCGGCTGAACATCAATCTTGGCGACTTCGAGGGTTAGCGCGACATGACTTTCCCCAGCGCCTTTTTCGTTTCGCCAAGCGTCGCCCGCAAGGGTCGGCGCTTTGTGCATTGTCTACCCATGGAGACCCTCTGATGTCTGTTCGTCACTGGCAAGCCGCCCTGCTGGCTCTGATCGTTCTCAGCGGCCTCGGCGGCTGTAGCGGTAATTACAAATTCAACGACAACACCTATCGCCCATTGGGTGATCCGCAGGCGGTCAATCGCGGCAAGTGACCGCAAGGAGCATCATCATGGAACTGGTTTTCGAAATGCTGAACACCAAGCAGTTCGTGCCCACGGAGTTGAGCAGCAAAACCTTCAAGCAGGCCGGCGGGGTGATCGGGCGGGGCGAGGATTGTGACTGGATCATTCCGGACCGCAAGCGTCACCTGTCCAATCACCACGCGATCGTCAGCTACCGCGACGGTACGTTCTTCCTCACCGATACCAGCAGCAATGGTATCCAGGCCAGCGACAGCGGCGCGCGCCTGCGCAAGGGCGAGCCGCAGCGTATCGAGCACGGCAGCATCTATGTGCTGGGGGATTTCGAGATCCGTGCGCGCCTGGTGCGCGATCCGGCGACCTTCGACGCCGAAGTCGGGCGTCCGCAGGCCGCTGGCAGCATCATTCCCGATGACGCATTCCTCGACCTCGACCCGCTCAACGCGCTGGATCAGCAGGAGCGGGTGTATTCGGAAATCGACGAGCTGACCGCGCTCAACACGCCGCGCCAGGAACCACGCCAGCGCGCGGACTATGCGCGCATCGACATGGAAAGCCTGCTGGTGCCGGAACTGGTGGCGCAGCCCGAGGCGCCGGTCGCCGTCGAGCCGGCCCCGGTGGAACGCCAGAGCGAAGGCTTCTGGGAGCATTTCGGCGCGGCGCTGGGGGTGGACCTCAAAGGCCTCGATCACGACGCCCGCGAAGCCCTGGCGATCGATGCCGCGCGCCTGCTCAAGCAAAGCATCGGTGGCCTGCAGCAGAGCCTGCGCACCCGCAGCGAGCTGAAAAACGAACTGCGCCTGGCCCTGACCACCGCCCAGGGCGGCAGCAAGAACCCACTGAAGTTCGCCGTGGACGCCAGCGAAGCGCTGGGCATCCTGCTGCAAGGCAACAAGCCTGGCCAGCTGCCGGCCGAGCAGGCGATCTCCCGTGCCTTCCGCGATCTGCAGGCGCATCAGGTGGCGCTGCTGACCGCCAGCCGCGCGGCCGTGCGCGGCACCCTCGAGCATTTCTCGCCGCAGCAGCTGACCCTGCGTTTCGAGCGTGACAACAAGCCGTTGCTGGCCACCTCCGGCAGCCGCTGGAGAGCCTACAACCGCTATCACCAGGCCCTGCGTCAGGACGATGACTGGAGCGAACGCCTGCTGGCCCGTGACTTCGCCCAGGCCTACGAAGAACAGATCCGCCTGATCTCCACCCTTCACACCGAACACCAAGGATGATGCGCATGTCTCGCTGCTCGACCCTGTTACTCAAGACGCTGGCCATGCTGACCGCCCTGGCGTTGCTGGCCGGTTGCTCGTCGCTGTCGCCGTACTCGACCATGACCAAGCTCAACCTCAAGCTGACCGCCAGCGACCAGCTCAACCCGGACCTCAACGGTCGCCCGTCGCCGATCGTGGTGCGGCTGATCGAGCTCAAGCATCCGGTGGCCTTCGAGAACGCCGATTTCTTCAGCCTCTACGAGCGCGCCAAGGAGTCCCTGGCGCCGGACATGGTGGCCAGCGAAGAATTGGAACTGCGCCCGGGTGAAACCGTGGAACTCAAGCTCAGCGTCGAAGAAGGCAGCCGCTACGTCGGCGTGCTGGCGGCCTACCGCGATATCTCCGAAGCCCAGTGGCGCTATGTGGTGCAGCTCACTCCGGTGGAGCTGACCGAAGCCGATCTGACCCTCGACCAGGCCGGTATCCGCACCAGCAACGCAACGCTCGCCAAGGCGGACAAGTAATCATGAACGTGCATAAAGTCATTTGGCAGGAAGGCATGTTGCTGCGCCCGCAGCACTTCCAGCACAACGATCGCTACTACGACTACCAGATGAAAACCCGCACCCAGTTGCTGGGCAGTTATTCCTGGGGATTCCTGAGCCTGGAGATCGACCTGCAGTTCCTCAACATGGGCAAGCTGGTGATCAGCCAGGCCTCCGGCATCCTGCCCGACGGCAGCCTGTTCGAGCTGGGGGGCAACACCGAACCGCTGGCCCTCGACGTGCCGCCGAACACCGGCAACACCCCGGTCTACCTGGCCTTGCCGCTGGTGACCGGCAACCACATCGAGTCGCGCCGTCCGGAGCAGTCCGACGTGCTGGCGCGCTACACCGCCTACGAGGCGGAGGTGGCCGACTCCAACGCCGGCGACGATTCCAGCAGCCAGGTCAGCTGTGCCCGGCCGGACTTCCGTCTGCTGCTGGGCGAGCAACAGAGCGACCAGGCCTATGTGAAGCTCAAGCTCTGCGAAGTCCTCGACACCACGCCCGACGGGGTGATCAGCCTCGACCCGGACTTCGTGCCGACCTTCATCCACGCCCATGCCTCGAGCTACCTGCTGTCGTGCCTGAAAGAAGTGATCAGCATGCTCAGCCACCGCGGCGACACCATCGCCGACCGGATCCGCTCCAACGGCAAGGTCGGCGGTGCCGAAGTCGGCGACTTCATGATGCTGCAACTGATCAACCGCACCGAACTGCTGCTGCGCCACTACCTGGGCCTGGAGCAGGTGCACCCGGAAGAGCTGTATCGCACGCTGCTGACCATGCTCGGCGATCTGGCGACCTTCGCCAGCGACAGCAAGCGCCCGCGCCTGGACAGCCGCTACCAGCACAGCGACCAGGGCGCGAGCTTTCGCAAGTTGATGGACGCGATCCGCCAGGTGCTGTCGATGGTGCTCGAACAGCACGCCATCGAGCTGGTGCTGCAGGCGCGTCAGTACGGGATCATCGTGTCGCCGTTGCACGACCACAAGCTGCTGGGTTCGGCCTCGTTCGTCCTGGCCGCCAGTGCCAACTGCGACTCCGAAGAACTGCGCCATCGCTTGCCGGCGCACCTCAAGGTCGGCCCGGTGGAACGGATTCGCCAGCTGGTCAACCTGCACCTGCCGGGGATCAAGGTCAAACCCTTGCCGGTGGCGCCACGGCAGATCGCGTTCCACTCCAACAAAACCTATTTCATCCTCGAACTCAGTTCCGAAGACCTGGCGCAACTGGAGCGTTCCGGCGGTTTCGCCTTCCACGTGTCCGGCGAATTCGCCGAGCTTGAACTGAAATTCTGGGCCATCAGGAACTGACCGACATGATCAAGGACATGGAACACAACCAGGACGACAAGACCGTCCTGCTCGATCGCCAGGGCCATGGCCCGGCGCAGAGTCCGCTGACCGATTTCGCCGCGCCGCCGCGCTTCGAGCAACTGGAAGAACGGATGATCTACGCCGCGCGCCTGCGCCCGGCCGAGGCCTTCAACATCAGCCTGAACGCGCTGGTGGCGGCGGCCTCGGACCTGTTGTCGGAAGTGGTGCGCCTCAAGCACAGCGACACCCGCGAAGACCTGTACGCGCTCAACGAGCGCCTGACCTCGGCCCTGAAGCTGTTCGAGGTGCGCGCCCTGCACAACGGCGCCGAAAGCAGCCAGGTCATGGCCGCCCGCTACGTGCTGTGCACCGTGGTCGACGAGGCGGTGGTCACCACCCCGTGGGGCAATGAAAGCGAGTGGTCGCAGATGAGCCTGCTCAGCAGCTTCCACAACGAGACCTTCGGTGGCGAGAAGTTCTTCCAGCTGCTGGACCGGCTGTCGAAGAACCCGGTCAAGCACCTGCCGATGCTGGAGCTGATGTACCTGTGCCTGTCGCTGGGCTTCGAGGGCAAGTACCGGGTCATGGCCCGCGGCATGCTCGAACTCGAAGGCATTCGCGATGCGCTGTACCGGCAGATCCGCCAGCTGCGTGGCGACGTGCCGCGCGAGCTGTCGCCACACTGGGAAGGCTTGCACGACAAGCGCCGCAGCCTGGTGCGCATCGTGCCGTGGTGGATGGTCGCGCTGTTCACGGTGGTCTGCCTGGTGGTGATGTATTCGGGGTTCGCCTGGGTTCTGGGCGAGCAGCGCGAGACCGTTCTGCAACCTTATCAGCAGCTTGACCCGGCCGTGGTCCAGCCCCAGCCGTAATACAGGGACGTGTGATGAAAAACTTCTTCAAGAAAGTCGGCGCCTTCCTGCGCAAGACGTGGGTCTGGACGCTGTTGCTGGTGCTGTTCGTGGCACTGCTGGTGTGGTTCGTCGGGCCGCTGCTGGCGGTCAACGACTACAAGTTCTGGGAAAGCGCGACCTCGCGCCTGCTGACCATCAGCGTGCTGTTCCTGATCTGGGGCCTGACCATGGTCTTCGTCAGTTGGCGCGCCGGGGTCCGCAAGAAAGAAATGGAAGACAGCGAAGACGGCCAGGAACGCCTGCGCCGCGAAGAGCTGATCGACGAGGAACAGAAAGAGCTGCGCAGCCGCTTCAAGGAAGCCATGCGCACCCTCAAAACCTCCAGCCTGTACCGCGGGCGCAGCGAGCGCTGGCGCAACGACCTGCCCTGGTACCTGCTGATCGGTCCGCAGAGCAGCGGCAAGACCAGCCTGCTGGACTTCTCGGGCCTTGAGTTCCCGATCAACAAGATCGACCGCAAGCTGACCCGCGACACCGTCGGCACCCGGCATTGCGACTGGTACTTCGCCGACCATGGCGTGCTGATCGACACCGCCGGCCGCTACCTGACCCAGCCCGACGCGGAAGTCGACGCCAGCGCCTGGAGCACCTTGCTCAACCTGCTGCGCAAGCGCCGTCGCGGGCGTCCGCTCAATGGCGTGCTGGTGACCATTCCGGTGGAGCTGCTGCTGAGCGGCAACGAGCAGGATCTCGAGACCCTGGCGCGCCAGGTCCGCGCGCGCCTGCAGGACGTGCACCAGAAACTGCATGTCGATGTGCCGGTGTACCTGGTGCTGAGCAAGGCCGACCAGTTGCTGGGCTTCGACGAGTTCTTCGACCAGCTGAGCCGCGAGGAAAGCGACCAGGTGCTCGGCACCAGCTTCCGCAAGGAACAGAACGGCACCGACGTCGCCGTGCTGCGCCAGGAGTTCGAAGAGCTGCTGCGGCGCCTGAACAGCCAGGTGATCATGCGCATGCACCAGGAGCGCGACACCCAGCGCCGTGGCCGCATCCTCGACTTCCCGCACCAGTTGGGCCAGATCGGCGAGCGCCTGTGCCTGTTCGTCGACATGGCGTTCACCGGCAACCGCTACCAGCGGGCCAGCCAGCTGCGCGGTTTCTACCTGACCAGCGCGCCGCACCTGACCGAAAAGCTCGACCCCGACACCGCCAGCATCGGCGCCAGCCTGGGCATGGCGGCCGGCGTGCTGCCGACCCTGCGCAGCGGCCGTTCGCGCTTCATTCACCACCTGCTGAGCCGGGTGATTTTCCCCGAGGCCGACCTGGCTGGCCTGGACAAGCGCGAGCGTAATCGCATCCATTGGGGCCAGCGTGCGCTGTACGTAGGCGCGCTGGTGGCCCTGGCCTTGTTCGGCCTGCTCTGGGCCGGCGGTTTCTCCGCCAACTACGAGCGCCTGGAAAACCTGCGCTCCCTGGCGCAGAACTGGAACCAGCAGCGCACTGCGCTGACCGCCCGTGACGACGCGATGGCGGCGCTCAAGACCCTCGACACCAGCTTCGAAGCCACCAAGGTGTTCCCGGCCAAGGGTGATGTATCACTGCACGAGCGGGTCGGCCTGTACCAGGGCGAGGAAAGCAACCCGGTGGTGCTCAGCGCCTACGAGCGTGAGCTGCAAGCCCAGCTGTTGCCTCGGGTGGCGCAGATGCTCGAAGGGCAGATCCGCAGCAACATGCGCGACCGCGACCGCCTGCTCAACAGCCTGCGGGCGTACCTGATGCTGAACATGCAGGATCGTCGCGATCCGTCCTGGCTCAAGGATTGGGTGGCCACTGATTGGTCGACGCGCTACGCCGGCAACACCGCGGTGCAGAACGGCCTGGGCGCGCACTTCGAACGCCTGCTCAAGCTGCCGTTCAGCTACCCGCTCAACGACACGCTGGTGGCCCAGGCGCGCCAGGTGCTGCGCAGCGAGTCGCTGGCCAACGTGGTCTATCGCGTGCTGCGCGAACAGGCGCGGAGCCTGCCGGAGTACCGCCTGAGCCAGCACCTGGGGCCGCAGGGCAGCCTGTTTGTCGGCACCGACTATGCGATCCCGGGCTTCTACACCCAGCAGGGTTATCAGCAGTATTTCTCGGTCCAGGGCACGGCGCTGGTCACCGATATCCTGCGTGACAACTGGGTGCTGGGCGAAGGCAGCGGCATCAGCGGCATGGACCTGCGCCGCCTGATGGTGGAGCTGGAGCAGCTGTACTTCCGCGACTACGCCAACTTCTGGAGCGAAGCGGTGGGCCAGGTTGGCCTGCAGCCGTTCAACGATGCCGGCGAAGGCGCCGATCAGGTCGCCGGCTTGACCTCGGCCAACTCGCCGGTGCTGCAACTGTTGGTGGAAGTGCGTGAGAACACCCGCTTCCAGGCCATCGCCGAAAGCGCCGAAGACGTGACCGCCGCGGCGGATAAAGCCGCCGAGAAGGGCGGGGCGCTGGGCAAGGTCGCGGCGGCTGCCGCGGGCAAGGCCCAGGAAGCTTTGGCCAAGAACCTGCCGGACACCGCGAAGAAGTCGCTGCAACGTCGCTTCGAACCGCTGCACCGCCTGCTGGATGACAACAACGGCCCGGCGGCGGACCTGACGCCAGCGCTGCAAGCGTTGAACGACCTGCAACTGCAACTGGCCGGCCTGGCCCGTGCCAGCGCGCCCGAGCAGGCGGCGTTCGAAATGGCCAAGACCCGCATGAGCGGCCAGCGCGATGCCCTGAGCAACCTGCGCAACGCCTCGGTGCGCCTGCCGCGTCCGGTGAGCGTGTGGTTCAACGTGCTGGCGGAAGACACCTGGCGCCTGGTGCTCAACGACTCCTACCAGTACCTGAACCAGCGCTACCAGAGCGAGCTGTACAGCTTCTATGGCAAGGCCATCAGCAAGCGTTATCCGTTCAGCGCCCACAGCACCAGCGATGTCGCGATCAGCGACTTCCGCGAGTTCTTCAAGGCCCAGGGCATCGCCGATCGCTTCTTTGAAACCTACATGCGGCCTTTCGTCAGCGGCGATCCAGGCAACTACCGCCTGCGCAGCATCGACGGCCATAGCCTGCCGATGTCCAAGGTCTACCTCGACCAGATGGCCGCGGCCCAGGTGATCCGCCAGAGCTTCTTCTCGGAGAACCCGGCGGAGCCGCAGGTGCAGTTCAAGCTGGAGCCCTACACCCTGGACCCGGCGGTGAGCCGTTCCGAGTTCCGTTTCGGCGACAAGACCATGGAATACCGCCACGGCCCGATCGTGCCGGTGTCCTTCAAGTGGCCGACCGATGCCGAAGACGGCCGCACCAGCCTGGTGCTGGACAAGATGGCCGGGCGCCCGGTGGGTATCGAAAAGAACACCGGCCCCTGGTCGCTGTTCCGTCTGTTCGACCTGATGCAGACCGAGTACCTGACCGGCCGTGACGTGCTGGTGCTCAAGGCCGACCTGGGCGGCCTGCGCGCCAACTACCTGCTGATGAGCCAGCGCACGCCGAACCCGTTCGACATGGGTGTGCTGCGTACCTTCCGCATGCCGGTGCAGCTCTGATGCTGGTTGCCAGTACCTGGCGCAGCGCTGCGCGCACCGACCCGGGCAAGGTTCGGGCGCGCAACGAAGATGCCTTCCTCGACTGTCCGGAGCAGGGGCTCTGGGTGGTCGCGGACGGCATGGGCGGGCATCAGGGTGGCGACATCGCCAGCCAGTTGATCGTCGCCAGCCTGGCCGAGTTGCCGGCGCAAGACAGCTTCGACGAGCGGCTCAAGGGCCTGCGCCAGTGCCTGCACTGGCTGAACCGGCGCCTGGGCCAGGAGTTGACCGTCACCGCCGAGCGCCACGACAGCATCATGGGCAGCACCGTGGTCGCGCTGTTGCTGGAAGGCGACCGCGCGGCGTGCATCTGGGCCGGCGACAGCCGTTGTTACCTGTGGCGCGGGCAGCGTCTGTATCAGCTGTCCAAGGACCATTCGCTGCAGCAGCAACTGATCGACGAGCAACAGATGAGCGTCGAGCAGGCGCGGGCCCATCCGGCGGCCAATGCCCTGACCCGGGCGGTGGGCGCCAGCGAGCAGCTGACCCTGGATGTGCTGGAGCTGCAGGTCTACCCCGGCGATGCCTTCCTGCTGTGCAGCGACGGCCTGTACCAGGGCCTGACCAGCGACGCGCTGGGCAATGCCTTGAGCCTGGCTTCGCCGCAAGTGGCGCTGGAGCGTCTGTTCGACGGCGCCCTGCGTGGTTCGGCGCGGGACAATCTGACCGCCGTGGTGATCCGCCAATGAGTGATCTCAAATCCGGTCTGGATAACATCCTGATGAGCGAGGAAGAGGCCAGCAACCTGACCTATTTCGCCTTCGCCAAGGCCAATGAGGCGCCGCGTCCCGTGGCGCCCAAGGCCAAGGGCAAAGGCCGCAACCGCTCCAGGAACCGCCCCCGTTCCAAGGCTCAGGCCGTGGTGCCTGTGGGCGGGTTGCCGGACGTATTGGCCGGACGTTACCGCCTCGAGCGCCTGCTCGGGGCCGGTGGCATGGGCGCGGTTTACCGCGCGCGGGACCTGCTGCATGAGCAGTTCGGCGATCCCGACCCTTACATAGCGCTCAAAGTCATGAGCGAAGAATTTTCCGAGACGCCGGATGCCAGCGCCTTGCTCTACAGCGAGTTCGCCCTGACCCGACGCCTGCGCCACCCGAACGTCGTGCGCCTGCACAGCTTCGAGGTGGACACCCAGTGCCAGCGCGCCTTCATCACCATGGAGCTGATGCGCGGCCTGACCCTGGACAAACTGCTCTGCGAGCGGCCGTTGGGCCTGCCGTGGGAAGAGCTGCGCGATGTGGTGCGGCCACTGCTCGATGCCCTGGCGTACAGCCACGCTCGCGGTGTGCTGCACGGCGACCTGAAGCCGAGCAACGTGATGCTCTGCGAAGACGGCGTGCGGCTGTTCGACTTCGGCCTGAGCCAGGCCGAGGAGGGCGTCCTTCCCGGCCTGCCGCAACTGAGCCGCAGCCGCTTCAACGCCTGGACGCCCGGCTATGCCGCCCCCGAATTGCTGGAAGGCGGGGCCTTGTCGGCCAGCGCCGACCTGTACGCGGTGGCCTGTGTGATCTATGAACTGGCCTGCGGCAAGCACCCGTATCGCCGGTTGCCGTCGACCCAGGCCCGCGACGAACACCTGGACCGCTCGCTACAGGCGCCCAGGCATCTACCCAGACACTGTTGGCCAGCCCTGCGTGCGGCGCTGGCCTTCGACGTGGCGCAGCGCACCATTTCCGCCCAAGCATTGCGCGACGCCATGCGCGCGGATTCGTCCTGGCTGCAACGCTGGTTCCATCGGCGTAACGGATGACCATCGAACAGGGAGCAAGCTATGTTCAATCCTTCCAATGAAACCCATTTCAGCCTGACGGTCGACGACTTCCAGGGTGACTTGCAGGTGCTGTCTTTCGAGGGGATCGAAGGCATCAGCCAGCCGTTCCGGTTCGATCTGGAGCTGGTCAGCGAGAACCCCGACCTGGACCTGGAAACCCTGCTGCACAAGCAGGCTTTTCTCGCCTTCGATCCGCAAGGTAGCGGCATCCACGGCCAGATCTACCGCGTGGCCCAGGGCGATGCCGGCAAACGCCTGACCCGCTACCAGGTGTCGCTGGTGCCGCAGATGGCCTACCTTGAGCACCGCACCAACCAGCGCATCTACCAGCAGCTGTCGGCGCCGAAGATCATCGCGCTGATCCTCGAAGAGCACGGCATCCAGGGCAATGCCTACCAGTTCCAGCTCGGCACCCCGTGCCCGGAGCGCGATTACTGCGTGCAGTACGACGAAACCGACCTGCACTTCATCCAGCGCCTGTGTGAAGAGGAAGGCCTGCATTACCACTTCCAGCACAGCCCGCAGGGCCATCTGCTGGTGTTCGGCGACGACCAGACCGTGTTCCCCAAACTTGGCCAGCCCACCGCCTATATCCAGGGCAGTGGCATGGTCGCCGACGAGCCGGTGATCAAGGGCTTCAACCTGCGCCTGGAAACCCGCACCCGCCGTACTACTCGACGCGACTACGACTTCGAGAAGCCACGCCTGCAACTGGAAGCGGCCTATAAACCCGAGACCGACAGTGAAGAACCGGACCTGGAAGACTACGACTACCCGGGCCGTTTCACCGACCGCGCGCGCGGCAAGTTCCTCAGCCAGCGCGCCCTCGAACGCCACCGTGCCGACTATCAGCAGGCCGAAGGCTGGGGCGACCAGACACGACTGGTCAGCGGCCACTTCCTGGAACTGTCCGAGCACCCGCGCAGCGAGTGGAACGACCTGTGGCTGCTGACCCATATCGTTCATGAAGGCAAGCAGCCGCAGGTGCTGGAAGAGTCGGTGACCAGCGACACCACCGACAACAAGGACGACTTCCACCAGGGCTACCGCAACCGCTTCCTCGCCACGCCCTGGCAGGTGTTCTACCGCCCGGCCCTGAACCACCCGAAACCACGCGTCCTCGGCAGCCAGACCGCGGTGGTTACCGGGCCCAAGGGTGAAGAAATCCACTGCGACCAGTACGGCCGGGTCAAGGTGCAATTCCACTGGGACCGCGAAGGCAAAGCCGATGACAAGACCAGCTGCTGGCTGCGCGTGTCCTCCAGCTGGGCCGGCGACCGCTACGGCGCCCTCGTCATCCCGCGCATCGGCATGGAAGTGCTGGTGACCTTCCTCGAAGGCGACCCCGACCAGCCGCTGATCACTGGTTGCCTGTACCACAAGGAACACCCGGTGCCGTACGCCCTGCCGGCGAACAAGACCCGCACCGTGTTCAAGTCCATGAGCTCACCAGGCGGCGGTGGCTACAACGAACTGCGTATCGAAGACAAAAAAGGCGCCGAGCAGATCTTCATCCACGCCCAGCGCGACTGGGACGAAAACATCGAGCACGACCAGAAAATCCGCATCGGCCACGAACGCCACGACACCGTGGAAAAGAACACCTACACCGAACTCAAGGCCGAAGAACACCGCATCACCCACGCCGACCGCAAGACCGAAACCAAGGTCGACGACCACCTCACCGTGGGCGAAAACCAGCACATCAAACTCGGCACCGCGCAACTGACCAAAGCCGGCCAGGAAATCCACCTCAAGGCCGGCGCCAAGATGGTGATCGAGGCGGGTAGCGAACTGACGCTCAAGGCCGGTGGCAGCTTTATCAAACTCGATGCCGGCGGCGTCACGGTGGTGGGGGCGGTGGTGAAGATCAATGCGGGGGGAGCGCCGGGGAGTGGGACCGGGATTGGGATCAAACCGCCGACGTTGCCGGGGTTGGTGGACAAGGACAAGGCGGGTGATTTGCCCCTGGTTGCACCTGGCAACACGCCCATGCCACCGCCACCCGTGTGCAAGGAATGCCTCGCCCGGGCCAAACGTAACAGCCAAGCCCTGGCGGCACGCTAAAGGACCCTGACATGTACGCAAGCAATCCGCAGTGGCACGAGCTGTTATGGGACGAAACCCAACGACTGGGCCAGGAGCATATCGACCTGCTGATCGACGCCACCAGCCTCGACTACCCGTTGCTGGAGGAACTGGCGAACCAGCCGGATGCACCGGTATTGGCCAAGCTGTTCGACAACACCCCGGAAGTGGCGATCGCCGATTTCGGCCCGCTGCTGCTGCGGGTGAACAAGGCGCACAAGCCCTGGTTGAAAACCTTCATCAGCGCCGTTGATTGCAATCAGCATGTGCTGGCGCTGTTCAGCCCCTGGAGCTTCGAAGCCCTGGCCGGGCACCTGCGCAGTTGCACCCAGGCGCGCTGGAACCAGGGCCGCTCCGAAGGTGTGTTGCGCTACTACGACCCGCGCATGTTCGTGCCGGTGTGCGAAACCCTGACTCCGGCGCAAGGCCAGGCCTTCCACACCCCGGTCATCGTCTGGCACTGGCTCGACCGCGACCAGCAGGCCCAGAGCCTGCCCGGCAACTACGTGCGCCACGCGCCGCCACCGGTTATCGAGCCCTTCATGTTCGACCACCCGCAAGTGGCCAACCTGCTGGCCTGGACCGAGGCCGACAACTACCGCATCGAACGTTGCGCCACCCCGCAGGACTACGGCATGAGCCGCAAGGAAGGCCTGATCCGCCACCTGTTCCACAGCCAGCTGGCCGCCAATAAAAAAGGCCTCAAGGAGCCGGAAGAGCGCCAGCCTTTTATCCAGGAATGGCTGCTGGATAACTCGCCGTTCGTTATCGACGAACCGCCGAGGCCGTTGATATGAAGCGGACTTTCAAGGGGAACGCCAACAGCCTGGTGCTATGGCTGTTGTTGGGCGTGAGCAGCGTGCTGATGCTCGCCGCCTGCCAGGGCCCTTCCAAGATGCTTGGCGCACCGGTGACGGGCTACAACCACACTTCTGCGGCGATCAATCGTTTTACGGTCAATGGCGCGGGCGGGCCGAATATTGGTCCCCACCAAGGCGGGGGGAGCGAGGTTTGCTGCGGCCTGGTGCCTCGCGAGTGGGTGCCGGGGCTTAGGGCGATTGTTGAGTGGGAGAAGGATCCTGATCCGTATTCGTATGGTAGTTGGGCTGAGCGCCCTTACTCAGACGAATGGAACGCTCGGATGGAAGAACACAAAAAACAGTACTCCCGGCATACGGTTACTGTGGACATTCCAAAATATAGCGTGGCGGGTAACTTAAAAGTTCACTTTCTTCCTTGTGATCAAGTGCGGGTTTCTGCTGACAACATTAAGCGTGGAGATCCCCGCTATCCGTACAATTATCCAATGAATATGGAGGAGCCGAAGGTGTGCTCAAACTAATAAGGATAAGCGATGTCAAGCTTACTGAGTAAAGCTTGGTTTTGAATTCGTCTTTCTCATGGAGTACGGTTTTTATGAGTTATCGATTAAATATCCTCGGTAGTAGAAAATTACGTGCTGGGCAGGTCTTTCTTTTATTTTTTGGCTTGCTGGCACTGAGTGCCTGCCAGGCAGAGTCGAAGATGTTGTCTGCACCGGTAACTGGTTATAACCATACCTCTGCCAATATCAATAGTTTCAGCGTTAATGGCGCCGGAGGTGCAAACGTTGGACCTTATCAAGGTGGTGGTAGTGAAGTTTGTTGCGGCACTATTCCACGAGCCTGGGTGCCAGGATTAAGAGCAATTGTTGAATGGGAGAAGGATCCTGCTCCTCGTGGCGCCATCAAGAGAGATCAGTATGGTCAGATTGATGCTAAAGATTATGAGCGTCACGCAGCTGGTTATTCTCATCACAAAGTGGTTGTAGATATTCCGAAGTACGAAGTAGCAGGGAGTCTGAAAGTTCACTTTCTTCCTTGTGATCAGGTTCGGGTTTCTGCAGACAATATCAAGCGGGGTGACCCGCGCTATCCCTATAACTATCCGATGAATATGGAGGAGCCAAAGGTATGTCCGAAGTAATGAGTAACGGAGGAAAACCTAGCCCAAGCGCAGCAAAGGTTGCTCCACCTTTTCCTCAAGATAGACGCCTGCCCAGAGATCCCAAGCAGCTTTCAGAAAACATCAAGCTTCAGAAGCGTGATGAATCTGCTTTTGGTAATCAACAGCGTAAGTTGCTACAAGCCAAGGGAGATATGTCCAATGGGATCCCGTGCTGTAAAACTTTGCATATTACGGTAGCGTTTGATGGCACGAATAATAACGATCAAGCCGATAGTGCTTCGACACCGTCATCGTGCAGCAATATTGCGCGGATCTTTCACGCGAGTTTAGGGGCAGATTCAGCTACTCAAACAGAAGGTTTTTATCGGTATTACAGTCCAGGCGTGGGAACGGTATTCCCCGATATATGTGAGTTCACACCAAAAAACATGGGACTGGTGGGGGCCAGCGGTGGTGAAAATCGGATCAACTGGGGTTTGACCCGGATGATCGCAGCATTAAAGGATGCGCTCCCAGGACAAGAACCTCTTTCGCTGGCTGACACTCAGGCACTGGTGGATGCCATGGCCACGAACTGGTACGGCCATGTCTTCTCCGCGGGCCTTCTGGAAAATGGCGAGAAAAAACGCGAAGCCGCCATGCGCCCCTATATGGACGAGCTGGAAAAAGTCCTGAAGCAACGTCAGGACTCTGAAGAGAAGCCTCATATTCTGGCCATGCGCCTGTATGTTTACGGATTCTCTCGAGGGGCGGCACAGGCACGTACCTTCGCCAACTGGCTCCAGGCTCTCACGCGCTCCCAGGGAGATAACAGCAAGGTGGGGTATCGTTTCGCCGGCTTGCCGATTTCCATTGAGTTCCTTGGCATCTGCGACACCGTGGCGGCCGTGGGCCTTGCCGACAGTGCCCCCTTTGCCGCCGGGCATATGGACTGGGCTGACGGCACCATGCGCTTGCCTGATGAGGTGGTAGAGCAGTGCATGGATACATCGCTGCCAGAAGACTGCCACTTTCTAAAGCGTTGCGTGCACTTGGCGTCCGCGCATGAGCAGCGCGCCAGTTTTCCACTGGATTCGATTCGTCGTCGCCCAAAAAACGCCAGCGGTCAGCGAGATACAAGCAAACCATCCAGCTATCGCAGTGGAACCGTCGAATATCTCTATCCGGGTGTTCATTCGGATGTTGGCGGTGGGTACCCGCCAGGTGATCAAGGTAAAGCGATGGCTGGTACGGATCATCTGCTGTCACAGATCCCTTTACAGCACTTGTATGCAGAAGCATTTATGGCGGGAGCCCCTTTACAAGTTCCAGAAACAGCAGCAGAGGTGGGCGTTCATGATGAATGGCGTGTGATGGCTCCGGCTACTGAAATAGAGTTCAACGTATCCGACAATCTCATCAAGCGCTTCAATGCCTGGCAGTCCGAGGCAGCAGGCCAGGTTGGCCCGCTCGAAGACATGATCAAGCGCCAGCAAGCATTGATTACCGCCTGGCGTATCGACCGCTACGCGGGTGGCCTGGCACAGCGTGACTTTTTCAAAAACGTGTCTCCCGATATGCCTCAGGCCAAGATCGATGCCTGGGAGGCATTGGAGAAACGCCACAAGGCCGAAGCCACTGCGGCTGCGCAGGGCAAACCCGCGCCGACTTATTCCGAGAGCGACGAAAGAGAGCATCAGCTCAACATACAAATCGTTGGCAAGGACAAGTACGAAAGCGCCCGTTGGGAAAAAGCCTTCGAGCCTTCGCTCGATACCCGTCAGTTACTCGGTGCGGCAGCCGAGTTCCGTCATGACTATCGGCGCGAGTGGGGTTTGGTCGGCGACGGTCACACGAGTGTGGCAGTAATCGACATGCTGCTCGGCGGCACGGTGTACCTGATCAACGAAGAGGACGAAGCCGAGGAGTACGCCTACCTCCATAAAGAAGGTACGGCCCGTTACGAAAAAATGTTCAGCGCGCCCAACAAGCCGGCAGCAGGCCAGGAAGCGCTGGTGGCGCTGTTCGATGATCAGGTGCACGACTCCCGCGCCTGGTTCATGAACAGTTCCGGGGTCGTGCCTCGTGAACCCTTCACCGATTACTTCCGTATTCGTCTGGTGCATTTCGACAACGAGTCGAACAAGCAGCTGTCGTTGTTGGCCACCGCTGGCCGGGTCATCGGGCTCGGTATTGCCGTGGCCAGCGTTGGCCTGAGCATCAAGAAAAAGGACCCGCGCATGCTGCTGGGGTTGTTCTTGCCGTCCCTGGCGCTGCCAGTGCTCAGTGGCAAAGTCGGCCTGCCGGAGCTGCCGGAAATCAGCGCCTTCGATCCGCTCACCAATATTGCCCTGCCAATGATGAGCAACTTGGATTCGCTGCGGGCGTTCACCAAGGCGCCGGGAGATCTCACCGCTAAAGTCGCGGCATTGCCGCCACTGTTGCCATTGAGCGAAGCGACCGCCAACACGCCAGCGTTGCAGAAAATCCTGGTGGCGCACCAGGCGCTGGAGGCTGTAGAGGCCGCGCGGAACAAGGACGCGGGATCATTGGCCGGAATGCTGGCGAAAGCTGCCAACGATGAGGACAAGCCCGGTGGCTGGAAAGACATGCTGGCGAATCAGGTTGGCAATCTGAAATTGTCCGAGAAGAAGGTGTAGCTGTAAGGCAGTAAAGGGCGGCTGTCATTGAGCCGCCCTTTACGTGCTGATTTAGATGCGCTCTTGAGCGGTAGTTGTGTCGGAGAGCATCGCAGTAGAAAGGTCATCCACCACAGCTTTGCCCATTTCGCACAGATAAAAAGCCGGCCAAGCGTAGCGCTCACCTTGTTCCTCCATTGCCGCATCGAGCATGAGCTTTTTGGCGTAGTAGAACAGGTTGGAAGCATGCTCCAAGGCTTCCCGTGCTGGGATATCTGGATTGACGCGGAACAGGCTTTGTTCTTTTTCGCCGCAGTCGGCGAAGGTAACGATGCCGATGGTTTTGATAGAGGTGCTCATTGCGCACCTCCTGCTGCTTGCAGATGGTGTGGTTGGTATAGGTGGGATGCGTACATTGGCGTAACTCCTTTTACGTTAAAGAAGCTGCCGTTTTCGTTTCCAGGCGAAGGGGTGGCAGCTGTACGCGGGCTGGAAAACCGAGGCAAAAGGAACCCGGCAGACCCGAAGGTCTCCCACGCACAGCCGCCATGACACAGAAATGCAGGCACAAAAAAAGCGCCTGCACTTGATGGTCTGGGCGCTGCTGTTGCGCCTTTTTGCTCTTCGGGTTTCCAGGCCCGGTCGCTGATTTTGCAGCGACGGCGGAAGGATAACGGGGAGGGTTGGCAGCTGCAACGTCACGATTGCCGCATTTTATGACGATGTGGTTTCGGCGTGTTCAGTGGGCTTGGGTGACAGCTTCGGCAGATCTTGAGTCGCGCATCAAATAGGAATCATCTCGCCGCTAAATTGGTGTTTTCCTACATTCGCCAAACGCTCAACTTGGTAGCGTCTTGGTTTTTTGATAAGCAACTCTTCATGGCCTCGTGGACGTAATGGATGGCTATCGACACGGAGTAAGCAATGTTCATCCTCTTCAATGAAAAGTACCCGATCAAGCGTATTTCGAGACGAGGGGAGTAACGACATGTCTCGCTCTTTGATTGACCCAATAACCCACGCCTCATTTGAAGGCACTCACCGGACCTTGGTCCTTGTGAGCTTGATGCTTTTGAGTGCGTGCAATGGCGCACCATCGAAGATGCTGGCTGCGCCTGTGATGGGCTATAACCACACTTCAGCCGCAATCAATCGTTTTACGGTCAACGATGCAGGTGGCCCCAATTTGGGGGCACATCAGGGTGGAGGAAAGCAATCCTGTTGCGGTTCCGTTCCTCGTACGTGGATGCCGGGGCTTACGGCAGTGGTTGTATGGGAAAAAGACCCCGATCCCTATTCGTATAGTGAATGGACTGAACGCCCCTATTCGGATGCCTGGGCCAAGCGTATGGAGGAGCATAAGCAACACTACTCTCGCCATAAGGCTGTGGTCGATATTCCGAAGTACGACATAGCAGGAACCCTGAAAGTCCATTTCCTCCCCTGCAATCAAGTGCGTGTCTCCGCGGATAACATGAAGCCGGGTGACCCACGTTACCCCTACAACTACCCAATCAATATGCCGGAGCCCAACGTATGTCCGGAGTGATAAGGAGTGCCATGACGCTGTCGCGAGTTCTGTTCTTTGAAGGTAAAGCCTCCACAAGGTTTGCTATTCAGCATCCTGTCCTTGAAATATCGAAAGGCGCGTTTTCTGTAAGGCGCTTGGGAGGGCTCGGTGCTGGAGTGCTGCTCGGCGCGCTGCTGCCGATCACGATGTGCTCGGCTGAAGATGGAGCGACGGGAGAAGGCTGCTACGGCTATCTCACCGAGTTGCTCAGGAGCAGCAATTTTCCTTTTCGGGAGGTGGCCAAAGAGAAGGCCAACTTGCTGATCGACGAGGACGATGGCGAGACGATCCGGGCCAAGGTGTTTTTCGATACGCAGGGGACGGGCACGCTTGGATGGGTGAGGTATGGCGTGAACGATGGGTCCTTGCTGGATATCACGGTGGATCCTGAGGAACCGGTGGTGTTGAGGTATGACGAGCGTTTTGCTCGGGCTTACAGCAGTTGCCTTGAGCAACGATAGTGCTGGGTCCACATCCCTTTGCGAGTGCTGCGCACTCGATCGCAGCCTGCGGCAGCGGCTACAGGGAGTTTGAAGTGACTTGGTGGTCATTTTCGCTAAAAAGACAGTCATCTTTCTCTAACGCTGCATAACTGTGGCGTTCCCCCCTGAAGCCGCTACACTGCGCCAGCCGTTCATTTTTCCTTTGGGGCTTTGCGCATGAAATTTCGTTTTCTTCTGTGGATGATGGGCCTGTTGATGGGCAAGGCCAGCCGGACCAATCCTGCGTTCCAGCAGCAGTTGGGTGACAAGGCGCTGGTGTTCCAGCTGCAGACGCTGGATGGCAAGGTGGCGCGGCATTTCCGGGTGAAGGATCAGCGGATTACCAGCAAGGCGGGTGTGTATCCCGAGCCAGCATTCGCCATTGCCTTCAAGGATGCGGCCTATGGTTTTGCCACGATGCAGGCGAAGAACAAGCAATTGGCCTTTATGACCGGGATTCAGGACAAGTCGATCCAGATCAAGGGTAACCCGGCGTTGGTGATCTGGTTCCAGGGGCTGACCAAGTACCTGAAGCCAAAGAAGGCCAAGCCGAAGGCTTGAAGGCGAGCGGTATACCAGCCGGAAGATGATCGCGGGCAAGCCTCGCTCCTACGGGAGTGGGGCTTGCCCGTTTTGCGTTAGTGCTGGCTGAACTGCGAGGCCAGTTCCCGCAGCAGCACTTCGGCTTCGAGGACTTTGCTGACCACGTCTTCGGCTTTGTCGCGGGACAGGCCGAGGCGTTCGAGCAGGGCGTCAGGGATGTCTTCGACAGGGCCGGAGCCGATGCCTCGGCTGCGTAGCAGACGCACGGCCAGGCACACCAGGTTCGGGTATTCGGCGTAGGCGCCGTCGTAGCTCGGGTCGTGCTGGAAGCGCAGGGCGGTGGACAACTCGTCCGGCATGTCCCAGTAGCGCATCAGCCAGGCGCCGATCTGTTCGCGGCTGATGCCCAGCAGGTGCTGTTCGACGTAGCTGTGGCACAGGTGCGGGTTGACCTCCAGGTGGCGGCAGATCAGCGAGAAGTGCGGCGGGAAGACGTGGGCCAGCAGCAGGTAGCCGAAGTTGTGCAGCAGGCCTGCGAGGTAGGTCAGGCCGGCTTCCGGGCGCTGGGCACGCGGCATGGCGCGGGTCAGGCCTTCGATGACGGCGGCGGTATAGATCGACTGCTGCCAGTACGGCGTGCTGTGTTGCGGGTGGTCCTTGGGCAGGCTCAGGGTCTTGCCCAGGGCCAGGCCCAGCGCCAGGTTGATCACCAGGTCGAAGCCCAGCACGCGGACGATGGCGTCTTCCACCGAGCGGATCTTGCCCGGCGAGGCGTAGTAGGGTGAAGCCGCCCAGCTCACCACTTGCGCGGCCAGGGCCGGGTCGGTTTCCACCACGCCGGTGATGTCGTCGATGGTGGCGTTGGGGTCGACCCGTAGCTTGATGATCTTCTGCGCGGTTTCGGCCAGCGGCGGAATCTCGATGGTCGCTTCCAGGCGTTGCTGGATGCGTCGGGCAGTGAAGGCCTGCATGGCCTGGGTGATTTCCTCGCGGTCGTCGTCCGGGCGGTCGAGGTTCGGGCGGATGCTGCTCAGGGCTTCGCCGAAGTTGCCTGCGCTGGCCTTGCTCAGCATGCTCTTGAAGGCGTCGCTGGTGATTTCCAGCAGCAGGCCCGGCTCGCCGGAGTTGATCAGCAGGGTCGGCTCGCGCAGCAGGCTTTCTTCATACAGGCAGGGCGAGCTGGTGAGCGCCGGCAGGCCGGGCAGCAGGCTCAGGTTGTGTTTGCCGAGCATGCGCTCCAGGCGTTCCGTGGAGACGGCAGTCAGGCGGCGGCCGGTCAGTTCGGCGAGGCGGTTGAGGTCCAGCAACTGGCTCTGTGGGAACAGCACCATCAGCGCGCCGACGGCGTCGTCCAGCAGGACGGCTTGTACCTTGCGCGCGGCTGGCAGGCCCGGGTGGTCGAGGACTTCCGTGAAGCCGATGTTCAGTTTGCCGAGCAGCAGCCGGATTACAGACGGAGCGTGCGGGGCTGCGGTGGCGAGGGCAACTTCTGTCATGGTCTGTATCCGTTTTCAAACAATTTCAGGAGTATAACCAGCTTGATCGGGGCATTCGCCCCTTAACTGAGACGCTGCTCACACTTGGCCGTATTGCTGTCCGTGGCGCAGCCAGCGCTCCAGCAGCGGGCTGACGTGGTGCGGCCAGCGCTCGAGCAAGGCCTGGGCGGCATCGCGCACGGCCGGCAGCAGGTCGGCATCGCGCATCAGGTCGGCGACCTTGAATTGCAGCAAGCCGGTCTGGCGGGTGCCGAGCATCTCGCCGGGGCCGCGCAGTTCCAGGTCCTTTTCGGCGATGACAAAACCGTCGTTGGTTTCGCGCATGATGCCCAGGCGCTGGCGGCCGATCTGCGACAAGGGAGGATGGTAGAGCATGACGCAATGGCTGGCGGCGCTGCCCCGACCAACGCGACCGCGCAACTGGTGCAGCTGGGCCAGGCCCAGGCGCTCGGGGTTCTCGATGATCATCAGGCTGGCGTTGGGCACATCGACGCCGACTTCGATCACGGTGGTGGCCACCAGCAGCTGCAATTCACCGGCCTTGAACTGGCCCATGACCTCGGCCTTTTCCGTCGGCTTCATGCGCCCGTGGATCAGGCCGACCCGCAGTTCGCCCAGGGCGCTGCTCAGGTCTTCGTAAGTGGTTTGCGCGGCCTGGCAGGTCAGCTCTTCGGATTCCTCGATCAGCGTGCACACCCAATAGGCCTGGCGCCCTTCGGCGCAGGCGGCGCGCACCCGCTCGATGACTTCGACCCGCCGCGAGTCGGTGACCAGCACGGTGTTTACCGGCGTACGGCCAGGGGGCAGCTCGTCGAGGATCGAGGTGTCCAGGTCGGCGTAGGCACTCATCGCCAGGGTCCGTGGGATCGGCGTGGCGGTCATGATCAGTTGGTGCGGGCACAAGCGTCCGCCCACGCCTTTCTGGCGCAGGGCCAGGCGCTGCTGCACGCCGAAGCGGTGTTGTTCGTCGATGATCACCAGCGCCAGGTTCTTGAACTGCACTTCGTCCTGGAACAGCGCGTGGGTGCCGACCACCATCGGCGCGCCGGCGGCGATCTGTTCCAGGGCGGCTGTGCGGTTCTTGCCCTTGAGCTTGCCGGCCAGCCAGGCGACTTCCAGCCCCAGCGGCTCGAGCCAGCGCTTGAAGGTGATGAAGTGCTGCTCGGCGAGGATCTCGGTCGGCGCCATCAGCGCCACCTGATAGCCAGCCTCCAGCGCCTGCAGGGCGGCGAGGGCGGCGACCACGGTCTTGCCGGCCCCTACGTCGCCCTGGATCAGCCGCAGCATCGGCTCGGGCTGGCTGAGGTCATAGGCGATCTCGTTGCCGACCCGCTGTTGCGCGCCGGTGGGCGCAAAGCCGAGGTTCTTCAGGTACAGCGCCGGCAGCCGGGTGGCCTTGGGCAGCGCCGGGGCGAGTTGCGAGCGCAGGCTTTCGCGCAGGCGCTGCTGGGACAGCTGATGGGTCAGCAGCTCTTCGAACGCCAGGCGATGCTGGGCCCAATGGTGCCCCAGGGCCAGTTCGTCGACATCGGCATCGGCTGGCGGGTGATGCAGGTAGCGAATCGCATCGTCCAGCGGCGCCAGCTGGTAATCCCGTGCCAGCTCTTGCGGCAGCCAGTCCGGCAGGCTGCGCGGGCCGAGCAGGGCCAGGCTCTGCTGGCACAGCATGCGCAGGCGCTGCTGGGTCAGGCCTTCGGTGAGCGGGTAGATGGGGGTCAGGGTCTGGTCCACGGGCGGCGGTTCATCGCCGCTGATGGCGCGGTATTCCGGGTGGTAGATTTCCAGCCCCGACGCGCCTGGGCGGGCTTCGCCATAACAGCGCACGCGGGTGCCGCGCTTGAGGCCTTCTTTCTGCGCGTTGCTGAAATGGTAGAAGCGCAGGCTGAGCCCGCCGGTGCCGTCCTGCAGGCGCACCAGCAGGCTGCGGCGCTTGCCCATCACCACGTCGGCGCCGCTGACGGTGCCTTCGATCACCGCGTCCTGCCCAGGGCGCAGCGCGCCGATCGGCACCACGCGGGTGCGGTCCTGATAACGCAGGGGCAGGTGGAACAGCACGTCCTGCAGGTTCTCCAGGCCGACCTTGGCCAGCTTTTCGGCCATGGCTTCGCCGACGCCCTTGAGTGCCGTGACCGGCACGTTCGACAGCTCAGTCATCGCGACGGCTTAGCTCGCGGCAGGCGGCTTGGCCACCGAACACAGGCGGATCGAGTCGGCGAGGATCTCGATGGCTTTCGGCCGCGGGAAGCTGGCGCGCCAGGCGATCGCCACGGTGCGGAACGGCACGGGCGCGGTCAGCGGCCGCACTTCGATCACGCCCGGAGCGTAGTGATGGCTGTCCACCGCCGAGAGTGGCAGGATCGAGACGCCAAGGCCGGAAGCGACCATGTGACGGATGGTTTCCAGGGAACTGGATTCCACCGTGGTGTGCTTGGCGCCGTCGTTGCCCTTGGTCAGGGTCGGGCAGGCTTCCAGGACCTGGTCGCGGAAACAGTGGCCTTCGCCCAGCAGCAACAGGCTCTTGTCGTTGAGCAGGTTGGCGTCGATGGTCTCTTTCTGGGTCCAGGGGTGGGTGCTGGGCATCAGCACGTAGAACGGTTCGTCGTACAGCGGCAGGGTCAGCACGTCGGCTTCGTTGAACGGCAGGGCGATGATGATCGCGTCCAGTTCGCCGTTGCGCAGCTTGTCGCGCAGCACGTGGGTGAAGTTCTCTTCGATATACAACGGCATCTGCGGGGCGACCCGGTGCAGTTGCGGGATCAGGTGCGGGAACAGGTACGGGCCGACGGTGTAGATCGCGCCGACCTTCAGCGGGGCGGTCAGCTGGTTCTTGCCGGCCTGGGCCAGTTCGCGAATGCCCTGGGCCTGTTCGAGGACTTTTTGCGCCTGGGCGACAATGCCTTCGCCGACCGGCGTCAGACGTACCGCACTCTTGCTGCGCTCGAAAATCAGCACACCGAGTTCGTCTTCAAGCTTCTTCACGCCCACCGACAGGGTCGGCTGGCTGACATGGCAACGCTCGGCCGCGTGGCCGAAGTGCTGCTCTTGGGCGAGGGTAACGATGTAGCGTAATTCAGTAAGAGTCATAGCGGACGTCCATGAGGTTGCGGGCCAAGCATACCGGCTGCAATCGATAGACGCACGTTATCAGACTCAATGCTCGCTGTGACACCGGGCAATGCATGCCGGTCATGCCTGGAAAAGCAAAAAGGCACCTTTGGGTGCCTTTAATAGGTTTGCGCTGCCGCCCTCATGCCCTGTAGGAGCGAGCTTGCTCGCGATCCGCCTAAGCGGCCAAATGCCCGCTTATCCGGCGGTAGCTGCGCTGGCCTCATCGCGAGCAAGCTCGCTCCTACAAAGGCGCTGGTGCTGTCAACGGCGACGTTTCTCCAGGGAGTAAACGAAGGGCGCGACGATCTCGATCGAGCCGTTGTTGAGCATGTCCGCCGGCGGCTTGGGCAGCGGCTGGGCGCGGCGGATCATTTCCAGGGTGGCCCGGTCCAGATCGGCGTTGCCCGAGCGTCCTACCAGTTCATAGGACAGCACGTTGCCTTGGGCATCGACCACGAAGCGCAGCCGGTTCAGGCCTTCCTTGCCGCGCGCCTGGGCACCCGGCGGGTACTTCTTGTACTTGGCCAGGTGCGCCAGCAGCGTGCCTTGCCAGCTTTCCTTGGCGGCGATCTGCGCCGGCGACGGGCCCGGAGCAGGTGCCGAGGACGGTGCCGCGGTGGGCGTCGGCGGAGCGTCGCTAGGCTTCTCTTCGCTCGGCTTTTCCTTCGGCGGTTCCGGCTTTTTCTCCACCGGCTTGGGCGGTTGAGGCTTGGGCTTGGGTTTGACCGGCTTGGGCACGGAAATCGTCGGTTTCGGCGCTTCCGCGAGTTTGGGCAGCGGCAGCTCTTCGACCGGAGCCGGCGGCTGCGGTGGCGTCACGACCTTGGGCGGCGCGGGAGGAGGCGGTGCCGGAAGCGGCGCCAGCTCGACCATCATCGCCTGCGGTGGCAGCTCGACCGGCATGGGGGAGCTCCAGTTGAGCGCGAGCAGGATCGCGACCGCATGGACCCCCAGTACGATGGCCAGGCTACCGCTGTAACGCGTCAGTTTTTGGCGCGTCGTGATCATTTCTTGGTAGCCGTCTCAAGTCCGACCAGGCCGACCTTCAGGTATCCGGCGGCCCGCAGGGCATCCATCACGCTCATCAGGTCGCCGTAATCCACGCCTTTGTCGGCCTGGAAGAAGATCGTCGTGTCTTTCTTGCCCTGGGTCTTGGCGTCGAGGGTGGCGCCGAGGGCTTCGGCCTTCACTTCGTCGTCGCCGAGGTACAGGCGTTGGTCGGCCTTGACGCTGAGAAACACCGGTTTCTCGGGGCGTGGTGCCGGTTTGGCCGTCGAGGCCGGGAGATCGACCTTGATGTCCACGGTCGCCAGCGGCGCGGCGACCATGAAGATGATCAGCAGCACCAGCATCACGTCGATGAACGGCGTGACGTTGATTTCGTGGTTTTCGGCGAGATCGTCTTCTGCGCCTTCTTTCAAATGCAGGCCCATGGCGGATTACCCTACTTTGGCCACATGAGGTTGCGCGGAGCGCTCGGCGGTCGGCAGGTGATCGAGATCACGGCTGACCAGCAGCAGGACTTCCGCGGAAGCGTCGGAGACCTGGGCCTTGTAGCCGGCGATGGAGCGGGCGAAGACGTTGTAGATGACCACCGCCGGAATGGCCGCGACCAGACCCAGGGCGGTTGCCAGCAGGGCTTCGGCGATGCCGGGGGCGACGACGGCGAGGTTGGTGGTCTGGGTTTTGGCGATGCCGATGAAGCTGTTCATGATGCCCCACACGGTACCGAACAGGCCGACGAAGGGCGCGGTGGAACCGATGGTGGCGAGCACGCCGGTGCCGCTGCTCATGTTGCGGCCGCAGGCGGCTACCAGGCGCTCGAGGCGGAAGCTGACGCGTTCCTTGATGCCTTCTTTCTCGCGGCTGTTGGCCGACAGGCGCATTTCTTCCAGGGCGTCGTGGACCAGCAGGTTGGCCAGGGTACCTTCTTTGGCGGCGGTGACGCTGGCTTCCTTGAGGGTGGTGGCCTTTTTCAGGTTGAGGATTTCACCGCGCAGACGACGCTTGGCGCCCATCAGCTCGAAGCCTTTGGCGATCCAGATGGTCCAGGTGATGATCGAGGCGATGGCCAGGCCGATCATCACGAGCTTCACGATGATGTCGGCGTTCTGGTACATGCCCCACGGGGACAGGTCGTGGGCCATGCCCAGGGAGTTGTCCGCTTCGAGGACTTCAGGTGCATCGACGGCTGCTTCGCCTTCGGCAGGTGCCGGCGCTGCAGCAACCGGAGTGGCTACCGGCGCCGTGGCGTCGGCCGGCGCGTGGGCTGCCGCAGGTGTCGCGGCGCCAGCCGGGGCCTGCTCATCGGCGAAGGCCGCGGTCGGTGCCAGCAGCAGGCTGAACAGCAACGCTGCGGCCGCGCTCATGGCGCGCAGCGGGCTTGGGCGTTGGGTTGGCGAAGCGGAGAATTGATTGCGTGTCATGCTGGCCGGACCTGAGAGGGAAAAGGGTAAGTGTCCTTCTAGGCCTCGCAGGGCCGAGAACAAATGGGCCGTCATTATTGCAACTAATTCTTGTTAACAGAAGTAATAGAGTATCTTTTTTTCTTTGATTGCTAGCCGCTTGTCCATTGCCGACGCTAGTCTGTGCCTTTCTGATAGGAGTTTTCTGATGTCCGCCCCTTCTGTTCTGATCGCTGGCTGCGGTGATGTCGGCAGCCGTCTGGCGAAGCAACTGCTGGCTGAAAACTGGCAGGTCTACGGCCTGCGGCGCACGGTTTCGCAATTGCCGGAAGGGGTGATCGGCGTGGCGGGCGATCTTTTCAGTGAGCAGTGTCCGCCAGCCTGGCCCACCACGTCGCTGGATTACCTGGTGTACAGCGCGGCCGCCACCGAGCATGACGAGGCGGGCTATCGTGCGGCCTATGTCGAGGGGCTGACCCATGTCCTGGGTTGGCTCAAGCAGAACGGGCAGTCGCCGAAACGCTTGCTGTTCGTTTCCAGCAGCAGCGTATACGGGCAGAAAAATGGCGAGTGGATCGACGAGACCTCGCCGGCCCAGGCCGACGGCTATTCCGGGCGGCTGATGCTCGAGGCCGAGCAAGTGGCCTTGCAGAGTGGCATTCCAGCCAGCCTGGTGCGGTTGACCGGGATTTACGGGCCGGGGCGGGAATGGCTGTTGAATCAGGTGCGTCAGGGTTATCGCGTCGCCATCGATCCACCGCTGTATGGCAACCGCATTCATGCCGACGATGCCGCGGGGTTGCTGGCCTTCCTGTTGCAGGCCGATCGGCGCGGCGTGGTGCTTGAGGATTGCTATATCGGGGTCGACGATGCACCGGTGCCTTTGGCCGAGGTGGTGGGCTGGCTACGGGAGTACCTGGGCGTGACCGAGTGGGCGGACAGCTCGAGCGTGCGGCGTTCCGGCAGCAAGCGCTGCAGCAATGCCCGCGCCAGGGCCCTGGGCTGGGCGCCGCGTTATCCGAGTTTTCGCGAGGGGTATGCGCAGATTATCGAAGGGCAGGGCTGAGCCGCATCATGGATAAAGAAAAAGGAGCCTTTCGGCTCCTTTTGCTGGATCACTGTTTTTCCAGTAGCCACTGGCGCGTACCCGGGGTGAGGGAAGGTACCTCGTTCGCCTGGGAGGCGTTGATGGGCTGGAAGATCTCCAGTTGCTTGCCATTGCGCGCAAAGATCCACGGGTTGCCCTGGCCGTTGAGCTGCAGCCACAGGTTGTCGTAGCCGCCGCTCATCGAGGCGCAGTCGCCGGCGAGGCACAGTGCGTAGCGATCGGCGCCCGGCAGGCCCATGACCTGGCCGTTGGACTGGAACAGCACGGTGCCGCCTTCGCCCGGGCCGTTGACGATTTTCCATTCGCCGCCCAGGTAAGCCGAGTACAGCGCGCGCTCGAAGTTGGCGCCCAGTGGCGCGCCTTCCGGGGCCGGGTCCTTGGGACGATCGAAGACCTGCTCCGGCTCGTTGTCGTTGGCTTCTTGCAGCAGCTGTTTGCCGTCGCGCTTCAATTCGCTGGCGGAGCTGCCGTAGAAATCGATTTTCCAGGCGCCGGACTCTTCAGCCAACACCTTGCCTTCAACGTTTTCGAAGCCATTGGTGTAGCGCGCCTGGCTGGCCTTGGTGTTGACGTCCCATTCCAGGTTCGGGCCGTAGCCTTGCAGGGCTTCGCGCAGCGGTCCGCCTTTGGCGGCGGCGTCGATGGCGACCTGATTGATCCAGGTACCACTGATGTCACGGTCGGCGGGATCGCTGGCGCAGCCACCGAGGAACAGGGCGCACAACGAGAGGGCTAGCGCTTTGCGCATGAGAAAATCCTTTCAGAACGGAGACGGCGCGGCCTGGGTAGCCGCGCCGGACGTGTTACTCGATGACCAGGATGGCATCCATTTCAACCTGCGCGCCTTTTGGCAGGGCGGCAACGCCGATGGCGGCACGGGCAGGGTAAGGCTGCTGGAAGTACTTGCCCATGATCTCGTTGACCTTGGCGAAGTGGCTCAGGTCGGTGAGAAAGATGTTCAGTTTGACGATGTCCTTGAACGAACCACCGGCGGCCTCGGCCACGGACTTGAGGTTCTCGAATACCTGGACGGTCTGGGCTTCGAAGCCTTCCACCAGTTCCATAGTCTTTGGATCGAGCGGGATCTGGCCGGACATGTAGACGGTGTTGCCTGCCTTGATCGCCTGGGAATAGGTGCCGATCGCGGCGGGTGCCTTGTCGCTGGTGATAACGGTCTTGGTCATGAATGACTCCTTGTAATGGGCGGGCTATATAGCGAGCTATGCACGCATGCGAGTGATGCGAATGACGCCGGTCAGGGCGCGCAGTTTCTTGATCACGCGGGCCAGGTGTACGCGGTCGTGCACGCTGACCACCAGTTGGACCACGCTGATGCGACCATCCCGTTCGTCCATGCTGATTTTCTCGATATTGCCGTCGGCCGCGTTGACGCTGCTGGCCAGCAGGGCGATCAGGCCGCGCTGGTGCTCCAGCTCGACGCGCAGCTCGACGTTGAATTCGCCGGTGACATCCTTGGCCCACGAAAGCTGGATGCATTTTTCCGGGTTGTGGCGGATTTCGCTGATGTTGCGGCAGTTGTCCAGGTGCACCACCATCCCTTTGCCCGCGGACAGGTGGCCGACAATCGGGTCACCCGGGATCGGCGTGCAGCACTTGGCATAGCTCAGGACCAGGCCTTCGGTGCCGCGAATGGCCAGCGGACCTTCCGGGCTTGGCAGCTGTTCGCCTTCGCCGAGCAGGCGGCGGGCGACCACATAAGCCATGCGATTGCCCAGGCCGATGTCTTCCAGCAGGTCTTCGATCAGCTCCAGGCGATACTCGGTGAGCATCGCTTGCACGCGTTCGGCCGGGATCTTTTCCAGGGCGCTGTCAAAACCGTTGAGCACCTTGTTCAGCAGGCGTTCGCCCAGGCTGATGGACTCGGAGCGGCGTTGCAGTTTCAGTGCGTGGCGGATGTGGGTGCGAGCCTTGCCGGTGACCACGAAGTTGAGCCAGGCCGGGTTGGGGCGTGCGCCCGGGGCGCTGACGATTTCCACGGTGGAGCCGCTTTGCAGCGGTTCGGACAGCGGCGCGAGGCGGCGATTGATCCGACAGGCGATGCAGCTGTTGCCGACGTCGGTATGCACCGCGTAGGCGAAGTCCACTGCGGTGGAGCCTTTGGGCAGCTCCATGATCCGGCCTTTCGGCGTGAACACGTAGACCTCGTCCGGGAACAGGTCGATCTTCACGCTTTCGATGAATTCCAGGGAGTTGCCGGCGCGTTGCTGCATCTCCAGCACGCCCTTGACCCACTGGCGAGCCCGGGCGTGGGTGCCCTTGGGCTGCTCGTCGCCGCTGGATTTGTACAGCCAGTGGGCGGCGATGCCGTTGTTGGCCATCTCTTCCATTTCGCGGGTGCGGATCTGGATCTCGATCGGCACGCCGTGCATGCCGAACAGCGTGGTGTGCAGCGACTGGTAGCCGTTGGCCTTGGGGATCGCGATGTAATCCTTGAAGCGACCCGGCAGCGGCTTGTACAGGTTGTGTACGGCGCCGAGCACGCGGTAGCAGGTGTCGACCTTGTCGACGATGATCCGGAACGCGTAGACGTCCATGATCTCGTTGAAGGCCCGGCGTTTGCCGCGCATCTTTTTATAGATGCCATACAAGTGCTTCTGGCGGCCGCTGACCTCGCCCTGGATACCGTCGATGGCCAGGCAGTGGCTCAGGGATTCTTCGATCTTGTTGACGATTTCCTTGCGGTTGCCCCGGGCGCGCTTGACCGCCTGGTAGATCCGCGCGGAACGCATCGGATGCATGGCCTTGAAACCGAGGTCTTCGAATTCGATGCGGATGCTGTGCATGCCCAGGCGGTTGGCGATGGGTGCATAGATCTCCAGGGTTTCCTTGGCGATCCGCCGGCGTTTTTCGCCGGACAGCACTTCCAGGGTGCGCATGTTGTGCAGGCGGTCGGCCAGCTTGACCAGGATCACGCGAATGTCGCGCGCCATGGCCATGGCCATCTTCTGGAAGTTTTCCGCTTGGGCTTCGGCCTTGGTCTCGAAATTCATCTGGGTCAGTTTGCTGACCCCGTCGACCAGTTCGGCCACGGTTTCACCGAACTGCGCTTGCAGCGCTTCTTTGGCGATACCGGTGTCTTCGATCACGTCATGCAGCATGGCCGCCATCAGGCTCTGATGGTCCATATGCATGTCGGCGAGAATGTTTGCGACCGCTAACGGGTGCGTGACGTACGCCTCGCCGCTGCGACGGCGCTGACCGTCATGGGCTTGTTCGGCGTAGAAGTACGCTCGGCGGACCAGATTGACCTGGTCCGTGCCGAGATAGGTCGATAAGCGATCGGCGAGGGCGTCTATGCTCGGCATGATGACTCCTGCCGTAAGCTGTGATCCCGCGCCGTGCTACGTCGACCAGGCATAGGCTTAGACGGCCTCGTTGGACTCGTCCTCGAATGCAGCAAAAAGCGGTTCATCTTCAACGATTTCGGCTTCGGCGATAGCTGCGTAGTCGATCAGGCCTTCAGCGATTTCGCGCAGGGCGACGACGGTAGGCTTGTCGTTTTCCCATGCTACTTTCGGCTCTTTGCCGCCGGTTGCCAGTTGACGGGCACGCTTGGTAGAGAGCATGACCAGCTCAAAGCGGTTATCCACGTGTTCTAGACAGTCTTCAACGGTTACGCGGGCCATGGTCTTCCTCGTAGCAAATGCAATATGCGCGCTGCCCGGATGGGCGAGCGGACTCAACAGTTTAAAAAATCACCAGCGATTAGGGAAGCGCTGATTTTTTAACCAAGCTTTCCGACCCGCTACAAGTGCCAATGTAAAGCCCTTGCAGCGGGTTTGGGAAGTGCTATTCAGCCCAGCAATTCGGCGAGCAATTTGCCGAAACGCTGTTGCTGGCGCTTCTGATGCAGCTGGTTGGTGCGGAAAATCGCCTTCAGATCGTCCAGCGCATGGGCGAAATCGTCGTTGATGATCAGGTAGTCGTAGTCGACGTAGTGGCTCATCTCGCTGACCGCTTCGCGCATCCGGCCTTCGATGATCTCGTCGCTGTCCTGGCCGCGGTTGGTCAGGCGCTGGCGCAAGGCCTGCTGGGACGGCGGCAGGATGAAGATCGAACGAGCCTGGGGCATCAGCTTGCGCACCTGCTCGGCGCCTTGCCAGTCGATTTCCAGGATCAGGTCGTGACCTTCGTCCAGGGTCTGCTGCAAGTGGCTTTGGGAGGTGCCATAGAGATTGCCGAAGACTTCGGCGCGCTCGAGGAAGTCGCCGTGTTCACCCATCTTCACGAACGCTTCGCGCGAGACGAAGTGGTAGTTCACGCCGTCCACTTCGCCCGGGCGCATGGCGCGGGTGGTGTGGGACACGGAAACGCGGATCGACGGATCGGCGTCGATCAGGGCCTTGACCAGGCTGGTCTTGCCCGCGCCCGAAGGGGCGGAAATGATGTAGAGGGTGCCGGTGCTGTGGTTCATGTCGGGGTAGCCTTACTCAATATTCTGTACTTGTTCGCGCATCTGCTCGATCAACACCTTGAGGTTGACCGCAGCCTGGGTGCTGCGCGGGTCGAAGGCCTTGGAGCCCAGTGTGTTGGCTTCGCGGTTGAGCTCCTGCATCAGGAAGTCCAGGCGCCGGCCGGCGGCGCCGCCGGACTTGAGCACGCGGCGAACTTCGATGATGTGGGTGCTCAGGCGGTCCAGTTCTTCGGCGACGTCGCTCTTCTGGGCGAGCAGCACCATTTCCTGTTCCAGGCGTGTTGGGTCCAGCTCGGCCTGCATGTCGGCGAAGCGGTCGAGAACCTTCTGGCGCTGGGTGGCGAGCATCTGCGGGACCAGTTCGCGCAGGGTCACGACGTCTTCCTCGATGGAGGTCAGGCGTTCGTTGATCAGGCGGGCCAGCTCCGCGCCTTCGCGCTCGCGGCCGCTCTTCAACTCTTTCAGCCCCTGGTTGAACAGGCTCAGGGCTTCGTTGTTCAGCGCCTGCGGGTCGCTGGCGTCGGCCACCAGGACGCCGGGCCAGGCCAGCACTTCCAGTGGGTTCAGCGCCGCTGGCTGCTTGATCAGGCTGGCAACGGACTCGGCTGCCGCCACCAGTTGCGCGGCGCGCTCCCGGTCGACCTGCAGTGGTTTGCCGGTGGTTTCTTCGGTGAAGCGCAAGGTGCATTCGAGCTTGCCGCGCGACAGTCCCTGGCGCAGCGCCTCACGGACCGCGCCTTCCAGGTCGCGAAAGGATTCCGGCAAGCGCAGGTGCGGTTCCAGGTAACGGCTGTTGACCGAGCGCAGTTCCCAGCTCAGGGTGCCCTGAGTGCCGGCCCGTTCTACCCGGGCGAAGGCGGTCATGCTGTGCACCATGGAGGTACCTCCGATACAGGTCCGCCGCCAACCGCGAAGGGTTGCACGGGCCCGATATGAATGAATTGAAGCCGACAGGCTGCGAAGGCGCAGGATTGTAGCGCAGTGCGGTGGATGCTCCCAAACTGCGGGTGTGACAAAGCGCTGCGGGGCGACCGGAGGGCCGTTCCAGAGGCGTCGCCGACGGGCCGGGGTTTTTAGAACTGCCCAGGCAGGGCCGCGGGCTCTATAATGATCGGCAGTTTTCCGTCCCCGTACAGGTATTTCCCTATGAAACGTCCAAGTGGTCGCGCTGCCGATCAGCTCCGCTCGATCCGCATCACCCGCAACTACACCAAACACGCCGAGGGATCTGTACTGGTCGAGTTCGGTGATACCAAAGTGATCTGCACGGTCAGCGTCGAGAACGGCGTACCCCGCTTCCTCAAGGGCCAGGGCCAGGGTTGGTTGACCGCCGAATACGGCATGCTGCCGCGCGCCACCGGCGAGCGTAACCAGCGTGAAGCCAGTCGCGGCAAGCAAGGCGGCCGCACCCTGGAGATCCAGCGTCTGATCGGCCGTTCCCTGCGCGCTGCGCTGGACATGACCAAGCTGGGCGACGTCACCCTGTATGTCGACTGCGATGTGATCCAGGCCGATGGCGGTACCCGTACCGCGTCGATCACCGGTGCCATGGTGGCTCTGGTGGATGCGCTGAAAGTGATCAAGAAGCGGGGCGGCCTGAAGGGCGGCGACCCGATCAAGCAAATGATCGCAGCGGTGTCCGTGGGCATGTACCAGGGCGAGCCGGTGCTGGATCTGGATTATCTGGAAGACTCGGCGGCCGAGACTGACCTCAACGTGGTCATGACCAGCACTGGCGGTTTCATCGAAGTCCAGGGCACTGCCGAAGGCGCGCCGTTCCAGTCGGAAGAACTGAACGCCATGCTGGCGCTGGCCAAGAAAGGCATGAGCGAGATCTTTGAATTGCAACAGGCAGCCCTGGCTGACTGATTGCCCGGTAGCTTTCAGCAAGGAGAGCCGCATGAACGACGACCAGCTTCCGCAACCTGTCCCGAGCCATGAGGTGCGTCAGTGGGCGATGTTCTGTCACCTGTCGGCCTTGCTGGGCATCTGGATTCCGTTCGGCACCCTGATCGGTCCGTTAGTACTCTGGCAGATGAAGCGCGAGACCGATCCGTTCATCGATGCCCAGGGTAAGGAAGCGCTGAACTTTCAGATCACCGTGGCCCTGGCCTCGCTGGTCTGCTTCCTGCTGATGGTGGTGCTGGTGGGTTTCCTGCTTTTCGGTCTGCTGGCGATCGGCGCCTTGGTGCTGACCATCATCGCCGGGGTCAAGGCCAATGAAGGGGTGGCGTACCGTTACCCGTTCACCTGGCGATTGATCAAATAGGCCGAGCGCCCACAAAAAAGCCGACACTGATGTCGGCTTTTTTGTGGCTGCGAAAAGACGCTTAGATGGTCAGCGTCCAGTCGTAGTCCACGATCAGCGGCGCGTGCTGCGAGAAGCGCGGCTGGCGTGGCAGGCGTGCGCTGCGCACGAAGCGACGCAGGCCCGGGGTCAGCAGCTGATAGTCGAAGCGCCAGCCCAGGTTGAGCATCTCGGCCTGTTCGTTGTCCGGCCACCAGCTGTATTGATCGCCTTCGCGGCTGACTTCGCGCAGGGCATCGACATAACCCATGTTGCCGACAATCTCGTCCATCCAGGCACGCTCAGGCGCCAGGAAACCCGGAGATTGTTGGCTGTCACGCCAGTTCTTGATATCCAGCTTCTGTTGCGCCACGTACAGCGAGCCACAATAAATGTACTCGCGACGTTTGCGCCGCTGTTTATCCAGGTAACGGGCGAAGTCGTCCATAAGCTTGAACTTCTGGTTCAAGTCTTCATCGCCGTTCTGCCCGGAAGGAAGCAGCAAGGTCGCGATGCTGACCTTGTCGAAATCGGCTTGCAGGTAGCGCCCGTAGCGGTCGGCCGTCTCGAAGCCGAGACCGCTGATGACAGCCTTCGGTTGCAACCGCGAATACAAAGCCACACCGCCTTGGGCGGGAACTTCGGCATCGCAGGCATAAAGGAAGTAGCCATCCAGTTGGAAGGCTGGATCGTCCAGTTCAAAGGCGGAGGCGCGGGTGTCCTGCAGGCAGATGACGTCGGCATTCTGTGCTTGCAGCCAACTGAGCAAACCTCGCTCCACTGCAGCCTGAATACCATTGACGTTCACACTGATGATCCGCATAAATGGCCCCAAAAATCACGTGCGTGTATGATACCCGAGGTCTACCTAATTAGCTAAATCCGTGGTATTTGGGGCTTTTTCATGCAGGCGTATCAGCGCGATTTCATTCGTTTTGCCATCGATCGCGGGGTTTTGCGCTTCGGTGAGTTCACCCTGAAGTCCGGGCGTACCAGTCCTTACTTCTTCAATGCCGGCCTGTTCAACAGCGGCTCGGCCCTGGCGCAGCTGGGGCGTTTTTATGCCGCGGCGATCGTCGACAGCGGCATTTCTTTCGATGTGCTTTTCGGTCCTGCGTACAAAGGCATTCCTTTGGCGGCGGCGACGGCCGTGGCCCTGGCCGAGCATCATCAGCGCGATCTGCCATGGTGTTTCAACCGCAAGGAAGCCAAGGCTCACGGCGAAGGCGGCAGCCTGGTCGGCGCGCCATTGACTGGCGACGTGCTGATCATCGACGACGTGATCACCGCGGGCACGGCGATTCGCGAAGTGATGCAGATCATCGAATCCCAGGAGGGCGCCAAGGCCGCGGGTGTGTTGATCGCCCTGAACCGCCAGGAGCGTGGCAATGGTGAGTTGTCGGCGATCCAGGAAGTCGAGCGCGACTTCGGCATTCCGGTGGTGAGCATCGTTTCCCTGACCCAGGTCCTGCAGTTCCTGGCGGACGATCCGGCGCTCAAGCAGCATCTGCCGGCGGTGGAAGCCTACCGCGCGCAATTCGGCGTCTGAGTATTGTAGGAGCGAGGCTTGCCCGCGATAGCGGTCTGACCTGATGCACCGCTATCGCGGGCAAGCTCCGCTCCTACAGAAGGCGCAATAAAAAGCCCCCGCCTGGCTTGCCCAGGCGGGGGCTTTTTATTTGCAGCGCTTAAGGACGCTTGCGATTGCTGATCAGGGTGCCGACACCGGTATCGGTGAAGATCTCCAGCAGAATCGCATTGGGTACCCGACCGTCGATGATCAGCGAGCTGCCCACGCCACCCTGCACCGCTTCCAGCGCGCAACGAATCTTCGGCAGCATGCCGCCGTAGATGGTGCCGTCTTCGATCAGGGCATCGACCTGCTGGGTGGTCAAGCCGGTCAGCACCTTGCCCGACTTGTCCATCAGGCCGGCGATGTTGGTCAGCAGCATCAGCTTCTCGGCTTTCAGCGCCTCGGCCACCTTGCCGGCCACCAGGTCGGCGTTGATGTTGTACGACTCGCCGTTGGCGCCGACACCGATCGGCGCGATCACCGGGATGAAATCACCTTTGACCAGCAGGTTCAGCAGGTCGGTGTTGATGCCGACCACTTCGCCTACGTGGCCGATGTCGATGATTTCCGGGGTGGTCATTTCCGGCGTCTTGCGGGTGACGGTGAGCTTCTTCGCGCGAATCAGCTCCGCGTCCTTGCCGGTCAGGCCGATGGCGCTGCCGCCATGGCGGTTGATCAGGTTGACGATGTCCTTGTTCACCTGGCCGCCGAGGACCATCTCCACCACGTCCATGGTCGCCGCGTCGGTGACGCGCATGCCATCGATGAAGTGGCTTTCGATGGACAGGCGCTTGAGCAGGTCACCGATTTGCGGGCCGCCGCCATGCACGACCACCGGGTTGATCCCGACAGCCTTCATCAGCACGATGTCGCGGGCGAAGCCGGTCTTCAGCTCCTCGCTTTCCATCGCGTTGCCGCCGTATTTGATCACCAGGGTCTTGCCGACATAGCGGCGAATATAAGGCAGCGCTTCGGACAGGACCTTGGCGGTATTGGCGGCGGCATCGCGTTCGAGGGTCATTCAGGGCTCCGGCACTTCAATAAAGGCGCTTGAAGAAAATCAAAACGGTAGTTGGAGGTCAGGTGCAACACGTTTCAGCTGGGTGTGGAACACATCCTTGATGCGCTGCAGTTCGGCTTCGTCATCGGCTTCGAAGCGCAGTACCAACACCGGCGTGGTGTTGGAGGCGCGAACCAGGCCCCAGCCTTTGGGGTAGTCGACTCGTACGCCGTCGATGGTGGTCAGGTCGGCGCCTTCGCCCCATTGCGCGTCGTGCAGCGCATCAATGATGCTGAATTTGCTCTCTTCGGTCACATGGATATTGATTTCCGGCGTAGAAATATCGTTCGGGAAGGTGGCGAACAGCTCTTCCGCGTTGGATTTTTCCTTGCTGAGGATCTCCAGCAGCCGCGCGGCGCTGTAGATACCGTCGTCGAAACCGAACCAGCGTTCCTTGAAGAACACATGCCCGCTCATTTCACCGGCCAGCAACGCACCGGTCTGCTTCATTTTCTTTTTGATCAGCGAGTGACCGGTCTTCCACATGAGTGGGCGACCGCCGTATTCCTTGATCAGCGGGATCAGGCGGCGGGTGCATTTGACGTCGAAGATGATCTCCGCGCCCGGGTTGCGCGCTACGACATCTTTGGCGAACAGCATCAACAGGCGATCGGGGAAGACGATGCTGCCGGTGTTGGTCACGACGCCAACGCGGTCGCCGTCACCGTCGAAGGCCAGGCCGATATCGGCGTTGGTCTCGGCGACCTTGGCGATCAGGTCTTCCAGGTTCTCGGGCTTGCCCGGGTCCGGGTGGTGGTTGGGGAAGTTGCCGTCCACTTCGCAGAACAGCGGGATGACTTCGCAATTCAGCGCTTCGATCAGCTGAGGCGCGATGACGCCGGCCGCGCCGTTGCCGCAATCGACCACCACTTTCAGGCGACGGGCGAGTTTGACGTCGGCAGTGATTTCCTTGCCGTAGCGATCGAGGATGTCGACCTTGGTGATGCTGCCCTGGCCGCTGCTCAGGTTGTTGGTCTTGAGGCGATCGTGCAGGGCCTGGATCTGTTCGTTGGCCAGGGTGTCGCCGGCAATGACGATCTTGAAGCCGTTGTAGTTCGACGGGTTGTGGCTACCGGTCAGCATCACCCCGGATTTGCCAGCCAGCACATTGGCCGCGTAATACAGCGCCGGTGTCGGTACCAGGCCGACATCGCTGACGTGGCAACCACTGTCGTGCAGGCCCTGGATCAGTTGCGCCACCAGCTCGGGGCCGGACAGGCGACCGTCACGGCCTACGCAAACATTGGGTTCGCCCTGGGCCAGGCTCTCGGAGCCAATGGCGCGACCGATCCAGTAGGCGGTTTCAGCGTTCAGGGTTTCCGGAACGGTTCCGCGAATGTCGTAAGCGCGAAAGATGCTTTCAGGGAACTTGGGTACGACTTGGGCTGCATTGCTCATCACTGGGGGTGCTCCGTCTAAAAGGGGGCAGGACAGGCCGGAATACTGACCGGAAGGCTCAAACTGAAGGGTATGACGGCGTTTTTGCCCTTGGGTTCATGGTGCAAAAATGCCATCTGATGAGCGTCAGCTCTTTTTCGATCACCTTGTGCCGTGATTCCGGGTGGTCAAGTCCGCGAATAAACTTGCTGAGTGTTCGTGCTGAAACGCAGCCTACCAATCTTAGGCGAGCCGCTGGCGCGGCCCGGATTTTTTGTTCAATGGCTGCCGGAGTGACCGAAACCGCCCGCGCCGCGCTGGCTTTCGTCGAAGGCTTCGACCACTTCGAAGTGCGCCTGGACCACGGGTACCAGAACCAACTGGGCAATGCGTTCGCCCACCGCGATGTTGAAGGCGGTCTGGCCACGGTTCCAGCAGGAGACCATGAGTTCGCCCTGGTAATCGGAGTCGATCAGGCCGACCAGGTTGCCCAGGACGATGCCGTGCTTGTGACCCAGGCCGGAGCGCGGCAGGATCAGCGCGGCGAGGCCTGGGTCGCCGATGTAGACGGACAGGCCGGTAGGAATCAGCAGGGTCTGGCCCGGTTCCAGGAGGGTGTCCTGCTTGAGCATGGCGCGCAGATCGAGGCCGGCGGAGCCTGGCGTGGCGTACTGCGGCAGGGGGAATTCGTTGCCGATGCGTGGGTCGAGGATCTTGGCTTGTAAAGCGTGCATGCGAGTTAAACCTGGTTCAGCCGTTCGGCGATGAAAGAGATCAGTTGGCGGGCAATCTTGCCCTTGCTGGTCTGGGCGAAGAGAGTTGCGTGCAACTCCCGGTCAATCACGCTGCAGGCGTTTTCCTCGCTGTTGAAGCCAATGCTCGGGTTGGCCACGTCGTTGGCGACGATCAGGTCGAGGTTCTTGTCTTTGAGTTTGCGTGCAGCGTAGTCGAGCAAGTGTTCGGTTTCAGCGGCGAAGCCGACGCTGAACGGACGGTCGGGGCGGGTGGCGATGGTGGCCAGGATGTCCGGGTTGCGCACCATCTGCAGCAACAGGCCGTCGCCGTTCGTAGGGTCTTTCTTCAATTTCTGTGGGGCGACGACTTCCGGGCGGTAGTCCGCGACCGCCGCTGAGGCGATGAACAGGTCGCATGGGATGGCGGCCTCGCAGGCGGCGAGCATGTCGCGGGCACTGACCACGTCGATCCGGGTCACGCGATCCGGGGTCGGCAGGTGCACGGGACCGGTGATCAGGGTGACCCGGGCACCGGCTTCGACCGCGGCTTCGGCCAGGGCAAAGCCCATTTTTCCGGAGCTGTGGTTGGTGATGTAGCGCACCGGGTCGATGTTTTCCTGGGTCGGGCCGGCGGTAATCAGCACGTGTTTGCCGGTCAGCGCCAGATGCTGGAAGCAGTCGGCGGCGCACAGCGCCAGATCGTTGGCCTCGAGCATGCGGCCCAGGCCGACGTCGCCACAGGCCTGGCTGCCGGAAGCCGGGCCGAAGACCTTCAGGCCACGGCTTTGCAGCAGTTGGGTGTTGGCCTGGGTGGCCGGGTCGCGCCACATGGCCTGGTTCATGGCCGGGGCGATGGCGACGGTGGCGTCGGTGGCCAGGACCAGGGTGGTCAGCAGGTCGTCGGCGATGCCTTGGGCCAGGCGGGCGATCAGGTCGGCGGTGGCCGGGGCGATCAGCACCAGGTCGGCCCATTTGGCCAGTTCGATATGGCCCATGGCGGCTTCGGCCGCGGGGTCGAGCAGGTCCAGGTGGACCGGGTGCCCGGACAGGGCCTGCATGGTCAGCGGGGTGATGAATTCACTGCCGCCACGGGTCATGACCACACGCACTTCTGCGCCGTGGTCGAGGAGTCGGCGAACCAGCTCGGCGCTCTTATAGGCAGCGATGCCGCCGCCGACGCCGAGAACGATGCGTTTCCGATACAGCCGCTGCATAGGCCTGCCTTTCAGTTCAATGATTGCTGCGTGTAACACCCCCTCCCCAGGGGAAATTCCACGCAAAAAGATGGGCTAAGATAGCACAGCGACCGCTATGGAACAGCGGCGCCCACACACATGGAGGTGCTATGAGCATTCGCGACTGGCCTGCGGCGGAGCGCCCGCGGGAGAAGCTTCTCGAGCAGGGCGCGCTGGCCCTTTCCGACGCCGAATTGTTGGCGATTTTCCTGCGCACCGGGGTCGCCGGAAAAAGCGCGGTCGACCTGGCGCGACACCTGTTGCATCAGTTCGGCAGCCTGCGTGGCCTGCTCGAGGCGGACCAATTGACCTTCAGTCGGCAGCTTGGCTTGGGCCCGGCCAAGTTCGCGCAATTGCAGGCGGTGCTGGAAATGGCACGGCGGCATCTGGCGGAAAAACTCAGTCGCAATTCGGTGCTGGAAAGCCCGGTGGCGGTCCGCGACTACCTCAAGGCGATGTTGCGCCATGAACCGCATGAGGTCTTCGGTTGCCTGTTTCTCGACTCCAAGCACCGGGTGCTGGCGTTCGAGGCGTTGTTCCAGGGTTCCATCAACACCACCAGCGTCTATCCGCGGCAAGTGGTCAAGCGTGCCCTGGCGCACAACGCGGCCGCGCTGATCCTGTGCCACAACCATCCTTCGGGCGTTTCCGAGCCGAGCCAGGCGGATCGGGTGCTGACCCGCAGGCTCACGGAGGCGCTGGACCTGGTGGATGTGCGCGTACTCGACCATTTCATCGTCGGCGAGGGCGAGCCGCTGTCGATGGCCGAGTACGGCTGGATGTAGCTCGCGGCTCAGGGCTTGAGGCTGACCTTCGAGTAGTCCTGGCGACCGAACGGGCTGACCTGATACCCATGGACATCCTTGCGCGTCAGGGCGAAGGCGGTCGGGTGGGCAAGCGGTAGCCACAGGGCCTGCTGCTGGATCTGGGTTTGCGCCTGCTGGTAAAGCTTGCTGCGCACGCCCTGCTCGGTGGTGGTCTTGCCGGCGGTGATCAGCTTGTCCAGGCCGGGGTCGCAGTAGCGGGCGAAGTTGGTCCCGGACTTCACCGCCGCGCAGGTGAACTGCGGGGTGAGGAAGTTATCCGGATCGCCGTTGTCGCCGGCCCAGCCCATGAACAGCAGGTCGTGCTCGCCGGCCTTGGCCCGACGGATCAGTTCGCCCCATTCGATCACGCGGATCTCCGCCTGGATCCCGACTTGTGCCAAGTCTGCTTGCAGCTGTTGCGCGCCCAGGCTCGGGTTGGGGTTCAACAAACTACCGGAAGGGCGGGTCCAGATCGTGGTCTGGAAGCCGTCTTTCAGGCCGGCCTTGGCCAGCAATTGGCGGGCCTTCGCCGGATCATGGGCGTAACCCGGCAGCTCCTTGGCGTAGCTCCAGGTGTTGGGCGGGAAGGGGCCGTTGGCGGGTTCGGCGGTATTTTCGAAGACCGCTTTCAGGTAGTTGGCCTTGTCGAAGGCGAGGTTGATGGCCTGGCGTACTTCAGGTTTGTCCAGCGGTGGGTGCTGGCTGTTGATGGCGACGAACGCGGTCATGAAGGCCGCGGTTTTCTCGACCTTGAGCGCAGGCTCCTCAAGCGCGGCGGTCACGTCCAGCGGCTTGGGCGACAGGGCGATCTGGCATTCGTTGCGACGCAGCTTCTGCAGGCGCACGTTGGCGTCCGGGGTGATGGCGAAGATCAGTGAGTCCACCGCCGGCTTGCCGGCAAAATAGTCGGGGTTGGCCTTGTAGCGGATCGATGCGTCCTTCTGGAAGCGGCCGAACACGAAGGGGCCGGTGCCGATCGGCTGGCTGTTGAGCTTGTCCTGGGTGCCGGCTTTGAGCAACTGGTCGGCGTATTCGGCGGAGTAGATCGACGCAAACCCCATGCTCAGGGTGGCGAGGAAGGTCGAATCGGCGTGGTCGAGGGTGAAGCGCAGGGTCAGCGGATCCAGGGCGTCGATCTTCTTGATCAGCGCCGGCAGCTGCAGCGACTGGGCATGGGGATAGCCGCTCTGCGCCACTTTATGCCAGGGGTTGGCCGGGTCGAGCATGCGGTCGAAGCTGAACTTCACGTCTTCGGCGGTCAGCTCGCGGCTCGGATTGAAATACGCGGTGCGATGAAACTTCACTTTCGGGTGCAGCTTGAACACATAGGTCAGGCCGTCGGCCGAGACTTCCCAGCTGTCGGCCAGGCTCGGTACCACCTTGCCGCTGCTGGCGTCGAACTCCACCAGGCGATTCATCAGCACGTCGGCCGAGGCATTGGTGGTGGTCAGCGAGTTGTACTGCACTACGTCGAAACCTTCCGGGCTGGCCTCGGTGCACACGCTTAATGCGGCGGCGTGGGCCAGCGGGCTCAGAAGAAGAGGGGCGAACAGGAGCGGGAGGGCAGCGAGGCGCATGTTTGGCTTCCTTTGCAGATCGAAGGCCCATCTGCGAGTGCAGTCTGGAAAAAGGCTTACCCTAGTGGCCCCGTTGAAAAATGACTATCCCCTTTTTTCGCTCGTGGGCCGGATACGTTGGCATTTATTGCAGCGTCGAGCCTGTTGTAGGCATAAATTGACAGAGGTTTTTTCCATATATTGACGTGGAACGAGCGGTGCGGTGGCTGTGCATGGTGATTCTGCCGCTTGTTTCACCCACGCAGAATTTATTCTGCGACGAGCGGTCAGCCATGGCGCCAGCCTTTGGTGCAGGCATCCGGAGCAAGAAAACAGGGACTTTTCGAAATCCAAAGCACACCGGCTGTTGTTGCTACGGGGTCTTTCTGGTATAAAGCAGCGCTCTTTTCTAGGGGCCCGGTTCCTTCGCTTGTAGGTGTAGCCGGTAAGACCCTAAAGAAACGCGGCGCCTGGCGCCAAATGACTGAGAGATTAAGCGGCCAAC
>Ga0209070_100135_pt1 | contig 100749 bp, 85 predicted proteins | sample SynthPrep_5_END__FD_187205 | JGI IMG/M metagenome (GOLD analysis project Ga0209070, IMG submission 187205) | Synthetic microbial communities from Ohio, USA - SynthPrep_5_END_DS10_MetaG (SPAdes) (version 2) | ecosystem: Engineered > Bioreactor > Aerobic > Activated sludge | place: USA: Ohio... | reverse complement strand
GCCATCATCACGACGGAAATTGCTGCCGCGACGCGGCTCCATCTCGAAAAAACGTCAGACAACAATGTTCACAATCCTCTGCGGAACCACGATGACTTTCTTGGGCTCGCCACCGGCAAGAATAGATTTGACGGCATCCAGAGCAAGGGCAGCCGCACGGACCGCATCTTGATCCGCATCGCGCGCGATTGTCAATTCACCGCGCTTCTTGCCGTTGACCTGCACCGGCATGACCACGTCGTTTTCCTCAACCAGCGAGGCGACGAAGACGGGCCATGGCGTCTGGGCCACAAGACCCTCATTGCCCAGCGCCGACCAGCATTCTTCCGCCAGATGCGGCGTCATGGGGGCAATGATGCGGATAAGGATTTCGACGGCGTCGCGTGCAGCCGCTTTCGCGTCATCCGGCTTACCGCCTGCTGCGACGTCCGCAAGTGGCCCGGCAAGCGCGTTGACCAGCTCATAGATGCGGGCGATCGCCTTGTTGAAGGCGAGCTTGTCCAGATCTTCCTGAACGGCCTTCAGGGTCTTGTGGGCGGCCTTGGAGGCTACCAACCCTTCACCTTCCGTCGCCGGCTTCGGCTTGACGTTTTTCAGCTCCTCGGCGACTTCGCCGATGATGCGCCAGACGCGCTGGACGAAGCGGTTTGCACCCTCCACCCCGGCTTCGGACCAGATGACGTCGCGATCGGGCGGAGAGTCCGACAGAACGAAGAAGCGTGCGGTATCAGCCCCATAGGATGCGATGATATCGTCAGGGTCGACCACGTTCTTCTTGGACTTCGACATCTTCTCGATGGAGCCGATCTTCACTTCCGCGCCGGAAGACAAGAGGAATGCCCGGCGTGCGCCGTCTGCCTCTTCGATGCGCAGGTCGGCGGGCGATATCCATTCGCGGCTCATGCCTTCGCCGTGGCTATAGGTCTCGTGAACCACCATGCCCTGCGTGAACAGGCCCTTGAAGGGCTCCTTGACGCCGACATGGCCAGTCTCGCGCATGGCGCGGGTGAAGAAGCGCGAATAGAGCAGGTGCAGGATGGCATGCTCGATGCCGCCAATATATTGATCGACCGGCAGCCAGTGATTGGCAACTTTCGGGTCGGTCGGCTGGTCTTCCCACGGCGCTGTAAAGCGGGTGTAATACCAGCTGGAATCGACGAAGGTGTCCATCGTGTCGGTTTCGCGCCGTGCGTCATGGCCGCATTGCGGGCAGGAAACATGACGCCATGTGGGGTGGCGATCCAGCGGGTTGCCGGGCACGTCGAAAGTCACATCGTCGGGCAGCTTGACCGGCAGGTCCTTTTTCGGAACCGGCACCACACCGCAGACTTCGCAGTGAATGACCGGGATCGGGCAGCCCCAGTAACGCTGGCGGGAAATGCCCCAGTCGCGCAGGCGGAAATTGACCTTGCGCTCGGCCTGCGGCGCATTGCCCAGCATCTCAGCGGACAGCTTCTGCACGACCGCCTCGAAGGCATCAGTCGTATTCATGCCGTTCAGGAAGCCGGAATTGATCATCACGCCGTCGTCGGCGAAGGCCGTCTCGTCAATGGTGAAGTTTGCCGCATCCGGGCCTTCGGGTGCAACGACGGCCACGACCGGCAGGCCGTATTTGCGGGCGAAATCCAGATCGCGCTGGTCGCCGGACGGGCAACCGAAAATCGCGCCGGTGCCATAGTCCATCAACACGAAATTGGCGACATAGACCGGCAGTTCCCATGTCGGGTCCAGCGGGTGCACGACCTTGACGCCGGTATCGATACCCTTCTTTTCGGCGGTTTCCAGCGCGGCCAGAGAGGTTCCATGGCGGCGGCATTCGTCGCAGAACGCGGCAATATCTGGGTTGTTCGCCGACAGCTCCCTTGCCAGCGGATGGTCGGCGGCGATCGCCAGGAAGGAGGCGCCGAACAGGGTATCCGGGCGCGTCGTATAGACTGTGATGTCTGAAAAACCTTCCGGGGCCGTCTCAGCGACGGTCTGCCAGCGCAGCGACAGGCCTTCGGAACGGCCGATCCAGTTCTTCTGCATCAGGCGCACTTTTTCCGGCCATTGATCCAGTTCGTCCAGCTCGTCCAGCAAATCCTGGCTGAAATCGGTGATACGGAAGAACCATTGCGTCAGTTCGCGCTGTTCCACCAGCGCGCCGGAGCGCCAGCCGCGGCCGTCGATCACCTGTTCATTGGCGAGAACGGTATGGTCGACCGGATCCCAGTTGACCTTGGACTGCTTGCGGTAGACCAGACCCTTTTCCATGAAATCGACGAAAAGCGCCTGCTGGCGATGGTAATATTCCACGTCGCAGGTCGCGAATTCGCGGGTCCAGTCCAGCGACAGACCCATGGATTTCAGCTGGCCGCGCATGGTGGCGATGTTCTGGTAGGTCCAGTCCTTCGGGTGAACCTTGTTCTGCATGGCGGCGTTTTCGGCAGGCATGCCGAAGGCGTCCCAGCCCATCGGGTGCAGGACGTTGAAGCCGCGCGCGCGCTTGTAACGCGCAACCACATCACCCATCGCGTAGTTGCGGACATGGCCCATATGGATGCGCCCCGAGGGATAGGGAAACATCTCCAGAACGTAATATTTCTCGCGCGGATCGCTGTTGTCGGTGACGAAAACCTTGTCTTCGTTCCATTTTTGCTGCCAGCGCGGCTCGGCGTCGCGAGGATTGTAACGTTCGATGGCCATTGTCTAAAATTCCGGGTATCGAGGGGAAAAATTTGCGCTGACCTTCACCATGAAACGACCGGGGCGTCAAGTTTGGCGGGGCATTCGGGCGTTCAATCTTGGCCAGCGTGCCTCAAATGGTGCTAAAGGCGCTTGGCATCAAGGCAATCGGCGTCTAGTTAGCGGTTCGAACGGTTAAAAAAAGGTCTTGTGATGGAAATCGAAGCACGTCTTGAGGATGTCAGGCAGCGCATTGCGGATGTTGCGGAAAAATCCGGCCGCAAGGCGACGGATGTTGCCTTGGTTGCTGTCTCGAAGACATTCGACGCGGAAGCGATCCAGCCCGTCATCGATGCCGGCCAGCGCGTGTTTGGCGAAAACCGCGTGCAGGAAGCACAGGGCAAGTGGCCTGCCCTCAAGGAGAAGACATCCGATATCGAGCTGCATCTGATCGGACCGCTGCAATCCAACAAGGCGGCGGATGCGGTGGCGCTGTTTGATGTCGTGCAGAGTATCGACCGGGAGAAGATCGCCCGCGCGCTTTCCGAAGAATGCGCCAAACAGGGCCGTAGCCTGCGGTTTTATGTGCAGGTCAACACCGGCCTTGAGTCGCAGAAGGCCGGCATCGATCCGCGTGAAACCGTTGCCTTCGTGGCTTTTTGCCGTGACGACTTGAAACTGCCGGTCGAGGGGTTGATGTGCATTCCGCCGGCGGAGGAAAATCCGGGGCCGCATTTTGCGCTTCTGGCCAAGCTTGCCAGACAATGCGGCCTTGAGAAGCTTTCCATGGGCATGTCCGGCGATTTCGAAACCGCTGTCGAGTTCGGTGCCACCAGCGTCCGGGTCGGCTCGGCGATCTTCGGCAGCCGGTAAAATCTCGAAAACAAAAAACCCGGCACTGCGGCCGGGTTTCAAATCTCGAAAGGACTTCGATCAATATTGATCGTCCTCGTCCTCGTCTTCGTCCTTCGGTGCAGACTTCAGCGAGGAGAGCTTCTTGAACACGGCGTCGGCGTCGATCTGCTCTTCTTCCTCGCGCTGGAAGTTGTAATCCAGACCTTCCGTCGCCGTTGCCGGCTGCAACGTGTTGCCAAGCTCTTCGGCTGTTGGCAGCGGGCGGCCGCGCGAAGCGCGTTCGACTTCAAGGTCAAGATCGATCTGGCTGCAGAGGCCAAGCGTTACCGGGTCCATCGGCGTCAGGTTGGCCGAGTTCCAATGGGTGCGGTCGCGAATCTGCTCGATGGTGGATTTGGTAGTGCCGACGAGACGCGAAATCTGCGCATCCTTTAGTTCCGGATGGTTGCGAACCAGCCAGAGAATGGCGTTCGGACGGTCCTGGCGCTTGGAAACCGGCGTGTAGCGCGGGCCACGACGCTTGGATTCCGGCACGCGCACCTTCGGCTCGGAAAGCTTGAGCTTGTGGTTGGGGTTGCCTTCGGCGCGGGCGATCTCGTCGCGGGAAAGCTGTCCCGTCGCGATTGGATCGAGACCCTTGATGCCCTGTGCGGCTTCACCATCGGCAATCGCCTTGACTTCCAGCGGATGCAATTTGCAGAACGTGGCTATCTGGTCGAACGACAGCGCGGTGTTGTCAACCAGCCATACAGCAGTTGCCTTTGGCATGAGCAATTGTTGAGCCATAGATACAGTCCTTCTGTCCGTCCGCGCCGGTGTCGCGGGCGTGGTATCAACCACTGAATTTCCGGGATATGACGGCTCTATAGCGGCATTGCATCAGAATTGCAATTCTTTGCGAAACAAATGACCTTTGTCTAATTGCCGTGTGCATTTGAACTGCTATGAATTCAACACATGCCTGAGGTGGGAGTCTCAAGGCGCGCTCATAACAGGACATACTTGGTTTCAGGAGGAGTTTATGTCTGCCAAAATCTACCCGGTGCTCAAATCCGCGAAAGCCCGCACGCTCATCGACAATGAGCGGTACCAGAAATGGTATCAGGAGAGCGTCGAGGATCCGGAAAAATTCTGGGACAAGCACGGCCGGCGGATCGACTGGTTCAAGCCCTATACCAAGGTCAAGAACACCTCCTTCAAGGGACGTGTACCGATCAAGTGGTTCGAGGATGGCCTGACGAACGTCTCCTACAACTGTATCGACAGGCATCTGAAGACGCATGGCGAGCGCACGGCGATCATCTGGGAAGGCGACAATCCCTATATCGACAAGAAGATCACCTATAACCAGCTCTATGATTACGTCTGCCGTCTGGCGAATGTGCTGAAGAAGCACGGCGTCAAGAAAGGTGACCGCGTCACCATCTACATGCCGATGATCCCCGAGGCAGCCTATGCCATGCTCGCCTGCGCCCGCATCGGTGCCGTGCATTCCGTCGTCTTTGGCGGCTTCTCGCCGGAAGCGCTGGCCGGCCGTATCGTCGACTGCGAATCAACCTTCGTCATCACTTGCGATGAAGGCGTGCGTGGCGGCAAGCCGATACCGCTCAAGGAAAACACCGACAAGGCGATCGATATTGCCGCCAAGCAATATGTCATCGTCAACAAGGTTCTTGTCGTGCGCCGCACTGGTGGCAAGACCGGCTGGGCGCCAGGCCGCGATATCTGGTACCATCAGGAAATCGCCACGGTGAAACCGGATTGCCCGCCAGCGAAGATGCGGGCGGAAGATCCGCTGTTCATCCTCTATACGTCCGGCTCCACCGGCAAGCCAAAGGGCGTGTTGCACACGACGGGCGGCTACCTCGTCTATACGTCGATGACGCATGAATATGTCTTCGACTACAAGGATGGCGAGGTTTTCTGGTGTACGGCCGATGTCGGCTGGGTTACCGGCCATTCCTATATCGTCTACGGGCCGCTTGCGAACTGCGCGACGACGCTGATGTTCGAAGGCGTTCCCAACTTCCCGGATCAGGGTCGTTTCTGGGAAGTCATCGACAAGCACAAGGTCAATATCTTCTATACCGCACCGACGGCGCTCCGGTCACTGATGGGGGCGGGCGACCAGTTCGTCACGCGCTCGTCGCGCGAAAGCCTGCGGCTGCTTGGAACGGTCGGCGAGCCGATCAATCCGGAAGCATGGGAGTGGTATTACCATGTGGTCGGCGAGGACAAGAGCCCGATCGTCGATACCTGGTGGCAGACGGAAACGGGTGGCATTCTGATATCGCCCCTGCCTGGAGCGACCGATCTGAAACCGGGTTCGGCGACACGGCCATTCTTCGGCGTGCAGCCGCAACTTGTCGATGCTGAAGGCAATGTGCTGGAAGGGCCGGCCGACGGCAATCTTTGCATCACCGACAGCTGGCCGGGCCAGTCGCGGTCGGTATATGGCGATCATCAACGCTTTATCGATACGTACTTCTCGACCTATAAGGGCAAGTATTTCACCGGCGATGGCTGCCGGCGTGACGAGGATGGCTATTACTGGATCACCGGTCGCGTCGATGACGTGCTGAACGTTTCAGGCCACCGCCTCGGCACGGCTGAAGTGGAATCGGCGCTGGTATCGCATCATCTCGTTTCGGAAGCGGCCGTGGTTGGTTATCCGCACCCCATCAAGGGACAGGGCATTTATTGTTATGTCACGTTGATGGCGGGGCAGAATGGCGATTATGCGCTGCGCGAGGAGCTGGTGAAGCATGTGCGCAACGAGATCGGGCCGGTCGCAACGCCGGACAAGATCCAGTTCGCGCCGGGCCTGCCCAAGACCCGCTCGGGCAAGATCATGCGGCGTATTCTGCGCAAGATCGCCGAGGATGATTTTGGTGCGCTGGGGGATACGTCGACGCTTGCCGATCCCGCGGTGGTGGAAGACCTTATCGCCAACCGCCAGAACCGCACTGCATCCTGATTTTCTGGAAAGGCTGCTTCGGCAGCCTTTTTCGTTCTGCAAACGAAAACACCCGGAAGCGAGCTTCCGGGTGTTTTTTATTCAATACAGTCAGGCTTACTGGCCGCGGATTTTCTTCAGGTCCGCCAGAACGGCGTCAACAACGTCTGCGCCGATTTCAGCCTTGTGCTTTTCGTAAACGACCATCGACTTCTCGCGGATACGCGCCTGCTCTTCCGGAGACAGCGAGTTGACCTCGAGACCGGCAGCCTTGATCTTTTCCAGCGACTTCTGGTTCAGTTCGCGGATGACCTTGCGCTCTTCGTCGCGGCCGACGACTGCGCATTCACGCAGGGCCGTCTGTTCTTCGGGCGTATAGCTGTCGAAGATCGGCTTGGAGAAGAGGAAGAGGAACGGCGTGTAGGCGTGGTTCGTCTCGGTGATGTACTTCTGCACCTCGTAGAACTTGGAGGTGTCGATCGTCACATAGGGGTTTTCCTGCGCGTCGATGGCGTTGGTTTCAAGCGCCGAGAAAACTTCGCCGAAAGCCATCGGCGTCGCATTGGCGCCGAGGTTCTGGAAGGTGTCGAGGAAGATGTTGTTCTGCATCACGCGGACCTTGAGGCCCGAGAAATCTTCCCACTTGTTCACGGCATGCTTGGAGTTCGACAGGTTGCGGAAGCCGTTTTCCCAATAGGCCAGGTTTACGAGGCCCTGTTCTTCCAGCTTCTTGTTCATCATGTCGCCGAAAGCGCCGTCCATGACCGCGTCAGCTTCCTTGTCGTTCGCAAACAGGAACGGCAGGTCGAAGACGCCGAGCGACGGGATGAGGCCGACGAGCGGCGACGAGGACGTCACGACGGCTTCCTGAACGCCGGAGCGCAGGGCCTGTGTTGCCTGAAGGTCGCCGCCGAGAGCGCCGCCCCAGAATGCCGTCAGCTTCAGCTTGCCGCCCGACTTGTCGTCGAGGCAGGCCTGCATGGCCTTGATGCCATTGCCAACCGGGTGATCCTGGTTGATGCCGTTCGACACGCGGATGTTACGGCTGTTGAATTCAGCCATTGCCGGTGCTGCGGCGCCAACGGCAAAAGCGATGGCGGTTGTGGTCAGAAGAAGCTTTCTCATAATATCCTCCCTTGGATTGTGGTCGAGAAAAAGTATCGGTTAACGAAGGTACTGCAGAGGTACCAGGACGATATCCGGGAAAATCACCAGCAGCGCCAAGACGATGGTTTCGGCAACGAGGAACGGCCAGACGCCGACCGTGACCTTGCCGAGCGGGATGCGCCCGACACCGCTGACGACGTTCAGAACGACGCCAACCGGAGGGGTAATCAGGCCGATGGCGTTGTTGATGATGAAGAGTACACCGAAATAGACCGGATCGATGCCTGCCTGCTTGACGATAGGCATCAGAACAGGCGTCAGGATCAGGATGGTCGGCGTCAGGTCAAGCGCGGTGCCGACGATGAAAACCAGCACCATCATGGCGGCCATCAGCAGCATCGGGCGATCGATCAGCGGCTCGATATAGCCTGCCACTTCGTTCGGAATATTCGCAGCCGTGATGAGCCACGCGGAGACGAGTGCTGCGCAGACGAGGAACATGATGATCGAGGTGCTCTTGGCGGCACGCAGGAGCACGTGAAACAGGTCCGCCGGCTTCAATTCGCGATAGATCACCATGCCGACAAACAGCGCATAGGCGGCGGCAACGACGGCGGCTTCCGTCGGTGTCATGATGCCGGCCTTGATGCCGCCGAGAATGATGACAGGCATGCCGAGCGCCCAGCCGGCACGAGCAGTCACGAGCAGACGTTCCTTGCCGGAAGTCTTGGGCAGGGGCTTTACGTTGTCCTTACGCACCACGATCAGCCAGGCGATGATGAGCGATGTGCCCATCAGAATACCCGGAACGATGCCGGCGAGGAAAAGCTGGGTGATCGAGACGTTGGCGGCGACACCGAAGACAATGAAGGCCATGGACGGCGGAATGACCGGGGCGATGATGCCACCTGCGGCAATGAGGCCGCCGGAGCGCGGGATATTGTAACCGGCCTTCGCCATCATCGGAATGAGGATCGCGGCAAGGGCTGCGGTATCGGCTGCGGCCGAACCGGAGATGCTGGCCATGATGATGGCCGCGACGATCGCCACGATGCCGAGGCCGCCACGGATATGGCCGACGAGCGCGATCGCGAAGTCGATGATGCGGCGGGAGAGACCCCCGGAATTCATCAGTTCGCCAGCCAGAATGAAGAAGGGGATGGCGAGCAGCGTGAAGGTATCGGCGCCCGAAATCATGTTCTGGGCGATGATCGCGGTGTTGAACATGCCCATGTACCACATGAGCACGACGCCGCAGAACATCAGGGAGAAGGCGACGGGAACGCCAATCGCCATTGCTCCCAGCAGAGAGCCGACAAAAACGAAAAGTGTCATGGTATCAGCGCTCCGAAAGCTGTTCGATCGTCAGGTTCTCGCCCGCGAACTGGGCGATTTCATCCTCTGTGACGCGACCGGTCAAATAGCGGTACAGGCGTTCCAGTGCGATGATGAACATCAGGCCGCCGGTGAACATGCCGATGCCATAGACCCAGATCATCGAAAGCTTGGTGACAGGGGCATGCATGCTGGCATTGATGGCGGACTGCTTCCAGGTTCCCCAGAAGAAGATGGCGGAACAGGCCAGGATGATGATGTTCGACGCGATCATGCAAAAGACGCGGGCGCGGCGCGACAGGAACATCACGAGCGTTTCAATGCCCATGTGGCTGTTTTCGCGAAAGGTCAACACGGCGCCGATGAAAGTCAGCCACACGAAGAAATAGCGCGACAGTTCTTCCGAGATGTTGATGCCGGAATTCATCGTGTAACGCATGACGACGTTGACGAAGACCATGATCGACATGCCGGCGAGCAGCAGGACGAGAATGATTTCGAGAATCCGGTAAAAGAGATTGATGGTCTTTTGCATTTTCCCCTCCCGAAGAAATATCTGAAGCATTTACGGCTAAGGATTGCCGCCAATGCTCCACCTATGGGTTTTTCGCAAAAACTGCACGTACCCTCTGCTGATCGCTCAGAGTAGCCCGCGTTTCGCCAGATTGCGCATCAGGGCCGCGGTGCCGAATGTCCATTCCGGGCATTCGTCTGTTGTCGCGACCCAATTGATCAACTTGCCGAGCTTGGGCGAGGAGATTTCGACACGGTCGCCCCTGGAATGGGTGAAACCGAGACCCGGCCCATGACGATCCTTTACCGGCGCGAACATCGTGCCAAGGAAAAAGACGGCTCCGTCAGGATATTGATGATTGCGGTTCAGGAGCTGGGACGCAAGGTTTTCCGGCGTGCGGCTGATGGCCTCCATGGGGCTTACACCCGTCATGGTGAAACCGTCTTCGCCTTCAACCAGAAGCGAGATTTGCGACTTCTTCACGTCGTCAATGGTGAAGCGTCCGTCAAACAGGCGGATGAAGGGGCCGATTGCGCAGGATGCGTTGTTGTCCTTCGCCTTGCTGAGCAGCAGGGCGGAGCGGCCTTCGAAATCGCGCAGGTTGACGTCGTTGCCAAGCGTCGCGCCGACGATGCGGCCGTCGGAGGCGATGGCGAGTACCACTTCCGGCTCCGGGTTGTTCCATTGCGACTTCGGGTGAACGCCGATCAGCGCGCCGCAACCGACCGAAGCCATGGCCTGCGCCTTGGAGAATATTTCCGCATCCGGGCCGATACCCACTTCCAGATATTGCGACCAGAGGCCCATTTCCTGAAGCAGTTTTTTCACTTCGGCCGCTTTTTCAGAGCCGGCCTCAAGTCCCTTGAGATTGTCGCCGAGAACCGGCGCCAGTCTTCCGCGGATTTCCTGCGCACGAAGCGGGTCGCCCTTGGCCTGCTCTTCGATCACGCGTTCCAGCATGCTGTCGGCGAAGGTGACACCGGCGGCCTTGACGGCCTGAATGTCGTTGGGAGCAAGAAGTTCGCCGGCGGAGCCGTCCAGAAAGGCTTCGAGCGCGCCGAGTGCGACGAAAGTGCCTGTGTCGGCAAGCCGCTCCACGAGATCCGTCTTTTCCAGAAGTTCGGACATGGTGGGTGAGATGGAAGTAAGGTCGTAAAGGACGCCGTCCTTGAGCAGGACCGGGCAGGGGCCGCCTTCGCTTTTCGACCAGACGCGGCCGACGAGCAGCGCGTTCTCGGAATCTTCAGGCAAAATTGCGGTAGCGTCGATGGACCTGGTGCCGGTCATGTAGTCCTCCCCTTCAGCCCTCCAGACAATCCGCCTCCTGCGGTCTTATTGTCTGGATGTCTGACAACCTAATCTTATTCTTCTTAGTATGACTTTTCTGACGAGTCTAGCGGTCCAGAAGACAAAATTATCGTCTTTCGCCCTTGGATTACCGGAAATCCGTAAAACCTGTCCTATAGCTTTGCGGTTGAGGCCTTTATTATCCTCAGAATATATCCAGTTCGAGGTTGACCCGGCTTGCTGCGCCGATCAGATGTCTGCGCATCGCATTCTTGGCCGCAGTCGCGTCTGCGCTTTCGACTGCCTCGTAGATTGCCACATGTTCGGCGATTGTCACTTCGAGAATTTCTCCGAAAACCGCGCGTGAGAAAGCGATGTTGATCGCCGAGCTGATGCGTTCGGCAATGAAGCCGAGGAACATCAGGAAATATTCGTTCTGCGTCGCTTCCGCCAGAATGCGGTGGAAGTCGAGATCGGCCGCAACGCCCTCCGTCGACCAGTCGTCGGCAGTCTTCATCTTTTCCAGCGCTGCAGCGAGCCGCGTCAGCTGCTGCGGGCTGCGGTGCAGCGCTGCCAGACCCGCTGCCTCGATTTCCAGCGGCATACGAAGCTGGAAGAGATCACGGAAATTTTCCGGGTCGTTCAGGCGGGAGCGCTCGATGCGGATGGACAGTCTTTGCCGAGGATCGGTGACGAATGCGCCGACGCCCTGCCGCGTTTCAACGAAGCCTTCGTTGCGCAATTGCGCGATGGCCTCGCGGATGACCGAGCGGCTGACGCCGAAGGTTTTTGCAAGCACATGTTCCGTCGGCAGCCTGTCTCCCGGCCCGAGTTTCGAATCATTGATCTCGCGTGCGATCTCTGCGGCGATCCGGCCGGGCAGATGGTCGTTGCGATGTATCTGATTGAACTCCAGCGTCATGGTTGCTCCCGTTCCATAGAAACGATTGGTTCGTTTTCCCACGGCAGCGACTTCCTCCTTCGCCACGAGCGGGGTTTTCAAAGGCGGCGTGTGCGGCCGCCCTTGCCATTCCTCGATTAGCTATCCGGTTGCAGGCTTATCTGGCAACCGGGATTCATCCGTAAATCGGGGTCGAAGGCGTTTTTCAGGCCGGTGATCATCCGGCGCTGCACATCAGATAGCCGGCTTTCGAAATCGGAGCGTTTCAGCCGGCCGATGCCGTGCTCGGCGCTGATGCTGCCGACGTAACGGTCGAGGACCTCGTTAACGAGTGTCTTGGACTTGTAGATGAACGCCTCACGCTCTTCCGGAGTCGCACCATTGGGCGGCAAGACGTTGAGATGGACGTTACCGTCGCCGACATGGCCGTAGGAAACCGCAAGGCATTCTGGCAGCTTTTCCGCAAGTTCCGCTTCGGCCTCGGCCACGAAAGCCGAGAGTTTGGAGAGTGGCACAGAAATATCGGTGCGCATGTGGCTGCCGCGCAGCGCCTGACCCTCATTCATGCCCTCACGGAAAAGCCACAAGGACTGCGCCTGCGCGCGGGAAGAGGCGATGACGCCGTCCAGCACCAGACCGTCTTCCATGACGCCCTCAAGGAAGCGGCCCATTAGATCGGCGGTATCCACCAGACCGGAGCCGGAAATTTCCATCAGCACATAGGCCGGATAATCGCCGGCGATCGGCATTTTGAGATCGGGTATGGCTTCGATCGCCAGGGTGAAGGCGACGGGCGGCATAAATTCGAAGGCGGACATCAGGTCGCAACATTCGCGGCGGGCGCGGCGGTAAAGCTTGATGGCGTCGTCAAGCGAATTGAGGCCGAGCAGTGCTGTCTCGACATGTTCAGGATTGGGGTAAAGCTTGACGGCCACGGCGGTGATGATGCCGAGCGTTCCTTCCGCGCCGATGAAAAGCTGCTTCAGATCGATACCGCGATTGTCCTTGCGCAGGGTCGACAGGCCGTTCCAGATGGTGCCATCCGGCAGGACCACTTCCAGCCCCAGCACCAGTTCGCGGGTCATACCGTAACGCAGAACATTGATGCCGCCGGCATTGGTGGAGACGTTGCCGCCGATGCGGCAGCTGCCCTGCGCGCCAAGCGACAGCGGGAAAAACATGCCCTTGTCCTGAACGGCATCCTTGAATTCCGAGAGAATGCAGCCGGCTTCAACGACAGCGGAAAAATCGTCGCTGTCTATGGTGCGGATGGCGTTCATACGCTCAAGGCTCAGCACGACCTGATGTTTGGGAGCATCGGGAATGCCGCCGAGCACCAGTCCGGTATTGCCGCCCTGGGGGATGATGGCGAGGCCGAGTTCGGCGCAGGCGCGCACCGTGTCGGACACTTCCTGCGTTGAGCGGGGGCGGATGACGGCCACGGCCGAACTGGTGACATCCCCGTGCCAGTCGCGGCAATAGCGCAGCATGTCTTCCTGCGATGTCAGTAGCAGGGCTTCGCCAAGCCTGTTCTTCAGTGAGAACCGCAATTCCTCGATATCGTGTTCACTCACGATCGTCATTCCACCCTCTCCATCCAATCCGCCCTAAAATATGAGGGCAAGGGTTTGTGGCCTTGCTTTTGCCGGCGCCCCTGCTTTTGTTAGTTTGTGAAAAAATACTATTTTCAATCGGATCATATAAGGTTATCAGACAACCTTACAAGCTAATTTATCGGTCCATCGGCCGATGATGTTTTTTCGGTCTCGGGAGAATGACCGGGACACAGAGGAGGAAGACATGCATATCGCAATCATCGGCGCCGCAGGCATGGTTGGCCGCAAGCTGACGCAGCGTCTCGTGAAAGATGGATCGCTCGGTGGCAAGCCGATCGAGAAATTCACGCTTATTGACGTGTTCCAGCCCGAGGCACCCGCCGGTTTTTCCGGTGCTGTCGATGCGCGCGCAGCTGATCTCTCCGCTCCGGGTGAAGCTGAAAAGCTGGTGGACGCCCGTCCGGATGCCATCTTCCATCTCGCCGCCATCGTGTCCGGCGAAGCTGAACTCGATTTTGACAAGGGCTACCGCATCAATCTCGACGGCACCCGTTATCTCTTCGACGCCATCCGCATTGCCAACGGCAAGGATGGTTACAAGCCGCGCGTGGTCTTCACCTCGTCGATCGCCGTGTTTGGCGCGCCGCTTCCCTATCCGATCCCGGATGAATTCCACACCACGCCGCTGACAAGCTATGGCACGCAGAAGGCAATCTGCGAGCTGCTGCTGTCCGATTACAGCCGTCGCGGTTTCTTCGATGGTATCGGCATCCGTCTGCCGACTATCTGCATTCGTCCGGGCAAGCCGAATGCGGCGGCCTCCGGCTTCTTCTCGAATATCCTGCGCGAGCCGCTGGTCGGCCAGGAAGCGGTTCTGCCGGTGCCGGAAAGCATTCGCCACTGGCATGCTTCGCCGCGTTCCGCCGTCGGTTTCCTCATTCATGGTGCGACGATCGACGTCGAAAAAGTCGGTCCGCGCCGCAACCTGTCGATGCCCGGCCTCAGCGCCACCGTTGGTGAGCAGATTGAAGCGCTGCGCAAGGTGGCTGGCGAAAAGGCCGTCGCCCTCATCCGTCGCGAGCCGAACGAGATGATCATGCGCATGTGCGAAGGCTGGGCCCCCGGTTTCGAAGCCAAGCGCGCTCGCGAACTGGGCTTTACGGCTGAGAGCTCCTTCGAAGAAATCATTCAGGTTCATATCGAAGACGAACTGGGAGGTTCACTGAAATGAGGATCAGTGGGGAGGAGAAGAACCGGTCTTTTGCCTTTATCGGCACGGGCCTGATGGGCGGGCCGATGGCCCGGCGTCTGTTGGGTGCCGGCTTTTCGGTCACGGTCTGGAACCGTAGCGCGGATAAGGCCGAGGCTCTTGTTGCCGATGGTGCGGTTCTCGCGGCATCGCCGGCGGAGGCCGCCAAGGGTGCCGATATCGTCATAACCATGTTGAGCGACGGCAAGGCTGTGGGCGAGGTGCTGTTCGAGGCCGGCGTGGCCGATGCGCTGAAAAAGGGAGCTGTCGTGATCGACAGCAGCTCGATTGCGCCGCCGATTGCGCGCGAACACTCCTCCCGGCTTGAGGCGCTTGGCATTCATCACATCGATGCCCCGGTCTCCGGTGGTGTGCCGGGCGCAACTGCCGGCACACTCGCCATCATGGCGGGTGGCGACGAGGCGCTGATCTCGGGTCTTGCAGATGTCTTTGCGCCGATGGGCAGGCTGACCTATGTCGGTCCCTCAGGCGCGGGCCAGCTCTGCAAACTCGCCAACCAGCAGATCGTCGCCATTACGATCGGCGCGGTTGCCGAGGCGATGATGCTAGTGGAAGCGGGCGGCGCATCCCGGGAAGGTTTTCGCAATGCCATACGCGGCGGTTTTGCCGAAAGCCGGATTCTGGAGCTGCATGGCGAGCGCATGGTGAAGCGCAATTTCGTGCCGGGTGGTCCATCCAAGTTTCAGCTCAAGGACCTGAACGGCGTACTGGCGATGGCGAAGGATATGTCTTTGACGTTGCCGCTGACCCAGCAGGTGACGCGGGAATTCGATGACTTCGTGGGTGATGGCGGAGCCGATATCGACCATAGCGGTATCCTGCTTTACCTCGAAAAACTCAACAACCGCGAACAGGGCTGAAGCGATCTCATGAGCGACGACAAGACACCCATGCGCCGCCTGAGGTCCCAGGATTGGTTCGACAACCCTGACCATCTCGACATGACGGCGCTCTATCTGGAGCGCTTCATGAATTACGGCGTGACGCCGGAAGAGTTGCGTTCCGGCAAGCCGGTCATCGGCATCGCCCAGAGCGGCAGTGATCTGACGCCTTGCAACCGCGTCCATGTGGAACTCGTCAAGCGGGTGCGCGATGGCATCCGCGACGCGGGTGGCATCCCCATCGAGTTTCCGACCCATCCGATGTTCGAAAACTGCAAGCGCCCGACGGCGGCGCTTGACCGCAATCTTGCCTATCTCAGCCTTGTGGAAGTGCTGTACGGTTATCCGCTCGATGGCGTCGTTCTGACCACGGGCTGCGACAAGACCACGCCTTCTGCGCTGATGGCGGCAAGCACGGTCGATATCCCGGCCATTGTGCTTTCCGGCGGGCCGATGCTTGACGGATATCATGACGGCGATCTGGTTGGTTCCGGCACTGTCATCTGGCGCATGCGCCGCAAATATGGTGCGGGCGAAATCACCCGTGAGGAGTTTTTGCAGGCGGCGCTCGAATCCGCTCCTTCCGTGGGCCATTGCAACACCATGGGCACGGCGTCCACCATGAATGCCATGGCGGAAGCGCTCGGCATGTCGCTCACCGGCTGTGGCGCGATCCCGGCCGCTTATCGTGAGCGCGGCCAGATGGCCTATCGCACCGGCCGCCGCGCGGTTGAACTGGTTGTGGAGAATATCAAGCCTTCCGACATCATGACGCGTGAAGCGTTCCTGAACGCGATCCGCGTCAATTCGGCAATTGGCGGTTCCACCAATGCCCAGCCGCATCTGGCGGCAATGGCGAAACATGCGGGTGTTGAGCTGCGCGAGGAGGACTGGCAGGTCCACGGCTACGACATTCCGCTTATCGCCAATGTCCAGCCGGCCGGTAAATGGCTGGGTGAGAAATATCACCGTGCCGGCGGCACGCCCGCCATCATGTGGGAGCTTCTCAAGGCGGGCAAGCTCGACGGAAGCTGTCCGACCGTAACCGGCAAAACCATGGCGGAAAATCTGGAAGGTCGGGAATCGACCGACCGCGACGTGATCCTGCCTTACGATAAGCCGCTGAAGGAACGGGCCGGTTTCCTCGTTCTCAAGGGCAATCTCTTCGATTTCGCCATCATGAAGACAAGCGTGATCTCGGCGGAATTCCGGCAGCGCTATTTGAGCGAACCGGGCCGCGAGGGGATTTTCGAGGGAAAATGCGTGGTGTTCGATGGTTCTGAGGACTATCACGCCCGCATCAACGATCCATCCCTCGGTATTGACGAACGCACCATTCTCGTCATTCGCGGTGCAGGGCCGCTCGGCTGGCCGGGTTCGGCTGAGGTCGTCAACATGCAGCCGCCGGATGCGCTGTTAAAAAAAGGCATCACCAGCCTGCCGACAATCGGCGACGGCCGGCAATCGGGAACGGCGGACAGCCCGTCGATCCTCAATGCCTCGCCGGAAAGTGCAGCCGGTGGCGGGCTCGCCTGGCTTCGCACCGGCGACGTGATCCGTATCGACTTTAATGAAGGGGCATGCAACGCGCTGGTGCCGGAGGCTGAGCTTGAAGCGCGCAAGGCTGATGGCATCCCGGCGGTGCCGGCGGATGCGACGCCCTGGCAGCGCATCTACCGTCAATCGGTGACACAGCTTTCGGATGGCGCGGTTCTGGATGGGGCTGCGGATTTCCGAAGGATTGCCGAGAAAATGCCCCGGCACAATCACTGATTCGGCACTGAACAGACATGATGAAAATCCCCGGCCACGACCGGGGATTTTTCTTTTCCGGGCGGTTTCACAATTGATTGTGACCTCCTAATGTACCTGCAAATCCGCATCACAGGAGCAGGGCATGACAGATATTTCGATGATCGAGGCGGCGCGTCAGCGCATCGGCAACCAGGCGGTGCGGACACCGCTGCTGTCATCACCGTTTCTGGATGAGATTGCGGGCCGAAAACTGTTTGTGAAGGCCGAGTGCCTGCAAAGGACGGGTTCCTTCAAGTTTCGCGGCGGCTGGTCAGCCGTCTCCGGTCTGCCTGCCGAGGTGCGCGCTAAGGGCGTGCTCGCTTTTTCTTCGGGTAACCACGCGCAGGGCGTGGCGCTTGCCGCCCGCCTGCATGGTGTTCCCGCCGTCATCATCATGCCCTCCGATGCGCCGAAGATCAAAATCGACAATACACGCGCCTATGGTGCGGAGGTGGTGCTTTATGACCGGGCGAACGAGGATCGAGACGCCATCGGCGACCGACTGTCGCGCGACCGTGGGCTGACACTGATCAGACCTTACGACGAACCCCTGGTCATCGCCGGGCAGGGCACGGTGGGGCTGGAGATCGCTGAACAGGGCGCGGAGCTGGGGATCGGCGCGGCAGAGGTTCTGGTGCCCTGCGGTGGAGGCGGTCTCACCTCGGGCATATCGCTCGCGCTTGCCGCGAAAGCACCGAACTACAAGGTCAGGACTTCAGAACCGGAGCGGTTCGACGACGTGGCGCGCTCCCTTGCCGCGGGTAAGATAGAGCGTAATGCAACGGCCTCGGGTTCGATCTGCGACGCGATCGTTACGCCGCAACCCGGCAACATCACCTTCCCGATCATGGCCGGGCTTTGCGGAAAAGGCATTGCCGTGACCGATGAGGAAGCGCTGCGGGCCACGGTCCTCGCCTTCAACCGGCTGAAGGTCGTTGTTGAGCCCGGCGGCGCGGTGGCTCTTGCCGCGGCGCTTTTCCATGGTGGTGAACTGGAAAGTGAAACGGTGATTGCGGTTGCGTCCGGCGGCAATGTCGATCCCGGGATCATGGCGGATGCGCTGGCTCGCTTTGGCTGAGGCGGCAGGCGTAGATTAATCCCTGAGCCGTGCCGCAATGTCTGCGGCAATCGCCAGTGAGGCGGTCAGGCCGGGGCTTTCTATGCCAAAAAGATTGACGAGGCCGGCAAGTCCGTGGGTTTCCGGCCCGTCGATGCGAAAATCCATGGCGGGTTCGTCGGGTCCGGAAATCTTTGGCCGTATGCCGGAATAGGCTGGGATCAAGGCATCGTCCGGAAGGCCCGGCCAATAACGCCGTATAGCATCGCTGAAACCCTCCATGCGGCGGGGATTGACGGCGTAATCGATGGTTTCGACCCATTCCACGTCAGGGCCGAACCGAGCCTGACCGGCGAGATCGAGCGTGAGGTGCACGCCGAGGCCGTGGGTGTGCGGTGCGGGATAGATGAGCCGCGAAAACGGCGACTTGCCTTTCAACGAAAAATAGCTGCCTTTGGCGAAGCGCGCCTGAGGGATGACTTGTGCCGGCAGGCCCTCGATCTTTTTTGCCACCATCGGCGCGATGAGGCCGGCGGAATTGATGAGCAGGCGGCATGTCAGGCTCATCGGCTCCTTGCCGCCGACATCAACACGGAACCCCCCGCTGATTGCCTGCGCCCTTTCGAAAGGTGCGTTCAAGGCAAGGGCCGCGCCATGGTCTTCCGCCTCACCGAGCAAGGCCAGCATATAGCCGTGGCTGTCGATGATGCCGGTCGAAGGTGAGAGCAGGGCTGCCCTGCAGGCAAGAGCGGGCTCAAGCGAAAGCGCCTGCCGTTCATCGATCGGCTCCAGGTCGTCGCAGCCGTTGGCCTCACCCTTGTGCTTGAGCCCGGCCAGTACGGTCATTTCAGCGTCATCGGCCGCCGCGATAATTTTGCCGCAGCGGCGATGCGAAACACCGTGGCTCTGGCAGAAGGCATAGAGCCGCGCCTTGCCCTCCACGCAGAGCCGGGCCTTGAGGCTTCCGGCCGGATAATAAAGCCCGGCGTGAATGACCTCGCTGTTGCGGGAAGAGGTCGCGGAGCCGAATTCTTTTTCGCTCTCCAGGATGATGACAGAGAGGCCGCGCATCGACAGTTCACGGGCTGCCGCCAGCCCGATCACTCCTGCCCCGATGATGATGGCGTCGATATCCATCATGTCTCCCTGTCCGCAGATAGTCCATTTGAACGAACGCCGCCGCGCCGCGCCAATATTCCGCGATGGGTAGATTGATGCTTGTCGGGAGGCAAGTGGCGACCCCTATTTTTCCCAATTGGCGCTTCTTATGGAATTTTATCTCTACTGGAACGGTAGGGGATGAAGCTATTCTGTGGGTGAGATTAACCATCGCCCGCTTGACGGGCCAGACAGGGAAGGGAGCGCACGATGTCTTATTCCAAAGCAGGAAAAGTAAAAGACTTTGTCTCGCAGCCCCAGTCACCACGCAACTGGAGAGATTCGGTGCATGCGGCTCTTGTCGGCGTCTGTGTGGCGTTTGTCGCCGCCGTCATATTCGGTCTCGTTCCCTGATCCTCCCGTCTTTTCCATCAGGGTATTTGAGAACAAAAGGCCGGTCGCTCCTCCGATCGGCCTTTTTCATGCGCATTCACGCCTTCAGATAATCCTCGGCCAGATTGACCCAGAAGGCGGTTCCGATCGGCAGGATGTCGTCGTTGAAGTCGAATTTCGGGTGGTGCAGCGGTGGGTCGTTGTCGGTGCGCGCAGTGCCAAGGAAGAAATAACAGCCCGGCCGTTTTTCCAGCATATAAGCAAAATCCTCCGCGCCCATCGAGGGGCGCTGCATCTCGGCCACTTTTTCAGCGCCGGCAAAACGGCGAGCGAGATCGGCGACATAGTCCGTCTCCGCCTTGTGGTTGATGGTTGCGTTATAGCCGCGCTCGTACTCGATGGTGACGCTCATGCCATAGCTTGCGGCCTGGCCTTCGGCTATCGCCCGAATGCGCTTTTCCAGTTCATCGCGCACGCCCGCATCGAAGGAGCGGATGGTGAGCAGCATCTCCGCCGTTTCGGGAATGACGTTGCTGGCAACACCGGCATGGAACGCGCCCACGGTGACGACGGCCGACAGTTGCGGATGGATGTTGCGGGACACGACCGTTTGCAGCGCCATGATGATGCTCGCACCGGCAACGATGGGGTCGGCGGCATCCTGCGGTTCGGCGCCGTGGCCGCCATAACCGTTGACGATGATCTTGCACTCATCGACGGCGGCAAGGATCGGTCCGTCGCGCAGCACGAATTGCCCGAAAGGCACGCCGGGATCGTTATGCAGGGCAAAAACCGCGTCGCAGGGGAAGCGGTCAAACAGGCCGTCCTCGATCATGATGCGGGCGCCGCCGAAATTTTCTTCTGCCGGCTGGAAGATAAGATGCAGCGTTCCATCGAAATTCCGGCGTTCGGCAATGATCCTTGCCGCACCCAGCAGCATGGCGGTGTGGCCGTCATGGCCGCAGGCATGCATAACGCCCTGATTGGCACTGGCATATGCCGCCCCGGTCTCCTCGTGGATCGGCAGGGCGTCGATATCGGCACGAATGCCGAGCGTGCGGGTGCTGTCGCCATTGCGAAGCGTCGCGACGATGCCGGTGCCGGCAAGCCCCCGTGTCACCTCATAGCCCATTTCCACCAGCTTCCCGGCAATGAAATCCGACGTCTTGAATTCGGAAAGGCCGATTTCGGGATGGCGGTGCAGGTGATGGCGGATCGCCACCACATCCGGCATGTGGTTGGCAAAGGAGGTGACGTTGGCGGTCTGTCTGGTCATTTTCGAAGTCCCGGTTTACGCCGCTTTTTTCCGGCGCCTTTTAGCAAGGACATAGCAGCATATGTCTCCGCGCGTAAGAGGCGTTCCGGCACCCGAAATGCCCTGAAATTCAGCGCTTGCATCGTGCCGCGACAGGTGGCATGGAACTATTGACGTCCTGGGGCATTAGCTCCTTTCGGATGTGGCGCGGGCCTTCTCGGTTTCGTGTTGCCTTTCAGGTTGTCAACGGGGGACTATCGGGCGTTGCGCGAACAATTTTCGCCGTTGAGGAGTGTGCGAAATCCGGTCGGAACGGCTTTGCCGGGCCGCGGGACGAGATTTTCCTGTCGCCGGAAATCGCCTGTTCGCACTGATCACTCGCCTTGCAAATATTTCGGAAAAATTGTGCCACCCGATGTGGCGACGACGGATATCCTTCATCGGATGATACGATCCGCCCGACGGTCGGTCCGGTTCACCGAAGGTTCAGGATAAGTCATAAATATAGCGTGGCCTGATTTTCGTGTGTGCTTCCGCCACGGACGAATGCCGGTCAAGTCGAACAAGTATCCCTTAAGTTCAGAATACGAGCCCGATGTCATTTCATATCACCCCGACCGCCGCCGCCCGTGATTCCGAGACGAAGCAGATTGATCACAATGATTCGATCCGCGCGTCCTATATGACGATTGAGGAACTGCATGATGCGGGCGCCGCGCTTTCCCGCGATGGTGCCGATGGTCTTCCTGGTTTCATGGAATTCGATTTCTTCGAGCGCCATCGTGAGAACGAGAAGGAAATCCTTAGGGTCTACCGCACGACGGCCGTCGATGCGGAGAATGGTGCGACGATCACGCCAGCGGCGGAATGGCTGCTCGACAATCACTACGTCATCGAAGAAGCAATCCAGGAAGTGCGCCGCGATTTTCCGCGCAAGTTCTATCGCCAGCTTCCGACGATGACGGTGGGCGGGGTGACGATCCCGCGGGTCATGGCGCTCGGCTGGCTTTATGTCGCCCATACCCACAGCACGGTTTCGCGCGAGAACATGACGGCGCTGGTGGATGGCTACCAGACCTCGAAGACGCTGCAGATCGGCGAATTGTGGGCGCTGCCTTCCATCATTCGTTTTGTCCTCATCGAAAATCTGCGCCGTATCTCCATCCGCGTCGAGCGTTCGCGCCGTATGCGCCAGAAGGCGAATGAGGTCGTCGACGAGATCATCCGGCTGAATGATGCAGAAGCGTCGGCTGTGCTGCTCAAGCAGGTCGATTCGCTGGTCGATGATCCGACTTTCGCGACGCAGTTCCTTTATCGTCTCCGCAACGGCTCGCAGACCTCCGGTTTTGCGGTTGCGTGGCTGGAAGAGCGCCTGCATGCCGCCGGCACCGATGCCGAAAACGTCATGATGTCGGAACATAATCGTCTGGCCTCCGGCAATGTGACGATGGGCAATATCGTCAAGAGCCTGCGCGAAATCGACGATACCGAATGGTCGGTGTGGTTCGAGGAAGTCAGCCATATCGACAAGGTCCTGCGCGAGGAGACCGATTACGAAGTTCTCGATTTCGGTTCCCGCAACACCTATCGCAACACGATCGAGCTTCTGGCTCGCCGTTCTCCCAAGACCGAAGTTGAGGTTGCGCGCGCCGCCGTGGAAATGGCGCGCTCCGATATACCTGCCGGCGCGGATGAAAATCATCGCGTCAATGTCGGCTCCGTGCTTGTCGGCCAGCGCCGGTTCGAGCTTGAAAAGGCACTGGGTTACCGGCCGCTGGTGTCGCAGCATATCGTCCGCTCGATGCGCAAGTTCAACTGGCTGGCAATCGCCGCGCCGGTGCTTCTGATCACCGCGATTGCCATGCTGGCGGTCGGCTGGTTCCTCGCGGAAGCGGGCATGCCCTGGTATGTCGTCACCGCCTTCCTGCTGATGTTCGCATTGCCGGCCTCCGAAGGGGCGACCGGTCTCTTCAACACGCTCGTCACCTTCTTCGTGAAGCCGTTCCGGCTGGTCGGATACGAGTTTAAGAACGGCATTCCGCAGGATGCCCGCACGCTCGTCGCCGTGCCCTGCATGCTCACCAGCCGCGACAGCGTCGACGAGATGATGCGCAATATCGAGGTGCACTATCTCGCCAATCCGCATGGCGAGATTTATTTCTCGCTCGTCAGCGACTGGCGCGATGCGCAATATGAGCAATCCGATGAGGATCTCGAAATCCTCGACTATGCCAAGCGCGAGCTTGCGGCACTGAACAGCCGTTATGCCTTTGACGGCAAGACGCGCTTTTACCTGCTGCACCGCCGCCGCATCTACAATTCGGCCGAAGGCTGCTGGATGGGCTGGGAGCGCAAGCGCGGCAAGCTGCATGAATTGAACATGCTGCTGCGCGGCGACAAGGATACGACTTTCCTGGGCGGCGCCAATGTTGTGCCGGAGGGCGTGAAATACGTCATGACGCTGGATGCCGATACGCGCCTGATGCGCGATGCGGTGACCAAGCTCGTCGGCAAGATGCATCACCCGATCAACCGTCCGGTGATCGATCCGGTATCCGGACGGGTTGTCGAAGGTTACGGTCTGCTGCAGCCGCGCGTTACACCCTCGCTCACCACCGGCAAGGACGCCTCCGTCTTCCAGCGCGTCTTCTCTATCAATCGCGGTATCGATCCTTACGTCTTCACCGTTTCCGACGTCTATCAGGACCTGACCTCCGAAGGCACCTTCACTGGCAAGGGTCTTTATGATGTGGATGCCTTCGAGGCGGCGCTGAAGGGCCGGATCGAGGAGAACTCAATCCTCAGCCACGATCTGCTCGAAGGCTCCTTTGCGCGCTGCGCACTGGTGACCGACGTGGAGCTGGTGGAGGACTTCCCGACCCGCTACGAGGTGGAAGTGTCGCGCCAGCATCGCTGGGCGCGTGGCGACTGGCAGCTTCTGCCCTTTATCCTCGATCGTGCCCGTGGGGTTACCGCTATCGGCCGTTGGAAGATGGTCGATAACCTGCGTCGCTCGCTGACCCCGATCGCCTGGTTCTTCGCGTCGATCCTCGGCTGGTATTTCATGGACCCGCTCGGTGCGCTGATCTGGCAGATCCTGCTGATCTTCTCGCTGTTCGTGGCGCCTACGCTTTCCCTGCTATCCGGCCTCGTGCCGCGCTCTACCGATATTGTGCCGCAGGCGCATTTTCATACCATCTGGTCGGAAATTCGCGCGACCAATGCGCAGGTTGCGCTGCGCATAGTCTTCATCGCCGATGCTGCATGCATGATGACGGATGCGATTGCCCGCTCGCTTTACCGTCTGCTTGTCAGCCACAAGCTGATGCTGGAATGGCGTACCGCCGCCAGCATGCAGTCGAGTGCCCAGGGCAGCATCGTCGATTATTATCGACAGATGTGGCATGCGCCCGTGGTGGCGATGCTCGGCCTGCTGTTTGCGGCGCTGCCGGGCGACAACGCCTTCCTGATCGGCATTCCCTTCACGCTTCTCTGGGTTCTGTCTCCGGCAGTCGCCTGGTATGTCAGCCAGTCGGCTGAAACCGAAGACCGGCTGTTCGTTTCGGAACATGTCTCATTCGAGCTTCGCAAGATCGCGCGTCGCACATGGCGTTATTACGAAGCCTTCGTGACGCCGCAGGAAAACCACCTGCCGCCTGATAACTTCCAGGAAACACCGGAGCCGATCGTCGCTTCGCGCACATCGCCCACCAATATTGGTGTTTATCTGCTTTCGATTATTTCGGCGCGTCAGTTCGGCTGGATCAGCTTCGCCGATACGCTGGAGCGGATCGAGAATACGATCCAGACCGTCGAAAAGATGGAGAAGCATCGCGGCCATCTCTACAACTGGTATCATACCGACACCCTGCAGACGCTTGGACCGCGCTATGTTTCGGCGGTGGACAGCGGCAACCTTGCCGGTCACCTGATCGCGGTTTCGTCCGCCTGCCGCCAATGGGCGGAGGCGCCGTCCGCACATCTTCAGGGCAATCTGGACGGCATCGGCGATCTTGCCGGCATTCTGCGCGAAACGCTGAAGGCGCTGCCCGATGACCGCAAGAACCTGCGACCGCTGCATCGCCGTCTTGAAGAGCGCATCATCGGCTTCTCGAACGCTCTCGCCTCCGTCAAGCGCGAGCATGAATTCGCCTCGATCCGCGTCATCAATCTCGCGGTTCTTGCGCGCGATATCCAGAAACTCGCAACCAATGTCGATCACGAGGTGAAATCCGCACAGAGCGCGGAAGTGACACGCTGGGCGCAATTGCTCGTCGATTGCTGCGAAGCGCATATTTCCGACAGCGCCATTGACCTCACCAATATGGAGCCGCTGCGCCAGCGCCTCGCATCGCTGCGCGACCGCAGCCGCAATCTCGCCTTCTCGATGGACTTCACGTTCCTCTATCGTAAGGATCGCCGTCTTCTGTCGATAGGTTATCGCGTCGAAAGCAAGGAGCTGGATGAGGCCTGCTACGACCTTCTGGCTTCCGAATGCCGCCTGACGAGCCTCTTCGCCATCGCCAAGGGCGATCTGCCGACCGAGCACTGGTACCGTCTCGGCCGCCAGGTCGTGCCGATCGGCGCGCAGGGTGCGCTGGTCTCCTGGTCCGGCTCGATGTTCGAATATCTGATGCCGCCGCTCGTCATGCAGGAGCGTCAGGGGGGTATTCTCAACCAGACCAACAATCTGATCGTCAAGGAACAGATGAACCATGGCCGCCGTCTCGGCACGCCGTGGGGCATTTCCGAAGCGGCGTTCAACGCCCGCGATCATAACATGAACTATCAGTACACCAATTTCGGTGTGCCGACGCTTGGCCTCAAGCGTGGCCTTGGCCAGAATGCGGTGATCGCGCCTTATGCGTCGATCCTCGCCAGCCAGTACGATCCCGATGGTGCGCTCGAAAACCTCGACAAGCTGCGCAAGCTTGGCGCGCTTGGCCAATACGGTTTCCACGATGCGGTGGACTTCACGCCGACGCGTGTGCCTGACGGCAAGGTCTGCGCGGTGGTCTACAACTATTATGCCCACCACCACGGCATGTCGATTGCGGCTGTCGCCAACGTCGCCTTTGATGGCGTGCTGCGTGAATTGTTCCACTCCGATCCGGTGATCGAGGCCGCCGAACTGCTGCTGCAGGAAAAGGCACCGCGCGAAGTGCCTGTTATGAGCGCCAAATACGAGCCGGAAACACCCGGCAAGGAACAGGCCGACCTGTTGCGTGCGGAAGTGCGTTCCATCGCCGATCCTGCGGTGCGCGACCGCGAAGTGGTGTTCCTCTCGAACGGCCATTATTCGACGATGCTCACCTCCACGGGTGCGGGTTATTCGAAATGGAATGGGCAGGCGATTTCCCGCTGGAAGGCCGACCCGACAGAAGATCGCTGGGGCACCTTCATCTTCCTGCGCGACACCACCAATGGACAATGGTGGAGTGCGACGGCCGAACCGCGCGTCGTCGAAGGTGAAAAGACCAAGACGATTTTCACCGACGACAAGGCGGAGTTCCACAAGACAACAGGCGATCTGCAGAGCGTGGTTGAGTGCATCGTCGCCACCGAGCATGATGCCGAAGGCCGCCGTATCACCCTGCTGAACGTCGGTTCCGAGGATCGCTACATTGAAGTGACCTCCTATATGGAGCCGGTCATCGCGTCTGAAGATGATGACAACGCCCATCCGCTGTTCTCGCGCATGTTCGTGCAGACGGAGATCGGTCGACGCGGTGACGTCATCCGCGCCTGGCGCAACCGCCGCAGCCCGAACGAGCCGGGCACCGTCATCGCGCATCTGGCCGCCGACAATGCCGGCCCATCGCGCCCGACGGAATTCGAGACGGATCGCGCCAAGTTCATCGGTCGCGGCCGGTCCCTGCGGGAAGCGGCGGCTTTCGATATGGGTGCGACGCTTTCCAACACGGATGGTTTCACTCTTGATCCTATCCTGTCGCTGCGCCGCACCGTGCGTGTGCCGGCGGGCAAGAAGGTGAGCGTGATCTTCTGGACGATCGCCGCGCCGAGCCGCGAGGAAGTCGACAAGGCGATCGACCGCTACCGTCATCCGGATGCTTTCGCGCATGAACTCGTGCATGCCTGGACGCGTACGCAGGTGCAGATGCGCCATGTGGGCGTCACCTCGCAGCAGGCGGCCGCCTTCCAGCATCTCGGTCGTTATCTGACCTATCCGGACATGCATCTGCGTGCGGATTCGGAAACGCTGAAAACGGGTCTCGCCTCGCAGCGCGCCCTGTGGCCGCTTGCCATTTCCGGCGATTTCCCGATCTTCAGCCTGCGTATCAATGACGATATGGACATGGATATCGCCCGTGAGGCGCTGAGCGCCCATGAATACCTGCGTTCACGCGGCGTGATCTTCGATCTGGTCATCGTCAATGAGCGGGCCGCGTCCTATGCCCAGGATATGCAGCATGCGCTGGATCATATTTCCGAGGCGCAGCGCCGCATCAATCCTGCGGACGGCGGTCGTCCGCACGTCTTCTCCGTGCGTCGCGACCTGATGGACGAAGAGACCTGGAGCGCGCTTCTCGCCGCCTCCCGCGTTGTTCTTCACGTGCGCAACGGCAAGATTGTTGACCAGATCAACCGCGCTGTATCGCTGTTTGCGGCCCATCGCGGCCCTGACGGTACGAGTGACGTTGCGCAGGCGCGTCTGCCTGTGCCGGCCTTCCCCGTCGCGGAGCCGGTCGAGGATGCGGGCGATCTCGATTTCTGGAACGGTTTTGGCGGCTTCGCCAAGGGCGGCCAGGAATATGTGGTGCGCCTCAATGGCGGGCAATCGACGCCGCATCCGTGGATCAACGTCGTCTCGAACGAGAGTTTCGGCTTCCATATTTCGGCCGAAGGCGCCGGTTTCAGCTGGAGCCGCAATTCGCGCGACTATCAGCTGACGCCATGGAGCAACGATCCGGTCATCAACCGGCCGGGTGAGGCCTTCTATGTCGCCGATGTGGAAACAGGAAAGCTCTATACGCCCTGCGCCGCGCTGTCGCGCGATCCCGAAGCCATGTTCGAAACCCGCCATGGTCTCGGATATTCCGTGCTGACCGGTGTAGCGGATACGCTCGAAGTCGAGCTGACACAGACCGTTGATCGCGAAAAACCGGTCAAGTTCTCGCAGGTCATCGTTCGCAACAAGGGCTCGAAAAGCCGCCGCCTGAAGGTCTATGCCTATGTGGAATGGGTGCTTGGCAATAACGGCCAGAAATCCGCGCCGTTCATTCTGAGCAGGCACGATGCTGCCAGCAACGCGATTTTCGCGTCGAACCCCTACAGCATCGACTATAGCGCCCGCACGTCCTTCCTGACGCTCGACACCGAGGCGAGCGGTTTCACCACCAGCCGCCGGGAATTCATCGGTCGCTTCGGTTCCGCGCAGGCGCCGCAGGGCATCGTGTCCGGCGCCGCACTCAGCGGCAGCACCGAGGTTGATGGCGATCCCTGTGCCGCGCTGATGCAGGAAATCCACCTGAAGCCCGGCGAAGAACGGCATATGACCTTCATTCTCGGCGATGCCGACAATGCGGAAGAGGCCGAAGCGCTGGTGAAAGATGCACGCCAGGCCGACTTCCAGACGGTGCTGGACGAGAGCAAGGCGTTCTGGACTGGTTTTACCGGCCAGTTGCAGGTTTCCACGCCCGATGCCGGCTTCAACCATATGGTCAATAACTGGCTGCCCTATCAGGCGCTGGCGTGCCGCATTCTGGCGCGCACCGCCTTTTACCAGTCGAGCGGCGCCTTCGGTTTCCGCGACCAGTTGCAGGATACGCTGGCCTTCCTGCTCTACCAGCCGGATCTCGCCCGCAAGCAGATCCTGCGTGCGGCTGGCCGCCAGTTCCCGGAAGGTGACGTGCAGCACTGGTGGTTGCCGCTGACGGGTGCAGGTGTCCGCACAACCATTTCGGACGACGTCGTCTGGCTGGCTTATGCGATCAACCAGTATGTCTCGGCCACCGGCGATGTCGCCATCCTCGATGACAGCATTCCCTTCCTGAAAGGCCCGGCATTGATGCCCGGCCAGCATGACGCTTTCTTCCAGCCGGAGACGAGCGACAGGTCCGTCACGCTTTACGAACATGCGGCGCTGGCGCTTGATCTCGCCATTCATCGCACCGGTGAAAACGGTCTGCCGCTGATCCTCGGCGGTGACTGGAACGACGGCATGAACCGTGTCGGCGTCGGCGGCAAGGGCACCAGCGTCTGGCTAGGCTGGTTCCTGGCCGGGGCTTTGCGCGATTTCATCGAGATCGCCGAAAAGCGTGGCGATACAGATCGTGTCGGCAAGTGGGCGGCGCACCGTGAAAAGCTGCGCAATGTTCTCGAAACAGCCGGCTGGGACGGGAATTATTATCGTCGCGGTTACTTCGATGACGGCACACCGCTCGGTTCTGCCAGCAGCGAGGAATGCCGGATCGATTCGCTCGGCCAGAGCTGGAGCGTTCTCTCCGGTGAGGGCGAGGAAGGTCGGTCGCGGCAGGCAATGGATGCCGTGATGGAGCATCTGGTCGATGAAAAGACCGGCATCATCCGGCTGTTCACGCCGCCCTTCTCTCGTGCGCCACATGATCCGGGCTACATCAAGGGATATCCGCCGGGTGTGCGCGAAAACGGCGGGCAATATACCCATGCGGCGACCTGGGTGGTTCTTGCCCTTGCGAAGCAGGGTAGGGCGCAGGAGGCCTGGAACTGCTTCAAGCTGCTTAACCCGGTCAATCATGCACTCGATGCGGCGGCGTCGGAAACGTATCGGGTCGAGCCCTATGTGGTGACCGCCGATGTTTACGGTGAGGGCGCTTATGCGGGTCGTGGCGGCTGGAGCTGGTATACGGGTTCCGCCGGCTGGCTTTACCGTGCTGCGGTCGAGGGTATTCTCGGTATCACCCGTACTGACGGCAAGCTGCATATTTCGCCGTCGCTACCGGAAGACTGGAGCGGTTTCTCGGTGAAGATCACGCTCGACGGGAAGGCAAGGAACATCGCCGTTGATCGTAGGGCCGGCACGGCGGAAGTTTCCGTATCCGTCGATGGCAAGGCTCTCCCGGCAGGTGATCGGGTGATCCCCTTCGACTGAGACGATCAGGTCTCTGTTCGCTTTAAAGTCAGGCTCCTGTGGTGACGCAGGGGCCCGAATTTTTTAGGGCCTACTTGCCTCTGATTCAGCATATTGGCCGCATCATAACCCGGAAGCCCAGTCTCCTTGGTAGCCACGGGCTGAAAACGGCGGCACCGGGATGAGATTATCCACGAAAGCCTTGATATGCGGGCCGGGTTGTCCTGCAGCCGTCAACCGCCCCGGGCGGAAGCAGCTGCTGCGAGTAATCCATTCCCGAAGCCGGGCGACGGCAGGAATCCGTCATCTATGGTCGCTTTCAGGAATCGCTGGCAGGGATATGGAAGAGGCGCTGCAAGTTTCGCAATATTTTTCGGTAGATCGGAAAGGGAGCTACCTTGCAATCGAGCACATCCTTCACAGAATCTGCACTGTTGGTATTGCTCACCATTCTTTCCTTGGCGTTGTCTTGCTGGTTGGCGCGCTACCCACGGAAGACCAGTGTCGGAATAACGCTTGGCGTGGTGCTCGGAGTTTTCCTGACCAATCTCGCAGCAGGTATCGTTGCCTTTCTGGGAGATGTCCTCCCATTCGGGCAGATCGATTTCTGGCTGGCAAGTTCTTTAGCCGGAGTTCTCCCATAGGCTGACCTGTGATCTGACACGGCCGTCGGGAAGCGAACAAAGAAAAAGGGCGGACAACAAGTTGTCCGCCCTTTCCGTATTCCGTTCGCCAGAGCGTCAGGACGCTATGGCCTTTGGCCGGGGCTGGCCTTCGTCTTCCGTCAGCAGGCCACTGGTGCGCAGCAGAGAGGTGAAGCGTCCGCCGCGCTGGCTCAGCTCATCGAAAGTACCCTTTTCGATGATGCGACCCTGATCGAGGAACAGCACGAGATCGGCGTCGCGAACCGTGGAAAGGCGGTGGGCGATGATGAAGGTCGTGCGGTTCTTTCTCAGCGCATCCACGGCGGCCTTCACGCGGGCTTCCGTTTCCACGTCCAGCGCGCTGGTCGCCTCGTCGAGAACCAGAATGGGCGCGTTCTTCAGAATAGCGCGGGCGATGGCGATGCGCTGGCGTTCACCGCCGGACAGGCGGTTACCGCGTTCGCCGACCTGCGTCAGGTAGCCGGTAATACGGCTGTCGATGAAATCCGTTGCTGCAGCTGCTGCCGCCGCTTCCACCACTTCCGCATCGGTTGCCGATTCGCGACCGAGGCGAATGTTTTCGCGGATAGAACGGTTGAGCAGACCGGCATCCTGGAACACGGTCGCGATGGAGTTGCGGAGCGAGTTCTTCGTTACCGTCGAAATATCGGTTCCATCAATCAGGATCTGGCCGGAATCCGGATCATAGACGCGCTGCAACAGGTTGATGAGCGTGGTCTTGCCGGCGCCGGTTGGCCCGACGATGGCGATGGTTTCTCCGGCCTTGGCCGTAAACGAGACGTCGTGAACGCCCTGCTTGGTGTTGGCAAAACCGAAATTGATGTTGCGGAACTCCACGGTGCCGGAGACATTCGACAATTCGCGGGCGTCGCCCGGTTCTTCCCGTTCCTTGACGGAATCTTCCAGCACGAAGAAATCTTCAAGCTTGGCGCGGGCTTCGAAAATCTGCGTTACGAACTGGCGCATCTGGTCCAGCCTGCCGATCAGGAGATTGGCAAAACCGATGAAGGCGATAACGTCGCCGACGCGCAGTTCGCCGTTCTTCACCAGCACTGTACCGATGACGAGAATGATCATCATCGAAACGGTGGAGGCCGTGCGATTGAGCGCGCTGGCGAAAGCCCACCAGTCGAGCACCGGGTATTGGGCGCTCAGCAGTTTTTCGGTGAAGGATTTCAGCGCTTTCGTTTCAGCTTCGATGCGGTTGTAGCTGTGCAGCACCGACACGTTGCTGATGGAATCGCTGACATGGGCAAAAACGCTGTGATAATGCTCTTCGACAGAAGCCTGGCCATCCTTGGTGCGGCCCATCACCCATTTGCCGATGAACCAGTAGACGATGCCGAGGCCAATCAGCACGAAGCTGAGGCGCAGGTCCATTGCCATGGCGGTCGGGATGAGCAGCACCAGCGCCACGAAGGTGGCCAGATGGGTGCGCATGAATTCCAGCCAGAGGCCAAAGAGCGTCTCGCTGGCGCGCAGCAGGGTATGCAGGGCGTTGGACGTGCCGCGCAGATGATGCCAGGAGAGTGGCATCGAAATGATGCGACCGAAGGCTTCCGTCAGCAATGTCGCACGCCGGCCATGCGCCAGCCGGTCGGCCTCGCGGGCGACCGCGACGTAAGCGACGGTGTTGAAGACGCCGAAGCCCGCCCACAAAATGAGGATAGGCGTAACATTGGTGCCGGAGGAAATGGCGTCGATGATCCGGCCGAACAGCACCGGTTCGGCGATGGTGATCGCTGCAAGAATGACGTTGGCGATGACGACCACCGTCACCCGCCATTTATGAACGGTCAGATAGCGCAGAGCGCGTGTGTAAACCTGAAACAAGGTCAAATTTTCAATCCAGTCCGAGCGTCTTTTTCGAGCGGTTAATTGTTCGGCCTCAACGCCATGCTACTTTAGCAAGGTTGCATGAGACGGCGAAATTTGTGTAATTATCGCTCTTTCTGTCTGAATGGCGGCTTAACAAATTGACCGCGCGTGCGAACCGAAAAAAACCGAACCCGATGTTTCTGGGACGCTGTCACAAGATTTCGCATCTTCGTTTCAGGGATTGCTAACGACGATATGTTCAATCTGAACCGACCGGCGCCCGAGTAACATGACGTCATCGCGGGACCATGTCCTTCGTGCCATCCCTTTTAAGTCAAGCTCCGGACCCTGTGTCTTTATGCACGATATTCTTCATTTCATCTCTGCGTGTTACCAGGCGGGAAACGCCGATCGCGTTCGCACCGAATTTGCCACGCTCATTCGCGAATATGGTTTCGAATATTTCCTCATCAGCAGGCGGATGACGGGTGAGATCGCCTCCACCGGTCAGGTTCTCGCACAACATCTGCCTGACGGCTGGCTCGAGGTCTATAGGGCCAAAAAATACAATCTCGTCGATCCCGTCCGCAAGGTGATCGGCATGGTGCACAAGCCATTTCAATGGAAAGAAGCGCTGGAAGGATTGCCGCGTGCGATGCACCGAAAAAGGGCGAGCGTCTTTTTTCACGATGCCGGCCGTTATGGTCTGCAGGGTGGTTACGCCTTTCCGGTGCACGGCCGCGCGGGGTTTATCGGCGCGGTCTTCATTGGCGGCCAGGACCGGCAATTGCCGTCACTGCAGGTCGAACTGTTTGATGCGGCGACACGTGCAGTGTTCTGGCGCCTGCTTGATCTTTCCGGTCAGGCCCATGGCCTCAGTAATGCTCCTAACGTTTCCGCTCTGGAGTTGACGAGGCGTGAAATGGAAGTGCTGACGCTGATGGCGGACGGCATGACCTCCACCGAAATTGGACGCCAGCTATCGATCTCCAACCATACGGTCGACTGGTATATCAATGGAATCCAGCGCCGTTTCAGCGCCAAGAACCGGCAGCATACCGTAGCACTTGCTTTTCGTCATGGCCTGTTGAGCTAACGTCGACAGGACGGTTCTCTCCCGAATTGCCCTTTCCAAGACCGGGTTTTGCTGCTTAATTCCGCAGTGCAGCAGAAATTTTGTTTTGGCGTGTGGGGAGACCGTCTTGAAAATATCGAAAATACTTGTTGCCAACCGATCCGAAATAGCGATCCGCGTTTTCCGGGCAGCCAACGAGCTTGGGATAAAAACCGTTGCGATTTGGGCGGAAGAAGACAAGCTGTCTTTGCACCGCTTCAAGGCGGACGAATCCTATCAGGTCGGCAGGGGTCCGCATCTCGCCAAGGATATGGGGCCGATCGAGAGTTATCTTTCGATCGAGGAGGTCATCCGCGTGGCCAGGCTTTCTGGAGCGGATGCTATCCATCCCGGTTATGGCCTTTTATCCGAAAGTCCTGAATTCGTGGAGGCCTGCAACAAGGCCGGCATAACCTTCATTGGACCGACCGCGGATACGATGCGCCAGCTTGGCAACAAGGTGGCTGCCCGCAATCTGGCGATTTCGGTTGATGTGCCCGTCGTTCCCGCCACCGATCCGCTGCCGGACGATATATCGGAAGTGGAGCGCATGGCCGAGGAGATCGGCTATCCCGTCATGCTGAAGGCCTCCTGGGGCGGCGGCGGACGCGGTATGCGCGCCATCCGCAAAAAGGAGGATCTCGCCCGCGAGGTCACCGAGGCCAAGCGCGAGGCGAAGGCCGCTTTCGGCAAGGACGAGGTCTATCTCGAAAAGCTGGTAGAGCGCGCCCGCCATGTCGAGAGCCAGGTTCTCGGCGATACGCATGGGAACGTCGTGCATCTGTTCGAGCGCGATTGTTCGATCCAGCGTCGCAATCAAAAGGTAGTCGAGCGTGCGCCGGCACCTTATCTCAGCGAAGCGCAGCGTCAGGAACTGGCGGCCTACTCCCTGAAGATCGCAGCGGCGACCAATTATATCGGTGCCGGTACGGTCGAATATCTGATGGATGCCGATACCGGCAAATTCTACTTCATCGAGGTCAATCCGCGCATTCAGGTGGAGCATACCGTCACCGAAGTCGTGACCGGCATCGATATCGTCAAGGCGCAGATTCACATTTTGGAAGGGGCTGCGATCGGCACGGCGGAATCCGGCGTTCCGAAACAGGAGGATATCCGCCTCAACGGCCATGCGCTGCAGTGCCGCATCACCACGGAAGACCCGGAACACAACTTCATTCCGGATTACGGCCGTATCACCGCCTACCGCTCCGCTTCGGGCTTCGGTATTCGTCTGGATGGCGGCACTTCCTATACGGGCGCTGTCATCACCCGTTATTATGATCCACTGCTGGTGAAGGTCACCGCGTGGGCGCCGCAGCCGGACGAGGCGATCAGCCGCATGGACCGTGCGCTGCGCGAATTCCGTATCCGCGGCGTGGCGACCAACCTCACCTTCCTCGAAGCCATCATCGGTCACGACAGCTTCCGCAACAACACCTATACGACCCGCTTCATCGATTCGACGCCGGAACTGTTTGCGCAGGTCAAGCGGCAGGACCGCGCCACCAAGCTTCTGACCTATCTCGCCGACGTGACCGTCAACGGCCACCCGGAAACCAAGGGTCGCGCCAGGCCGTCCGAAAAGGCGGCAAAGCCCATCGTGCCCTATATCGATGCGCCGACACCCGACGGTACCAAGCAGCTGCTGGACAAGCTTGGCCCGAAGGGCTTTGCGGACTGGATGCGCAATGAAAAGCGCGTGCTGGTCACCGATACGACCATGCGCGACGGGCACCAGTCGCTTCTGGCTACCCGTGTTCGCACCCATGACATTGCCCACGTTGCCAGCGTTTATGCCAAGGCGCTGCCGCAGCTTCTGTCGCTGGAATGCTGGGGTGGTGCGACGTTTGACGTTTCCATGCGCTTCCTGACCGAAGACCCGTGGGAGCGTCTGGCGCTTATCCGCGAAGGTGCGCCGAACCTGCTGCTGCAGATGCTTCTGCGCGGCGCAAACGGCGTCGGATACAAGAATTATCCTGATAATGTCGTCAAATATTTCGTCCGTCAGGCCGCAAGGGGCGGGGTCGATCTTTTCCGCGTCTTCGACTGCCTGAACTGGGTGGAGAATATGCGGGTATCGATGGATGCGATTGCCGAGGAGAACAAGCTCTGCGAGGCGACCATCTGCTATACCGGCGATCTGTTGAATTCGGCGCGTCCGAAATACGATCTCAAATATTATACCAACCTTGCCGCCGAGCTTGAAAAGGCTGGCGCGCATATCATCGCCGTCAAGGATATGGCGGGCCTGCTGAAACCGGCTGCCGCCAGGGTGCTGTTCAAGGCGCTGCGTGAGGCGACCGGTCTGCCAATCCACTTCCACACCCATGATACATCAGGTATTTCCGCCGCGACCGTTCTTGCGGCTGTGGATGCCGGTGTCGACGCCGTCGATGCCGCAATGGATGCATTCTCCGGCAATACGTCGCAGCCATGCCTCGGCTCGATTGTGGAGGCGCTGGCGGGGTCGGAGCGTGATACGGGTCTCGATACCGAATGGATCCGCCGGATTTCCTTCTATTGGGAGGCCGTGCGCAACCAGTATGCGGCTTTCGAAAGCGATCTGAAGGGACCGGCCTCGGAAGTCTATCTGCATGAGATGCCGGGTGGTCAGTTCACCAACCTCAAGGAGCAGGCTCGTTCGCTGGGTCTTGAGAGCCGCTGGCACGAGGTGGCGCAGGCCTATGCCGACGCCAACCGGATGTTCGGTGATATCGTCAAGGTGACGCCGTCCTCCAAGGTTGTTGGTGACATGGCGCTGATGATGGTCAGCCAGGATCTGACGGTTGCCGATGTCGAAAACCCTGATCGTGAAGTGTCTTTCCCGGACTCGGTGGTGTCGATGCTGAAGGGCGATCTTGGACAGTCGCCGGGCGGCTGGCCGGCAGCCCTGCAGAAAAAGGCGCTGAAAGGCGAAGCCCCCTATACGGTTCGCCCCGGTTCGTTGCTGGAAGATGCCGATCTCGATGCGGAGCGCAAGGTCATTGAAACCAAGCTGGAGCGTAAGGTCGACGATTTCGAATTCGCGTCTTATCTGATGTATCCGAAGGTGTTCACCGACTTTGCGCTGACAGCCGAGACATACGGCCCGGTTTCCGTGCTGCCCACCCATGCCTATTTCTACGGCATGGAGGATGGTGAAGAGCTGTTTGCCGATATTGAGCGCGGCAAGACGCTTGTCATCGTCAATCAGGCCTCGTCCGGCATTGACGACAAGGGCATGGTGACGGTGTTCTTCGAGATCAACGGTCAGCCGCGCCGCATAAAGGTGCCGGACCGCGCCCATGGCGCTTCCGGTTCCGCCGTGCGCCGCAAGGCCGAACCCGGCAATGCGTCGCATATCGGCGCGCCGATGCCGGGCGTGATCAGCCGCGTCTTCATCAATCAGGGCCAGGAGGTCAAGGCCGGCGACGTGCTCCTGTCCATTGAGGCCATGAAGATGGAAACCGCACTTCACGCCGAACGGGACGGCAAGGTCGCTGAAGTTCTGGTGCGTCCTGGCGACCAGATTGACGCGAAGGATCTGTTGATCTCCTACGCCGAATAAAGGCGTATTACATCGGCAATAAGATTGCAGACGCCCGCCTTTCGGCGGGCGTTTTTTATTGCGCTTCTGCAAAAACTCGAATATGCATGTTCGTGCACGTTTATTCCTGTTTATGCATGAGTCCCCATGAGCGATCATTTTGTCAGTGAGCGGCAGGCGCTCATCCTAGCGCAGTTGCGGCAAAGCGGCCGCGTGCTTGCGCAGGATCTTGCCCAGAACTTCGGTGTTTCCGAAGATACGGTGCGCCGCGACCTGCGCGAGATGGCGGCGCGGGGCGAATGCCTGCGGGTTTATGGCGGAGCGCTGCTCTCTGATAGTACGACGGTGCCGCTGAAGACGCGGATTGCCGAAGATGCCGATCGCAAGGCCCTGCTGGCGCGTGCTGTCATCCCGCTTCTCGATCCGGGCATGGTCGTTTTCATCGATGCCGGCTCCACTAACCTCGCTGTCGCAAGAGCCATTCCTGCCGGTCTCAAGTTGACGGTGGTGACGAATACGCCCGCGATAGCCGCCGAACTGACGGGGCGGGCCGATATCGATCTTGTGCTGATCGGCGGCAAGGTCGATCCGGCTGTCGGCGCTGCAATCGACGCCATGGCGCTCAGGCAGCTTGAACTGATGCGGCCCGATCTCTGTATTCTCGGTGTCTGCGGCGTTGCGGCGGAGACGGGCCTTTCGGCCGATGTTTTCGAGGATGCGGTGTTCAAGCGGCTTGCCTGCAGCGCCAGCCAGCGGATTGTCGCCGCAATCACCACGGAAAAGCTTGGCCACAGGGCAGCTTTTCACGTGCATGATTTTTCCCCGCCTCTTTCCCTTGTGCTGGAACGGGATGCCGACCCCGCACTGGTGGAGGCGCTGTCGGGAAAAGGCGTGCAGGTTCATTGCGGCGACGATGACGTCGCTCAGTTTTCTCATGGTCAAGTCTGAAGGAATATTGCCGATGAATGGCCCCACGACATTTTCGCCGACAGGCATTCGCTCATCTTATCTGACGCGGCACAGGCTGGGTGTCTCCCTGCTGTTTTTGATGAACGGTTTCATGATGGGGTCCTGGGCGCCCAAGATTCCGGAATTTGCGGCGCGCCTGTCGCTCAGTGAAAGCGCGCTTGGCCTGATCATTCTGGTTTTCGGTATCGGTTCGCTGGTTTTCATGCCGATTGCCGGTTCGCAGATCGCCCGTTTCGGTTCGCGTACGGTGAGCCTCGTCACTGCGGCGATCTTCTTGCCGACACTGCTTTTCATCTCCTGGGCCGGCACGATCTGGGCGGGTGTGATCGCAGTCTTCCTGTTTGGCGGTCTCACGGGGGCGATGGATGTCGCCATGAACGCCAATGCCGTGGCAGTGGAGCGGAACATGCGCCGGGCGATCATGTCGTCCTGCCACGCCTTCTGGAGCCTTGGCGGCCTGATCGGGGCCGGTCTTGGCGGTTATCTCATCACGGCAATCGGTGTACAGGGCCATGCCATTGCGTTGACCGTCATCGCGCTTGTTTTGCTGGTTATTGCCTGGCCGCGGGTTCTCGCGGATCGTCCGCATGCCGAGGCCGAACGTCCGAAAGGCGGCTTGCCGCTGACGCCGCTGCCGTGGATCATCGGCCTGATGGCGCTGTTTTCTATGGTGCCGGAGGGTGCCATCCTCGATTGGGGTGCGCTTTATCTGCGCAATGAACTGGGTGCTTCCGTCTCGCAGTCCGGTTTTGCCTTTGCGGCTTTCTCCATGACCATGGCGGCCATGCGTTTTGCCGGCGATCTGGTGCGTGACCGGTTCGGTGCGGTCAACACCCTGCGGTTCTGCTCGGTCATGTCGATCACCGGTCTCTTGATTGCCGGTCTTGCGGGAAGCTCCACTTTCGTGATTATCGGCTTCGCCATTGCCGGCATCGGCATTTCCAACATGGTGCCCATCGCCTTTTCGGCGGCGGGCAACATGCCGGGGCTGGCGCCGGGAATCGGGCTTTCCGTCGTCACCACCATGGGGTACTCCGGCATTCTGGTGGCGCCGTCCGCCATCGGTTTCATTGCCGAACATACGGGCCTCGCCAGTGTCTTCCTCGCGCTGCCGTTGTTGCATGTGGTGGTTTTGCTGCTTTCGCGGCTCGCCCGACATGCGGATGGAGCTGGGAAAGAATAGGCGTCTCGAATTTTGCCATGATTGCGGTAAAGTAGAAGCTCTTATGCGTTGGGTGTTGACAAGCAGGCCCCCTTGTTTCACCTCAATTGCCAGACCTTGCCGCAAGCTCCAGAGACCGCCATGACGTCACACGCCGATTACGATCCAAAGCCCCGCCGCGCATCCGTCGCCGTCGACGTGGGCGGCGTCATCGTTGGTGGCGGTGCGCCCGTCGTCGTGCAGTCGATGACCAATACCGATACCGCGGATATCGACGCCACCGTCAGCCAAGTGGCGGCACTTTTCCAGGCCGGTTCGGAAATGGTGCGTATTACCGTTGACCGCGACGAGAGCGCTGCCGCCGTGCCGAAAATCCGCGAGCGGCTGCTGCGTCTCGGCATGGATGTGCCGCTGATCGGCGATTTCCATTATATCGGTCACAAGCTTCTGGCCGATCATCCGGCCTGCGCCGAGGCGCTGGCGAAATACCGCATCAATCCCGGCAATGTCGGTTTCAAGGACAAGAAGGACAAGCAGTTCGGCGAAATCGTCGAAATGGCGATCCGTTATGACAAGCCCGTCCGCATCGGCGTCAACTGGGGGTCGCTCGATCAGGAATTGCTGACCACGCTGATGGACCGTAACAAGGAAGAGGGTTTTCCGCTCTCCGCCCGTCAGGTCACGCGTGAGGCCATCGTCCAGTCGGCGCTGATTTCCGCCGAGCTTGCCGAAGAGATCGGCCTGCCGCGCAACCGCATCATCCTGTCGGCCAAGGTCAGCCAGGTGCAGGACCTGATCGCCGTTTATTCCATGTTGTCGGAGCGGTCCAACCACGCCCTGCATCTGGGCTTGACCGAAGCCGGCATGGGTTCCAAGGGCATCGTCGCCTCGTCTGCCGCCATGGGTTACGTCTTGCAGCACGGTATCGGCGATACGATCCGCGTGTCTCTGACGCCGGAGCCGAATGGCGACCGCACCCGCGAGGTGCAGGTGGCGCAGGAATTGCTGCAGGTCATGGGCTTCCGGCAGTTCATTCCGGTCGTTGCGGCATGTCCCGGCTGCGGGCGCACCACGTCCACCGTCTTTCAGGAACTGGCGCAGAATATCCAGAACGATATTCGCAAGAACATGCCGGTCTGGCGTGAAAAATATCCCGGCGTCGAGGCATTGAACGTCGCCGTCATGGGCTGCATCGTCAATGGCCCGGGTGAAAGCAAACATGCCGATATCGGCATTTCCCTGCCCGGAACCGGCGAAAGCCCGGCAGCGCCGGTCTTCATCGACGGGGAAAAGGCGCTCACCCTGCGTGGTCCCAACATTGCCGGTGATTTCGAAGCGCTTGTGGCCGATTACATCGAAAAGCGTTTCGGCCGGAAAGACGCGGCGGAGTAATGAGTATCCTCAAAGGCCCGAAATTCCACTGTCATACCTCCTGAACCTCTCGGAGCATCAAAACACATGATCAAAAAAATCGCGATCGTCGCCCTTTGCGGGACCTATCTTTCCGCCTGCACCACCACCGATCCCTATACGGGCGAGCAGAAGATGTCGAACACCGCTGGTGGTGCCGGCATCGGCGCCGTGGTTGGCGCGCTCGGTGGTCTGGCTGTCGGCGGTTCGCCGACCGGTCGCCGTAATGCCGCGCTCATCGGTGCGGGCATCGGTGCACTCGCCGGCGGCGCCATCGGCAATTATATGGATGGTCAGGAAGCTGAGCTTCGCGCCCAGCTTCAGGGTACGGGCGTTTCGGTTTCCCGCCGCGGCGACAGCATCGTCCTCAACATGCCGTCGAACATAACCTTTGCGACGGATCAGGACCAAGTCATCCCGCCCTTCTATCAAACGCTTGATTCCGTCGGAATCGTGCTGAACAAGTTCAACCGCACGCTGATCGACATCAACGGTCACACCGATTCTACCGGCCGCGCCGATTACAATCAGGGCCTCTCGGAGCGTCGTGCCGCTTCGGTTGCCAATTATCTCGGTGCGCGCGGCGTCGATCAGCGCCGTATTTCGACGCTTGGTTTCGGTGCTTCGCAGCCGATCGCATCGAATGCAACCCCTGACGGTCGCGCTCAGAACCGTCGCGTTGAAGTGCTGATTTCGCCTCTCAAGGGCTGATTGGGCATAGGGGGCTGAGCGGGGAAACCGGCTCAGCTTTTCCGTTCGGCAATGAACCTTGCGGCCGCGATGAGAATTGCGGCCTTTTCGCCATAGGGGGCCAGGAGGTCACTGGCTTCCGTTACCTGTTCCTGCAGCTTGGCGCGCGCCCAGTCTTCGCCGCGCAAGGCGACCAATGTTCCCTTGCCGCGTGCGGCATCCTTGCCGGTTGCCTTGCCCATGGTGGCGGCATCGGCAGTGAGATCGAGAAGATCATCGGCGAGCTGGAAGGCGAGGCCGATTTTTTCGCCGAAGAGGCGTAGCCTTTGCCGTTCGGAGACGTCGCTTCCGGAAATGATCGCGCCAGCCTCACAGGCGAAACGCAGCAAAGCGCCGGTTTTCATAGCCTGCAATGTAATGATGCCAGCTTCATCGGGCGCCTTTTTTTCCGCAGCAAGATCAAACGCCTGTCCGCCGGCCATGCCGCCGATGCCGGCTGCGCGGGCAAGCGAAAGCACGAGCGCGGCCTTGCGCTCGGCCGCGAGCGGGTTTTCATCCGAGGCGATAATATCGAAGGCGAGCGTCAACAGGCTGTCGCCGGCGAGAATGGCGGTCGCCTCATCGAATTTGCGGTGCACCGTCGGCTGGCCGCGGCGCAGGTCATCATCATCCATGGCCGGCAGGTCGTCATGCACAAGCGAATAACAATGCAGGCATTCCAGCGCCGCGCCGACATAATGGGCAGCTTCGGCGTCTCCGCCCAGAAGGGCTGCGCTTTCGATGACGAGGAAGGGCCGCAGGCGTTTGCCGCCGTTCAGCACGCCATGGCGCATGGCGTCGAGCAGGTTTTGCGGACGCGTGATCTCGTCTGCGCGCGCTTCACCGGAAAGCAGGCGGCCAAGCAAGGCTTCGGTTTTTGCCGCGTTTTCGCGCAGCCTCGTTTCGAAATTCGTCATCTGAGCGTCCATGCCGCGCTCTTTGACATGCCGCGCGGGGCCAGGCAACCTTTTCGTGATTCCCGGGCGTAACTGTTTGACCAGACTCGCCTTGAAGGCGGCAATGGACTATGAAAGGCTTCGATTGGCGCGGGGCTGAGACGGATATTGAGCAGTACGCCTGAAAGCGACGCAGATTACGCCGTGCTGGCAGAAGACCGGAGCAGTCCGAAGGTGGATTTTCGCACGTTGGCAAAGCGCATTATCATGACCTTGCTGGCTTTGCTGATCCTGCCCTATCTGCTGATCCCGGTCTATGCACTGCCGTTCTTCCGGCCGGTCTCGACGCTGATGCTTGCCGATCTGGTAACCTTGCAGGGCTATGACCGGCGCTGGGTGCCGCTTGAGGATATTTCTCCGCGCCTTGTGCAATCCGTGATGATGTCGGAAGACGGGCAATTCTGTTTCCACGGCGGTGTGGACTGGAACCAGATGCAATCCGTGGTCAGCAATGCGCTCGATGGGGCCTCCACTCGCGGTGCCAGCACCATTCCAATGCAGACAGCCAAGAACCTGTTTTTATGGAACGGCCGTTCTTTCCTGCGTAAAGGACTGGAACTGCCGCTGGCGATTGCGGCGGATTTCGTCTGGTCCAAAAAACGGATGATGGAGATTTATCTCAACGTTGCCGAATGGGGGCCGGGCATTTATGGCATCGAGGCCGCCGCGCAGCATCATTTCAAGGTGCCGGCGGCAAAGCTCAGTTCCCGTCAGGCAGCGCTGCTTGCCGTTTCCCTGCCCAATCCCATTGACCGGGTCGCCAGCAAACCGGGTCGTGGTCTGCAACGGCTGGCTGGCCTTATCGAGCGGCGCGCCCGGGCCTCGGGCGCCTATGTTGGCTGCGTGCTGGACTGATCCAGCCCATCCGCTCAGCCTTTCTTGAAAATATAATCTGTTTCCTGACGCAGGGTTTCGCCCGGCCGCAGGATCGCGTGCGGAAAATCAGGGTGATTAACGGCATCAGGCCAAATCTGCGTTTCCAGGCAGAAACCGGCAAAGGGACCATAGTGGCGGCCATCGAGGCCGGGAACCGCAACGTTCAGCTTGAAGGCCGAATAGAACTGCACACCGGGTTCGGTGGTGTGAACCTCAAGGGCGATATCCGAGGCCGGGGAATAGGCGCGGGCAACCTTGCGTTTTGCGCGGCGCTCGGGCGAGAGGCAGAAATTGTGATCGTAGAGAACCTGCTCGCCATCCTCCTTGCGCCGCATCGGCGTCGGCTGGCGCAGGTCAAAGACGGTGCCTTCAACGGAGCGGATTTCGCCGGTCGGTATCTGTTTGTCGTTGGTCGGCAGGTAAAAATCAGCGGCGATGCTGATCTCATGCCCAAGAGCGGTATCCGCACCGTCGAGGTTGAAATAGGAGTGCTGGCAAACATTGGCGATGGTCGGCTTGTCGGTCACCGTTTCATAGACCACCGAAAGCACGCCGCCGTCGAGGATCGTATAGGTGGCGGTGACCGTGCAGTTGCCGGGATAACCGGCGCGGCCGTCGGGATCGATGATCTGCAGAACGGCATGGCTTTCGCCATGCTCCATCAGCATCCAGTTGCGTTTGCCCATGCCGTCGCTGCCGCCATGCAGATGGGTTACGCCCTTTTCGTTCAGCTCCAGCTGGTATTCATGCCCGTCGATGGAGAATTTGCCGTCACCGATGCGGTTGGCATTGCGGCCAGGGGTGGCGCCGAAATAGGAGGAATATTTGTAGTCCTCGAATTTATCGAAGCCCAGAACGAGCGGCGGCTGGTGACCATCGAGGCGCAGATCCTGAATGACTGCGCCCCAGGTAATGACCTTGGCCGTCAATCCGCCCTTCGAGATGGTGACGCGTTCGACCTTTTCGCCGGTTGCCGTGAAACCGAAATTTTCCCGTGCTGCCCCGTCGCTCATTGCATCATTCTCCCGATTGCCATGAATTGCCGGGCGGACGTTGCGTCATTTCCCGGCAATTCGCAATCCGCAATTTACGCGGCGAGTTTGCCGATGGATTCGAGATCGTAAGGCGTCGTCTGGTATATCTCGTTGATCCAGTTGCCGAAAAACAGATGGGCATGGCTGCGCCAGCGGTTCAGCGGAGCTAGTTCCGGGTCGTTGTGCGGAAAATAATCATGCGGCAGCTTGATGGGCACACCGGCATTCGCGTCGCGGAAATATTCATCCGAAAGCGAGGTTGAATCATATTCGACATGGTTGAACATGTAGAGCCGGTTGCCGGCCTTCTCATGCACCAGACACACGCCCATTTCCTCTGACTCCATCAGGATTTCAAGTTCGGGGTGTTTTTCGATGTCGGCGCGGCGCACTTCCGTCCAGCGTGAGACTGGAACCTGGAAATCGTCCGAAAAGCCGCTCAGATAGATCGATGACGGGCAGAGATTGCGGTGACGATAAACACCGAACGCCTTTTCCTTCAACTCGTATTTCGGCACCCCGTGGAAATGGTAGATGGCCGCCATCGCGCCCCAGCAGACATTCAGCGTCGAATGGACGTTGGTTTGCGTCCATTCAAAAATTTTCTGCATCTCGTTCCAGTAGGTCACATCTTCATAGTCCAGCATCTCGATGGGCGCGCCGGTGATGATGAAACCGTCGAACTTGCGGTGGCGCACTTCTTCCCACGTCTCATAGAAGGACAGAAGATGTTCTTCAGGCGTGTTCTTGGCGCGGTGGCCGCCGATACGGATCAGCGAAAACTCCACCTGCAACGGCGAGGCGCCGACGAGGCGGGCCATCTGCACTTCCGTCTTGATTTTGTTCGGCATGAGGTTGAGAAGCCCGATCTGGAGCGGGCGGATATCCTGCCGGATGGCCGCCGTTTCGGTCATGACCCGCACGCCCTCATGAACGAGGGTCTCAAAGGCGGGAAGCGTATCGGGAATCTTGATCGGCATGTCGAACTCTCTTTTCGGATGACGTAAAGAACGTTGCGAAAACAAAAAAACCGGCAGCGAAATCGCAGCCGGTCCCAGGAAATTGCCTTTTTCCTCGACCCTTTAGCGACTTCTTTAAAGTGGCTGCAAGCCGGTCGGCAAATCACCACTGAAGCGTTTCATAATCCCGAAGCCGGCGAAAATCAATATAGGCTGATTTCATCGGGTTTCGGCTTTCCCTTTTTGGCTGAGGTGAGATAAGGCAGGGCATGGATAAAGAGCGTTTCACCATTCTGCTTGGCGGCGATGTCACGGTGACCGACCGCCTGAAGCTGGCGGTTGCGGATAGCCGCGTGATCGCGGCCGATGGCGGCATGCGCCATGCCGGACCACTCGGTCTTGCGCCGGAGCTTTGGGTGGGGGATTTCGATTCCGCCAGCGAAGAGCTGCTGGGCGCCTGGCCAGATGTGGAGCGGCAGCCTTACCCCGCCGCAAAGGCCGTGACGGATGGCGAGATCGCGGTCTCGGAAGCACTCTGCCGTGGCGCGTCTTCGCTGCTGCTGGTGGGGGCGCTTGGAGGCGAGAGAAGCGACCATGCGCTACAACATCTTCTTTATGCGGTGGCGCTTGCCGAACGGGGTCTCGACGTGACACTGACGTCAGGCGACGAGGAGGCGCAGCCACTGCTTCCCGGTTCGCTTGATGTCGATCTGCCGGCCGGTTCGCTGTTTTCCGTAGCCGGATTAACCGCCCTTGCGGGCCTTGATATCGGCAATGTGCGTTATCCGCTTGACGATTTCGCGCTTGCTTTCGGCTCTTCCCGCACTATTTCCAATGTCGCGAATGGCGGCCCTGTGCATTTCTCGCTGAAAAGCGGCAAAGCCATCGTCCTCGCCCGCCCTTATGATCTGACCGGAGCCTGACGCCTTGGCACCCCCATTTTTGAAACTCGACGATATCAAGCTGACTTTCGGCGTGACCCCGCTGCTCGACGGCGCCAATTTTCAGGTGGAGCCGGGCGACCGCATCTGCCTTGTCGGGCGTAATGGTTCCGGCAAATCGACCCTGATGAAGATTGCTGCCGGGCTGGTCGAGGCACAGTCGGGCGAGGTTTTCCGCCACCCTTCCGCTACCATCCGTTATCTGGAGCAGGCACCGGATTTTGCCGGTTACGATACCGTTCAGGCCTATGCCGAAGCGGGGCTTGGGCCGGGTGACGACCCTTATCGGGTGACGTACCTGCTCGAACATCTCGGCCTGACGGGACAGGAAAATCCGGCAAGCCTTTCCGGCGGTGAAGCGCGGCGTGTGGCGCTTGCCCGCGTCATGGCGCCTGAGCCTGATATTCTGATGCTGGACGAGCCGACCAACCATCTGGACCTGCCCACCATTGAATGGCTTGAAAGCGAGTTGCAGCAGACGCGCAGCGCGCTGGTGCTGATTTCGCACGACCGGCGTTTTCTCGAAAAAGTCTCGACCTCGACCGTGTGGCTCGATCGCGGCCAGTCCCGCCGTCTCAATCGCGGTTTTGCCCATTTTGAGGAATGGCGTGACAAGGTGCTGGAAGAGGAAGAGTTGGAGCAGCACAAGCTCGGCAAGGCCATTGAGCGCGAAGAACACTGGATGCGCTATGGCGTGACCGCGAGACGCAAGCGCAACATGCGCCGTGTCGGCGAACTTCAGGCCATGCGCGCCGAATATCGCGGCCACAAGGGGCCGCAGGGCTCCGTGCAGGCGACGGCCTCTGACGTGCGGGAATCCGGCAAGCTGGTCATCGAGGCCGAGGCCATCACCAAGGCTTACGATGAGCGCGTGATCGTCGCGCCGTTTTCGCTCAGGGTGCATCGTGGCGATTGTATCGGTTTCGTCGGGCCGAACGGTGCCGGCAAAACCACACTTTTGAAAATGCTGACCGGCCAGCTTGAGCCCGATAGCGGCACGGTGAAGCTCGGCACCAATCTGGAAATCGCGACGCTCGACCAGAAGCGTGAGGATCTCAATCCCAACGATACGCTCGCGCATTACCTGACTGACGGCCGCGGCGACAATCTGCTGGTCAATGGCGAAGTGAAGCACGTTACGGGTTACATGAAGGATTTCCTGTTCCAGCCGGAACAGGCCCGCACGCCGATCCGCAACCTCTCTGGCGGTGAGCGTGCCCGGCTTATTCTGGCGCGCATTCTGGCGCGGCCGACCAACCTCCTGATCCTCGACGAGCCGACCAACGATCTCGATATCGAAACGCTTGATCTGTTGCAGGAAATCGTTGCGGGCTTTTCCGGAACGGTTATCCTCGTCAGCCACGACCGTGATTTTCTTGACCGTACCGTCACCTCCACCATCGCGCCCGCCACTCCGGATCAGCCGGACGGACGCTGGATCGAATATGCCGGCGGTTATTCTGATATGATGGCGCAGCGCAAGGGCGCGGCAGATGAAAAACGCAAGGCGGAGAAACAGGAAAAGGCGAAGGCCGCACCTTCGACTTCCGCTTCGCAGGATCCTGCAAAGGCCAAGGGTAAGCTTTCGTTCAAGCAGAAATTCGCACTCGAAAATCTGCCGAAGGAGATGGAAAAAGCCCAGGGTGAAATCGCAAAACGCGAGCAGCGCATGGCCGATCCCGCGCTTTTCACCAAGGATCCAGCCACATTCAATACGCTGGCGCAGGAAATGACCAAGCTGCGTGAAAAGCTCGAGACCATGGAAGAAGAATGGCTGGAGCTGGAGATGCTGCGCGAGGAACTGGAAGGCTGAAGGGGACCGTCTTTTACTGATTGAACGGCATCCGCCTTTGACAGGGAGGCGGAATTGCCGTTTCCTGTGCGGGTTCGGAGGAGTTCAGAAAATGCGCATGATCTTCGTCAATCTGCCCGTCAAGAATATCGAGACATCGAGAGACTTCTTCACGGCGCTGGGTTTCAGCTTCAATCCGGAATATTCCGACGATCGCACGCTCTGCATGATCGTGGAGGAGAACATCTTCGTGATGCTGCTTCAGGAAGAGCGTTTTCGCGATTTCATCAATGGCGATATCGCCGATGCGAAGAGTAGCACCGAAGTGCTGACCTGTCTTTCCGCCGGAAGCCGCGAGGAAATCGACCGGATGATCGCAACTGCGCTTGCCTCCGGTGGCAGCGGCTGGAAACCCGTTCAGGATCACGGCTTCATGTATGCCGGCAGTTTTCAGGATCCGGATGGTCACGTCTGGGAACTGGTGCATATGACGGCGCAGGGCTGACGGCACCGTCTTGCCAATCGCAGACGGCGGGACTACACCATCATCTTGATCTAACGGGGTGTCTTTTGTGCTTGCGTGCAAAAGGCTGAGAGGCTTGCCAACCCGAAGAACCTGATCCGGTTCATACCGGCGGAGGGATTAGACGGCTTTAAGGCAGGCGGCTATTTCCCTTTTTGTTTTGAGGAGATACCCGTGCGCCGTCGTCTTTTCCTGAATTCCCTCGTCGCCGCCTCCATGTTTCTGCCCGGCCTTGCCGTCGCGCAGGACAAGCAGGAGCTGACTGTCTACACCTATGAGAGCTTCGTCTCCGAATGGGGACCCGGTCCGAAGGTCAAGGAAGCCTTCGAGAAGGTTTGTGGTTGCACGGTCAATTTCGTCGGCGTGGCGGATGGTGTGGCGCTGCTCAACCGCCTGAAACTTGAAGGGGCTGGGTCCAAGGCGGATGTTGTCATCGGTCTCGACACCAACCTCGTCGCGGAAGCGAAACAGACCGGCCTTTTCGATGTCAGCGGCATCGATACGTCGGCGGCCAAGGTGCCGGGCGGCTATGAGGACGATGTCTTCGTCCCCTATGATTATGGGCATTTCGCGGTCGTCTATGACACGCAGACGGTAAAAAACCCGCCGACGAGCTTGAAGGAACTGGTGGAAGGCGATTCCTCGCAGAAGATCGCCATTCAGGACCCGCGCACCTCCACGCCGGGGCTTGGGCTACTTCTCTGGGTGAAATCGGTATATGGGGACAAGGCCCCGGAAGCATGGGCGAAGCTCAGGAAACGCATCCTGACTGTCACACCGGGCTGGTCGGAATCCTACGGTCTCTTCACCAAGGGTGAGGTGCCGATGGTGCTTTCCTACACCACATCGCCCGCCTATCACATGGTCGCCGAGAAGACGGACCGTTATCAGGCCGCGGCTTTTTCCGAAGGACATTACATCCAGATCGAAGTGTCCGGCCTTCTCAAAAACGCGCCGCACAAGGAATTGGCAAAGCAGTTTCTTGCTTTCACGCTCACCTCCGGCTTTCAGGATGCGATCCCCGAAAACAACTGGATGATGCCGGTTGCGGCGACATCGAAGCCTTTGCCGGAGGCGTTTTCCAAACTCGTCGTGCCGCAGAAGACCTTCCTGATGGACCCGGAAGAGGTGGCGAAGAACCGCAAAGCCTGGGTCGAAGAATGGCTTGCCGCCATGAGCATGAATTGAGGAAAAGGCACACCTACCCATGATGCTGCGTCGCGATTACCGGCGATCCGTTGTTTTCGGGACGGCGGCCTTTACCGCCGTTTTCCTGTTCATGGCGCTCGCCGTTGCGGCCCTCCTGTCTTTTGATGCCGGCGCATCCGCTGCCAGCATCATGGATGCCTATACGCTGCGTATCCTTCGCTTCACGCTTTATCAGGCAACACTTTCCACCTTCTTGTCCATTGTTCTCGGCCTGCCGGTGGCTTTGGCGCTTGCGCGGCGACGCGACTTTCCGGGGCGTATATGGATCATCCGGCTGATGGCGGTGCCGATGGGTTTGCCGGTGATCGTCGGCGCCTTCGGCATCATCGCCATATGGGGCAGGCAGGGCGTTTTGAATACGGCTCTCGTTTTTGCCGGCGCGGAGCAACCCTTCAGCATTTACGGCCTTTCCGGGATTCTTATCGCCCACGTGTTCTTCAATCTGCCGCTGTGCGTGCGGCTGATGCTGGCCGGGCTGGAACGCATTCCGGGCGAATATTGGCGCATGGCGGCAAGCCTCGGCATGGGGCCGGTTTCGACGTTCCGCTTCATCGAATGGCCGGCGATTTCGCGGCTTGTTCCCGGCATTGCCGGACTTGTCTTCATGCTGTGCGCCACCAGCTTCACGCTGGTGCTGCTGCTCGGCGGCGGCCCGGCGGCCACGACGCTGGAGGTGGCGATCTATCAGGCGCTGCGGTTCGATTTCGATCCGCAGCGGGCGATCGCGCTTTCGGTTTTGCAGATTGCCCTCACTGCGGTCTTGCTCGGCCTTCTTGCCTTTCTGCCATCGCCGGAAGCGGAAATCGCCTCGCTTGGGCGGCCCCTTCGCCGCTTCGATGGCAAAGGGGTTGGTGCACGTCTTTGGGATGGGGCGGCAATCAATCTTGCGGTTCTGCTGATCGGCCTGCCGCTCGTCGCGATAACCGTCTCGGGGTTGAAGGCCGACCTGCCGCGTCTGCTCATCACGCCGATCTTCCTGCGCGCGGCCTTCACCAGCCTTGCCATTGCTGCGCTCTCCGCAACTCTCGTCGTGCTCTGCTGTTTTGCGATTATCGGTGCACGTCAGGCCGTTGGTTCACGGCGGCAGGCGGTTCAGCCGTTGCGCTTTCTATCCGCCACGCTCGGTGCGGGGTCTTCGCTTGTGCTGCTGGTGCCGCCTGTTGTGCTCGGAAGCGGATGGTTTCTATTGTTACGGCCCCTCGGTGATGTCAGCATTTATGCGCCGGCTCTCGTGGCGATCATCAATATGCTGATGGCGCTGCCGCTTGCCATGCGGGTGTTGGAGCCGGCCTTTAACAGCCATTTTCTGCGCACCGGCCGGCTCTCCGCCAGCCTCGGGTTGCAGGGGATGGCGCGGCTGAGATTTGCGGATCTGCCGGTTTTGTGGCGGCCGCTGGCGATGGCGTTTTCCTTCGCCATGGCCCTGTCCCTCGGCGATCTCGGGGCGGTTGCCCTGTTCGGTTCGGAAAGTTTCGTCACCTTGCCATGGCTCGTTTATAGCAATATGGGCAGCTACCGCACCAATGACGCCGCCGGATACGCGTTTATCCTCGGTGTCGTCTGCCTGATGCTTGCCGCAGGCGGGGTTTCGCGGCAATCGCAATCGGCAGAGGCGCGGGCGGGAAGGGCGAGCATATGACTGGCGATGATTTCGCGGTTCAGCTGGACAACGTCAGGCTGCGGCTTGGAACGCAGGATTTCGATCTGGATTGCGGCTTTCCTCAGGGCCAGGTGACCGCCGTTGTCGGCGCATCCGGTTCGGGCAAGTCGACACTCCTTAATCTGGTCGCCGGTTTTGAGGCGCCGGATGCCGGTCGCGTGGTGATAGGCCGGCGGGACATGACGGCGCTCGACCCTTCCGAAAGGCCGGTGTCGTCGATCTTTCAGGACAATAATCTTTTCGCCCATCTCGATATTTTCACCAATGTCGCGCTCGGCGTCAGTCCGGGGCTGAAATTGCAGGCGGAAGATCGGAAAAGCATCGGGGTGGCGCTGGCGCGCGTTGGTCTTGCTGGTTTTGACAAGCGCCTGCCGGGCACGCTCTCCGGCGGGGAAAGACAAAGGGCGGCTCTGGCGCGTGCGCTGGTGAGGAAAAAACCGGTCATGCTGCTGGATGAGCCCTTTGCCGCGCTCGATCCGGGACTACGCGCAGGCATGACCTCCCTGCTCCTCGACTTGCATGCCGAAACAAAAAATACGGTGATTATTGTCTCACACCATCCGGACGACATAAAGAAGCTGGCGCAGCGGGTGGTTTTTCTTGATCGCGGCCGCGTTGTCTACACAGGCCCGACCGCAGATTTCTTCGCCACACAAAATGTGAAGGCGGTGGACAGTTTTCTGAACGGCTGATCGCCTTATTTTCGACGCGTGCCGCTGGCAATCGCTTTAGATGACTTCAATGGCGCTAATTTGCACTTGCCAGTTTCAAGTTGTTGCCCGAGAAAAGACGGGAATTATTGCGTTCTTCAGGAATATTCCGGACTTGATGGATCGTTTTTACCGTATCGGCATTCATGGCTCGTTGGGGCGAATCTGTTATTCTGGTCTGCAATTAACGGATGATCAGGAACGTTAGGGGCAGGCATAGAGAATGAGAAATAGCATGACTGCACAGTGGAGGCTCTTCTCCCGTTCAGGCCTTCGCCGTTCGGGCAGGATGGCTGCCGCCTGTTCCGTGCTGACGGCGTCCGCCGTGTTCCTGTCGTCGTGCCAGTCTCTCTTCAGCCCGGCTTACCAGTCCACCCTGCGCCCGTCGGATAATCCGCAAACCGTGGAAGAGGTGCAGAAGAATGATCCCCGCGCCCAGATGGGTGCGCGCGAACATCCGCGCATCGTGGCGAGCTATGGCGGTGAATATCGTGACGCCAAGACGGAACGGCTTGTCGCCCGTATTGCCGGCGCTCTGACGGCCGTTTCGGAAAATCCGCAACAGTCTTACCGAATCACTATCCTCAACTCGCCGGCCATCAATGCCTTTGCGCTGCCGGGCGGATATCTTTACGTGACACGCGGGCTTCTGGCGCTTGCCAACGATGCTTCGGAAGTCGCCGCCGTGCTTTCGCACGAGATGGGCCATGTCACCGCCAATCACGGCATCGAACGCCAACGCCGGGAAGAGGCGGAGGTGATTGCAAGCCGCGTGGTTGCCGAAGTGCTGTCGAGCGATCTCGCCGGCAAGCAGGCGCTGGCGCGCGGCAAGCTGCGGCTCGCGGCCTTTTCGCGCCAGCAGGAATTGCAGGCGGATGTCATCGGTGTGCGGATGCTGGGCGAGGCCGGTTACGACCCCTTTGCCTCGCCGCGCTTTTTGGATTCCATGGCGGCCTATGCGCGCTTCTCTTCGGCCGATCCTGAAAACGACCAGAGCCTCGACTTCCTTTCCAGCCACCCCAACACGCCGCAGCGCATCGAGCTTGCGCGTCGCCATGCCCGTGCCTTCGGCCAGGACGGTCAGGTCGGGGATCGTGGACGCGACTGGTTCCTGGATGGCATAGACGGCCTGCTTTACGGCGACAGCCCACAGGAAGGTTACGTCCGCGGGCAGACGTTCCTGCACGGAACGCTTGGCATCCGTTTTGACGTGCCGGAAGGTTTTGTCATCGATAATAAGGTGGAGGCCGTTCTGGCGACCGGACCGGGCGATATGGCCATCCGTTTTGATGGTGTTGCCGATCCGAAACAGACCACCCTTGCCAATTACCTGACCAGCGGCTGGGTTGCCGGTCTGCTGCCGGAAACCGTCAAGGAAACGCAGATCAACGGTCTGGAGGCCGCGACAGCCCGGGCAAGCGCGGATAAATGGGATTTCGACGTAACCGTCATTCGTGTCGGCCAGCAGATATTCCGGTTCCTGACGGCGGTGCCGAAGGGCAATGCGCAGCTTGATTCCATCGCCAACGTGCTGCGCACGAGTTTCCGCAAGATGACCCCGCAGGAAATCGCATCGCTGAAGCCGCTGCGCGTGCGCGTGGTGACGGTGAAGCCCGGCGAAACCGTGGCAACGATCGCGGCGCGAATGATGGGAACCGAGCGCAAGCTCGATATGTTCCGCATGATCAATGCGATGAGCGCCACCGCCACGCTTCAGCCCGGCCAGCGGGTGAAGATCATTTCGGAATAAGGTCTCACCTGGCCGCTACCTCACACAGGTAGGCGTGAACGAGTGAGGTCATTTCCCGCCTGATCCTGGGTGACTGCAATTCCCCGCGCCTGGCGGCGTTGTGAATGATGCCGTCAATGGCGTCGGACACGATCAGAGCGGCAGTCCGGCTGTCCATCGTTGAACCGGCTGGCAGGTGGGCCGTTATCGCTGCCGAATAAAGACCAAGATATTCCTTTTCAAACGCGCTGTTGGGGTCATTCATTTCCGCGTGGATGGGTGCGTCATCCAGCAGGACTTTATGAAGTCCGGGATGGAGGCTGTGGACAGCAATCATGCCCGCCACGAGATCTTCAACGAATTTGAGGAGCGATTGCCGTTGCTCAGTGATACTCTTCATGACCGCAAGGCAATCTTCAAGGTGGCGATAGCGCACCGCTTCGACAATCGAAATCTTGTCCGGGAAATATTGATAGAGCGAGCCGATGCTGACGCCGGCGATTTCCGCCACCCTGTTGGTGGTGAAACCCGCCCAGCCATGATCGCTTAAAATGCGAGCAGCCGCGTGGACGACGGCATTGACGGTGGCTTTCGAGCGCTCCTGGCGCGGCTCCTTGCGCATCGCGGTCTTCTGTTTTGCAATGCGAGTAGACAAGGCATCCTCCATGGCGAAAATATAAACATAGTGCTCACATTTTCAGGATGTAAAGGATATTGGCATGAGGGACCTGCTCAGGAGCCTGCTCGGCTATCACGCATGGGCGAACAGGGATTTGTTCGAGAAGCTGCTACAACTCGATCCCGAGCAAAATGCCTCCCAGCGGCACGCGGCAATTCGGTTGATCAATCACTATTATGTTGTCGCGAGAATTTTCGCGGGCCATCTCACCGGAACGGCGCATGGCTTTGTCTTTGACAATACCGAGGCAACGCCGGAATTGACTGATCTTGCAAGGGATGTTGCAAATCTGGATGGCTGGTATCTCGACTATATCGAGAAAACATCGCCCGTATCGCTTGGCGAATTTGTCGCCTTCACCTTTACCGATGGCGACAAAGGTTACATGTCTCGCGCCGAAATGGTCTCACACGTGGTCCTGCATGCCGGCATTCACCGAGGCGAGGTTGCGCGCATCCTGAGCCAACTCTCCATTGCGCCACCCTGGGATACGTTTGCCGTGTTCGTGCACGCAACGCAGCCACAACGGCGTTTGCAGGGTGCATAATAAAAAGCCACCCGCCCGTTTGGGGCGGATGGCTTTTCTGATGGGTGGCTCAGGCTCTTATTGCCATTCGCGCACGTCGACGAAGTGACCGGCGATTGCCGCCGCCGCCGCCATTGCCGGGGAAACGAGATGGGTGCGGCTCTTGTAACCCTGACGGCCCTCGAAATTGCGGTTCGAGGTGGAGGCACAGCGTTCGCCGGGCTTCAGACGGTCGTCATTCATGGCAAGGCACATGGAGCAGCCCGGTTCACGCCATTCGAAACCGGCGTCGAGGAAAATCTTGTCCAGGCCTTCCTGTTCCGCCTGTTCCTTGACCAGACCGGAGCCGGGCACGATCATGGCCGAGACGGTGGGGGCTACCTTGCGGCCATCGACGATTTTCGCCGCTGCACGCAAATCCTCGATGCGGCCATTGGTGCAGGAGCCGATGAAGACGCGGTCAACGGCGATATCGGTAATGCGGGTACCGGGTTGAAGGCCCATATATTCCAGCGCGCGCCACTTGGACGTGCGCTTGTTTTCTTCCTCGATATCATCAGGATTGGGAACGACGCCTTCGACCGAAGTCACGTCTTCCGGTGATGAGCCCCAGGAGACGATGGGCGGCAGATTGGCGGCGTCCAGCACCACGACCTTGTCATAATGGGCACCTTCGTCGGATTTCAGCGTCTTCCAGTAGGCGATGGCCTGTTCCAGCGTTTCGCCCTTCGGCGCGCGCGGTTTGTCCTTGATGTAGTCGAAGGTGGTCTCGTCCGGTGCGACCAGACCGGCGCGGGCGCCGCCCTCGATGGTCATGTTGCAAACCGTCATGCGGCCTTCCATGGAAAGCGATCGGATCGCCTCGCCGGCAAATTCGATCACGTGGCCGGTGCCTCCGGCCGTGCCGATCTCACCGATGATCGCGAGGATGATATCCTTGGCGGTCACGCCCTCCGGAACCTTGCCATCGACACGCACCAGCATGTTCTTGGCCTTTTTCTGGATCAGTGTCTGGGTGGCCAGAACATGTTCCACTTCCGATGTGCCGATACCATGCGCCAGCGCGCCAAAAGCGCCATGGGTGGAGGTGTGGCTGTCGCCGCAGACGATCGTCATGCCCGGCAGGGTAAAACCCTGTTCCGGCCCGACGATGTGGACGATGCCCTGGCGCTTGTCGCGTTCGGAATAATATTCGACACCGAAATCCTTGGCGTTCTGCGCAAGCGCTTCCACCTGAATGCGGCTTTCCTCATTCTTGATGCCTTCCAGCCGGTCAGCGGTGGTCGGGACATTGTGGTCAACCACGGCGAGCGTGCGGGCCGGCGAATGCACCGGGCGGCCGGCGATGCGCAGGCCTTCGAAAGCCTGCGGGCTCGTCACCTCATGGACCAGGTGACGGTCGATATAGAGAAGACAGGTTCCGTCCGGGTCACGATTGACGACGTGGTCGTCCCAGATTTTATCATACAAAGTGCGGGGTGCGCTCATGGCTCTATGCCTTGTCATGGAAAAGGGTAATCAGGGTTCAGTAAGGCGATGGACAGCAGGTGCTGTCAGGCGAGCCTAAGTCGGCTGGTGAGCGCCCCGGAAACGCGCGCAAAGAAACGTGCCGGCAGACGCTTGTGGTCCTGCAGCACATAAACATTCTGAGCGAGACATCCGAATTTAGATCCCATGGCAACTTTCATAGCAGATCGGCAGTTTTACGGCAATATGAATGCTTACTGGCCGTCAGGGTGTCGTTCATATGCGCTGCGTCAACAGTAAATGCCGGTCTCATAACGCGTTCCAATGGTTATGATGCAGCGCAACTTGCGTATTTTGCGCTGCACATATAGATGGGTTCCCTTATCATTTGCATTCGACGAGAAATCGAAGGGAGGAAAGCATATGGTATCCGAAAAAGCCCTCATCTCGAAGATCACCTGGCGGCTGATGCCGTTTCTTGGCCTTCTCTACCTCATCGCCTATATCGACCGCCAGAATGTCAGCTATGCCAAGCTGCAGATGGTCGATGCGCTGAGCCTCAGCGAATATGCCTACGGGCTTGGCGCCTCGCTGTTCTTCATCGGTTACTTCATCTTCGAAGTGCCGAGCAATCTGTTCCTAAACCGTTTCGGCGCCAGCAAATGGTTCGCCCGCATTCTGGTTTCCTGGGGTGCGGTCACCATCGCGCTTGCCTATACGCAGAACGCCACGATGTTCTACATCCTGCGCTTCCTGCTCGGGCTCTGCGAGGCTGGTTTCTTCCCCGGTGTGCTGTTCCTGATGACGCTGTGGTTCCCGCGTGATTATCGCGGCCGCATGATTGGCCTGTTCATGATTTTCAGCGCGCTTGCCAATGCGATTGGTGCGCCGCTTGGCGGCATGCTGCTCGATCTGGATGGTTTCCTCGGTTACGCCGGCTGGGAATGGGTGTTCCTGGCAACCGGTATTCCTGCCGTCATCGCCGGTATCGCCACTTTCTTTTATCTGGATGATACGCCGGAAAAGGCGAAGTTCCTGACGCAGGATGAAAAGGACTGGTTGAAGAACCGGCTGGCTGAAGAAAACAAGGGCATGGAAGAGCATGCGGAGGATGGCTTCAAGGCGCTGATCAATCCGCGCGTGCTGTTCATGGCGCTTTGCTATGTTGGTTTTCCGCTGGCCGCCTATGGTCTCAGCTACTGGCTGCCGACGATCGTAAAGAGCTTCGGCGTTTCCAACACCGCCAATGGTTTCATCAACATCATCCCGTGGGTGATCGTGGCTATTGCCCTGTTCGTTGTGCCTAACGCTGCCGACAAGGCGAAGAACAAGACGCCCTACATCGTCGGCCCGGCTTTCGTTGGCGCGTTCTGCCTGCTGATGTCGGCGCTGCTAAGCGATCCGGTCCTGCAGTTCAGCTTCCTCTGCATCGCCGCTGCGGGTATCTTTGCCGGCCAGCCGGTGTTCTGGAGCCTGCCCGGCCGCTTCCTCAAGGGTGCAGGTGCGGCCGCCGGCATTGCCGCCATCAATTCCGTCGGTAATCTCGGTGGCTTCGTGGCGCAGAATGTGGTGCCGTGGATCAAGGATCAGACCGGCAGCACGATTGCGCCGATGTTCTTCCTCGCCTTCTGCCTGGCGCTTGCGGGCGTGCTGGTCATCATCGCCGCGCGTAAAATGGGTGATCAGGCCAAGACGGCCTGATTTCCTTTGTCAATACGACAGCCGGTTCTGCCGGCTGTCGCGTTCACTCATCCGCGTTTTGAGCGCATCGCCTTTTCGATCCGCCGCAGCATCAGCGACAGGCCGATGGTCAGGATCAGGTAGATGTAGGCGACGATCGAATAGGTCTCGAAAAACCGGAAAGAACCCGCCGCATAGACTTTTCCCATTTGCGTAATATCGGTGACGCCCAGCACCGAGACGAGCGAGCTGTCTTTCACCATCGAAACAAAATCGTTCGAAAGCGGCGGAAAGATCGTCCGGATCGCCTGTGGCAGGATAATCAGCCTGAAACGCCGGTAACGGCTGAAGCCAAGGGCCTTTGCCGCCTCGATCTGCCCCTCCGGGACGGCCTGTATGCCGGCGCGAAAAATCTCCGCAATGAAGGCGGCATAACCGATCGTCAGTGCGATGATCGCCCGCCAGGTCAGCGACACATCCCGCACCATCAACGGCTCCAGCCAGCCATTGGTGACGAGCGGAAAGGTCAGCCAATTGTAGAGTGCCACCAGCCCCGGTGTGCCCACGAAGGCGATGTAAAACAGCAGGACGATGATCGGGATGCCGCGAACGACCTCTATGTAAAATCGCGCCACCTGCCGCAGCACGATATTGTCGGCCATGCCGACCAGCGCGAGAGCGAGGCCTAACAGTGCCGCCAGCGTGAAAGCGGCAAGCGTGACGGAGACCGTGATGCCGATACCCTTGGCGACGGTGCTGAAAACCTGAGCGTAAATGCCATTCACTGCGATCACCACCGCAAGGGCGATGCCGATCAAAATGATCGTGACCAGCCACCACGGAAAATCCTCGCTCTTGCCGTTTGGTCCAGTCCGTCGCGGGGGAGTGTCGTGGAGCGTCATTCGCCGAGCTTGTAGTCGAGGAACCACTTCTTATCCAGCGCGGCAAAGGTGCCGTCTGCCTTCAGGGCTGCAATCGCGGCATTGACAGGGGCGACGAGATCCGAGCCCTTCTTGAAGATGAAGCCAAAATCGTCTCCGCCCAATGGCCCGCCAACCAGCTTCAAGGTGCCGCTCGAAGCATCGACATAACCCTTACCCGCGACGCCATCGGTCAAGACCAGATCGACATCGCCGGTCTTCAACGCCTGAACGCTGGCGCCGAAGGTTTCCATCAGCCGCAGGCGCGGATTCTGTTCGTTGCCATCAAGAACATCGTAAACGGCGGTGTAGAAGGGTGTCGTGCCGGCTTGTGCACCGACAAGGCCTTTTTCGAAGGCGGCGAAACTCTTCGCATCGGTGAAGCGGGCCTCGTCGGCTCGCACCAGCATGAACATTTCCGATCGCATATAGGGGGTGGAAAAATCCACTTTTTGCCTGCGGTCGTCCTTGATGCTGATGCCGGTCATGCCGATGTCGTATTGCCCGGCGGAAACCGCCTGTATCATCGCATCCCAGGAGATGTTCTGGTATTCGAGCTTGAAATTCAGCCGCCCGGCGATTTCCTTCATCGCGTCATATTCCCAGCCGATGGCCTCGCCGGATTTCGGATCGATGAACTGCAACGGCGGATAGGCGTTTTCCGTGACGACGACGACGGTGCGCCCCTTCAGATCCGGCAGATCGGCGGCACTGGCGAGCGTGGGCGCCATGGCCAAGGCGGTAAAGGCGGCGAGAAGCGGACGTCTGGCGATCATGGGAGCCTCCGGAAACGATTTTTTTGAAAATGCACGCTTGCCGGGGCAAGGGCAAGTCACGTCGGCACAACAAAAAAGGCGGCCTGAAGGCCGCCTTTCCCGTAAATCCATTGAAATGGAAATCTTATTCCGCTGTGGCTTCTGCAGCCTTTGCTGCTTCTTCCGCTGCCTTGGCTTCTGCGGCTTCGGCTGCTGCCTTCTCGGCGGCGAGAGCCTGTGCTGCTGCTACCTTTTCGGCTTCCAGACGTGCCTTTTCTTCGGCTGCTGCCTGGCGCTCGGATTCGTTCAGCTTACGGGCGCGCGTACCGGTGTTTTCAACGATACGGGCAGCCTTGCCGCGACGATCGCGCAGGTAGTAGAGCTTCGCGCGGCGAACCTTACCGCGGCGAACGATTTCAACGCCTTCAACCAGCGGGGAGTAGATCGGGAATACGCGCTCGACGCCTTCGCCGTAGGAAATCTTGCGAACGGTGAAGCTTTCGGAAAGGCCGCCGCCGGAACGGGCGATGCAAACGCCTTCGTAAGCCTGAACGCGGGTACGGTTACCTTCCGTCACGCGAACGTTGACGCGCAGCGTGTCGCCCGGAGAAAAGTCCGGCAGGGTACGCTTTGCTTCGATCTTGGCAGCCTGTTCGGCTTCCAGCTGCTGAATGATATTGGTCATATTAACCTCTGATTTCTTCTGAAACAGCCAGAGCGCTCAACGTTCGTCTGTCGGTCAATGCCTTCAGACCATGCCTTGCGGCAGGAGCGGGTTCGCCATTCTTTGCTTGCGGTTAAAGGGGTAAACCCCAATTCCAAGCGCGCACATATACTAGCATGCGTCGTTTGTCATCCCTTTCATGACAAAATTTTATCAATTATGCGTTGCCTCGCAGCAGTTGCGAAGGGGCGTCTTGCCGGATATGGCATGAGTACCTTGGGAGGGGCCATGTCAGTTTTCATCGTTCTCATGCTGTTTGCGACCGGCTTTCTGTCTGGTGTCGTCAATGCGATTGCCGGTGGCGGCACTTTCCTGACCTTTGGGGCGATGACGCTTGCCGGCCTGCCGCCCATCGTTGCCAATGCTACGTCGGCAATCGTGCAGTTTCCGGGCTACATTACCTCCGTGATCGCCTATGGGCCGGAAATTCGTGCGCACTGGCGTGAGGCGATCCTGCTGTCGGCGGTGTCCGTTGTCGGTGGGCTCGGGGGGGCTTTGCTGCTGCTATCGCTTGACAATCCATCCTTTCGCCAACTGGTGCCATGGCTGCTTCTGGCGGCTACTGCCGTTTTCGCTGCTGGCCCGTGGCTGCGCCCCAAGACGAGTGCCGAGCGTTCGCCCGGCAATCTGCCAAGCCTCGCCTTTCAGGGGCTTGCATCCATTTATGGTGGTTTCTTCGGTGCCGGCATGGGCATCATGATGCTCGCCATCCTCGGAATAACCTCGGGCGGTAGCTATCATCACCTGAACGCGCTGAAGAACCTGTTGTCGGTGGTGATCGCCGTTATTGCAATCGCGATCTTCGTCAGCGGCGGCGTCGTGTCCTGGTGGGCTGCGCTCATCATGTTTCCGGCGGCAGCGCTTGGCGGCTATGTCGGCGTTCACACCGCAAGGCGGGTACCGCAATGGATCATCCGCTGGCTGGTGATTGCGGTGGGTCTGATATTGACGGCCTATTATTTCGTCTCGGCCTGAGCTTTTTTGAGAAGGTCTGGCCGTCTTTCCTTGGTCAGCGCGAGAGCCTGTTCGTGCCGCCACCTGTCGATGACGGCATGATTGCCAGATGTGAGGATAGCGGGAATGTCGCGGCCTTCCCAGACCTGCGGGCGGGTATAATGCGGATGTTCCAGCAGCCCGCCCTCGAAGCTTTCATGCACGCCGGAAAGATCATTGCCCATGACGCCAGGCAGTATGCGGACGACGGCGTCCAGCAGCGTCAGGGCCGCCGGCTCGCCGCCAGAGAGGATGTAATCGCCGATAGACACCTCCTCCAGCCCACGCGCGTCGATCACCCGTTGGTCGACGCCTTCGAAGCGACCGCAGACGATGATCGCGCCTTCACCCGCCGCCAGTTCGCGCACGCGGTTCTGCGATAGCGGTTTGCCACGCGGGCTCATCAGCAGGCGCGGCCGCATGTCGCCATCCGAAACTTGGTCGATGGCTGCTGCCAGCACATCGGGTTTCAGCACCATGCCGGCGCCGCCGCCTGCCGGTGTGTCATCCACGCTTCTGTGTCTGTCAGTGGCAAATTCGCGGATCTGCACGGCATCCAGCGACCATTGCCCCCGCTCCAGCGCCTTGCCTGCCAGAGAATATCCGAGATGTCCCGGAAACATTTCCGGGTAGAGCGTCAGAACGGTAGCCTTGAAGGTCATGGATTTATGTCTTGCCGAACGGCGATACGCCGGTTTCGTCCTTGTCGTCGGGATTATCGATCAGGCCGGCGGCCATCGGGTCGATGAGAATGCGGCCGGCTTCCAGGTCGATTTCCAGCACGGCCGCTTCCGAAAAGGGAATGAGGGCAGGGCGACGGCCCGCACCTTTCAACTCCAGCAGGTCACCTGCGCCGAAATCGTAAACGGCGCTGACGGCGCCATAACTTTTGCCTTCAGCATCGACGGCTTCCAGCCCTTCGAGATCGGCATAATAAAACTCGTCATCGTCAAGTTCGTCGTCAGGCAGATTGTCACGGTCGACGAACAGTTCCAGACCGTTCAGGCTCTCCGCCGCATTGCGGTCGTTGATACCCCTGAAACGGACAACGACGACATTCTTGCCTTCGCGGACTTCCAGGATTTCGAAGATGCGGCCATCGGCGGTAACCAGATTGCCATAGTCGCCGAGCGCCATCGGGTCGGCCGTATAGGTGCTGACACGGACTTCGCCACGCAGGCCCTGCGCGCCGCCGATCTTTGCCATGAGTACCGGGTTTTCCAGCTTTGCCATCGGGCCGTCCGTCTTCTGGTGTTGGTTGCGTCAGCTTTAAGGTTTGTTGACGCCAAAATAAACAAAAAACGGGCGGCATGGAAAACCACGCCACCCGTTTTTCAAAAGTTACCGTGCAGATTATTCTGCAGCAGAGGCTTCCGCAGCAGCAGCGGCTGCATCTTCAGCCTTCTGCTTCTTTTCAGCAACGCGTTCCAGGGCGCGCTTGCCCGGCTTTGCCTTTTCCGGGTTGCTGCGAGCGGCGCGCTCGGCAAGACCGGCTTCGGCGAGGAAGCGCAGAACGCGGTCGGTCGGCTGTGCGCCCTTGGCGATCCATTCCTTGATGAGGTCAGCCTTCAGCTCGATGCGCTGCGGGTTGTCCTTGGCGAGCATCGGGTTCCAGGAACCGACCTTCTCGAGGAAACGGCCGTCGCGGGGCGAACGGGCGTCTGCAACGACGATCTGGTAATACGGGCGCTTCTTGGAACCACCGCGTGCGAGACGAATTTTAAGTGCCATGTTGTTTACTCCTTGAGGTAGTTTATCCGCCGTTCAGGCGGTCTTTTCGTTACCGCCATGTTCGGCGGCGATTGCTTCATGATGCCGGATGACTTCCTTGATGATGAAGTTCAAGAACTTCTCGGCGAAATCCGGGTCCAGATTGGCGTCCTTGGCCAGATGGCGAAGGCGTTCGATCTGGTATTCCTCGCGCGCCGGGTCTGCCGGCGGCAAATTGTACTTTGCCTTCAGCACGCCCACCGCCTTGGTACAGCGGAAACGTTCGGCAAGAATGTGAACCAGTGCGGCATCGATATTGTCGATCGACTGGCGGTATTCGGAAAGCTGGGCTTTCACTTCTGTGTTGTTCACTGGCGTCCCCTCACTTCTTTTTCGGGAAGCCGGGCAGGCCCGGCATACCGCCAAGACCCGGCAGCTTGGCGCCACCAAGACCAGGCAATCCACCCGGCAGGCTGCCAAGACCGGGCATTGCGCCCGGCTTGCCGAGACCGGCGGCTTCAGCCTGCTTCTGGAGCGCTTCGAGCTGCTTCGGATCGATATTCGACAGATCAGGCATACCGCCGCCCATGCCGCCGAGCCCCATCTTGCCCGCCAGGCCGCCCATCATCTGCTTCATGATGCCGCCTTTGCCCTTGCCGCCCATGGCTTTCATCATGTCGGCCATGCCGCGGTGCATCTTCAAAAGCTTGTTGATTTCGGCGGCATCCGTGCCGGAACCGGCGGCGATGCGCTTCTTGCGGCTGTGCTTCAGAATATCGGGATTGGCGCGTTCCGCCCTGGTCATCGAGGAGATGATGGCGATCTGGCGGTCGAACATCTTGTCGTTCATGCCGGCCGAAGCCATCTTGTCCTTCATGCCGGCCATGCCGGGCATCAGCCCCATGATGCCGCCCATGCCGCCCATCTTCTTCATCTGGCCAAGCTGGTCGGCGAGATCGTTGAGGTCGAACTTGCCCTTGGCCATCTTTTCGGCCATGGCGCGGGCTTTTTCCGCATCGATGTTTTCGGCGGCCTTTTCGACCAGCGAGACGATGTCGCCCATGCCGAGAATACGGTCGGCGATACGGCGCGGATGGAACTCGTCGAGTTCGTTCATGCGCTCGCCGATACCGATCAGCTTGATCGGCTTGCCGGTGACGGCACGCATGGAGAGGGCCGCACCACCGCGTCCGTCGCCGTCCATACGGGTCAGCACGAGACCGGTGATGCCAACGCGCTCATCGAAGTTGCGCGCCAGATTGACGGCGTCCTGACCGGTCAGCGAATCCGCGACCAGCAGGATTTCATGCGGGTTGGACTTCTTCTTGATGTCGGCCATTTCCAGCATCAAGGGTTCGTCGATATGGGTACGGCCGGCGGTATCGAGGATGACGACGTCATGGCCGCCGAGCTTGGCCGCCTGCACGGCGCGCGCGGCGATATCGGTCGGCGACTGGCCGGCGATCACCGGCAGCGTGTCGACACCGGTCTGGACGCCCAGCTGGCGAAGCTGTTCCTGTGCGGCCGGACGGCGCGTGTCGAGAGATGCCATCAGCACCTTCTTCTTCTCGCGGTCGGTCAGGCGCTTGGCGATCTTGCCTGTCGTGGTGGTTTTACCAGAACCCTGCAGACCGACCATCATGATGACGACGGGGGCGGCCGCATGCAGGTCGATCGAGACGCCTTCGGTGCCGAGCATCTCGACAAGTTCGTCATGCACGATCTTGACGACCATCTGGCCGGGCTTGATGGACTTCAGGACGGCGGCACCAACGGCCTTTTCACGCACCTTGTCGGTGAAGGAGCGCACGACTTCCAGCGCCACGTCCGCTTCCAGAAGCGCGCGGCGAACCTCGCGCAGGGCGGCGGCAACATCGGCTTCCGTCAGCGCGCCACGGCCGGTCAGTCCATTCAGAATGGAACCAAGGCGGTCCTGGAGGTTTTCAAACATCGTTTCTTCCTTCTTCGTTCCGGGGTTTCCGAAACGTCGGTGCTTTCGCTGGCAAAAACAAGACGCAAAGCCAAAAAGCACCCGAGGGCGCATCGCGCTGTCGGGTGTTGACCTCCGGGATCTCTTTATACCTCTGCGGGTCCCGGTCGGCGGCTTGGAGTCGTGAAACTGCCAGCTGATTGGCGGGGATAAACAGGAAAGCGCTGGAAAAGTCAAGGCGTTGCCGGTTTTCAGCCGTGCGGCCTTGCATTTCATCTTTGTGTGATCGGCTGCAAACCGCGATTGGCGCGGCTTGAACGGCACCATTCCGCTCCCTATACCTTTAGCATGAACCGTCGAAATTTCTTTCGTTTTTCAACCCTTGGATTGCTCGCTGTGGCGGGCGGGGCGCTGTTTGCCCGCCGTTCGAACGCCAGCGCCTATTATAGCGGGCCGATCTCCGATCATTTCGACGGGGTGCGCTTCTTCAATCCCGGCGGCTCGCCGCCCGGCAATTTCATGGGCCTGTTGAAATGGCGCTTCAATGGTGAGCGCGCTACGTGGCCGGAAAATTATCCGAGCCCTTTTCCTTTCGCAAAGCCGGAAAGCCGGGTTGATGGCAAGAATATCCGTGTCACCTTCGTCGGCCATGCCTCCTTTCTGATCCAGACGGCAGGGTTGAATATTCTCGTCGATCCGGTGTGGTCGCAGCGTACCAGTCCGTTCAGTTTCGCCGGTCCCAAGCGCGTCAATCCGCCCGGCATCCGTTTCGAGGATCTGCCGCCCATCGATCTGGTTCTGCTGACGCATAATCACTACGACCATCTGGATATGGAAACGCTGAAGCGGCTGCATGTGGCGCACAAGCCGCTTTTCATCACGCCGCTCGGCAATGACGCCATCATTCGCACCGGCGTGGAGGCGGCGCGTATCAAGGTGGGCGACTGGGGCGATGTCGTGGAGGCGGGGTCGGTCAAAATTCATTTCGAACCGTGCCACCACTGGTCAGCCCGCGGGCTCAACGACCGCAGCATGGCATTGTGGGCTGCCTTCGTCATCGAGGGGCCGGGTGGGAAAATCTACCACATCGGCGATACCGGCTTTCACGAAGGCCTCAATTATCACGCTGCGCGCAAGAAACATGGCGAATTCCGCCTCGCCAACCTGCCTTTTGGTGCTTATGAGCCGCGCTGGTTCATGAAAGGCCAGCACCAGAACCCGGCGGAAGCCGTTGAGGGCATGAAGCTTTGCGGTGCCGCGCATGTCTGCGGCCATCATTGGGGTACGGTGCAACTCACCGACGAGGCTGTCGATGCGCCACTTGCGGCGCTGAAAACGGCGCTTGTGGAACAGGGTGTGGAGGAAAGCCGTTTCCGGCCCATGCGCCCCGGTGAGGTTTTCGACGTACCCTCCGCCTGAGCGCTGTCCGGTTTGCGCCGCAACAGTCTGGTAATTTGCCGGTCTTTCCGCCATATAGGGCGAAAGCGCGGGTAAATCCCGTATGAAATCCGATTTCAGATAGTTTTCAGGTTCAAGGCGATGGCGGATACGGTCGAATTTGCGAAGATGAACGGGCTTGGCAACAAGATCCTCGTTATCGACATGCGCGGCCGCAAGGATATGGTCACGCCTGCGGCAGCAATCGCGCTCAATGCCGATCCCGCGACCCAGTTCGACCAGATCATGGCAATCCATGATCCGCGTGTTGGCGGCACGGATGCCTTCATTGATATTCTCAATTGCGACGGCACGAAGGCCCAGGCCTGCGGCAATGGAACGCGCTGTGTGGTACAGGCTCTGTCTTCCGAAACCGGCAAGACCAGCTTTACCTTCCAGACGGTGGCTGGCATTCTGAACGCCGTCGAGCATGAAGACGGCATGATATCAGTCGATATGGGCCTGCCGCGTTTCCGCTGGAGCGATATTCCGCTTTCGGAAGAGTTCCACGATACCAGCCGCATCGAATTGCAGATCGGGCCGATCGACGCGCCGATCCTGCATTCGCCCGCCGTCATGTCGATGGGTAATCCGCACGCGATTTTCTGGGTGGATCGCGACCCGATGAGTTTTGATCTTGAGCGGTTCGGGCCGCTGCTTGAAAACCATCCGATGTTTCCGGAAAAGGCCAATATCACGCTAGCGCAGGTGATGTCCGACAGTGCGCTTCGCACCCGCACCTGGGAGCGCGGCGCCGGGCTGACGCTTGCTTGCGGTTCCGCAGCCTGCGCTGCCGCCGTTTCCTCGGCCCGCACCGGCCGCACGGGCAGAAAGGTCACTATCGATGTCGCCTCCAGCCCAGTGCGCGTGCCGCTCGTCATCGATTGGCGCGAGGACAATCACGTCATCATGACCGGGCCGGCCGAATGGGAATGGTCCGGCACCGTCGATCCCGTTACCGGCGCGTGGTCGCGTGATGCGGTGGAGCGGGGGGCCGTATGAGCGGCGTCGAGGTCATAACCTTCGGCTGTCGTCTCAACACCTATGAATCGGAAGTGATGCGGGCGGAGGCCGAAAAGGCCGGGCTGAACAATGCCGTACTGGTCAATACCTGTGCCGTCACAGGTGAAGCGGTACGTCAGGCGCGTCAGGCCATCCGCCGGGCGCGGCGGGACAATCCGCATGCGCGTATCATCGTTACCGGCTGTGCTGCCCAGACGGAAAAACAGACCTTTGCCGAAATGCCCGAGGTGGATGCGGTGCTGGGCAATGAGGAAAAGCTGAAAAGCTCCTCCTACCGCGCGCTGCCGGATTTTGGCGTTTCGGCGGAAGAAAAGCTGCGCGTCAACGATATCATGAGCATCAAGGCGACCGCGCCGCAGATGGTCAAGCATATTGACGGGCATGTGCGCGCCTTCATTCAGGTGCAGAATGGCTGCGATCATCGCTGCACCTTCTGCATCATTCCCTATGGCCGCGGCAATTCCCGCTCCGTGCCGATGGGTGCGGTGGTGGATCAGGCGCGCAGGCTGACGGAAAGCGGCTATTGCGAGATCGTGCTGACCGGAGTGGATGCGACCAGCTATGGGGCTGATCTGCCGGGCGAGCCTTCCCTCGGTTACCTCGCCAAGACATTGCTGAAGCAGGTGCCGGACATTCTGCGCCTGCGCCTTTCCTCCATCGACAGTATCGAGGCCGATCATCATCTGATGGATCTGATTGCCGATGAGCCGCGTTTCATGCCGCATCTGCATCTCTCCCTTCAACATGGCGATGACATGATCCTGAAACGCATGAAACGCCGCCATTCACGGGCTGATGCCATCCGCTTCTGTCATGACGTGCGGTCGCTGAGGCCTGACATCGCCTTCGGCGCGGATATGATCGCCGGGTTCCCGACCGAGACGGAAGAAATGTTTGAAAACGCCGCCACGCTTGCGGAAGAATGCGGTATTTCCAGCCTGCATGTATTTCCTTACAGCCCGCGTGCCGGCACGCCGGCGGCCCGCATGCCGCAGCTCGACCGGGCGCTGGTGAAGGACCGCGCGGCGAGGCTTCGCGAACGCGGTGAAGCGCTCAAGGTGGCGCAGTTGCAGAATATGGTCGGTTCGGTGCAGACGATCCTGGTGGAAAACACCGGTTTTGCCCATACCGATAATTTCACGCTGGTGGCGGCGCCTGATCTTGCCCCGCGCACTCTTGCGCAGGTTGCGATTACCAGCCACAACGGCAAACATCTGAATATGAAGCTTCTGGCGGCGAACGCTGCCTGAGGCGGCTCAAGAGAAAAGACACGGGAACGACCATGGCCCTCGGCTTCATCAAAAAAGTCTTTTCGTTCGGCAAGGACAAGGCCGAGACGAATGAGCGGCCACAAGAGGATGCTGCACTTGTGCGCGGCAATGAAAACGCCTCTTTCGAAGCGGCGTTGAGCGAGGCCGAAGCGCATATACCTGTCGACGAGGATCCGGTTTCCGAACTGGAGATGGAGACGGCGGGCGGGCCTGTTCCGGACGAGGCAGCGGATGCCACGCCTTCGGAAGAAGACGACGATGAGGACGCGCCGCTTCTGCCCGGGGCCGAGCTTTCCGGGGATATGGGGCTGGTGCCGCTGTCGCTGCTGCAGGCGGAAGCCGCCGCCGAAGAGCAGGCCGAGCCTTTGCCGGAAGCTGTCGATGCCGTGCTCGATGCTGACGCGATGGATGCATTGCTCGATGAGGCGGAGTCGGTAGATGCCGTCGACCCCCCTGTAGTGCCGCAGGCTTTGCCAAAGGGCTTTTCATCGGCAAGCGAGCGTGAAGAGCCTGTCGCCGAAGCACCGCAACCGAAGCTCAGCTGGTTTCAGCGCCTGCGGGCCGGGCTTGCCCGCACCTCGTCGCAGCTGACCACGCAGATTTCGGCGCTGTTTACCAAGCGCAAGCTGGACGAGGACACGCTTGACGAGCTGGAAGACCTTCTGATCCAGTCGGATCTGGGCGTCGAGACCGCAATGCGCATCACCGGCGCTTTGTCTTCCGAACGTTACGGCAAGGATGTGAGCGGTGAGGATGTGGCGCGTATCATGGCCGGTGAGATCACCAAGGTCCTGAAGCCGGTCGCCAAACCTTTGGAACTCGATCTTTCGCACAAGCCGCATGTCATTCTCGTCGTGGGCGTGAACGGCACCGGCAAGACGACGACCATCGGCAAGCTTGCTGCCAAACTCTCAGGCTCGGGCCTTAAAGTGATGCTCGCAGCTGGCGACACGTTCCGCGCGGCGGCGATAGAGCAGCTGAAAATCTGGGCGGATCGCACCGGCTCGCAATTTATCGGCACGAAGCTCGGGGCAGATGCCTCCGGTCTGGCCTACGATGCCTATGAGCAGGCGCGGGCGGAAAAAAGCGATGTGCTCATCATCGATACGGCCGGCCGTCTGCAGAACAAGACGGAGCTGATGGCTGAACTGGAAAAGATTGTCCGTGTGCTTGGCAAGCTCGATCCGGATGCGCCGCACACCGTGCTGCAGACGCTGGATGCGACGACCGGCCAGAACGCCTTGAACCAGGTGGAGATATTCCGCAATGTTGCGGGTGTTTCGGGCCTGATTATGACAAAATTGGATGGCACGGCGCGGGGCGGTATCCTCGTCGCCATCGCCGCCAAACACAAGCTGCCGGTTTATTTCATCGGTGTGGGTGAAGGCGTTGATGATCTGGAGCCCTTCGAGGCGGAAGATTTCGCCAAGGCCATTGCGGGAGTTTGAGTATGGATATTGAAAGCAATTCCAAGGAAAGCGAAAAGATGGTGGCGGAAATCAGCCCGCTCCTGAAATTCGTGCTTGAGCTTGGCCCGCTCATGGTTTTCTTTTTCGCCAATTCCCGCGGCGAATGGCTGGCCTCGACTTTTCCGGTTTTGACGGAATTCGGTGGGCCGATCTTCATCGCCACCGGCCTGTTCATGATCGCGACCGCCGCCGCTTTGACCGTGTCCTGGATTTTGACGCGGAAGTTGCCGATCATGCCGCTGATATCAGGCATCGTCGTCTTTGTGTTCGGCGCGCTGACGTTGTGGCTGCAGAACGATACCTTCATCAAGATGAAGCCGACCATCGTCAACACGCTGTTCGGCGTCATCCTGCTGGGCGGTCTGTTCTTCGGCCAGTCGCTGCTCGGTTATGTCTTCAATTCGGCCTTCAAGCTGACGGATGAAGGCTGGCGCAAACTGACGCTGCGCTGGGGCGTGTTTTTCCTGTTTCTGGCGGTGTTGAACGAGGTCGTCTGGCGCATGTTCACCACCGACACCTGGGTTGCCTTCAAGGTGTGGGGCACGATGCCGATCACCATCATCTTCACCATGGCGCAAATGCCGCTCGTCATGCGCCATTCTGTCGAGCCTCTCGGCAAGGACGAAAAATGACAATTGCGGAAATGTCGGCTTCCCGTTCGCGTTCGCTTAGATGGTTCGGCGTGGCCGCCGGGCTGCTTCTGCTGCAGATCGTCATTCTCTATGCCATGGGCCGTATTCCCATCTGCGAATGCGGTTACGTGAAGCTGTTCGAGCCGGGTGTGAACACGCCGGGCAATTCCCAGCATCTGGCCGACTGGTATACGCCCTCGCATATCATTCACGGCTTTCTGTTTTATTGGTTCGCCTGGCTGCTGTTCCGCAACAAACCGTTTTCCATGCGGCTTTCCTTCGCGGTTCTGATCGAGGCGGCGTGGGAACTTCTCGAAAATTCACCCATCATCATCGATCGTTATCGCACAGCGACCATGGCGCTGGGTTACACCGGCGACAGCATTCTGAACTCGGCGATGGACACGGTTTTCATGGCGCTGGGTTTCCTTTTTGCCGCCCGCGTGCCGGTGTGGCTGACGGTAATAATCGCCATCTTCTTCGAAATCTTCACGGGGTGGCTAATTCGCGATAATCTGACGCTGAACGTGGTCATGCTGGTCTGGCCGCTCGATGCGATCAAGGAATGGCAGAACGCACTCCCGCAAATGTGAACGAGCCCACGGGCGATATATGCAAGTTTTCTTAATGGCATTGCGGTAATGTCCGGTGCTTAAAGGCTTGTCTCTCGTTCCGGCAGAACACATTGCAAGATAATTTCGCCTATCTTCTCCCCTTCATCATGCTGACATTCGGCGTAGTGTTCCTGTTCCTGCAAAGGATCGGTCATGTTTCGGCGCGGTATTGGGGTATCGGCTATCTTGCCGCGGCTTTTGGTTTTGCTGCCCCCCTGGTGCTCGGCGGTCTGCCCTTCGAAGTGCAGGCGATTATCTCGAACCTGCTGTTCTTTTCCGCCTTTTTTCTCTACGGCCATGCGCTGCTTACCCATTTCGGGCGGCCGCTCCATACGATGGCACGGCTGTCGCTCGTGCTTGCAGCCGTTGTCCTGGTTTCATTTCACGTTTTCATCACGCCGGATCTGAAGCGCGAGCTCGTCATCGGCGATCTCGTCTGCGCCCTGCTGCTCGCTTTTCCGGTCTGGCTAGTGCGGAAGCGGCCGGTGACCCTCGCGGATCGGCTGATGGTGGCGATTGCTTCTCTGGTGGTGCTGGAAACGCTGGTGCGTATCGGCATGTTGCTGGTGATGACGCCGAACGGCTCGATGATCGAGCTCAGCGAATTTTTCGAGTCGGACTATGCCTTCTACATGCAGCTTGCCGCGAGCATATTCGGCTTCCTGCTCGCGCTTTCCGTGCTCGCAAGCCAGATTTCCGTCACCGTCGACCGGCACCTGCATGCCGCGGAACACGACCCGTTGACGGATGTGCTGAATCGGCGCGGCTTTGACCGGCGTGTTCCCGATTTTCGCAACGACACGCCTGATGGGGCGGTCATTGCCTGCGATATAGACCATTTCAAGCGCATCAACGACGTTTACGGCCATGCTGCCGGAGATATCGTTCTCATTGGCCTTTCCGATCTTCTCAGGCGGAACGCACCTGAAGGCGCGCTGGTGGCGCGTTTCGGCGGCGAGGAATTCGTGGTCTTCCTGCCCGGCCAGACGGCCACGGCTGCCGGTCAGCTTGCCAATGGCATGCGCTCTAACCTCTCGTCCCTCGATTGGCGCAACCGGGGTGTGGCCAGTCAGATCACCGCAAGCTTTGGTGTTTCGGCCGTCGCAAGGGGAGATCATTCCATCCATGATGCCATCAAGCGGGCCGATGACAGCCTTTATGCCGCAAAGCGCGGCGGTCGTGACCAGGTCGTGCTGGAAGGTATACGCATGCCGGCCGAAGGCCCGTCGCTCCGGGTTATTTCGAAGAATTGAGCTTTCCTGCTCGCGGGCTATCTGCCGGCTGCGGCCGTGATGGCTGGCAGCAGGTCGCGCTCGACGCTGCGGGCATCGAAGGGGCCAACCTTTTTATAAAGGATCGTGCCGTCGGCGCCGACAAGGTAACTTTCGGGGATGCCATAGACACCCCAGTCGATTGCGGCCTTGCCGTTCGGATCGACGCCTATTGCGGCAAAGGGATTGCCAAGTTCGCCAAGGAAGCGGAGCGCATTGTCCTGCTTATCCTTGTAATTGATGCCGACGACGGTGATGCGGCTGTCTTTCGCCAGTTCCTGCAATAGCGGATGCTCCTGCCGGCAGGGAATGCACCAGGAGGCAAAGACGTTGACCAGCGTCAGCTTGCCCTTGATGGCGGCATCGGTGAGCGCCGGCAGGTTCGAGCCTTCCAGCGGCGGCAGCGACAGGGACGGCGCCTTGGTGCCGATGAGTGCGGAGGGAATGGCGCTGATATCCAGCCCGTTCACGTCCTGATCATAAAGCATCTTGCCGGCGACGAGGGCAAAACCGCCGAAAAGCAGAAGCGGCAGCAGCGCCAGCCCATAACGCGCGCGGCCGGTCGCCTTGGTTTTGGAGTCCTGATTCTGGCTGGTCTGCGTCATTGCGCGTCACCTGCGGAACCGGCTCTCGCCCTTCGGCGCACACCGGATGCCTCCAGTTGCTTCAGTTCACGCTTGCGTGCCTGACCGTCCACGACAACCCAGGCGATGAGACAGAGAACGACAAGCCCGGTCGCCGCGTAAGACATGCCGATATAAAAGGCGTGCGTCATATGCCTCAGCCCTCCCGGTTGGCCATGCGGGCGGCAAGCCGCCGTTGTGCGGCCACGCGCCGGCGCCAGATTTCGTTGCGCATGGCGGCGATGTGTAATGTGAAGAACAGCAGCGTGAAGCCGATCGCCATGGTCAGAAGCGGCCAGAGAAATTCCGCGTCGATGGCGGAACCACCCATGCGGATAACGCTTGCCGGCTGGTGCAGCGTGTTCCACCATTCGACCGAGAACTTGATAATCGGAATATTCACGAAACCGACGAGGATCAGCACGGCGCTGACGCGGGCGGCTCTGGATGGATCGTCCATGGCGCGGTTGAGCGCGATGAGGCCGAGATACATCAGGAAAAGCACGAATACGGAGGTCAGTCGTGCATCCCACACCCACCATGTTCCCCACATGGGTTTGCCCCAGAGCGAGCCGGTAATGAGGGCAATCAGCGTGAATGCGGCGCCGATGGGGGCGGCGGCCTTGTGACTGACATCCGCCAGCGGATGACGCCAAACGAGGGTGCCGATGGCTGAAACCGCCATGATCGAATAACACATCATCGCAAGCCAGGCGGATGGCACGTGCACATACATGATGCGCACGGTGTAACCCTGCTGGTAATCACCGTCGGTGGTGAAGGAGAGATAAAGACCAGCGGCCAGCACCATCGCCGTGAGTGCAGCGAGCCAGGGCAGAATGCGTGCGGCCAGCGCCAGAAACCGTGTGGGATTGGCGAGATCACTGAATTTGGTGATGGTGAAGGTCTGCTCGTTCATGCCGCTTGTGTAACCCGAGAATGGCCGCCCCGCAATTGATCCGTGTCAACAGGGGATCGTCAATCGCGGCTTCATCAATCCATAACATTGCGCAGGGCCAAAGCGGCAAAGAAAGGACCGGTCACGGCTGAAAATAACGTGATCGCGCAGAGAATGAGGAACGGCGGCATGAATGGCGCAGGATCCTGCACCGCCGCATAAGAAGCGCTGACGCCGAAGATCAGCACCGGAATGGCGAGTGGCAGGACGAGGATGGAGACAAGAAGCCCGCCGCGCGGCAGGGCGACCGCGACGGCGGCTCCTACCGCGCCGATGAAGGTGATGGCTGGAGAGCCGACGAGAAGTGTCAGCATCACAGCGCCGATCGCCACTTCGTCCATGTTCATGAACAGACCGAGCAGTGGCGAGGCCAGCACCAGCGGCAGGCCGGTTCCGACCCAATGCGCCAGGCATTTGACCAAGACCGTCAGCACCAGCGGGTTTTCCTGCATGAGAATGAGGTCCAGCGACCCGTCATCCCGCTCCGCCTGAAACAGCCGGTCGAGGCCGAGAAGGGCGGACAGAAGAGCGCCGATCCAGACGATGGCGGGGCCGATGCGGGCAAGCAGATTGAGATCGGGGCCGACACCGAAGGGGATGACGGCAACCACAGTCATGAAGAACAGCACGCCGATCAAGGCACCGCCGCCGGCGCGGATGGAGAGTTTGATGTCGCGGAGGAGGAGGGCGATCATCGGGGCACCCTCGGTGGGTGTGGTTTACCCCCCTCTGCCCTGCCGGGCATCTCCCCCTCAAGGGGGGAGATTGGCAAGATGCTCTTCCACCACTCCATTTTCGAGCGTTGAGATTGTCGAGGCCTAGCCGCAGATAGATCTCCGCCCTTGGGGGGGAGATGCCCGGCAGGGCAGAGGGGGGTAAACCACACCCGCAAACCCATCATGCCCAAGCCTCCACGCCCGCGAACCCCGTCATCTGCAATTCCCGCGCATTCTCCAGTCCCAACGGCTGATGAGTCGCCGCCATGACGATGCCGCCTTTCCCAAGATGGTCTTTCACGAGACCGGTAAACATACCGTCCGCAGCCTTGTCGAGTGCCGCCGTCGGCTCGTCGAGAATCCATATGGGCCGCCAAACAATCAGAAGCTTCGCCATGGCAAAACGCCGTTGTTGGCCGGCGGAGAGATAACCGAAGGGCAGATGAGTAATGCCGGCGAGACCGACGATCTCAGCCGCCTCATCGATTGCGATGCCCGCACCACCGGAAAAATCACCGAGGAAATCTTTCCAGAAACTCAGATTTTCCGAAACGCTCAGTTCCATTTTCATCGCATTGCGATGGCCAAGATAATGGCAGGCTTCCGAGGGGCGCATGTCTTCTTCTATTCCTTCGCCGGCTATCTTTATCCATCCCTGTTCGGGGCGTAGCAAGCCGGCCACGGTACGCAGGAGAGTGGATTTTCCCGAGCCGTTTCGACCGGTCAGCACCAGTGCCTCACCGTTGCTTAACTTGAAGGAAATATTCATGAATATGAAATCTTCGCCGCGTCTTACGCCAAGATTTTCCGCCGTCAAATCCATGCCGGGGTTCCGTTTGAGATTTTCATCATCACAATCGTAAAAAAATCGATTTGAGTCACTGAATGGTCTGGCACGTTTCTCGGAAATTATCTATATGGATGTCAACCACGCTAGCGGCCGGCGTGAACATCATCTTGCGCCGGACCTGAATGTTACGAGGAGTAACTTTCACGTGCGGACAGCGGAAATGGTCGTACCCGCATCCTGATGTGCTTGCGAGCACAGGGGTCCGCACGCGCGTGTTGGCTATCAGATTATGCGGGGTTTTAAACCGTGGCCAAATCTCTCGACAGTTTCCAATGTCGTTCCGTCCTTACTGTTGACGGTAAGGACTATGTTTATTTCAGCCTTCCCAAGGCTGAGGCAAACGGTCTCAAGGGCGTTTCCAAGCTGCCTTATTCCATGAAGGTTCTTCTGGAGAACCTGCTTCGTTTCGAGGACGGCCAGTCCGTCACCAGGGAGCACATTCTGGCCGTCGCCGAATGGCTGAACAATAAGGGTCTGACCGAGACGGAAATCGCCTATCGTCCCGCCCGCGTTCTCATGCAGGATTTTACCGGCGTTCCCGCCGTGGTCGATCTTGCCGCCATGCGTGATGCCATGGTGTCGCTCGGTGGCGACCCGGAGAAAATCAATCCGCTCGTTCCCGTCGATCTCGTCATCGACCACTCGGTCATCGTCGATGAATTCGGTACGCCGAGCGCCTTTGCCCGCAACGTCGAACTTGAATATGAACGCAATGGCGAACGTTACCGCTTCCTGAAGTGGGGCCAGCAGGCGTTCAAGAATTTCCGTGTGGTTCCGCCAGGCACCGGCATCTGTCACCAGGTCAATCTTGAATATCTCGGCCAGACCGTCTGGACGAAGGAAGAGGATGGCGAGACGATTGCTTATCCGGATACCTGCGTCGGCACCGACAGCCACACCACCATGATCAATGGTCTCGGCGTTCTCGGCTGGGGCGTCGGCGGCATCGAGGCTGAAGCCGCCATGCTCGGCCAGCCGGTCTCCATGCTGCTGCCCGAGGTCATCGGCTTCAAGCTGACCGGCAAGATGAAGGAAGGCGTGACTGCGACCGACCTCGTTTTGACCGTCGTGCAGATGCTGCGCAAGAAGGGTGTTGTTTCCAAATTCGTTGAATTCTTCGGCCCCGGCCTCGATTCGATGACGCTCGCCGACCGCGCGACCATCGGCAATATGGGTCCGGAATATGGTGCGACCTGTGGCTTCTTCCCGGTTGATGGCGAAACCATCAATTACCTGACCATGTCCGGCCGTGCCAAGGACCGCATCGCACTCGTCGAAGCCTATTCGAAGGCGCAGGACATGTGGCGCACAGGTGATGGTGCCGACCTCGTCTTTACCGACACGCTTGAACTCGACCTCGGCGACGTCGTGCCCTCCATGGCCGGCCCGAAGCGTCCGGAAGGCCGCCTGCCGCTCGAAACCATTGCGCCGAATTTCGCAACGGCTCTCGAAAGCGAATACAAGAAGCCCGGCCAGCTTTCGAACCGTTATGCGGTTGAAGGCGAAGACTTCGATCTCGGCCATGGCGATGTGGCAATTGCCGCCATCACCTCCTGCACCAACACGTCCAACCCCTCGGTTCTTATCGCTGCCGGGCTTCTCGCCCGCAATGCGGTGGCCAAGGGGCTGAAGTCCAAGCCATGGGTGAAGACCTCGCTTGCGCCGGGATCGCAGGTTGTTGCCGAATATCTTGAAAAGGCGGGCCTGCAAAAGGATCTCGACGCCATCGGCTTCAACCTCGTCGGCTTTGGTTGCACCACCTGCATCGGCAATTCGGGCCCGCTGCCGCCGGCCATCTCCAAGACGATCAACGACAAGGGCCTGATCACCGCGGGCGTTCTTTCGGGCAACCGTAACTTCGAAGGCCGTATTTCCCCTGACGTTCAGGCGAACTACCTCGCTTCGCCGCCGCTCGTCGTGGCTTATGCCCTTGCCGGCACGGTCCAAAAGGACTTGACCAAGGAGCCGATTGGCGACGACCAGAACGGCAACCCGGTCTATCTCAAGGATATCTGGCCGACCTCCAGGGAAATCCAGGAATTCATCCTGAAATACGTGACCCGAGAACTTTATGAAACGAAATATGCCGACGTGTTCAAGGGCGATGCGAACTGGCAGGCCGTTCAGGTTCCTCCGGGCCAGACCTATGCCTGGGACGACAAGTCGACCTATGTGCAGAACCCGCCTTATTTCGTCGGCATGGGCAAGAAGGGCACGGGTCTGAAGAACATCAAGGGCGCGCGCGTTCTCGGCCTGTTCGGCGACAAGATCACCACCGACCATATTTCCCCGGCCGGCTCGATCAAGGCTGCTTCGCCGGCCGGAGCCTATCTGACCGAAAACGGCGTTGCCGTTGTCGACTTCAACCAGTATGGCACGCGGCGCGGCAACCATGAGGTGATGATGCGCGGCACCTTCGCCAATATCCGCATTCGCAACCACATGCTCGGCCCGAACGGCAAGGAAGGCGGATACACCATCCACTATCCGTCCAAGGAAGAGATGTCGATCTATGACGCTGCCATGAAGTATAAGGCGGAGGGCGTTCCGCTCGTTATCTTCGCCGGTGTCGAATATGGTAACGGCTCTTCCCGCGACTGGGCGGCAAAGGGTACCAATCTGCTTGGCGTCAAGGCTGTGATCGCGCAGTCCTTCGAGCGCATCCACCGTTCGAACCTCGTCGGCATGGGCGTTGTGCCTTTCGTCTTCGAGGAAGGCACGACCTGGGCAAGCCTCGATCTCAAGGGTGACGAAGTCGTCGAGATCGACGGTCTCGAAGGTGAAATCAAGCCGCGTGAAAAGAAAATCGCCAAGATCACTTACAGCGACGGTTCGGTGAAGGAAGTTCCGCTTCTTTGCCGCATCGATACGCTGGATGAAGTGATTTACATGAACAATGGCGGCATTCTGCAGACCGTTCTTCGCGATCTGGCTGGCTGATAAAGCCTAGATGAGCAAGAGGCGCCGGGCAAAATCCCGGCGTCTCTTTCATTTCTTGTTCTGTTTTTTTGTGATTGCCGCTCACCCCTTCGTGACTTTCTATTGAAGGGCAATAGACGTTATTTTCCGGTTTGCATCCCGGCAGGATTGATCGCATCAATTCGTCTGGATATCCTGCCGGACAAAGGTTTTCGTAATGCCACTGAAATTCCCCCTGTCGATATGTCTTCTCGGCACGTTCCTCGTCACCTCCGCGCAGGCGCAGGAGGCTGTGAAGGGCGTCGTCGAATTGTTCACATCGCAGGGATGCGCATCCTGCCCGCCGGCAGATGAAGCGCTGCGCAAGATGATCCAGAAAGGCGATGTCGTCGGTCTTTCTTACCATGTCGATTACTGGAATTATCTTGGCTGGACGGATTCGCTGGCATCCAAGGAAAATACTGAACGGCAATATGGCTACATGCGGGCGCTCGGCCGTAACGGGGTCTATACGCCACAGGCCATTCTGAACGGCCGCGACCATGTCAAGGGTGCGGATGTGCGCGGTATCTATGACAGGCTCGATGCTTTCAAGCGCGAAGGCCAGGGGCTGAACGTGCCGGTCTCGTCAAAATTTGCAGGCGATGAGGTGGAGATTGATATTGGCGCCGGTAATGGCAAGGCCGATGTCGTCGTTGCCTATTTCACCCGCGAACAGACGGTGGATGTGCAGAAGGGCGAGAACCAGGGGAAAAAAATGTCCTACTGGCACAGCGTTTATGACGTGCAAACTGTTGGCATGTGGGATGGTTCGCCGATGACGGTGAAGCTGCCGGCCAGCGTTGTGGCAAAGGTGAAAAAGGGCGGCTGCGCCGTTCTGCTGCAGACGGCCAATGCCAGCGGAGATCCCGCAGCAATCGTCGGCGCAAGTATCCTGCTTGGAAATGAAACCCCCTGATCGCCTGTCGGGCGATTGAAGATCCGGTCCGGGCATTGGGGGCTGGGGGTAAAGGGTCAATGCACCGGACCGGGTCATCTTGGTGCCTAGGCATCAATTGACAATAGGACTATTCCATCCAATTCGGGCCATGGTTTGACCGAAATACGGCAGGCCATGCGAAAATGGCTGCCTAAATGGTTACCATTTTTTACCCCTGCTTTTGTTGCAGGCAGTGTCTTTGACATCGTTGGGCGGCAATTTTTCAGGGTTACCTTCTTCCCGTTCTATAGCCGGCTGAAAGATGTTGAGGCCCATCCAGCGACTTCTGCACCGGTGCACAAGCGTCTCGCAAGGCTTGCAATTTCGCTTTCACAGGCTCACATTGATGAGAAGACTTGGGTGGAATCGGAGGTATTGGATGACCGATCAACCGGATGTGCAGCAGGTGCAGACCGCTTCACGCGATAATTCCACCGTTGTCGATCTCCGCGAATACAGAAAAGACAAAGACCCTTTGCCGGTCACGTTTCACCGGCGCGAACTGGACGCGATCCTGCGCATCTATGGCCGCATGGTGGGTGAGGGGGAATGGCGTGATTATGCCATTGACCACCTGAAGGAAAAGGCGGTGTTTTCCGTCTTTAAACGCTCAGGCGAAATGCCGCTTTACCGGATTGAGAAGAACCCCAAGCTGGCGTCAAAACAGGGCGCTTATTGTGTGGTCAATACCGATGGCCGCATTCTCAAGCGTGGCCATGAGCTGCCGCAGGTTCTCAAGGTTTTCGACAAGGTTCTGAAGCTGATCGAATGAGCTTCTAAAATAGATGGCTCGCTTGGCGGATACGACCGTGGGAAAGCGATTATCAGTTATGGATGTTTAAAAATAAAAAGGCGGCCGAAGGGCCGCCTTTCATCTGTCGTCTGTTGAACTCTCAACCTTAGTCGTCGCGGTTACCCATGAACTGCAGCAGGAAGGTGAAGAGGTTGATGAAGTCGAGGTAGAGCGTCAGCGCACCCATGATGGCCTTGCGGCCGGCAACGGCAACGTCGTCACCATCAAAGTACATTTCCTTGATCTTCTGGGTGTCGTAGGCGGTCAGGCCTGCGAAGATCAGCACGCCGATTGCGGAGATCGCGAACTGCAGCGCGGAGGATGCAAGGAAGATGTTGACGATGGACGCGATGATCAGGCCGAACAGACCCATGATCAGGAACGAACCAAGACCGGAAAGGTTCTTTTTCGTCGTGTAACCGTAAAGCGAGAGCGCACCGAACGAAGCGGCGGTCACGAAGAACGTCTGAACGATGCTCTGGCCGGTGAAGACGATGAAGATCGACGACAGCGACACGCCCATCAGCGCGGCATAGACCCAGAAGGTCGTCTGCGCGGCGGAAACGCTCATGTTCTGAATACGGAAGCTAAGGAAGAAAACCAGTGCCAGCGGTGCGAGCATGATGACCCAACGCAGCGGGGATGCATAAAGCAGCTGCTGGAAGGCAGGGTTGGACGCAGCGAATGAGTAGGTTGCGAAAGCCGCAACGCCGGTGATGACCAGAGCCAGCGCCATCAGGTTGTAAACCTTCAGCATATAGGCGCGGAGACCTTCATCGATCATCGCACCAGTCTGTGCACGGGTCTGCGCCATGCGGTTCTGGTAGTTATTGAAGTCAGCCATTGTTTCCTCTTTTGAGCTCCGTAATTGCTACGGTGTCGGGATACCTCCCGGGCGCCGCTGCGGAGCTTCAGCAAGCCTGTCCAGAATATGATGGCAGAACGTGTCCGATACAAGGCCTTTTGCAGTCGAAAAGACACCATATGCGCGAAAAGCGCTCACGTTTTGGCGATCATTACAAAGAATTAATCGCTAAAGTTAAGCGGGGCACAACCGATGATCATTCCCCCGCCTGCCGCAGAACCGGCGCGGCCTTCTGGCCGAGAATGCGCCAGGTGCCGATGAGGCCTATGCCAACAGTCATGACGAGAGCGACAACGAGGGTCCCGATCGCCACATCCGGCAGGAAACTGGAAGGCAACTTCATGATGCGGGCGATCACGAACCATGCGGAGACGCCACCGGCGAAAAGCGCGAAGACGGCGGTGGCGAGACCGAGCATCATATATTCGTAGGAGAAAGCGCGAATGAGCAGATTTCGCGTGCCGCCCAGCGTTTTCAGGATGACGGCATCATGGGTGCGGGCTCGGTTTCCGGCAGCGAGTGCGCCGGCGAGAACGAGAACGGATGCTATCAATGCGACGGCTGCGGCAGCACGGATGGCGGTGGCGAGCTGGCCGACCAGCCGGTTGACGACATCGAGAGCGTCCTTCACGCGCACGCTTGTTATCGTCGGGTAGGTGTTGGTAACGGAGCGCAATATCCGGCCTTCGTCGCTTGCGGAAGCGGAAGGATCGGCAAGTGTCGCCAGCCAGGCATGGGGTGCGCCGCGGAATGTATTCGGCGAAAATACCATGACGAAATTGATCGACAGGGATTCCCATTCGACGTTGCGCAGATTGGCGATCTTTGCCGTAATGCTGCGGCCGAGGACGTTGACGGTTACTGTGTCGCCAATCTTGAGGCCAAGTTCCTGTGCCTCTTTTGCCGCGAAGGAGACCAGCGGTTCACCGCTATAGTCTGGCCCCCACCATGTACCTTCCGTGAGCTTCGTGTTTTCCGGCATGTTTTCGGAATAGGTTATGCCGCGATCGCCACGCAACAACCAGCGGCCGGATGGCGGCACCTCCATCTTCGTCACATCTTCGCCGTTGAGCGCCAGAATACGGCCGCGCAGCATTGGCACTTCGGTCAGTGTGCCTTGGGGTGCTTCCCGTTTCAGCAGATCACGGAAGCCCTGCACCTCGCTGCCCTGAATGTCGACGAAAAAGAAATTCGGTGCACGTTCCGGCAGGCTGTCGGTCAGCTCGCGGCGCAGATTGCCGTCGATCAGTGTCAGCGTCACGAGCAATGTCAGGCCAAGGCCAAGTGAGAGAACGACCGAAGGCGTGAGCGCTCCCGGCCGGTGAATATTGCCGATCGCCAGACGAAGGGCGGCGGAATGGACGCGCGGGCTGCGTTTGGCGATGGCCTTGACGCCGGAGGCCACCAGCCGCAGCACCACGAAGGCAAAAGCGATGGCGGCGAGGAACACCGAGGCTATGAAGCGATCTTCCGCCGAGAAGATCGCAAGGGCTGCCAGCGCTGCCAGCAACAGGCCCGTTGCTGCCAGATAGGGCCAGGACGGCCAGTTGCCTTCCTCGAAACCCTGTTCGCGGAAAAGTGCCGTTGCCGGAACCTCACGCGCCTGGCCTAGCGGCACGATGGCGAAAGCGAACGTCGTCAAGAGGCCGAACAAAGCGGCGAGACCGAGCGCACCGGGATAGAAGGCAAGCTCTTCCGGTACGGGCAGCACGCCTTCCAGAAACCGCATGGCAATCAGAGGTGCGATGGCGCCAACAACGAGACCGATGACGATACCGACGGCGGCAATGAACGCGATCTGGAAAAGATAGGTCATGGTGACCACGGAGGCCGGTGCGCCGAGACATTTCAGCGAGGCGATCGTGGTGCGCTTGGAATCGAGAAAGGCGCGAACGGCGTTGGCGACACCGACACCACCGACGATAAGGGCGGTGAGGCCCACCAATGTCAGGAATTGCGAGAAGCGGTTGACGTTTTCGGTCAGCGACGGTGCTGCCCGATCACTGGTGCGGATGGACCAACCGGCATTGGGAAAGGCCTTGTTGGCCGCGTCGGTCATCGTTGCCCGCGCTGCAGGGTCACTCAGCTTGATCTTGTAGGCGTGTTCGACGAGGCTGCCGGTCTGAACGAGACCGGAGGCGAAAAGGGCGTCGCGGCTGATCATCAGCCTTGGCGCGAAACCGAAACCGTCGGATAGCGCATCCGGCTCATCGACCACCGTGCCGGTCAGTTTCAGCTTTGTGTTACCAAGCAGGACTTCGTCGCCGATCTTGATGCCGAGCCGTTCCAGCAACAGCGGTGCGGCAATGGCGCCATAGGTGTCGCCATTGCCGGCCAGAAGTTCACTCAGCGGCCGGTTGGGATCGGCTACGAAGGTTCCATAGAGCGGATAGGCGCCGTCAATGGCTTTCACTTCCGTCAGCGTCTGTTCGGAACCATCCGCAAGGCGGGCCATGGAGCGAAGCCCGGTGGAAACCGCGACCGTGCCAAGGCCATCCAGATAGGCCTGTTCCTCCTGCGTCGCCTCCCTGTTGCGCAATTCGAAACGCACGTCGCCGGCCAGAATCGACTGGCCTTCGGTGGCAATGGCGCTGGTGACAGCGCGCGACACGGAATTGACGGCGGCAATAGCGCCGGTTCCCAGCGCGATACAGGCGAGGAAAATGTAAAAGCCGCTTAACCCGCCGCGAATTTCGCGCCGTGCGAGCCTCATGGCATTTCTGATATTGGCGAAAGACGGAAGAAGAGATCCGATCATGCCGATACCGCCCGCGCCATCTGGGGGCGGGCGCTGTCGCCCTCAATCTCGCCGGAGCGCACTTTGATCTGCCGAGAGCAGCGGGCGGCGAGCGACGGATCATGGGTAACGAGGACCATGGTCATGCCGCGTTCGGCCTGTTTGGTAAAAAGAAGATCGGCGATCTGTTTACCGGTATCGGTATCGAGATTACCCGTGGGTTCATCGGCGATCAGCACGGCCGGCGAGGGGGCAAGCGCGCGGGCGATGGCGACACGCTGCTGTTCGCCACCGGAGAGCTGGCCGGGATAGTGGTTGAGGCGTTCTCCGAGACCGACGGCGACGAGTTCACGCCTGGCGATCTCGAAGGGATTGGGGGTATTGGCCAGTTCCAGCGGAACGGCGACGTTTTCCAGCGCCGTCATATTGGCGATGAGGTGGAAGGACTGGAAAACGATGCCGATATTCTTGCCGCGAAAATCCGCCAGTGCATCCTCGCCGAGCCTGTGCAGTTGCGTATCCGCGATGATGATTTCACCGCTGTCCAGCCGTTCGAGACCGGCAAGCACCATCAGCAGCGTCGATTTCCCCGAGCCGGAAGGGCCGACAATGCCCACCGCTTCACCTTCACCGATCAAAAGATCGATGGATTTGAGAACGTGGACGGAGGCGGCGGCGTTGCCGAGCGTGAGGTCGGCCTTCTTCAGCTCTATGATGCTTTTCGTCACAATTCTCGTTCCTATATAAGGTGATGAAAATGGTCTGGCGGTGTCGATGCGGTCGGTATTTCAGACAATGGAAACCAAGTTAGGCCAAGTTAGGAAAGCCGTGATGAGATTTAAAGCTGCCCTGTTTCACTTCATCGTCATTTTCTCCGCCGCCCTTTCCGGCACGGCTGCCACCGCTCAGGAACGGACATTGCAACTGGTCGGCCTCGGCGACAGTCTCATGGCCGGGTATCAGCTGCCACCTACCGACAGCTACACCGTACAGCTTGAAGCTGCATTAAAGGCGAAGGGCGTCAGTGTCGCCATCGCCAATGCCGGCGTGTCCGGCGATACCTCATCCGGTGGTCTGGCGCGGGCGGAATGGTCGGTTCCTGATGGTACGGACGGAGTCATTCTGGAACTCGGCGCCAACGATGCGCTGCGTGGTATTGCCCCGGAACAGACGGAAAAGAACCTCGATTCCATCATTTCCGGTTTTCAGAAACGCAATATAGCGGTGCTGCTGGTCGGCATTATGGCGCCGCCGAATATGGGTGACGACTATGCCAGGCGCTTCAATCCGATCTTTCCGAAGCTTGCGGAAAAATACAACCTGCCGCTTTATCCCTTCTTTCTGGATGGCGTAGTGAGCGATGACAAGCTGAAACTGGATGACAAGATGCACCCCAATACCGAAGGTGTTGCCGTGATGGTGGAGAAATCTTTGCCGGCTGTTGAAAGCTTCATCAAGACAATCGGTGCGCAAAAAAAATAAGCACTTGCGCCCGTCTGCATTGCGTGATTCGCTATGCTTGTTCTGCCAAGAGATTCGGGGAGCTCGCCATGCCGAGACTGTTTACCGCCCTCGAAATTCCGCGCAATGCGGCTATGAGCCTCTCATTGTTGCGCGGTGGTCTGCCGGGAGCCCGGTGGATCGATGTGGAGAATTATCACATAACCCTGCGTTTTATCGGTGACATCGACGGACGGACCGCCGATGAGGTTGTCGATAGGCTGGATCGGATCGAGAGGCCGGAGTTCCAGCTTAATCTCACCGGTATGGGTTCCTTCGGCTCCAAGAAACCGCATTCCATCTGGGCCGGGGTTTCTCCCTCGCCGGAAATGCATGCGCTGCAGGCCGAAGTCGAGAGAATTTGTCAAAGGATCGGTCTCCCGCCTGATCCGCGCAAATTCATGCCGCATGTGACGCTGGCGCGGCTGCGCTCCTCGCGTCTGGACGATGTGGTGCATTATCTTTCCGGACGCGGCAATTTCCGCACATCGCCCTTCACCGTCGGACGTTTCGTGCTGATGTCGTCGAAGGAATCGGTAGGAGGCGGCCCCTATGTCGTGGAAGAGGCGTTCCCACTTCACGAAGCGCGGTCCAGCTCCATCTTTTCGAGCAACGAGCTGCATCCCGCCAAAAGCATGTTGTAGACGGTCAGAAATCCGTCTTCACCACCGAAATAGGGATCCGGGACGCTCTCGTGGCGTCCCGAAGCATAGTCCAGAAACAGGTGGATTTTGTGCCTGCGGTTTTCCGGCGCCTTTTGAAGCAGTTTCGCCAGATTGCTCGTATCCATGGCAAGGATGAGATCGAAGTTTTCGAAATCGGCCTGGCTGACCTGCCGCGCGCGCTGCCCTGAAATATCGATGCCATGCTTGCGGGCTATCGCGATGGATCGGCGATCCGGGGCATTGCCGGTATGCCAGCCGCCGGTGCCGGCGGAGTCGACCGTCAATTGGCGGGATACACCATCTCTATCGGCAAGGTTTGTCAAAACGCCTTCGGCAAGTGGTGAGCGGCAGATATTGCCCATGCAGACAAAAAGAACAGCTATATGTTTCATGGAATATGCGTCGATCCGGTCGTTGAGGCGTTAATGGGTATCAAGCGGAGGCAAGATTGATGAAATATCCCAGAGTTGAACCGGAAGCCATCCGGCAGGCATTGTCTAAACTCGAAGGCTGGGCCCTGCGAGAGGACGGGGCGGCGATCGTCAGGTCCTTCAAGTTCTCCAGTTTTGCGGAAGCCTTCGGTTTCATGGCGGAATCGGCTCTTGCGGCGGAAAGGCTCAATCATCACCCGGAATGGTCCAATGTCTATTCGCGCGTGAAAGTCTGCCTCACCACGCATGATTCACAGGGCGTAACCGAGCGGGATTTTCTTCTGGCCGAGGCCATGCAGAAGGCAGCGGAAGGCCGGGGGAATTGAACGGCGGGCGTTAACTCCCATATAATAGCCGTGACCGGAGGACCGTCGATCATGGATGATGTGAAAATCGGTGAAATTCTTCTGCCGGGTGAAACCGACAAGCAGCAGGAGCGCGAGAATGTCGTGCGCGCCAAATTCTGGCCCAAGCTGAAGCGGGTGATGACCAAGGTGCCGTTCGCGCGCGACGCGGCTGCGGCCTATTATTGCGCGATCGACCGTGACACGCCGCTGCGCGCCAAGGGCATTATTCTCGCTGCGCTCGCTTATTTCATCATGCCCATCGACGCCGTGCCGGATATGCTGGCGGTCGTCGGTTTTACCGATGATATCGCAGTCATCACTGCCGCGCTCGCCATGATCCGCGCCCATATCAAGATGGAGCATTACGATGCGGCGGATGCCATGCTGAAGAGACAGCAGGAAGCCGGGTAACGCCTCTGTGATGTGCCCGCCCGACGCAGCCTGACGGGTGACAAATTCTTGCCTGAATTTGTGTGTCATACACATGAAGGAAGGTCGTTCCGCGCCCTTCCTTCAGGGTGCGGGGAGTCGCCAATCTGTAACACTGCAAGACGTTTTAGGCATTTTATGCGTGTTGTTGACGGTTTGGTAACCGCTTCCCGACCACAATGAGAAAAGACGATCCGCACCTGAACGTGGCCGATCCAGAAAATGGAGCCCGCCGCTGCTTCGGGCTAATGGAAGACAATAACCCGGCAGGAAATTCTATGTTTGTAAGAAGTGTAGCAACCGCAGCGGCCATTTTGCTGACCAGCGTCGGCGTAGCATCTGCACAGTCGCCCACGCGCATCCAGCAGTTCAATGCTTGGGGTGCCTATTCGTACAAATCGGGCAACAGCACCGTCTGCTACGTTCTTTCCATTCCGACCGCCAAGGAACCGGCGAGCGTCGATCACGGCGATATCTTCTTCATCGTCTCGCAGCGTCCGGGCCAGAACATCTCCTATGAGCCGCAGGCCATGGTGGGTTATCCGCTGAAGCAGGGCTCCAAGGTCAATGTGACGATCGACAACAAGAACTTCGTCATGTTCACCAAGGACAAGGCTGCCTGGGTTGAAAACGCTGCCGAAGAGCCCGCTCTCGTGGCTGCGATGAAGGGCGGCAAGTCGATGACGGTCAAGGCGGTTTCCGGTCGCGGCACCGCGACGTCCTATTCCTATTCGCTCTCGGGTATTTCGGCTGCTCTCAAGCAGATCGAGAGCTGCAAGTAATCCTGACGCTTTATCGCGTTTGATAATGGCCGGTCATCGACCGGCCATTTGCGTTTTTGCTTGTTTGATGCTAAAGGCGCGGCAACATTGACAGGCGGATGCGCGAAAAGTGCTCCGCCTTTGATTTTCTCGACATGCAGACGATTTTCCGCCTATCCGACAGGCCGGTCGTGCGATGCATGGAACGATGGGATAGCGTGATGTCCGTAATGCAAGCCCCTGCCGGCCTGGCAGTCAAAACCCCGCTGATCGCCAATAGCGATCTCATGTCCGGCAAGCCGTCGCTGATCGGCCTGACGCGTGAGGAAATGGGCGAGGCGCTGGCCGAGATCGGCGTGCCGCAAAAGCAGGTGAAGATGCGCGTCAGCCAGTTGTGGAACTGGCTTTATGTGCGCGGCGTCTCGGATTTCGACAACATGACGAATGTCGCCAAGGAGCTTCGCGAGAAGCTGAAGGCGGCCTTCACCATCGCCCGTCCGGAAATCGTCGAGGAGCAGATATCCAATGACGGCACCCGCAAATGGCTGATGCGTTTTCCGCCGCGCGGTGCGGGACGTCCCGTTGAGATCGAAACGGTGTATATTCCGGAAGAAGGTCGCGGCACGTTGTGCATATCGAGCCAGGTCGGCTGTTCGCTCACCTGTTCCTTCTGTCACACCGGCACGCAGCGCCTGGTGCGCAACCTGACGGCCGAGGAAATTCTTGCCCAGCTGCTGCTGGCGCGTGACCGGCTCGGCGATTTTCCCGATGGTTCGACGCCGGTCGGCGCTTATGTGCCGAGCGAAGGCCGCAAGGTATCCAACATCGTGATGATGGGCATGGGCGAGCCGCTCTATAATTTCGAGCACGTTAAGACCGCGCTTCTGATCGCGACCGATGGTGACGGCCTGTCGCTTTCCAAGCGACGTGTGACGCTGTCCACCTCAGGCGCCGTGCCGGAAATCTTTCGTACCGGTGACGAAATTGGCGTGATGCTGGCGATTTCTCTGCATGCGGTGCGTGACGATCTGCGCGACATGCTGGTGCCGATCAACAAGAAATATCCGCTGAAGGAACTGATCGAGGCCTGCCGCAACTATCCGGGTCTTTCCAATGCCCGTCGCATCACCTTCGAATATGTGATGCTGAAGGACGTCAATGACAGCCTGGAAGACGCCAAGATGCTGGTGCAGCTGCTGAAGGGCGTTCCGGCCAAGATCAACCTCATTCCGTTCAATCCGTGGCCGGGCACGAACTACCAGTGCTCCGAATGGGCGCAGATCGAGAAGTTCGCCGATTTCATCAATCAGGCGGGTTATGCCTCGCCGATCCGCACGCCGCGCGGCCGCGATATTCTCGCTGCCTGCGGCCAGTTGAAGTCGGAATCGGAACGCATGCGCAAGACCGAAAGGCTGGCTTTCGAGGCGATGATGATCGCCAATCACGGTGCGGATGACTGAATCAGCCGCATTTGCGCCATAAAGCTGGTTTTCCGGCGGTTCTCCGATTGATTTCGGTCTGTCTTGTTCCTAGAAAGACGAAAACAGGGAACCAACAGGAGGATATCCATGCGCGCATTCATTCTGGCTCTCGCTGCTGCGAGCGCCATCGTTCTGCCGGCCAAGGCTGAAAACGTCACCGTTGCCGTCACCGCCATTGTTGAACATCCGGCGCTTGACGCTGCCCGTGACGGCGTCAAGGCTGCCCTTGCCGAAGCTGGCTACAAGGAAGGCGAGAACCTCAAATTCCTCTACGAGTCCGCGCAGGGCAATCCCGGCACCGCAGCGCAGATTGCGCGCCAGTTCGTCGGCGATGCGCCCAATGTCATCGTACCGATCTCTACGCCGTCGGCTCAGGCTGTCGTTGCGGCCACGCGTGATATCCCGGTTGTCTTCACGGCGGTTTCCGATCCCGTCGGCGCACAGCTCATCAAGAGCATGGAAAAGCCCGGCGGCAATGTGACCGGCCTTTCCGACATGCTGCCGGTTGGCGAACACCTGGCGCTCATCAAGGAAATTTCGCCGAACGCCAAGTCCATCGGCTTCATCTACAACTCGGCCGAAGCCAACTCAGCTTCGACGCTCGCCCTGCTGAAGGCCGAGGCCGAGAAGGCCGGCCTGAAGGTTGTCGAGTCCGTCGCCACCAAGTCCGCTGAAGTTCAGGGCGCGACCCGCGCTCTGGTTGGCAAGGCTGATGTGATCTACGTTCCGACCGACAACACCATCGTTTCTGCTTTCGAGGCGGCGGCGGGCGTTGCGAGCGAAGCCAAGATCCCGCTTTATGCCGCTGATACGGATTCCGTCGCGCGTGGTGCGGTTGCAGCCCTCGGCTTCAACTATTTCGACGTTGGCAAACAGACCGGCGGCGTTGTTGTCCGCATCCTCAAGGGTGAAAAGCCGGGCGACATTGCTGCAACCGTCGCTGTTGGCACCGATCTCGTGATCAACAAGAAGGTTGCCGAAAAAGTTGGCGTCACCTTCCCTGAAAGCGTGACGAAGCGCGCCACCAAGGTCATCGACTGAACCGAAACCGGACTGAATTGCGGGCGGCGGTATTACGCCGCCCGTTTTACGTGGCACGAGACGGTGCCCGTATCCGCCTGAGGGCGGCAATAACAAGGACATTACCGTGAGCCAAATCGCCTTCTGGGGTGCCGTGGAGCTGGGACTGGTCTTCGCTTTTGTGGCGATTGGCGTCTATCTCGCTTTCCGGGTGCTAGATTTTCCTGACCTGACCGTGGACGGTTCGTTTCCGCTTGGCGCTGCCGTTGCCGCCGTGCTGATCATCGCCGGTCTGAATGCCTGGGTGGCGACGGCGGTTGCGATGGTTGCCGGTGCCGCTGCGGGCATGGTCACCGCAACGCTCAACGTTCGTTTCAAAATCCTCAACCTGCTTGCTTCGATCCTGACGATGATCGCGCTGTTTTCCGTCAATCTGCGGGTGATGGGAAAGCCTAATGTGGCGCTGCTCAATCAGGATACGATGGTATCGCCGTTTTACGGCCTCGGCCTTTCCGAATATCTGGTGCGGCCGCTCTTCGTCGGCGCGCTGGTGCTGATCGCGGTCATTCTCGTCTGGCGTTTTCTTGAAAGCGATGCGGGCCTTGCCATGCGGGCGACGGGGGCCAATGCGCGGATGGCGCGGGCGCAGGGCGTGAAGACCGGCAACCAGATCTATCTCGGCATGGCGCTTTCGAATGCGCTGGTTGCACTCGGCGGTGCGCTGTTTGCACAGACCAACGGCTTTGCCGATGTGACCTCCGGTGTCGGCACCATCGTTGTCGGGCTTGCGGCCGTCATCATCGGTGAGACGCTGTTTGGCGCACGCGGCATTCTGATCGCGCTCATCGGCTGTGTCTTCGGCTCCATTGCCTATCGTCTTGCCATCCAGCTCGCTTTGTCGAGCGATGTGCTCGGTCTCAAGGCGTCCGATCTCAATTTCGTAACGGCGGTATTGGTGGCCATTGCATTGATCCTGCCCCGACTGCGCCGCGGGGGAGCAACATCGTGATTTCCCTTTCCGATATTCAGGTCGTCTTCGGACGTGGCACGCCGTTGCAAAAGCAGGCGCTGGCCAAGATCGATCTCACCATCGAGGATGGCTCCTTCGTCACTGTCATCGGTTCCAATGGCGCCGGCAAATCCACGCTTCTCGGCGTCTTGGCCGGCGACGTGCTGCCGACGGCGGGCAAGGTGATGATTGGTGGTGCCGACGTTACCCGTAAGCCGACCGCCAGCCGGGCCGGTCGGGTGGCACGCGTGTTTCAGGACCCGCTTGCGGGCAGTTGCGGCGCACTCACCATCGAAGAAAATCTGGCATTGGCGGCGTCGCGCGGCGAGCGTCGCGGGTTGTTGTCGGCGCTTGGACGCGGCAGGCGGGATTTCTTTAGAGAACGTATCGCCTCGCTCAATCTCGGTCTCGAAAACCGACTGAAGGATCGCATGGACCTGTTGTCCGGCGGGCAAAGACAGGCAGTGTCGCTTGTCATGGCGACGCTTTCCGGTTCGGATGTGCTGCTGCTCGACGAACATACGGCAGCACTCGATCCCGGCATGGCGGAGTTCGTGATGGAATTGACCCGTAAGGTGGTGTCGGAGCGCAAGCTGACAACGCTGATGGTCACGCATTCCATGCGTCAGGCGCTGGATTATGGTACCCGCACGATCATGCTGCATGCCGGTGAAATTGTACTCGACGTGTCCGGTGACAGCCGCAAGGACCTGGAAGTCGAGGATTTGATCGACATGTTCCGCAAGATACGCGGCCAGAAACTGGATGACGACGAGCTTTTGATCGGCTGATCATTCCCAAAGGCGCCTTCGGGCGCCTTTTTTATTTGCGCTCAGCGCGTCTGCGTGAAGAAAATCTTGACGGCGAAAAGCGAAAAGACGCCGGCGATCGTGTAATCCAGTCCGCGCAGAACCTTCCGGTTGCGTTGCAGCCAGGCGGAGAGAACATCTGCGGCAATCACGATGCCGATGCCGATCGGCAGCGCCACGATGATCGACCAGAGCCCTAGGAAAATAAGCTTGCCGGTGACATGCGGATCGGACGCGCTGACGAATTGCGGCAGGAAGGTCATGAAGAAGATGATGATCTTCGGGTTCAGGAGATTGACCCAGATGCCGTTCAGGAGCGCCGATTTCAGGGAGGACTGGGCTTTCTCGCCGGTGGTCTTGACCATCACGAAATCCGAGCCCTTGCGGATCGCCTGAATGGCGAGCCAGACCAGATAGGCGGCCCCGCCGGTCTTCAGGATCATGAAGGCCGTCGGCGAGGCGACAATGAGGGCGGCGACCCCGAAAGCGACCAGCATCGTGTGCACCGTGATGCCGATATTGGTTCCCAGAAGCGTCATGAAACCCGCTGTCCGGCCCTCGCGCAGCGACCGGCTGATCCACAGCGTCATGTCAGGCCCCGGCGTCACCGCCAGAAGCAGAATGGCGATGGTGAAGGCGATAAGTGTTGGCAGGCTCGGAACGAAATCCATCGCGGCACCCATGAAATCTGGAGATTGCCGTTGCTTAACGCGATTTCGTGTTCCTGCCAATGTTTTTGCGCGCCGGTGCGTTGGCGCGAAAGCAGCTGATCAATTAGAAAGCCGCCGCAATTTTCAAATCGCGGCGGCCGAGAACATTCAGTTTTTCAGGAAGCTGGTGAAGGCGGCGGAATATTCCGTGTGCCAGCGCGACAGCGGCGGGCGGTTCTGGACGATGTCCTGCGCCGCCCAGAGAATGCGTTTCTCGTCCGTCGGGCGGTCCACTTCGCCATCCGGGCAGAGAATGTAGAAATCGCCCCGGCTGATACTCTCGATCATGAAATCGACTGTCTGCTCGCCGGTCCATGCGCCCTGCGGCTTTTCCGTCCTGCCATTGGCGGTCAGGCCGGTGAAGACGAAACCGGGGATCAGCAGGTGGGCAGAAACCGCGCCGTTGGGAATATTGCGCAATTCGTGCTGAAGTGCCTCCGTGAAGGTTTTGACACCCGATTTGGAGACGTTATAGGCCGGATCCCCGGGCGGCGTGGTGATGCCCTGCTTCGAGCCGGTATTGATGATGAGCGACGCCTCGCCATGGGCAACCATGCCCTGGCCAAAGACGCGGCTGCCGTTCACCACCCCCATCAGATTGACGTTAATGACTTTTTCCCAATTGGCCTGTGGTCCGAAAATGGCGCTGCCGGGCTGGATGCCGGCATTGTTCATGAGGACGTGGATGCGTCCGAAACGCTGAATGACGGCGCGTTCCAGCGCCTCCAGCTCATCAAGTTTCGATACGTCGGTCGGGATGGTGACGATCTGCGCTTCACCGTTCTTGGCGACGTTCAGAATATCCGCATGCGCTGCGGCGAGCTTTTCACCGTCGAGATCGACGAGCACGACACTCATGCCGAAGCTTGCGAATTTGCGGGCGGCGGCAAGTCCGATGCCGGATGCCGCACCTGTTATGACAGCGACATTATCTTCCTTGAATGCAGGGTGGATGGTCGTCATAGGTTTCTCCTTCGCGTCGTTTCTGCTGTTTCCAGCGGTTTGCAACGTTGCCTGAACCTGAGTGGCTTCATTCACGGTCTTCAAGTCGATCGCGCCGCTTCATGATAAAGCGCGAATTTTCTAAATGCATGTGACAATCGCTTCGTTCCCAGCGGCGCGGCCTGTCATCACCCGTCGCCAGACGCCCCCATCAATTGTTTTGTCGCTTATCTCACGGAAAAGCGCTTCACACATTTCGGGTTGCACTGTAAAAGTGCCGAAATCCCAAGGAAATGGCGGTGCCCGGATGCCGTCATCATGCAGATGGACATCACTATGGCACTTCCGAAAGACGTTAAGAAAGTCGTTCTCGCCTATTCCGGCGGTCTCGACACCTCGATCATCCTGAAATGGCTTCAGACGGAACTCGGCGCTGAAGTCGTGACCTTCACTGCCGATCTCGGCCAGGGCGAAGAGCTTGAGCCGGCGCGCAAGAAGGCCGAGATGCTGGGCATCAAGGAAATCTTCATCGAGGACGTCCGCGAAGAATTCGTGCGCGATTTCGTATTCCCGATGTTTCGCGCCAACGCCGTTTATGAAGGCGTCTATCTGCTCGGCACCTCGATTGCCCGTCCGCTGATTTCCAAGCACCTGATCGAGATCGCCAAGAAGACCGGCGCTGACGCCATTGCCCATGGCGCCACCGGCAAGGGTAACGACCAGGTCCGTTTCGAGCTTTCGGCCTATGCGCTGAACCCCGACATCAAGATCATTGCGCCGTGGCGCGACTGGGCGTTCAAGAGCCGTACCGATCTTCTGGAATTCGCCGAACAGAACCAGATCCCGGTCGCCAAGGACAAGAAGGGCGAAGCGCCTTTCTCGGTTGACGCCAACCTGCTGCACTCCTCTTCCGAGGGCAAGGTTCTGGAAGACCCGGCACGGGAAGCGCCTGAATATGTGCATATGCGCACCATTTCCCCGGAAGCGGCGCCGGACAAGGCAACCGTCATCAAGGTCGGTTTCCGCAAGGGCGATGCCTGCTCCATCAACGGCGTTGAAATGTCGCCCGCGACGCTTCTCGCCACGCTCAACAATTACGGCCGCGAAAACGGCATCGGCCGTCTTGATCTGGTCGAGAACCGTTTCGTCGGCATGAAGTCGCGCGGCGTTTATGAAACGCCCGGCGGCACGATCCTGCTTGCCGCACATCGCGCCATCGAATCCATCACGCTCGACCGGGGTGCAGCGCATCTCAAGGACGATCTGATGCCGCGTTACGCTGAACTCATCTACTACGGCTTCTGGTTCTCGCCGGAGCGTGAAATGCTTCAGGCGCTGATCGACAAGAGCCAGGAACATGTGGAAGGCGAAGTGACGCTGAAGCTCTACAAGGGCAATGTCATGGTAACCGGCCGCGAGAGCGAAAAGTCGCTCTATTCCGACGCGCTGGTGACCTTCGAGGACGACCACGGCGCTTACGACCAGAAGGATGCGGCAGGCTTCATCAAGCTCAATGCACTGCGTCTTCGCACGCTCGCCAAGCGTAACCTCGGCAAATAATTCTGCTGTCGTGGAAATAATGAAACCCGCTGGCTGCGACGCCGGCGGGTTTTTTCATGTCTCTCTTCTGGAGACGATGCGGAAGCCGATATAGCTGGCGACGGCGGTGAATTCCATCACCGGAATGATGATGCCGAAGCCGGTCAAAGGTGAGCCGATGAGCGAGGCTGCCGCACCACCCGCAAAACCCGATCCCATCTGGATGAAGCCCATCATCGCCGAGGCCGAACCGGCAATATGCGGGAACGGTGCAAGGGCCGCCGTCACCATGGATGGCGTCAGCAAGGCTATGCCGACTGTTGCGACCGCCACGGGTCCCATGATCGAAAGGAAGGATGGCGGTATCAGGAATACCGACAGCAGGATGAGGAGACCGCCTGTTGCCGAAAAACAGAGACCAAGTATGACCGAACGGCGGTCACCCAATCGCGGCGCGATATAACGCAGGGCGATGGAGCCGAAGAAATAGGCGCCGGTTTGCATCAGCATGCCGATGCCGAATGCGGTGGGGGTCATGCCGACTTCATTGATGAGAATGAAGGTCAGCATGGTGGCCTGCGCATAAAGCGCGCCGATGGAACCGCCGAGCACGAGTGCGGCAAGAAGAAAACGTGGCTGTGTGAGCAATGTGCCATAGGCAGACAGGAGACGGCGGGGGCGGATCAGGTTTCTGTCCGGGACTGTCGTTTCGCGCAGAAAGACCACGACCGAAAAGATGGCGATGGCCCCGAGACCGGCCATGAGGAAAAACACCGATTGCCAGCCGAAGGCTGCAAGGGATAGCCCGCCGATTGTTGGTCCCATGGCCGGGCCGACGGCCAGCATGATGCCGATGAGGTTCATGATGCTGGAGGCGTCAGCGCCGGTGAACTGGTCGCGGACCACCGCGCGCGCCACTGTCATGCCGACGGAGGCGCCGATGCCCTGTACCAGCCGTGCGACGAGCAGGACTTCAATCGTCGGTGCAAAAACGGCAAGCAGCCCGCCGCCGAGAAAGATTGAAAGAAAGAACAGGCTGGCCTTTCGCCGTCCAAAAGCGTCGGATGCCGGTCCGGCTATCAACTGGGCGATGGCGAAACCGGCAAAATAAAGCGACAGGCTGAGTTTGACGGCGGGCTCGGTGGTGGCGAAAACCCGTGTCAGCTCCGGCATGGCAGGTGTATAGATCGCCATGGAAATGGGCGCCAGCGCCGTCAGTAACGCACCCAGTATTGCCGTACGCTTTCTGGACATGATCGTTTCTGGCGGCATTGCGATCAGCTGTTCTGGCTCGGCTGTTCCGGCTGCAGATTGTTACGAAGTGTCTGCAGGAAGCTGCGGAAGAGCGCAACTTCTTCCTCGTTCAGACCCTGGGTGGCGTGACGAACCAGCTGGTCGATTTCCTGCCGCACGGCTTCAAGCATGTCGGCAGATGTTTTCGTCAACACGATGCGCTTGGAACGTCTGTCCTGCGGGTCCTGCTGGCGCTCGATGAGGTCAAGCGATTGCAGCTTGTCGAGATAGGCGCAGATCGTCATGGGCTCAATGCCGAGGCGGGCGGCGATGTCAGATTGTTTACTGCCATCAACGACGGCAACCGTCAGCAATGCTCTTGCCTCGCCGGGGGTCAAGCCCAGTCCGGCTTCGGAAATGCGGCGCTCAAATGCACTGTTCAGCAGACGCGCGCCGCTGTTCAGCAAAAATGCCAATGAATCTTTTTCGCGTTTCGTGCCCATGCTTCGCCTTTTCGTAAGTCAGCCTTACTAAATTCCGGGCGATAATCAATGGTACACAAATCATATTGTCGAAAATCGAGTAAAGTATGTGTCAGTTCGGTTGCTATATGCTCAAAAAGATAGTCGAAGATCGTTACGCCAAAGCAAAAAAAGACAGGACGTCCTGCATTTTTTGCGCCTCTTCCGCCGTGCCGATGGAGCTGGCGATTTCGGCCCGGTCGGAAAAATACGACAGGAAGTCGAAATCCGTATCATCGGTCACGTCGGATATGTCGATTACCTCACCCTTGGCGTTCAGCGTCTGCACCGGCAGTTCGGAGGAAAGCTCAAGCCAGGTATCGTGGCCGATTTTCCCCGCATCGTAATATTCCCGGGCGATTTCGCGCAATTCGCGCGGGCTGATGCGGGTGAAATCGATGCGTTTCACCGTCTCCTCGAAGGCTGCACCTGCATCGGATTTGGCCGCCTTGCCGAAATCGGTATTGCCCACGGATCTGGCATTTCTGGAATTGTCCCTGAAAAGGAAATTATTAGAGGACCTTAAAGAATAAATCTCCATAATACATATCTCCATCATGGGATATTATTTCAATAAACCAGATCATGTCGCCGTGGCTCCGGTCAATACTTTGCCGTGCAGACATTGGCGTATTCCACACCAAATTCCGGATATTGAATTGGCGGTGGAGGCGTGCCCATATGGGTTTAAACCGGAATTGTACAAGGAAGATGAAATGCCATCCAAGACCGCGCTTTATCCCGCACTCGTTACCTGGAACGGTCACAACGGTCTGCCGAAATTCGATGCGGTCAAGGATGAGGATTTCGCTCCGGCCTTCGAAGCTGCCCTTCTGTCGCATGAACAGGAAATCGATGCGATTGCCGGCAATGCTCAGGCGCCGACGTTTGAAAACACCGTGACCGCGCTCGAAATAGCAGGCGACGAACTTTCGCGCATTTCAGCCCTGTTCTGGAACAAGGCGGGGGCGCATACCAATGGCGCCATTCAGGCACTGGAGCGGGAAATCGCACCGAAAATGTCGCGGCACTATTCGAAGATCGGCATGAATGAGGCCCTGTTCAAGCGTATCGATACGTTGTGGGAGAAGCGCGATTCGCTTGGGCTGACGGGCGAGGAAAAGCGTGTTCTCGAACGCCACTGGAAGGGTTTCGTGCGCTCCGGCGCCAAGTTGCAGAAGGACCGGCAGGAACGGCTGGCGACCATCAACGAGGAGCTTGCCGGTCTTGGCGCCAGCTTCGGGCAGAATGTGCTGGCGGATGAAAAGAGCTGGAAACTGCTACTTGCCACGGAAGAGGAGCTTGCCGGCATTCCCGGCTTTCTGCGCGATGCGATGGCGGGTGCTGCCCGCGAGCATGGCGAAGACGGGAAATTCGCCGTTACCCTTTCCCGCTCGATCATCGAGCCTTTTCTGACCTTTTCCGAGCGCCGGGATTTGCGCGAACAAGCCTTCAAGGCCTGGGCGGCGCGGGGTGAAAACGGTGGCGAGACCGACAATCGCGAGATCGTCCATCGCACACTCGAACTGCGTGAGGAGAAGGCAAAGCTTCTCGGTTACGCGAATTTTGCCGCCTATAAGCTCGACGACACAATGGCAAAAACGCCCGACGCCGTGAACGGCCTTCTCGGTCAGGTCTGGGAAAAGGCAGTTCTTCGCGCCGCTGAAGAAGAGGCCGAGCTTGCCGCCATCATTGCCGAGGAAGGCAGGAACCACGAGGTTTTGCCATGGGACTGGCGGCATTATGCAGAAAAGCTGCGGACACGGAAATTCAGCTTCTCCGAGACTGAGTTGAAACCCTATCTGCAACTGGAAAAGATCATCGAGGCCTGCTTCGATGTGGCCAACCGGCTCTTCGGAATTCGCGCCGTGGAAGCAAAGGGCGTTGCCGCCTACCATCCGGATGTGCGGGTTTTCGAAATCCGCGATGAACAGGGCGATCTGAAAGCCATGTTCCTCGGCGATTATTTCGCCCGTCCTTCCAAGCGTTCCGGCGCGTGGATGAGTTCGTTCCAGTCACAGCACAAGCTGCCGTTGAAGAACGGCACCGTTGGCGAAATACCGATCATCTACAATGTCTGCAATTTCGCGAAACCGGCCGAGGGAAAACCGGCGCTGCTCTCGCTCGACGATGCACGCACGCTGTTTCATGAATTCGGCCACGCGCTGCATGGCATGTTGTCTGATGTTACCTACCCTTCCGTGTCCGGAACGGGTGTCTCGCGCGATTTCGTCGAATTGCCGTCGCAGCTTTACGAACATTGGCTGACGGTTCCGGAAATCCTGGAAAAATATGCCCTGCATTATGAAACCGGTGCGCCGATGCCGAAAGCGCTGCTGGACAAGGTTCTGGCCGCGCAGACCTTCAATGCCGGTTTCAGCACGGTGGAATTTACTTCTTCGGCCATTGTCGACATGGCGTTTCACACCCGCGACAGCGTCGGTGATCCAATGGCCGTGCAGGGTGAGGTGCTTTCCGCGCTCAACATGCCGAAATCCATCGTCATGCGGCATGCGACGCCGCATTTCCAGCATGTGTTCTCCGGTGACGGTTATTCCGCCGGTTATTATTCCTACATGTGGTCGGAGGTGCTGGATGCCGATGCGTTTTCCGCTTTTGAGGAAACCGGCAATGCCTTTGATGGTGAGATGGCGCGCCGGCTGAAGGACAATATCTATTCTGTCGGCGGTTCCATCGATCCGGAGGAGGCCTATCTTGCCTTCCGCGGCAAGATGCCTAGCCCGGACGCCATGCTGTTGAAGCGCGGCCTCGTATAAGAGTACGCTATAAAAGACTGTCATATTTCTGAGCTAGAACCGGAGCGCAGGGGGCTTATGACAAGCCCCCCCTTTCGCATTTGCAAAAAAAAGGTTATGAGCGCGCCAAACTAAATTGGCGCATCTCACGATAGTAGCGCCCAACCTCAGAGATTTTGAACAATGGCACTTCGCAACATCGCGATCATCGCGCACGTTGACCATGGAAAAACGACGCTCGTGGACGAGCTTCTGAAGCAGTCCGGCTCGTTCCGCG
>Ga0209070_100134_pt1 | contig 102378 bp, 98 predicted proteins | sample SynthPrep_5_END__FD_187205 | JGI IMG/M metagenome (GOLD analysis project Ga0209070, IMG submission 187205) | Synthetic microbial communities from Ohio, USA - SynthPrep_5_END_DS10_MetaG (SPAdes) (version 2) | ecosystem: Engineered > Bioreactor > Aerobic > Activated sludge | place: USA: Ohio... | reverse complement strand
ACGCTATTAAGGGGTAAACGCTGTTGCCCCTGTTGGCTTTGCAACAAAAGCATAGCACCGTCTGCTGCCTGGGTTACTAGCCGGGCCGGGTAGGGTGTAACCGCGGCCAGTTTCAGCAGGCTACTACTGTTATTTTCCGCCAGATTGTTACTGGCCGCTACTTTACCAAGATTAAAAGGGTCCATTAAAGCAGTTATGCCGTTCCTAATTGAATAGTAAAATTTTCCATTGCAGGCTAAACCTGCAATGCGCCAGACGAACAGTAGTTCTGGCTAGCGTGACAGGATATCCCTGCCATATCATTACGCGATGGCATCACAGCAGATGGCTTTCGCAATCGACAGGATTGAGTTTTACTCAGCAATGATAGTGCTACATGCACCGCTTTTGATGCAGCAACCTTCCTCCAAAACGACAGTACGTGCTCATTCCTATCCAGTGCAGGTAGTAATGAGGCGAGGCTGTCGTGGCGATTGGGTCGCTCACTCAAATTTAAACCGCGCCGGGCTATCGAGCAGGCGGCTGCCTGATGGCTCGATAGCCCATAACGGTTCATAAACTTACACCGACCAATAACGGACGTGTAGGCCGGATTTCTTTCAATACATTCAACACCAGTATCAAAGCAACGGGCCTTAATGACACTGAGAATGTGATGGTATGCGAAACTCGAAAGTTGCCTGGCACGTTTAGCGCTTTCGCCCTCAAGGTTTGATTTCTTTTTCTTAAAGTCCAGCTGCTCAACCACAACAGGCTTGCCTTTGCCTTGCACGAATGCCATTAATGATTTAATAGCATCACCTATCAACGCTTTACTTTGTTGAGATGATTTACCATAGGTTGATAACGATATTGATATACTGCCAATCGGATTGCCGAAACGATCTGTTTCAGTCACAGCCAAATGATGCTCATTAATATCAACACCGATTGCTCCAAGCGCAGGGGATGTCTCAACAGGGTTCTCGATGGCAGCAGTGCTGATAAAGACGCGCCATCCCTTAGTATCGCGCACGAAGCGATAGGATATCGCTTGCTTTTGCGCCAGCGCTTGTCGAATTACCTTATCACCGTAGGCTAATGAGATAGGGATTGTAATATGCTTGCTATCGCTAATGATAGCATCGGGTAGTCGCAACTTTGCTTCAAAACCATGCTCATTAGCCGTGATCTGGCAACCCTGACAGCCTGATGTCTCGTCTTTTGAGCCTAATACATAAAATTGATTATTACGTGAAGCGTCCCAATCTGCTTTCCATTCATCGTGGGATTGATAGTCATTTTTATCTAAATGGTGCTGAGCGTTAAACAGTCTTTTAGAGCCAAAACAAAGTCGGACTTTTCCACTTTTCTGGTCGCTGATATGGCGTTGTTGCTTCAGGCTTAAACTGTGTAAACGTCTTTTCTTTTGATGCAGACTGAATTTGAGTGAAGTAAACTTTTTATCCGTTACCGCCTGATGGCCTTTACTGCGGCTGTAGCGAATATTGCGTATTCTTTCTTCGAGTTTCGATACAGCTTTAGTTAGCCGATTAATACTGTCTGCACGCTCTTTTATGTGAGACTTTCGAAGCTCCTTTATCGAATCTACTTTGCCTTTCAGGTTGCGACACACAGCATTAAATTGCCTTGCCGTAATGCCGAATCTAATGAGGTAGGCGGATTTGACTGATTCAGGTTTTATACTTTTATCAATTGTCTCTGAAAATAGTGTTCGTTCAACTTTTCCATACAAGGCCGCATAGCCAGAGAGTAGCTTCTCTTGCTTAGGCGATACGGTAATCCTTGTCTGGTAGGTTCTCATTATATTAGCTCATCTTTTTAAGGCAATAAGAGTCTGAATTTTCGTATTAAGATAATTGTATAGAAATAAATTATCATGTGTTTCTATACAGTACTATATTTTATGCAACTGTTTTTAACCCCCGAAACTGCTGCTACAACACGCTCGGCATGTTCACGTTGTGCTGCGGTTGCCACTTCGCCAGACAATTTCACATCGCCTTTACGGGTTTCAACTTCAATCGCCAGGTGTTTTAGCTGCAGGTCAGCCATCAGCGTGGTGTGGACCGCGGTGGTGATATTCGCGTCATCACCCGTGCCATCTTCCGTGCTTACAGTTAAATCAAGCGGACCGGTTTGTGTATTCGGGCCGGGATCGCAGCTGCTAAGTAGCAAACTGCCTGCCAGCGCTATGCCAATAGTAACAAATGAAAGTTTCGTTGCTTGCATGATAGGCTCCTTCACACTGCCAAAGTACAGCGTAAGTAGTATCATGCTTTAACTTAGCCGCCGCATCTGTGCGCTAGCAAACAAAGCAACTGCGTTTCTTTATTTTTAAAAAACTAGATGGAGGAGCCTGACACGAGTTCTGGCGATGTCGCTGCGGTTACCGTAAAGCGAGCCAGACCGATAAGCTGTTCTGATTCTGTTACCACTTCTACCTGCCAATTCCCTACGCTGTTAGCAGGGAAATTTAACTTGTGACTCCAGGCACGATAACCGCTGGCACCGCCGCCAATAATATTCAGTTTAATGCGGTCGACCTCTTTGCCGTTGTGCAGCCAGACATGGAATATTTGCTCATTCAGGCCGCGTGGCACCGTTATGGAGGTAAAACTATACAGGCCTTGTTGCTTTAAATCTTGGCTGTTAATCTGGCTGATGCCATCACCGGGTTTACGTTGTGCATAATCCATTTCGTGCGACAGGGTTATTGTATTTAGGCGTATTGCTGCTGCTGGCACCCAGCTACGCAATTGCCATAAACCCGCGCTAAGCACCGTTAATAAACAAAGCAAAAAGGGCACCCGCCACCAGCGGCCACCTGGCATTATCGCCCCTAAGCTAGGTAAGCTGAGGAGCACAGCGATACCCAGCGCCGTGGCCATGCTTTGGCTGGTGGTAAGCTGCAGCAATACCGGCAAAACAATCGACAGTAAAACAAATAATGCAAAAGCATGAAACACCACAAACAGGGTGCGCTGTGGCGCCAGTTTTTTGTAATACAGCGGGTCTATCACTGAGATTAAAGCGCACAGCATAATCAGTAGGGTAAAAACGGCTTGACCATGGTGCCAACTGGTCACGGCCAGAAAAAACGGTAAGGCAAAAAATAAGCTCTCTTGATGCACCATTTGTAATACAAAGCGCACCAGGTTAGGCGATAACGCAATACCAAAGCGTCGCTCTATGCGCTCGCGCAGCCAGTTATCCAGCAGTAACCATAGCCAGCTAACCAATAAAAATAACGCCATCAGTTGCGCTATAGACTCTTTGCGCTCTACCAAAATATAGCTTGCTACCCCACTGGCAAAAGCCAGTACTGCTAGCAAACCAGGAAAGCGCTGCATCAATGCAATGATTTTATGCATCAGGTTTAACATCATTCGGGCGACAGCTCCATCCTGCCCGCAGTGTGCGGCGCAAATACAACATACTTCAAGCTGGGTAGCATAAGCGCTTTAGCTTTAAAGAACAAATATCGTTGCGCTGCATTAAGCACCACTATCGTCTCCGGTAACGCAGGTACCGGAGACGTCAACCAACGCGTAGGTATCTGACCCCAAAGGCCCCTATATCTGTATCAAGAGTTTCAGCTATACTGAGACAATAATCAATTTAAGAGGAATAACGATGCAGGACATCCGCTGGCAACAGCGATTTCAAAACTTTCAGCGTGCTTTTGGTCTATTGCGCGAAGCGATGGATCAGGATATTAGCCAGTTAAATCAGTTGGAAAAAGAAGGGGTTATTCAGCGTTTTGAATTTACCTTTGAGCTAGCCTGGAAGGTGTTGAAAGATAAAATGGAACACGACGGCCTGGTTATCGATCAGATCTCGCCACGTGCCGTGGTTAGGTTGGCCTATCAGGCGAAATATATTGAAGATGCCGACGTTTGGCTGCGGATGATCGGCGATCGAAATTTAATGAGCCACATCTACGACAGTGCCAAGTTTGAAATGGTACTGCAAGCCATTGCCAGCGATTATTTACCTATGTTAACCGACTGGCAATTGGGCTTACTGGAAGAAATTGTTCAGGGCTTAGCATGAATAACCAGCAGTATGGCTTAACGGAAGAGTAATACGCGCAGTTGCTGAGAGCTATACAGCAATTTCCGGCTATAGAATCTGCTATCATTTTTGGTTCACGGGCAAAAGGCACTATGCATGAGCGCAGTGATATTGATCTTGCCGTAACAGGCCCGGCACTCGACCGACATCAGTTAGCCTTGTTAATGATGGTATTTGATGAAAGCGATTTACCCTTTCAAGTTGATGTAAAGCTGTTATCCGATATCCAAAATCCGGCATTGTTAGCGCATATCGCACGGGTAGGAAAGGCGATCTATCCGCAGCCCATCTCCGGTAACGGAGACGTCAAATAACACGTTAATTTACTAGGTATCTGACCCCGAAGGTTGCGAAGGTTGTTTTCGTGTTGGGCTGATTTTTCTGGAAATATCCAACTGTGCTTCAATTTGCTGTTTAAAATGTTCGTTGCCAAGCACCCATTGACCTTGGCTTGCTAAGCGGATTTCAGCGAGTATTTTGTCTGAAAAAGGTTGGGCAAAGAGTTCGCGATAACTTTGCTGTCGTGCTGCGGGTGTTTCACCCAAAGCCAAGTATGCGGCTAATGGTTGCCAAAGCTCAATTGATTTACCCAGAGCGTTAGCTTGAAAGCTTGACCAGGGATAGGCAGCTGGATGATCCACCATCGCGGCTCTGACCGGATTTAATTCAATATACCGACTAACAGCCAAGCAATAGTTATCGGTATCTACCAGGGTGGATCTGAATCTTCCCTCCCACAAGGTACCAGTTCGGGCATAAGTTTGGTTAACATAGCGCACATAGTAGCGGCCTAAGTCCTGCATCATCCGGCTGATACTGTTGTCTTTATATGGAGTAGCTAATAAGTGTACGTGGTTGGTCATGAGTACAAAGGCATGAATCGCGACACTGTGCTGCATAGCGTATAGTTTTAGCCGATCTAGATAAACAGCATAATCTTGCTGTGTAAAAAAGCATACTTGGCGGTTATTGCCGCGCTGAATGATGTGCTGAGGAAGTCCTGGCAAGGTAAATCGAGGTTGTCGTGGCATTGCGTTCACCATAGTTAAATAAAATTAAATATTATTTAACATTTGGTGGTTTTCAAGTTTTTTGTTCCGTATCTGACCCCGAAGGTCATTAAAATCCAACAAACAGCAAATCCAGCGCATCGCTGATGGTTTGGTGATGGTCTCGTAAGCTGGTAATTCTGCTTCTTAGCTCTGCTTCAGGTATTGCCGCCAGAAATTGTGTTGCCATCACTAACGACTTGTCTTTAATCGAAAAAATAGGGTTCAAGCGGCTGGCAGGCTTGGGGGCGTTTTCAAGGGGCAGTAAAGGAACGACGACCCGGGTATTTAAACCGGACAACAGATCGGTCTGCACATCCAGCACATAAGTGGTGTCAGAGGTTTGGTAAACGTCAAAGCGAGCCATTTGATTTAAAAGTTACGAAACTTAGCCAGAGGCAAACCTTGGCTGGTAGTAAAACCATTAGAGCTTTCAATTGCTGCCTGATTCTGCGCTAACCACAGCTGCTGCTTTTTCTGCACTATAGCCTTGGCAATTCCGACTTCAGCAGCTTGCGATAAGTTAATGCCAACTTGCTTGGCTTCAAGCAGTAAAGCTTGGTCCAAAGACAAATTAGTGCGCTTTTTATTCGAAGGTGCAACCACCGTTGTAGTAAACATAAACAATTCCGCATTAATTGTGTGTATAAACTATATGTATGTTTTAGGGGGCTTGCAAGTTATTTTGCCTTAGTTACGGTAACCGCACCAAAGAGCATTCTGCGATAGTGATGCTTACCCCAGCCCGAAAATAAGAAAGCCAGCGCGAGGCTGGCTTATTGTGTTAGGTATCTGACCCCGAAGGTCCTACGAAGGTCCTAACTAGCAATTTTGTGGGGATACCTCAGTATCTGACCCCGAAGGTCATAAGGCTTCCACCGCTCCAGAAAAAACAAACCAGCGCGAGGCTGGCTTGTTTGGTTCGGTATCTGACCCCGAAGGTCTTACCACCGCTCCAGAAAAAACAAACCAGCGCGAGGCTGGCTTGTTTGATTCGGTATCTGACCCCGAAGGTCTCTGACCCCGAAGGTCCCCGAAGGTCACATTCGGTATCTGACCCCGAAGGTCCACTAGTGTATAAGCACTGGCTTGCAGGTTAGAGAATCAACAATAAGCTCTTACTGATTGAACCTAAATGGCTCACCGGTAAGCCAAAAATAGGGACCGCCGTAGAAAGGGGCTGGATTGCTTTGTACTTGCAGTGTTGTGTTCGGTATCTGACCCTGAAGGTCCCCCATTCGGTATCTGACCCCGAAGGTCCTCCACCCTCCACCGCTCCAGAAAAAACAAACCAGCGCGAGGCTGGCTTGTTTGGTTCGGTATCTGACCCCGAAGGTCGGTATCTAGCCATGGGGAGTTTAAGGCTTCCACCGCTCCAGAAAAAACAAACCAGCGCGAGGCTGGCTTGTTGTGTTCGGTATCTGACCCTGAAGGTCCTGAAGGTCGGCTTGTTTGGTTCGGTATCTGACCCCGAAGGTCCGCGCACTTAGCAGTGCGCGCGGGTTTGGTTATGCTATTGACACCGAGAGGCTAATGGGTGACCCCGAAGGTCTCCGCCCCAGAAAAAACAAACCAGCGCGAGGCTGGCTTGTTTGGTTCGGTGGTTCGGTATCTGACCCCGAAGGTCACATCTTTTTGTTTTAACTAGCAATTTTGTGGGGATACCTCAGTATCTGACCCCGAAGGTCACATTCGGTATCTGACCCCGAAGGTCCTCGTTTTCGAAGGTCACATTCGGTATCTGACCCCGAAGGTCAGGCTGGCTTGTTTGGTTCGGTATCTGACCCCGAAGGTCACAACCCGAAGGTCACATTCGGTATCCCCCGAAGGTCACAACCCGAAGGTCACATTCGGTATCTGACCCCGAAGGTCAAAGGTTAGGGATCTGACCCCGAAGGTCTAGAAAAAACAAACCAGCGCGAGGCTGGCTTGTTGTGTTCGGTATCTGACCCCGAAGGTCATTGTATCTGACCCCGAAGGTCATAAGGCTTCCACCGCTCCAGAAAAAACAAACCAGCGCGAGGCTGGCTTGTTTGGTTCGGTATCTGACCCCGAAAGCCTGCCACCGCTCCAGAAAAAACAAACCAGCGCGAGGCTGGCTTGTTTGGTTCGGTATCTGACCCCGAAGGTCAACCCCGAAGGTCACATTCGGTATCTGACCCCGAAGGTCCATGACCCCGAAGGTCCAGAAAAAACAAACCAGCGCGAGGCTGGCTTGTTGTGTTCGGTATCTGACCCCGAAGGTCTTAACTAGCAATTTTGTGGGGATACCTCAGTATCTGACCCCGAAGGTCACATTCGGTATCTGACCCCGAAGGTCCTCGTTTTCGAAGGTCACATTCGGTATCTGACCCCGAAGGTCAGGCTGGCTTGTTTGGTTCGGTATCTGACCCCGAAGGTCACAACCCGAAGGTCACATTCGGTATCCCCCGAAGGTCACAACCCGAAGGTCACATTCGGTATCTGACCCCGAAGGTCAAAGGTTAGGGATCTGACCCCGAAGGTCTAGAAAAAACAAACCAGCGCGAGGCTGGCTTGTTGTGTTCGGTATCTGACCCCGAAGGTCATTGTATCTGACCCCGAAGGTCATAAGGCTTCCACCGCTCCAGAAAAAACAAACCAGCGCGAGGCTGGCTTGTTTGGTTCGGTATCTGACCCCGAAAGCCTGATGCTATTAAAGCCCTATGCTATTAAAGCCCGATGCTATTGACACCGAGAGGCTAATGGGTGACCCCAAAGACCCTGGCAAATCGAATTTTTATGGAGTATGGGTACACGTACTGCTTGCTGCTTTTGCAACGTTCACAGTACAAGCCCAGACAACAGGATCTGTGCCTGTTGGTGTTAATGTTGCAGTAACATCTTTGACTGTTGCTGTTAGCACTCCGGCATTACAACCAGAGCTAACTCCAGTACATAAATTAGTAGCAGCTTCTTGAATATTCAGTGAAACTTGGGTTTTTGCCGAAGAGAGAGAAGCCACTGCACTTGCGCCATTCGCTCTTGCTACATAATTCTGATACTGCGGAATCGCTACCGCCGCCAAAATACCAATAATCGCCACAACAATCATTAATTCGATCAGGGTAAAACCCTGTTGTTTTGCACGTTGAACATTAATCATAAATACCATCTCCTGAGTTTTTTTAGCCGCTGGGGCTACTATCCATTCTGGATGCTTTTTGCCATTTCGCAAGGAAAATTTTAGCACCTAATGCAAATTTTGCTAATTTATTGGCCAAGCGCAGTTTTTTGGTAGGGGCGTACAAAAAATAAGCAGATAGTAACTAATACTTAGGTACTAGCCGCGAAAGCGGGCTAGTACCTATTAACCTAGGGTTAGTCGTACTTATGGGCACTAAATAGCTGCTGTGCCGCCAGCCAGATATCGCCTACTTTACCATCGCCTACTGGCTGGTCGTTAATGCTAAGCACCGGCGCGACTTCTTTGCTGGAGCTGGTCAGCCAAATTTCATCCGCGGCCAGTACTTCGTTATAGCTAATATCACGTTCTACTACGTTAAGCTGGCTGTGCTCGCGCAAAATCTTTAGCAGCAATAGCCGGGTAATGCCCGGTAGCAGTTTGCTGCTAAGCGGCGGTGTAGCTATTTCGCCATTTTTTACTACAAACACATTTACCGCCGCGCCTTCGGTTAGATTACCTTCGCGGTCAAACAGTAAGATCTCTTGTGCGCCCTGCTCAACGCCTTGTTGATAGTGCAGCACATTACCCAGCAAGGAGGTTGATTTAATATGGCAGCGTTGCCAGCGTAAATCGTTACCGGTCACCACCTTAAAGGTTGTCACTTTGTTTTTGTCGGCAACCGGCTCGGCAGCAATGGCAAAGGCATAGGCGAAAATAGTGGGTGTAACGCCACTAGGGAAAGCATGATAGCGTTTGCTATCGGTACCACGGCTTACCTGAATATATACCGCCAGGTTATCGCCCATGCTGGCGCGGTTAAGCTGCAATAGCTGATCACAAATGGTGGCCCAGTTCGCTTCGGTCATCCCGTGTTCGATACTCAGCTGGCTTAAGCCACTGTGCAGCCGTTCGATATGCGGGCCAAAGCCAACAAAGCGGCCGTGATACGATGGGATCACTTCGTAAATGCCGTCGCCAAATAAAAAACCACGGTCCATTGGCGATATTTTTGCGTCACTGGCGGCCATAAATTGGCCATTTAAAAATACGGTGCTCATAGTGTCTCTCTGTGTCTCTCTCTATGTCTTTGAGAGTTATCTGGGTTGTGCTAGGGTAGTGGTTACCAGTGTCTGCAAGCGGTTGATCAGTGCGGCACCTTCCTGATATGGCAGGCCATCTTCGGTTAAGGTTGCCTGGCGGGTGACGCCGTCAATACAGCCGTTGTCGACTAAAAAGGTCAGTATCTTTAACAATGCCGCGCCGGCTAGTAGGTTTTCACCGCGTAACAGCGATAGCATGGCAATAATACCCCAGGCTGCCCAGTTAGAGACGTCGGCTATTACTAGCTCGTCGCATTCGGTGGTGCTGGGAATAATGTTGAGCTGGCCGTCCAGGGTTAGCTGGCTTAGCACCGCAGCGACATTGCCCATGCCTATTTCATTACCGCCATCACCAATCGCCAGGGTAGGGCAGCGGGCTTGTTCTAAAAAGAAGTCGAAGCTGGCGCAGCGCGCCGAAATATCTTCGCCGCGCATATTCATATAACGGCCATTGGCACCGAAGCCGGGCCGCTCGATGGCGAGCACCAGCGCCGGTTTAAGTTGTGCCAGTGCTTGCTCGGCTAAATGCGGTAACTGCTGATACTGATTAACGCTAAGCGGATAGCATTGATACTGCCGGTTTAATACACTAAACAGCGGATCGCCACAGAGGATAACTGGCTTAAGGCCGATGGCTTCGGCGCACTGGTATAACGCAATAGCGCCAACCGGGCCATCGGTTTCAAAGGTATCGAGTACCGGAAAACCAGTGCCAATTAGCACCGTGCTGCCAGCGGGTAAATTAAATAAGCGGGCGGCGCGTAATAAATAGCCGGGGCGTAAGTAAGGCTGTACCACTTGCATACCGCGTAAATTGCGTTCGACCAGCCAGTTTTCTATTTGCTGGCTTAAGGCTTTTAGCTGCAGCGGGTTTGCCATTGCGCTGGGTTGAGCTGCGCCGGGTTGATTATCCAAGTGCTGAGTCATGACAAATTCTCTTGGCGCGCCCTATTAAGATTAGCGGCGGTGGTTTCGCGCCCAAACTGGGCAAAGTCCAACTGCAAAGCGTTATGTGCTGCTTCGGCACTAATAGCGCTAAATTGTATCAGGGTGCCGGGGGCGGCTTGCGCCAACGCCCAACAGTCTAGCGACAGAACATTGCCCATTTTCGGGTAGCCTCCCAGTGTTTGCCGGTCGTTCAGTAGCACTATTGGCTGGCCGTCAGGCGGTATTTGCACGGCGCCATAGCTAATGCCTTCTGATAGCAATTGTGCTGTGCTACAGCTAATAGCACTGCCATTAAGTTTATAGCCCATACGGTCGCACTGGGCGCTTACGGTGTAAGGGTTTAAGTAAAAACGGGCGCGCTGGCTGGCGCTAAATAGCGGAGCTTGATAACCCTCTATTAACCTTAAGGTAAGAGGGGCGCTGCCGGGTAGGCTACGGGTAGCAATGCTATTACTGATTGCCTGCTCTATTGCTGGATTAGGCGCGACGGTTAGGTTAGCCAGAGGCAGCACATCACCCGCTTGTAGCTTTTTGCCGGCCATGCCCTGTAAGCCATGCTTGCCGCTAAGCCCGCCGATACCTTCGCGCATTACCGTAGCTGTGCTGCCAAACTGTGGTGTTACTGCAATACCGCCGGCAATAGCAATATAGGCTCGTAAGCCCCGGCTAAAGATACCCAGTGCCAGCTCATCACCGGCGCTTAGGGCGACAGCTTGCCAGCAAGGCACCGCTTGACCATTGCGGCTAAGCGTAAGCGCTGCGCCGGTTACGGCAACCGTGCAGGGGGCCGTGGCTTGTAAAATTAACCCGCCAATGCTGTGTTCAATTACCGTACTGTTATGCGGGTTACCTACCAGCGCATTGGCCCAGCGAAAACTATGGCCATCGACTGGCCCGCCTTGGGTTAGCCCTAATTGCCCTTTGCCAAAGCGTCCGGCGTCTTGCAACAGGCTAAGCACGCCGGGGCTGATAATGTGCAGGGCGTTTTGCGTGCTGCTCATGCCATACCCCCATATTCTTTGCCGCCTAGTAAGCTAAATTCGCGTTCGGTAATCGGCACAAAACTGACCTGATCGCCCACCGCTACCGGCATCGGGGGGTCCTGTTGCGCATTAAACATCTGGATCGGGCAAAGGCCCAATAAATGCCAACCGCCAGGCGAGGCAGCTGGGTACACTGCAGTTTGTCTGTCGGCAATGGCAACGGCGCCGGCAGGCACCTTAGCGCGCGGGCTGCTTAAGCGTGGCATAGCAAGCTGCTCGGGTAATTCACCTAAATACGCAAAACCGGGGGCAAAGCCAATGGCGTAAACCTGATACGTTGTTGCGCTATGTAGCGCAATCACTTCGTCTGGCGTAAGACCTTTAGCTTTAGCGACCACGAGTAAATCGGGGCCGCTTTGTTCGCTATACCATACTGGTAATTCAACTTGCTTCGCCTGGCTTTGGCTGAACAGGCTTACTGGCTTGGCCAGCGTTTGTTCCAGCAAGGGTTTAATGGTTAAGTGGCTATGCTGTAGCGGGTTAAAAACAATTAATAGTGAAGCGTAAGAGGGGAGTAGTTCTACTAATTCCTGCCCCAACATTGGGCGCAGTTGGCTAGTAGCTAAGGCTATGCGCTCTGCTACTGCAGGGCTAATTAGCTGAGTATTTAGATACAGAATAAAGGCATTTTCACCTGCCAGGCTTAGGCTGTAATCGTTTGCTGTTAGCTTGCTTACACTGTTAGTGGACATTACTGCTGCTGACCTGCGTTAAGCAGGCTCCGTATTTGCTGTAACTGACTAATGGCTGCCAGATTATCGCCATGTACACAAAGAGTGTCGGCCTGTAATGGCAGCGCCTTGCCGCTTTGGGTGGTTACGCTACCCTGGGTAAGTAACTGTTGTACTTGTTGTAATACTGCTTCGCCATGTAATACCGCACCCGGCAGGGTGCGCGGGGTAAGTTTACCTTCGTCGGTATAGCGGCGATCGGCAAAGGCTTCCAGCAATAAGGTTACGCCTGCTTCTTTGGCCTGTTGTCGGTATTGTTCAGCTGCGGCAGTAGCCAAAATCATCAATTTTAGGGGCTTGTAGTAGCTGGCCACGGCTTTTAATACGGCGTACCATACGACGGGCTTGCTCATCATATCGTTATATAAAGCACCATGCGGCTTAAGGTAGCTGAGGCTGAGCCCCTGACATTGCGCCATGCCATCTAAAGCGGCTACCTGATAATGTATCAGATTAATTATTTCTTGTTCGCTGCATTGCATACTACGGCGGCCAAAGCCTTGTAAGTCGGGATAGGCCGGGTGTGCACCAATTGCAACCTGATGTTGTTTCGCCAGAGCAAGTGTATGGCGCATCACATCGGCATCACCGGCATGAAAACCACAGGCAATATTGGCCTGGTCAATATAAGGCATTGCCTCTGCGTCCAACCCCATTTGCCAACTGCCAAAGCTTTCGCCTAAGTCGCAATTAAGCAGCAGAGGTGGGCGACTGCTGTTGGTTTGACGTTGTTCGGTAAGTTTGCTTGGCATGGCGTTCTCGCAATATGTGTTTGTTACTACGTTGAGCGATTAACTTAGGCTACCAGTTTGCTCGACTGCTGGCCGATTGTCCAGCGATGCACCCATACTTAAAGCATAAAAAATTCTACCTGAAATAAAAGTTTGGAATAAAGTATTCTCTATAAGCCTGCCCCTTAATTAGGAACGGCGTCAGAGTCGGTGTCAGAGTGCGGTGGGTAAGTTGTGGATAAAATGCTACTAATTTGAGTATATTCAAATATACTCCGCTTTCGGTATAGAATTCTGCTTTACTAAAGTAAGTATTTTTGCTTTTTAACAAAGAGTTGGGTATGAACAGTAATCGTTTAGATAGTCGGTTTCAGGAATTACAGCGTGCCCTTTCGCCGTTAATGCAGTTGGTTTGTAGTATTACGTCTTTAGAAACTGCTTTTGTTACCTATATTGATCCGGTACAGGCCAAGCAATTGGTTGCGGTAGTGTATGGTAATGGTGATATTGGTATTGTGGCCGGTAGCGAGGTGGCCTGGCAAAACTCTATGTGCCGCCAGTTATTTAACGATGACAATTGGGTAAATACCAATATTGCCGAGACTTATCCGGAAAGTGATGGTGCTAAATTAGGTATGACCACTTTTTTTGCCTTACCTGTACAGTACAACGAGCAAATGATTGGCAGTTTATGCGGTGCGAGTACTCGAGAACAGGTGTTGTCTGATGCGCAATTACAGCAATTACAGTTGATAGCAGTTTCGGTTTCCTGGCTCATTGCTCAGTGGCAGCGTTTACTGAAATTACAACAACGTTTGCTATTTACTCAGCAGCGCTTGAAGCGTGCTTATCAGGATCGCGAGTCGTTAAAACAGTTGGCTGATCAGGACCCGTTAACAGGTTTATTAAACCGTCGTGGTTTTGCCGATTTATGGCAAACTTGTACCGAGCAGGATGCTAAAGAGGGCGATGTTGCGGTAATCGCCTTAGATTTTGATAATTTTAAGCAACTTAACGACAATTTTGGCCACCAGGCAGGTGACGAAGCCTTAACCGAATTAGCACAGATCTTACAGCAAAATACCCGTGATTATGATTTTGCCACCCGCTTGGGAGGCGATGAGTTTATTTTGGTACTTCCTGGCTGTGGAAGGCTGGAGGCTATTCAAATTGCCGAGCGCATTCAGCAAAGTTATGCGACCACTAAACATGGCCAGCATCACAGTATTAGTTCTGGCATCGCGGTGAGCAGTGTAGGCGCCAGTGATGATTTGCTGTTACTGGCCGACAAAGCGCTATACAAAGCAAAAAACGCGGGGCGCGGCCAATTGGTCGTCAATACCTATCGGCCGTAAGCACTGTGGCGTTATAGCATGGCTAGTTTGCTGTTGCTCAAGTCAGTAACCAGCATATGGCCTGGCGCGTGGCTAATGCAGAAATCTAATTTGGCATTGGCAATGGCAATTTGCGGGGTAACACCGCAGGCCCAAAATACTGGTACTTCGCCAGCTTTAATGGTGACGGCATCGCCAAAATCAGGTTGTTTGATATCACTAATACCAATGGCAGTCGGATCACCAAAATGCACCGGTGCACCATGTACTTGCGGGAAGCGCGAGCAAATCTGAATGGCTCGAATGGCATCTGCCGGTTTCATTGGTCGCATACTGACTACCATATTGGCGCTAAATACCCCGGCACTTTGGCAGGCGATATTGGTGCGATACATCGGTACGTTAACGCGCTCGGTAATATTGCGGATCTCTAGGCCATCGGCCAATAGCGATTCTTCAAAGGAAAAAGAGCAACCAATTAAGAAAGTAACTAAATCATCCCGCCACAGGTTACGCAAGTCTGTTACTTCATCCACTAATGCACCGTGACGAAATACCCGATAACGTGGCAGATCGGTGCGAATATCCAGTTCTGCTGCTAAGGCTGGCATATCAACTGCGCCTGGTGTTGCGGCCATACCCAGCAGAGGACAGGGCTTAGGGTTAAAATGGCAGAACTGCAAAAAATCGGCAGCATAGGCTGCTGGGATAATAGCCATATTAGCCTGCACAAAGCCCGGTGCTAAACCCGATGTGTTGTTGCTAAACTGGCCGCTACGACAGAGCTGGCGGATTTGGTAAGGGCTTAGTTGTTGCATGGTATCTCTCTCTGTTTAGAAGCGCAGCAGCATGGCAAATAATTATCCACAGGTACCGGAGTTGTGTGGATAAACTGGTCAGGCCGGTACCGGAGTTGTGTGGATAACTTTTGTTAGGCATGGCCGTATATTTCTTTATTGGCTAGCCAGCGTTTTATCAATTGTAAGCTGTCTTGCCGATAATGCTGCCATAAGGTGGCGGCGATTTGCCGGGCTTGCGGTAGCAGTTCGCTGTCGCGGCTAAGATCGGCTATTTTAAATTGCATTACGCCGGTTTGCCGGGTACCGAGTAGCTCGCCGGGGCCGCGAATTTCTAAGTCGCGTTGGGCAATAACAAAGCCGTCGTTACTTTCGCGTAGCACGGCCAGCCGTGACTGCGCGGTACGTGATAATGGCGCATGATATAGCAAAACACAATGCGATACGGCGCTGCCACGACCGACCCTGCCGCGTAGCTGATGTAATTGTGCCAGACCTAAACGTTCGGGGTTTTCAATAATCATTAAGCTGGCGTTGGGTACGTCTACCCCCACCTCAATTACCGTGGTAGCGACCAGTAAATCTAAAGCACCTTTACTAAAATCTTGCATTATTTGCTGTTTTTCGGCGCTTTTTAAGCGGCCATGCACCAGGCCAATCTTTAGCTCGGGTAGGGCCTGTTGTAATAATACTGCCGTATCTTCTGCTGCCTGGCATTGCAATACTTCAGACTCTTCAATGAGTGTGCAAACCCAATAGGCCTGACGCTGCTGTTCGGTAACCACTTGCCGGACCCGGCTAATCACTTCTTCACGGCGGCTATCGGGTATGGCTACGGTGGTAACCGGTGTGCGGCCGGGTGGCAGCTCATCGATAACTGAGGTGTCGAGGTCGGCATAGGCGGTCATTGCCAGAGTGCGCGGAATGGGGGTGGCGGTCATCACCAATTGATGTGGATAATGATTAACGATGCCACCTTTTTCGCGCAGTGCCAACCGTTGATGTACCCCAAAACGGTGTTGCTCGTCGATAATCACTAAGGCCAACTTAGTAAAAGCAACTTGCTGCTGAAATAGTGCATGGGTGCCAATAATCATTTGTGCTGCGCCGCTTAGCATGGCATCTAAGGTACTTTGCCGGGCTTTGCCTTTAGTTTTACCGCCAAGCCAGGCCAGTTGAATGCCCAGTGGTTCAAACCAGCGCTGAAAATTAATAGCATGTTGCTCAGCTAATAGTTCGGTAGGGGCCATTAACGCCACCTGATAGCCATTGCCAATAACGGTAAGGGCAGCAAGGGCGGCTACCAGGGTTTTACCGGAGCCAACATCACCCTGTACTAAACGTAGCATGGGTAAGGGTTTGGCTAAATCTTGTTGAATATCTTGTATTACGCGCTGCTGTGCGCCTGTGGGTGAAAAGGGCAGTTGCGCCAAAAATTGCTGTAGTAAGGGTGTAGGGGGCGCTAATGCTACCGCTTGCTGTTGTTGCCCCTGGCTGCGTAGCTTATACATACTGAGTTGCTGGGCAATTAGCTCTTCTAAAATAAGCCGTTGCTGTGCCGGGTGCTTGCCTTCTTCTAATAAGGTGAGGGCTGCATCTGGCGGTGGCCGGTGAATATAACGCAGGGCATCGGCTAACGACCAGGGTTGGCGTAGCAGTTCAGCGGGTAAATATTCGTCGGGGGCGTAGCGGTCTAAATAACTAAGTGCGGCATCGGTTAAATTACGCCAGGTTGCCTGCTTTAAGCCTTCGGTAGTGGGGTAGATGGGCGTAAGTGTTTCCGCGACCGGGCTCTCTGTTGCTGTGTCCTGCAGCACCCGGTATTCCGGATGCAGCATTTCCAGTCCGCGTGGGCCACGTTTTACTTCGCCAAAGCAGCGCAGCAGGCTACCCTTTTCTACTGCATTTTTTTGGGCTGCGGAAAAGTGAAAAAACCGCAGCGTGATACTGCCGCTGTTATCGCGTAAAGTGACTAACCAACTGCGCCTTTTACCAAATTGCACTTCGCTGCTTTGTACTTCGCCTTGCACGGTGGCGTGCAGCAGCGGCATCAGATCAGCAATAGGATAGAGCCGGGTGCGATCTTCATAGCGTAGCGGTAAGTGAAACAACAGATCCTGAATACTAAAAATCGCCAGTTTTGCTAAGCGTTCAGCAGCTTTGCTGCCGACACCTTTGATAGCAGAAATGGCGATATTGTCGAGACGTGTCTGGCTCAAAACTTTGATCTCAAAAGTGCGCTCTCAAAATCCGGGCCTCAAAACGCGGGGCTCATTAGTTTAATGGGTAGACGGTACTTCCATCACGCCGTCAATTTCAATTTGCGCACCGCGAGGTAACGCACTTACCTGCACTGCGGCACGTGCAGGATAAGGCTCGGCGTAGTATTGGCTCATAATCTGGTTAACGGTGGCAAATTGGGCCAGATCGGTTAAAAAGATATTTGCCTTAACCATATCGTTCAGACTGCCACCGGCTGCTTCACAGACGGCGCTTAAGTTTTTAAATACCTGGTGCGTTTGCTCAGCAAAATCTTCAGACACCATTTGCATGGTAGCCGGAACCAGTGGAATTTGACCCGACAAATACACCGTAGTGCCAATTTTAACCGCCTGGCTATAGGTACCAATGGCGGCAGGCGCATCGCTGGTGCGAATGATTACTTTAGACATGTTAATTTACTTCCTTCTGTAGACTTTTTGCACGTCTGGCAGAACGCGGATTTTGCGCATCACATTAGCCAAATGTACCCTGCCGTGTACCGATAAGGTGATTTTAATCACATATTCGCCGGTATCACGATCATCGGTTGATAGATCTTGAATATTCGAGTCTTGCGACGCAATCACCGAGGTTAGCTTGGCCAGTACACCTGGCCGGTTAATAATAAAGACCCGGATATCACACAAAAATTGTTTTTCGGTGGTGTTATCCCAGCGTACCGGGAAAAATTTCGCCGGTTCTTTTTCCCAGCCTTTAATATTGCGACAATCATTGCGATGCACGTTTAAGCCTTTACCCGGCGTGGCATTGGCGACTATCGGATCGCCGGGGATGGGACGGCAACATTTCGCAAAGGTCACCAGCATCCCCTCTGAGCCAACAATAAAGGCGTTACCTTTTGGTAGCGGTAGCGCTTTACTTTGTGGCTCGCTGCTTTCAAATTCACCCAGCAAACGGCGGGCAATAGCAATAGGTAGCTGATTACCTAAGCCAATTTCGGTATAAAGTGCGTCTAACGATTGCTGATGCACATTCGCCAGTACCTGTTCTACCCGATCTTGCGCAATATCTTCAATTTTTACATTGCCCAGTGCCGACGTTAACAGCCGCCTGCCAAGACTAATGGCTTCGTTTTGTTGTTGCTTTTTAAGATAGTTACGGATACCTAAAATAGCGCGGCTGGTAACCACATAGTTAAGCCAGTTGGCGTTGGGTTTACCGCCGGGGCTGGTAATAATTTCTACCGTTTGGCCGGTTTCCAGCGGTTTGCTCAGCGAATAGGGTTTGCGGTCCACTTTAGTGCCAACACATTTATTACCAATATCGGTATGCACCGCGTAAGCAAAATCAACCGCAGTGGCCCCAATGGGTAACTCAACAATACGGCCTTTCGGGGTAAAGACGTACAGCTCATCGGGGTAGAGCTCTGACTTAACATTCTCGACAAATTCAAAGCTGGTGCCGACGCTTTGTTGTAGCTCTAACAGGCTTTGCATCCAGCGCTGAGCGCGAATTTGCGCAGTAGATTCCCGTACTTCGCCATTAGCTTTATACATCCAATGGGCGGCAATACCTTTGTCGGCCATTTCATCCATTTCGCGGGTGCGCATTTGGATTTCAACCGGGATACCATGCGGGCCAATTAACGAGGTGTGCAACGATTGATAGCCATTTTGTTTTGGAATGGCAATGTAGTCTTTAAAGCGGCTTTCGATAGGTTTAAACAGATTGTGCATGACACCTAAGGTGCGATAGCAATTATCTACGCTGTCGACCACAACCCGAAACGCATAAATGTCCATTACATCATTGAACATCAGCTCTTTGTTTTTCATTTTACGATAAATGCTGTACAGGTGCTTTTCGCGACCACTCACTTCGGCTTTAATGCCACTTTGTTCAATGCGATTGCGAATATCCAGTTGCACTTTTTCCAGCAGTTCGCGGCGGTTACCGCGTGCTTGCGTTACGGCTGAACTTAACGCGCGATAGCGCATTGGATAGAGTGCCTGAAAGCCCCAGTCTTCCAGCTCGTTTTTGATGTTGTGAATACCCAGCCGATTGGCAATAGGGGCATAGAGTTCTAGGGTTTCTTTGGCAATACGGCGGCGTTTCTCAGGGCGCAAGGCACCTAAGGTACGCATATTGTGGGTGCGGTCGGCCAGTTTAATTAAAATGACCCGAATGTCCTGGGTCATGGCCATAAACATTTTTTGCAAATTAGTGGTTTCAAACTCTTTAATGTCTTTGAATTTGACCTTGTCGAGTTTGCTGACACCTTGCACTAACTCTGCCACAGTTGCTCCAAAGAGCCGGGTGAGATCTTCTTTACTAAGGGGGGTGTCTTCAATCACATCATGTAGTAATGCGGCCATTAAGGTTTCATGGTCGAGTTTCATCTCAGCCAAAATACTGGTTACCGCGACCGGATGGGTAATATAGGGTTCACCGCTGGATCGAAATTGCGGTGCATGGGCATCTCTGGCTACCACATAGGCCTGTTGTACCAGATTTACCTGCTCCGGTGGCAGATACGCACTTATCTGATTTTTCAGACCTTCAAATAGATACACGACAGCTCCAAACTAGTGCAGCAGAAACAAAATTACCTTGCTGGGTTAAGCTTAGAATATACGTTTAAATTTGGCGAATGCCAACGGCTAAAGCGCTGTTGGCATCGAATTGACAGGATTTTTTACTGATCAGAACCGATAATAGCAGCAACGGCAGCCATTTCTGACGCTTCTTGCTGCAGTTGATCACGGCGCTCTTGCGCATCCAGGATGCTGCTGGTGATCAAGCCTTTTTCAATTTCACGTAGCGCAACTACGGTAGGTTTGTCGTTTTCACTGTCTACCAGTGGCTCTTTGCCTTCTACTGACAGCTGACGAGCACGGCGTGCTGCAACCAGAATTAAATCAAAACGGTTACCAATTTTATCTACAGCATCTTCAACGGTTACGCGAGCCATTCAGCACTCCGACTATATTCAGGGTTAAACATTCAGGGGTTAAACCAGGGATGTTACAAGACCGCCTAGTGTACGCTATTTTGTGCCTTTCGCCAACAGCTGATCGAGTAATGTACTATGGCGGTGTTGTTGGCTGGATAATGAATTGCGTTGGCTCAGGACAATTTGCTCTAGTTGGTGTAGTGCTTCGTTTAAATCATCGTTAATAATCAGATAGTCGTATTCATCGGCGTGCGACATTTCGTTTTGTGCTTTTGCCATGCGCCCGGCAATAACTTCTGCACTGTCGGTGCCGCGTTGATTTAAGCGTTGTTCTAACTCTGCCAAGCTCGGTGGCAAAATAAAGATGCCAATAGTCGCTGCTTGTTGTTCGCGAATTTGCCGGGCGCCCTGCCAATCGATATCGAGGAACACATCAATGCCCCGGCTAAGTTGCTGATAAATAGCATGGCGCGAGGTGCCATAGTAATTACCAAACACCTCAGCCCATTCCAAAAACTCGTTGTTGGCAATGCGTGCTTGAAAATCGGCTACCGAGGTAAAGTGATAATGCACGCCATCTTGTTCACCGGCGCGCGGTGCGCGGGTAGTATGCGATACACTAAGCTGCATATCGGCATGACGTTTTAGTAAGGCCTGGATCAGCGTAGATTTACCGGCACCACTGGGGGCGGAGATGATAAAGAGATTACCTCTGGCTTGAAGCATGGGAGAGTGGCTCAAAACTATGCCCTTATAACTATTTATTCTGGCAGCAAGTTTACTGCCAGTTAGCCTGAGGTGCAATTAGGCTTTTTTGCCCTTTACTTTTGCTTTAATAGATAAAGTGAGTGTAAAGGTGGCCATCGGTTCATCGGCATGCGTTGTTGGGCAGGTGACTAGTACGGACACCGGTTTATTAATGCGTTCACCGCTGGCAAGAGATTCATCAATCATCTGATCAATAATGTCACCGTCATGGCTGGTAAAGTGCACTGTGCCTTCTGGTCGTTTTAAAAATTTGCCATCTACATCTTTAAAAGCAAAATTGGCATTTACCCCACGGTCTTTCGCCTTACTAAATACCAGAAAAGCGCCGGCTAAATCGGCACCAATCGCCAGCGCGCCAAAATAGATACTGCCCAAATGGTTTTTGGTACGCCATTTATGTGGCATGGTCACTTCTACGGTTTTGTGATCCATGCGGATAATTTTTGGCGAGCAAAAGCCAATAAGTGGAATGTAGCGCCAGGCAAAGAGTTTTAAAAACCAGTTTGCTTTACGTAGTGAAGTTGCCATACCCAGTCTTCCATATTTATCTTATTTCGGCTAGCTTATCACTGGTCGGACCAAAAGCAAATTGCGCGTTGCTTTTCTGTTGTTGCTACCTAGCGGTTTTCTAGTCGGTTGTAATCCAGCCAACTGCCGTCAACCGGGTATTGCTGCATAAACAGTTGGTTAAGCTTATCGCTAAACGCCCAAAAATCAGCGCTGCTACGCCTTATCGCAAACTGTTGTAACAGCTTAACGTAATCGGCCTCGGTTTGTAGTTGCTGCACCTGTGCGACCAGTTTGGGCAGCTCGCTTTCTTTTACCCGCCAGAACGCATCGGGGTAACTGCCCAGCAGGCCGCTCACCAGAGTGGTGTCGTCTGCGGCTGGGTTGCGGTTGCTTTCTTCATTAAACAGGCTGCTGACGTTGTAATGGGCGCTGTTACGGATCAGGGTAAACAGCTGGGGGGTTGAAGTGTCGTTGGGCTCAACCATAATCATGGTTAACTCTGGTAGTAGAGAAGCCGGTTTGCCCTGCAGTTTGCCCAGTTTGGCGAGTAAGGCCGTACTGTTTTGGTGAAGTTTGCTATCGTGCAATTGATAACGTGCTGGTTGTACGTCTTTCAGGTGCTCCGCAAATAATTGGTACAGCTCGCTTTTTGGATCGTTGCTGTTAAAGCGAATGCCGCTGGGTTGATGAAAGGGATTAATATCGCCTTCAATAAACTTGGTTAACTGTGGGCCAGATTTTTGATACCAGCTTTTAAACTCGCTGCGCCGTAGCTCGGCGGGCAAAAAAGCTAAAAAGTTAGACTCGCCTTCCATACGCAAAAAATCCATATAAAGCCGGGTCATTAATTGATGGCCATAGTTACCATACACATCAAAGCCTGCCACTAATAGGTAGTGAATACGCTCTAACAGCACATAATCAATAACCCAGGCCGTTTTCGGCGGTTCGCCAATTAAACCTTTTACGACGGTAGCGTTATCAAAATGCCGAAACACAGTCAGGCTGGCATTCTGGTTGTTGCCATCGCCATCCCATAGTCCTTCTGGCGTAAGGTGCACACCGTCTTTTAACGCTTGATTCATAAAGTCACTGCGGGCCCGCATATAGTTGCCCTGCCGGGCGGCGAAACCCACCCAGCTAAGCGCTAAAGTGCTGCTTTCTTTTTCTGCAGGTAAGCGTAAATTTTCCTGTTGCGATAAGTAAAACGCATCAACGGCGGCATTGTCGACCAACTCTGGTTTCACAAAATACACCCAAAAGCGATCATTGATCACGTTAAGCGCAACCTGCCCCCGACATACCGGGCCTTTGATATAGCCCATAATGGTGTTTTCGGCGCGTTCCAGCATAAAGCGATAGCGGGCTGTTACCGGCAGCTCTACAAAGGCAGTGAGTGGATTGGCTGCCACTTCCGGTGCATAGCTAGGCAGCTTAGTTACCTGATAATCGGCATCTTTAAACCAGCTTTGCCATTTTTGTAGTAAGCCTTGGTTGATGTCGTACGGTTGATGCGTTTTGTGTACTAGCGTGTCGTGTACCGGTTGTAGCCGGTAGTACACCCGGTATACGCCGGGATCATCAAAAGGACGGCGGCTGGCAATAACGTCAATTGCCTGGCCTGGTGCGGTTTTTGAGCGTACCAGACGGAAAAACTGTGGTTGCTGGTGCGTGTGGTGCAAGGCACTAAAATACAGGTTGGAGGTAAACAAATGTTCGTAAATGTAACGGGCGCTAAGTTGGCTTTTAAGATCATCGGTATTAAGCCATTGCTCTAAAGCTGCCATGGCATCAAGGTGTGCGGCAGACAGCACGGGGTCTGGTGGCATATAGGCGCCTTGCGCTAACCAATCCATTAGTTGCTTATGCTCATCCGTGTTCAATGCGGGCAGGCCAAAAGGCATACCGGCATAAGGTTGGTTTTGGGCATAGCGGTCAAACTCTTCAATAGTGGGACATTGTTGCTTACGGCTTAAACTAAAATCAAAATGTTCTGTTAATTCTGCCGCGCTTGGATGAGGCTGCTGTTGTTTTAGTGTGAGCATTCTGGCCGTGAGCGAGGCTTGCAAGTTAGCTTCGGCTGTTTGCTGGCGCTCGTTTAATACCGGGAAAAAGCCGCGGGCGCGCCACTCTGCTAGGCTGGTGGCATCCAGATAAAGCCGGTTAGGCGTTGCCGCCAGCAAGCGGCCACCATCGTACACTTTTTCTTTGTGTGCGCCGCGTTCAAAGCCGTGTGGTGAGGTCATTTTTAATTGGCAAGGCGCGTCATAGCAGGCATGGCATACTACGCAGCGCGCTTCCAGAATGGGCTTGATGTGTTGCGTATAATGTTTGCTAAGAGCTTGTTCATTATTTGAAACAGTGCGATCAATACGATTTTCTACCGCAGCAGAGCCGTATTGCTTATCCAGATTTAAGCTGACTAGTGTGGCACAGCCCGTAACGGTAATTACAATAAAAATCAGCCATTTTTTCCATAAGGACATTCTGCGAGTCATCCTTGATTGTTGTTCAATGTTTGCTATTTATACTAGCGCTTATTGATTAACATTACTAATCTACATACGTTGTGGTATAAAAACATGCCGTTCACAGACAAGGAGTGCTATGTATCGGGTGGTTTTGGCTTTCTTGCTGCTGAGTTTCAGCGTTGCTGCAGAAAACCGCTTTATTCCCTATGTAGAATATCTATACCGCATTTGGTCGGTAGAGTCTGGGCTACCGCAAATTTCAGTACTGGCAATGGTGCAAGATGCTGACGGCTTTATTTGGTTAGGCACGCAAAATGGTCTAGCGCGTTTTGATGGCGTGCATTTCGATGTTTTTAATACCGCTAACTCCCCCGCTTTACCTTCAAATTTAATTTCTGCGCTATTAATCGACGATCAGCAACAACTTTGGGTAGGCACCGCTAATGGGTTGGTGAAGCGTGTTGGGCAGCAATTCATCGCAGTTGAAGGTGGCCGTATTGGTAATGTTAATGCCTTGCTGCAAGCCGCCGACGGCAAAATTTGGATTGGCGCGGATCAGCTTTACCTGAGTTCGGAGCATGGCTTACAGCCCTTTACTCAGCATCCGGGGGCGGCATTTAGTTTACTACAAACGCCTAAGGGACTCTGGGTTGGTGGGGTAAATGGCGTAGGGCTGCTAACAGACTCAGATAGTTATCAGTGGTTAACTTCTCCAAATACTGCCAATACTGAAGGTGCCATACAATTCCATGAACTTGGTTACTATAACCATAAGTTATGGTTGGGTAGTCAGCTAGGGTTATTTCAGTTAACTGAGTCTGCTGAGTGGTTACGTATCGATTTGCCAGATATGGGTTTGGTTCGAGTAGAGCTTATTTTTACGGATCAGCAACAAGGCTTATGGATTAGCACCTTAGATAAGCTGTTTCGTTGGCATAATGGCAACTTAGTGGAACAAGTCGATATGCCAGAGCGACATGACTTTAGTTGGCTTGAAAGTATGTTGCAAGATGCGCACGGTAACCTGTGGTTGGGTAGTCGTTCGCATGGGGTAAAGCGCTTGCGTAAAGCCGTGACCGAACGCTACGGTATCGAGGCAGGCATTACCGATCCATACACCTGGGCGGTACAGCCCTGGCAACAGTATTTACTGGTGGGAAGCCGTAAAGGTATCGATTTATTTGACCCTGTACAACGAACTTATCAGCTGAAAATAACTGAAGACCAGCTTCCCAACCCCTTTGTATACAGCTTTTTTACCGATAAAAAACAGCAGCTTTGGGTTGGCACCCGCAGCGGAATAGCTGTTTTTGATGAAGCGACCTTGAAACCCTTGTTTCAGTTGCCTGCGTTATCTCATTTGCTGGTAACCAGTTTTGCCGAACAGGGCGAACGGCTCTGGGTGGGGACTAACGGTGGGCTTTACTATTTTGAGCAACAACAGCTGTTGCCATTTGAAGACAGTGCCTTACCACCCGATGCCAGGGTGCGGACCCTTCACCCTGATGCACAAGGCCAGTTGTGGATTGGCACTGAAGTGGGGCTATTTGTAAAAGATCAAAATCAGCAATTACAACGGGTAAATGAACCGATATTGGGGCATAGTTTTATCACTACCGTGTTCGAATTACCCGATGGCCAGCTATTTGTAGGCACTTTTGATCGCGGCTTTAGTATTGGTCAACGAGATCGTTGGCAAAACTTTAGCCAGTCGGCAGGCTTACCTGGGAATGGTGTGATTTATGCACACTTACAGGATGATCTGCTACTTATCAGTAATTTTGAGGGCGTGTACCGGCTAAATTACCCTGAACTGCGCGCCGGGCACATTGCCGAGTTGTATATGCTGATAGATGATCGTCGACCAGAGGGAACGACTGATTCGCATCGTTGTTGTAATGGTGCTGGCGATAGCAAAGGGGCTTTGCACGCCGGCCGTTTATGGTTTCCTACGTTAAATGGCATTGTGGGCGTAAACCTAAACCAACTGCATGATACCGCACCCTTACCTCAGCCGGTGATTACCGGTGTTACCGTGGATAATCAGCATTATCATGACAAGACGCTGAGGCTTGCTGCAGATCAACGGGATTGGCAGTTTAGTTTTAGTGCGCCTTACTTTGTGCAAGCGCCTGCACTGCAATTTCGTTATCAGTTACGTGGTTACGATGGCGGCTGGATTTATGCCGGTAACCGGCGCGAAGCGTTTTATACTAACCTGGCGCCGGGGCACTACCAGTTTAATGTGCAGGTAAAAGCCGCAGCAGATTACCGCTGGAGTGATTCAGCCTATATTAGTATTCATTTACCGGCACGTTGGTTTGAAACTAAGTGGTTTATTTTTATCGTGTTGCTGGGCAGTTTAATGTTGCTGTGGGGGCTGTATCAATTGCGGGTGTCGGCTTTGGATAAAGCACAGCGCCGCTTACAGCAGCTGGTTGCTGAGCGCACCGCAGCCTTACATGAAGCGAATATGCGTTTGCAGCAAATTAGTATGGAAGATGCCTTAACGGGTTTGTATAACCGGCATTACCTGAGTAGCCATATCGAGCAGTTAGTCGCACGTGGCCAACGTAGTTCTAAGCCGTTAGTTTGGGTACTGTTGGATATCGATAATTTTAAAAAAATTAATGATACTTATGGGCACCAAATAGGCGATGAAGCGCTGAAAAGCGTGGCACGGGTGCTGCAAAAAAATAGCCGGAGCAATGATCACTTATTACGTTGGGGTGGCGAAGAATTTTTATTAATCTTGGAAGACAGTGTTGATACCGAGCAGTATCTGCAGCGCCTGCAACAGGCACTGGCGCAAGAAAACTGGCAGGCAGTAGGCTTACAGCACCCCTTGACCTGCTCTATAGGTGTGATGCTGCAATTGCCAAATCAAGACTGGCAAAGCTGTTTACAATTGGCTGACTTGGCCTTGTATCAGGTAAAACAGCATGGCCGCAATGGCTATTTGTTATTGCAACCTACCGCTGACTATCCGGTTAACCGCAAGGCAGATAATACACCTCTCGCTGAGTTGATTACTAAAGGTTGGTTAAGCTGGCAAAGCGATACTCTTTTCTTGTAATCGCTATTCACGGCTTTTTCCCCAAACCATGTACAGATACACTTGTTAATAACTGTACCTGAAAACATTATCATCATGCATCTATACCCTGATAGAGGTAATATCAGCTGCCTGCGCTTTTAAGTAGGCTGTCCGCGCGACGATGTTGTCACGCAATGTCTGAAAATAGGCAATATCGTCAGCGGTAATACCGGGTAGATGTTTCAGGTTGTTGATAAGTAATCCACCGGAAAGCTGGTTGAGGACTTTATCCGCTAACCCAACTAACAGTCTCGACAATAGCTTTTTATCGATATTGCAGGTTTCGGCAAAATCTGCCAGTTGATAGGCGTGTATGGAGTCAGGTGCAAATTCATCTCCCATCGCCATTGCTAACACATGCTTGAATTGTGGGAACATCGAGACGTTAACTAAATCATAAGCAGGGGTAAAACGGGCAGTGTCCTCATCGAAATACAGCGACACGTTTTTGCCGTGATGTTGGCTCTGCTTTAGCTATTAATCACCATATTTGGTGATTATAGAGGGGTAATGAGAAATTTCAAATATAATCACTGATAATGGTGATTATATGTAGTTAATCAATGAATTCTTCAATAAATAACCGATAGTGGTGAATAGTTGCTGCATCGTTTTAGAAAGAAGCCCTGTATTTGCAGGCAAATAACAGGGCTTTTTAGTGAATTTATAAAAGATGGAAAAGCTATTCCACGTTCTGGATCTTTGTAGATTGTGAATTTATTTTTGTTTTTAATCAGTTGTTTGTGGTTGAATTTGTTGGTGGGTTTGTTGTTTTACCCGCCACTTTACCCACCATTTTTCATGCGCTTAACGGACTTACGCAGAATGCTGTAGGCTCACTTTATATTGGTATCGAAAGCGAAATATTCATGGAGCAGTTAATTTAAATCAGTTCTGGATTTAGTTGTAAGGTGAATAACCTTGCTATTCACCTCACTGTGTGAGTAGATTGTGTTATGTATTCACCTCAATAAGCAGGAACCTTGCCTATGTGGATCTGGCAACAACCGGACTGGCCCGGCCGTCAGCAAAAGACATTACAAGTCTTTCGTTATGATCATGCGGTATTGACACCTAAGTTACGTGAACTGCACTTTTTGCAGGGCGTACTGCTGGGCAAAATGGGTGTACAGGATAACCAGCAGGCTGCACTTGATACTATGCTTGCTAATATCCTTACCTCTAGCGCCATTGAGGGAGAGCGACTTAACCATAACGTAGTACGTTCTTCATTAGCCCGTAAGCTGGGTATTGCTGAACTGCAAAGCGTTGCAACGACAGCTCTGTCGGATGGCCTTGCTGCGATGGTGACCGATGCTATCGGTAATTGGCAGCAGCCAATAACGCTGAAGCGATTATTACAGTGGCACTCCTGGCTATTTCCGACCGACAGTTCGCTATTACAGAGATGGCAGATCGGGCAGAGAGTGCAGGGCGGGCAGCTTCGCGGTAACGACCCGATGCAGGTTATCTCAGGCAGAATCGACCGCCCTAAAGTACATTTCGAAGCACCACCACGCGACGTATTGGAAGGCGAGCTTAATTGCTTTATCGACTGGTTTAACCGCTCGCGGGATGACACCAAGCTAGACCCGCTGCTACGCGCCGGCATTGCCCATTTCTGGTTTATCACACTCCATCCACTGGAAGATGGCAATGGCCGCTTGGCCAGGCTGCTGACTGATCTGGCACTGGCGCAAGCCGAACATCAGTCCATCCGCTTTTATGCCATGTCGGTTGCTATCCTGGAAAGGCGAAGCAACTACTACGATATTCTTGAGCAAAGCCAAAAAGGCGATACTGATATCACTGCTTGGTTGGTTTGGTTTCTCGACACGCTAGCCGCTAGCCTAAAGCAGGTGCTGGCTGATATCGAACAAACGCTACTAAAAACCCGTTTCTGGCAACGGGTAGATCAAACTCAATTGAGTAAAGAGCAGGTCAAAGTGCTAAACCGGTTACTGGATGGCGATTTCAGCGACGGCATCAGCAATAGCCAATACGGCAAAGTGGCTAAAGTCAGCCCAGCTACTGCCAGCCGGCATTTGGCTCAGTTGGTGGAAATGGGGTGTTTGGTTAAAACCGCTGCTGGGGGGAGAAGTACTCGGTATGTGATCTCACAATAGTAGAATATTTTTCTGCGCGCTGATTTTGAACAACATAGGGGCTATGATTAAGTAGGGCTGGCACTTCAAGAGTTAGTGTTTGATGGCAAGCTGCTGATAATATTCTAACGAGCTTTTAAAGGCGTGTTGTCTTTTAACAAGCAACAATCGAGAATAAGTTAATGAGTGAACTACAGATTTATCAGAATGAAGACGGTAGTTTGCAACTAAATGTGCAGTTGCAACATGACACTCTGTGGTTGTCACAAGCGCAAATGGCGCAGCTATTTGCCACTAAACGCCCTGCTATTACCAAACACCTAGCTAATATTTTTAAGTCTGGTGAACTGGAACAGCAGGCAGTATGTTCCATTTTGGAACATACTGCCGCAGACGGCAAAACCTACAACACCCAATTCTATAATCTGGATGCGATTATCTCTGTCGGGTATAGGGTTAACTCTGTTAATGCTACTCGCTTTCGGCAGTGGGCCACTTTCACCCTAAAGCAACATTTGGTTAAGGGCTTCAGCTTAAACCAGCAACGTTTAAGCCAAAATGCTTTAGAGCTGGAAAAAGCGCTGCAACTGGTCAAGCGGGCTGCAGCCTTACCCTATAACAGTGAGTTCGGTGCTGGCTTGGTCGATATTCTGGCTAGCTACACACAAACTTTTTTGTGGCTACAACAATACGATGAAGGTTTGTTGCAACAACCCAAAGGTGAACCTGGTGGTGAATTAACCCCATTGGCTGATGCCAAGGCGGCACTGGCGCAGTTAAAAGCCAAACTTATCGCCAGAGGTGAAGCTACCACATTATTTGGACAGGAGCGGCAAGACGGTTTAGACAGTATTTGGGGTAATTTACAACAAACGGTATTTGGCGATGCCGCTTATCCCAGTATTGAAAGTAAAGCCGCGCATTTGTTGTATTTTGTGGTGAAAAATCACCCGTTCAGCGATGGTAATAAACGAAGCGCAGCATTTTTATTTGTTGATTTCTTGAATAGAAATAAGCGTTTGTTTAATGAACACTATCAACCTGTTATAAATGATACAGGCTTGGCTGCTATTACTTTGTTGGTGGCTGAATCTGATCCGCATGAAAAGAAGACCTTAATACGGTTAATTGAAAATTTATTGGCAAAATGAAGAGTTTAAGTGCCAAGCATATGCAAAGAGTGTCGACTAAGGAATGCTTAGTGAAGAGTCGAATTTTTGCCAAGCTATTGCTACGCAATATAGGTGGAAGATTGAGTCAAATTTAAGTTTAGAGCAGAAGGCTGAGCGTGGCTCCTAGTATTTTATTTCTATTAACGCCGATACTGCCATCTAGATGAGTTCACCAGTGAAGGCAGACTCGGCGTTGGAAGAAGCATAAGTCATCATTCAATATTCTGGATTTGCTCATTGAGTAGCGGTCTAGACCCTCGAAAAATCAATAAGTTACCGAAAGGAAACCGTTCAAAAATGCCTGTTTGCCCACCAAACTGCCCACCACTTGCCTGTGGCTTTTACTAAATCTTAGTGGTGCTTCTTGGCTAAAACTACGGAAAAACAGTGCCGTTTTTTTGCTGCTGTTAGTACTTAAAAGTAGCAGTTTTGAAGGGCTTTATCGAGTAATTTTTTCAACACTCTACGCACTGATGGATATTATAGTATCCAAGTTCTGTTTTATTTCGCTATAATGGATATAACTGTATCCACTTGGTCTTTGCGGATGAATTTTACCTTACTTGATGATACCGATGTAAGCCAAGCTTATGCGGCTTATTTACGTGAGTTACGCAAGCAGGCAAAGCTGTCGCGCGCTGCATTGGCTGAGCGAAGCTGCGTACCTGCGGCCACCATTAAGAAATTTGAGCTGACCGGGCAAATTTCATTTCGTCAATTGCTGTTGCTATGGCAGACACTTGATTCGCTAGATAGGCTTTATCAGCTCACGCAACTTAGCAAAGAACGCGCTGCTATACCCACGAGTATTGATGAGGTGCTAAAAGATGAGTTTTAAACCGATTCAGAAGCTTAATGTTACTCGTACGCTAAGCTCAGGTGAGCAGATATCTGTTGGAGTCTTGGCGCAGAATCGGCAAGGCGTTTTTTTTCAGTATACTGACGACTATTTGCAGCAGTTTGGCAATTTATCACCGTTTACCTTGCAAGCGAATACGCTAGTTCAAGCCGCACCTAAAGCGCCGCACCAAGGTGTACATGGCGTATTTGGAGATTGTTTGCCCGATGGCTGGGGCATGTTGTTACAAGATCGTATTTTCCGGCAAAAGGGCATCCTACCTAATCAATTAACGGCGATGGATAGACTGGCCTTTGTCGGTGATAAAGGCATGGGAGCGCTGTCTTTTTCTCCGGTGTCTGAGTTTTCAGCCACGACATACGCGGACATTGATTTAGCAACCTTGGGCTTAGAAGCACAAACGCTGTTCGATGCTTCAATGTCAGATTATATGGATGATAATCACGATGAGTTAGATGGGCATACGCAACAGGTGTTGGCCGCATTAGTCGCCGGTGGTAGTTCGGGTGGAGCAAGGCCCAAGGCGCAGATTTATATGCCTGCAGGGGAAACTCAGCATTGTCGAACCTTTGCTCAGCCTAGAGATGAGGCTTGGCTGATTAAGTTTACCTCGAAAAATCTCGCGCTCGGGCATGAAGAAGGGTTGTGTGAAGCGGTTTATTTGCAAATGGCCGAGCTTGCCAAGTGCCAACCACCAGTCTGGCAACTCATTGAAGCACCAACTACAAGCGGTGCGTCTGCTTGGTTGGCGCTTAAGCGTTTTGATTATGTCACGGAGCAGGCTCGTTTAAGCGGTAATCGCAGTTCAGGTCGCCTACATATGCACAGCGCTTGCGGGCTGCTGGATGCAGACTTTCGAACGCCAAGTTTAGATTATATTGACTTGATCAAAGCCAGCCGTCAGTTGTGTAAATCCCCCGCTGCTGGGCAGCTGCAATTTCGCCGTGCCGTTTTTAACCTGCTGTCGTCTAATCAAGACGACCACAGTAAAAACTGGGCGTTTTTGCAAGCGGATGACGGTCAATGGAACCCTGCACCTTTTTACGATGTGACTTACAGCCCACATCCATTCAACGAACACGCCACTGCGTTCGGAGGTTATGGTAAAGCGCCACCGCTTAAGGTGATGCAAAAACTAGCGACCAGCGCTGGCTATGGGAGTTGGCATGATGCAAGGCAAGTCATTGAAGAAGTCGCAGAAGCCATCAGCCAATTTACGTATCTTGCCAAGCAACATGCCCAAGTTTTCGATGATGTTGAAACCATGCTGGCAATGAACCCAAATTTGAGCCTTGATGAACTCAATGCCGCATTGCAACACAAAGTGCAAGATCGCAATAATCAGCCTCATCCCGATTTTTGTGGCGTGACGCCAACGCAAATAGCCAATTGGCTTTATGCGCCTTTTGATCAATTACAGTGGGTGACAATCAGCACTCCCGACTCTCTTTCTGCCAGCCCTGTGATGCGTTATCTAGCGCTCATTCTTGATGATGCCATGGCGCAAGAAGGCTCCTTCAAAGCCACGAGTAAAGGCAACTTACCGGCTAAGTTGGTTAAACAGGCCAGTGAGTTATTGCCTGAGTTTGCCGTTGCTCAATTCGAACGTAGTATAAGCATCAGCGAGTTTTCGGGCAGCAACGAAGACAAATTTAATGCCTTGCACTACACCCGAGTGCTTGCCGAAATTAGCGGTATTATTTATCGGCGCAGTGGCCGCTACCATGTAAAAAAATCAGCGCAAAAGCAGTATCAAGCGCTAGGCATACAGGCCTTTTTCAAACCTATGTTAGAGGCCGCCATCAGCAAATATAACTGGGGTTATTTGGACAGTTTCGAATACGATGTCGACTTGCGCACTTTTTGGTTGTTTATGCTGTGGCGTATTCAAAGCCACAACAGTGTGGAGCAGCTTGTGAAAGAGGTGATGACAGCTTTCCCTAATCTATTGCTGGTATTCCCTACGGATGATTACTTCTCGCCAGAAAGAAACTTAAGTATGCTCATCGAATCACGGTTTATTGAGCGATTTTTACAGTTTTGGGGATTTGTGACCCTTGATCCAAGAAGTTTTTTAAACACGGAATCTGTTGGTAGGACGGTACAGGTACTGCCTTTATTGAAACAAACTTTTCAATTCACAATAAATACATAGCAAGGTCATCGTGAGCGAATATCAATACTATAAATTTGAGCGTCTGGATGGGTATTTAGATGCTAAAGCACGTCAAGCACTCAGAGCCATTTCAAGCCGTGCCGAGATCAGCGCTACGGCCTTTCAGGTGTATTACACCTACAGTGATCTAAAGGCCGAGCCTTTTGAGCTGATGTTAAAATACTTTGATATCGGTTTTTACTATGCCGATTGGGGCTCAATCGATGTACACATCAAGCTACCAGCAGGAACGCTTCCAGATGCGTTACTTGGCTTTTCAAGTGATGGGCTTCATATTCACGAAAACGATGAGTGGCAGTTGCTGATTTTTTCCCTTGAGGAGTATGATGAGTATTTTGACGATGAGCATGCTGACGACTTTTTCCAGCATTTAGCCGCTTTACGCGGCGGGTTAATGCAAGGGGATTGGCGCCTTGTGTACTTTATGTGGCTCAAAGCGTTTGATTTTAATGATGGCGTTGAGCGAGTGCCGTTAATTCAATTCGATTTTGAGCACTTCAGTGAAGAGGAGCAGGCGTTTGCTGCGCTGTATGATATTCCCTTAGCATTGGTTAAGGCGCTCGCCATGGTGCTGAGCGAACAACCCAGTCACCAAGCCAAAAAAACTCAGCTTACGCTTGATGCGTGGATCCATAATCTCTCGCAAGCAGAGAAAGACACGCTATTACGCACGTTGTTTGAGCAAGGCCAGCTAACCCGTCACCAAGCCTTAGCGCTGACGCGAAAAGAACCTGTCAACACAGACGAGATCTATCAATACTGGTTAACCTCCGCCGTCATTTCTCCTTTCATTGAGCAAGCGCAAAGTCAATTACAGCAAGAGCAAGCCACAGCACTCGCAAAAAAATTAGCTATCGAAAAAGCGGAAAAAGAAAAAGCGTTGACGGATATCTACAATCAACGTGAGCACTACTGGCAGCAATCACAAGAGCAAGCGGATCGAACTTGCGCCAGTGGTTACGATGCGGCATCACGCTATCTGCATCAGCTGTTTGAGGCCTATCAGTTCAAAGCTGATGAAGCGGCGTTTGAACAACGCTTTAAGCGCTTTGTTGTGGCGAATAATAGCCGTAAAGCGCTGTTAAATCGGTTGAGTGATTTGCTTTAAACGATGAGGCGATAGGCTGGCCAAATGACGTTAGCAAAAAACCGATTGAGGGTTGGTTGAAAGGTTGTAAGCCCACCAAAGGTCTACAAATTGTTACCTATGAAGTCACTTTGTGTAGACCTCGGGGTCTAAGCAACGCGTTTTTACCATCTCTGTGGTAAATACTGCGTGAAATACAAAGGCATCACGATATTGGTTTGCTCTAATGCGGATGAGCCTTGTGTACCCGTTAACTTAAAGGTTTTACTTGGAGTACATTTTTCAACGTAGGATGCCAACGATTTTGCTCTTGTACGTTTACCACTTTTGACCTCCACAGGGACGATATCGCCTTCATCGGTCGCCAAAATAAATTCGATTTCGGCGCGGGCGTCATTCCATGAATAGCTTGGGTCAACGCCAATGGCAGTGAGCTCTTGTTGCACAAAGTTTTCAGCCACATAACCTTTGTATTCATAGTTTTGTTGCTTAATTTCTTTATAACTGCTGCCGAGCATATGATTAAGCAGGCCCACATCAAACAGAAACAGTTTCACCATATTTTCTTTTTTATAGGCCGCTAACGGAGATTTCGGCAATCCTTCAATAGGGTAGTTTGGCAAAGCTAAGCGGCAGCAGTTAAGCCAATGGATCGCGGTTTCAAAATCGCTATAACGAGATTTACGCTCATGCACATGCTTAAATTTAAAGCGTTTAACCGACTCATCGCTGACAAGTGATAGCTGGGCTGGAATGCTATTAAATACCGATTCAATCAGTGTGGCGTCGACCTTGCCCGCGTACTTACCAAAATCGCGGCGATAACCTTCCACTAAATCGGCATGAATTTTTGTGACTTTTTCAACACGCTCTAGAATGCTTGAATCCTTATACTGATACCAAGCAGAAACGGCTTCCGGCATACCACCAGTAAAAAAGTAGTCAGTGAGTTTGTCCATCAATTTGGTGTGTACTGCCGGTGTGCTTGCTTGACTATCAAACGCTTTGATCAGCGCTTGCTCGTTGGATGCGTAAATAAATTCTTGGAAGGTCAGTGGTCGTAAATTGTATTGTTCTACCTTGCCCACAGGGAAGGTGTTGAGCAAACCAATATTCGAGCCGCTGGCAGCGACAAAATAGGACGGTGCTTTTTCAGCAAAGTACTTTAGTGAGGTAACGGCACGTTCACATTCGCCAATTTCATCTAATATCAGCAGATCGGTTTCTGGGTTGAACGCTTGGTTGGTTAACAACTCAATGTTCATTACTAGCTCGTCAGGTGACAGAGAGCCATCGAACGCTTCTTTGTAGGCAGGGTTTTCAAGGAAGTCGATACGAAGGATGTTGGCAAAGGTGTTCCCAAATAACTCTTGTAGCAGATAGGTTTTACCTGTTTGTCTTGCACCATCGATCAATAATGGCTTGCGCACCGGTTGATTTTTCCATGCTATTAGGGCGTTTAGTAAGTTGCGCTGCATTGTCATTTCCCGCCAATTAAGACTGTTAACTGCCTGTAGTATAACTCAGTCTACACTTTTACGCGCAGAAAAGTGCGGAATTTTACATTTTTATGCGCATGAAAGTGTAATTTGATGACCTTTGGCATTCAGGGATCCAGATCATCGCCTTGGCCAACACGCAAGCTAAACCTAAAGGTGGGATATAAATCCAATTATATTGAGTAAAGTGGGAATATAGTCCTGCATTTAACTTGCTGGAGTTGCTTGGGATTCAAAGTTGGACTATATTCTCATTAACGGTTGAATAGTGGGAATATAGTCCCTTTGGTTGGTGATATGGCTAAGCGTGACTTACACAATGTACTGTTTCCAAAGCAGCGCAAAATCCTGACTCATTTTGGTGAAGACTTGCTGTTGGCGATGAAACGACGTGGTTTTACCAAAAAGCTACTGTGTGAACGTACTGGTTTTGATCATAAAACCGTGAATAAAGTCTTTGCCGGTGATCCGGGTGTTGCCATAGGCACTTACTTAAAAGTCATGGCCGTTCTTGGCATGGAAAGCAACTTTGCAGACATGGCTGCTCATGATGAAGTGGGTATCAAGCTGCAAAACATAAAATTGCTGGAAGGTTCAAGATGAGCCGTGAAATCGTCGAAGTCTATGCCGACTGGCAGCCAATTGAGGCGCCTTTGCTAATAGGACAGCTGACTTACAGCGATTCAAGCCGAGGTGGCGTGTTTAGTTTTGCCTACGATAAAGCATTTTTAACTTCAGTCTATCGTTTACAAATTGATCCCATTCTGACGCTTCACCCCAGTGAACTCTACAACGATGAAGCCAATAAAAACTTTCGTGCATTTCTTGATTCGTCACCTGACAGATGGGGGCGTATTTTAATGCAGCGGCGTGCGGCGATTGAGGCGCGCAAAGGCATTCGAGCAACAAGTCGATTAAACGAATTGGATTACCTGCTGGGCGTACATGACTCTTATCGGATGGGGGGGATTCGATTTAAGCGAGTAGGCTCGGATGCTTTTTTGGACGACAACTCTGAGTTTGCTGCGCCACCAATGGCTTCTTTGCGAGAGCTAGAGCACGCAGCAATGCAGATTGAAAAAGACGATAACATCGACAGTGACGAGTATTATCGCTGGTTGAAGATGCTGATTTCTCCAGGCTCATCATTAGGTGGTGCAAGACCCAAGGCTTGTGTGGCAGATGAACAAGGCCACTTGTGGATTGCCAAGTTTCCCAACTTAAATGATACCTTTGATGTGGGGGCGTGGGAGATGGTCTGTTATGAATTGGCTTTGGCGGCAGGTGTTGACATGTTTCCAAGTGAGATTAGGCAGTTTTCCTCTGGGCATCATACCTTTTTAACAAAACGGTTTGACCGCGACGGCGATCAGCGGCTGCATTTTTCATCGGCCATGACTCAACTGCAATACTATGATGGTGAACAATCTCAAGGTGCCAGCTATTTAGAAATTGCTGAATTTATTTCCAATTCTGGTGCACAAACCGAAGCTGATTTAGCGCAGTTATGGCGACGTATCGTGTTTAATATTGCGGTGTCCAACACGGATGATCACCTGCGTAACCATGGGTTTTTATTAACAAAGAATGGCTGGAAGTTATCACCCGCTTATGATTTAAACCCGATAGTGGGTAAGCATGGTCTGCATCTGAACATTACCGATGCAGACAACGCTTTAGACTACCAGCTAGCCTTTGATGTGAAAGACTTCTTCAGACTTTCGCAAACCCAAGCCACGCAAATTTACGATGAAGTATTAATGGCGGTTAAGCAATGGCAAACCGTTGCTAAGCGGCTAGGGATCAGCCGAGCGGAGCAAGCCATGAAACAATCAGCGTTTAACGTTTAATGAGTCAGTGAAACTATATTTTCATTTTTCAGCAGATAAAGAAGTTTTAGTTTCACTTTATGCTTTGCCTCATACTCCATGTGTTTTAACACTTCGCTCATCCCTTGGGCTTTTGGGGCAGTTTGGGCAAAGCCTTAGTTCACGCCACTTAGCCACGCACCAACCCTGCCCACAGAACAATTATTATTTGGGGCACTATCTACAAACTGGGGCAAGTAGCTACCTGTACCCTCAGAAAGCTGCACGATCTGGGCATTTATCTGCCTACTGCGTCCGTTTAACTCTTTAATAATAGCGGGGCAAACTCCTAACTGAACTTAACAGATCAGTGAGGAAGCAAACGATGAACCCAACGACACAATCATCCACCACATCAACACACCCAGCGCGTCAGCAACGGATTTTGCGCTTGCCCAAGGTAAAGGCCAAAACAGGTTTTGGCCGCAGTACCATTTATGCCCCTATTTATATAAAAGAGAGAGGCCAACGGAGAATTTCCGCGATCCATCCGGATTGGCGCGCGTGCAGTGGGCTGGTTAGAAAGCGATATCGACCAGTGGATTGAAACCCGCCGTATTGGTGCTGCTTATGGCCGTGGATAAACCATCAGCATCAACCCCGTTACCTGCCAGTGAAATGCATAGCAACGCACCAACATTACCGGCTGGTTTTGCCTATAACGCGCAAAACTGGCTGGTGATGCAACCGGCAGGGCAAGATAGCCCAGTTAAAATCTGCTCTTGGCTGCAAGTGGCCGCCCGCACCCGCGATCCGCAAGGGGACACTTCTCTTGAAAACAAAGGGCGGCTATTTATTGCACTGGTTAGACGATGACAATCGCCATCGCTACTGGGCTATGCCAGCAGAACTATTGGCCGGAGACGGCAGCGAGTACCGCCGGATATTACTCAGCAGAGGCATGCGGCTAAGTAACAGTGTCAAAGCGCGGCAGTTACTCTCGCTGTTTATTCAACAAATGGGCGAACTGGCCACGCAAAAGGCCATTAGCGTGAACTGCATTGGCTGGCATCACCACGCTTATGTGCATCCGCGCCTCACCTTTTACCCAAGCGAACACAGCAACAACCCGCGCATGGTGCTGCAAACCATGCACCCGATAGAAGGCTTTATTCAACAAGGTAGTAGCGACACTTGGCGGCAGCACGTTGGCCGTTATTGTCTGGATAACCCGCTATTAATCGTTGGTGTCTGCGCTGCACTGGCTGCGCCTTTGTTGCACTTGTGTGGGGTGGATGGTTTTGGTTTACACCTCTACGGTGCCAGCAGTACCGGTAAAACCGCAGCGTTGTATCCGGCATTATCGGTGTGGGGCGAACCTAATCAGCTGCGCCACAGTTGGCGTGCCACGGCCAACGGTTTAGAAGGCACAGCATTATCGCATAACGATGCCTTGCTGGCGCTCGATGAAATGGGCGAAGTTGACCCAAAAGAGGCAGGTGATGTCGCTTATATATTCGCCACATCCCTGTGGCTCCTCCTTCGGACCATCCTGCGGATGTTCAAAATCGTTCCAGACGATTTTGTGCTTGCCAATGGACAAGGTAAAACCCGTGCAGGCAAATACGGTGAAATGCGCTTACCCGCCCGTTGGCGCTTGGTGTTTTTATCCACTGGCGAAGTGACGCTTGAAAGCCATCTTGCCAGTATCGGCAAGCGCGTAAAAGCTGGCCAGCAAGTGCGCGTGATTGATCTCAGTGCCGATGCTGGTGCGCAAATGGGCGTGTTTAACCAGAGTCATGGTATGAACGCCGCCGATTTAGCCGATCATCTTAAACAGCAAAGTCTCCAACATTACGGCAGCTTGGCCTTGGACTGGTTACGGTATTTAACGCAGCACAGCGCGCAGGTGCGCCCCGTTTTCCAAAACGTACGCCAACGCTTTTTAGCCAGCTTGCCTCCCGAGGCCGACGGCCAAGTGCGTCGAGTTGCCGAAAAATTTGCCTTATTGGCCAGCGCATGCTTGTTAGCCATTCAAGCCAAAATACTCGATTGGCCAACCCAAAGTGTCGAAGCCGCTTGTTTAAGCCTGCTTAACCAATGGATACTCGCTCGCGGTGGTGTGGCCGCCAATGAAGACCAACAAGCGATTCGCCAAGTGCGTAGCTTTATTGAACAGCATGGTGAAAGCCGTTTTACACCTAAACAAATTGGTTACAGCAGCCAAGTACGCCAACGCGCGGGTTGGCTTGGCCGCTCCTGCGCATCCATGCGCTCGCGGCATACCGTTCATCCTGAACATAACACCAGTGGCCCACAAACCCTCTACCTGTTTTACCCAACAGGCTGGCGTGAAGCCACCGAAGGCCTAAGCCCAGATCGCGCAGCCAAGGCACTGATGGCCGCAGGCTACCTAATCCCCGATGGCAACCGACCACAGCGCAAAGTCAGCCTGCCCGACAACACCCGCCCACGCATGTACTGTGTTAAAGGCAGTATCTTGGATGACTAAAAAGGCGATGAATCCTATGTAGGCTTGTCGCCTTGCAGTGCACCGCCAGTCAACATAAATAGCTAGCGATGCTTGAAGTCCAACACAGACAATACCGCTAGAGGCATTCCCGTGAACCGCCAGCGTACCAACAACCAGCACGGAACGAATAACAAATGCGCTCAATTATTTGGTTTTAACTCAAATAAGTTGAGAATAATCATAATCGTGGTAGGGTAATCAACAGTGAAAAATCCCCAAGTTTATGGTTAAAAAAACACCGTGGAGAGAGCATGATCCGCTGCCACCTAGCCCGATTAATGGGTGAGAGAAAAATGCGCATTAGCGACGTGATGCGTGAAACCGGCCTCAGCCGTACCACCGTCACGCTACTGTACAAAGAAACCGCGCTCAAGGTGGACTTAGAGGCGCTCGATAAGCTGTGCAGTTTGTTTAACTGCGAGTTAAACCAATTATTGGAACATATTCCGGCCAAAAGCCAGACGATGAAAGATTAAGGAACCCAAATGGCCATTAAGAAAACTGAACTTTACTCCTCCCTTTGGGCTAGCTGCGACGAGCTTCGCGGCGGTATGGATGCCAGCCAGTACAAAGACTATGTACTGACCATGCTATTTATGAAGTATGTCTCCGATAAATACAAAGGCGACCCTTACGGCATGATCGTGGTGCCACAAGGTGCCAGCTTTGACGATATGGTTGCCCTGAAAGGCGATAAAGAAATCGGCGACAAAATCAACAAAGTCATCAGCGCACTGGCCGAAGAAAACGATCTCAAAGGCGTGATAGACGTTGCCGATTTTAACGACGAAGACAAGCTTGGCAAAGGCAAAGAGATGATTGACCGCCTGTCTAAGCTGATTGGCATTTTTGAAGGCTTAAACCTCGCCGATAATCGTGCCGATGGCGATGACTTGTTGGGCGATGCCTACGAATACTTGATGCGCCACTTTGCAACGGAATCGGGCAAATCCAAAGGCCAGTTTTATACGCCCTCGGAAGTGTCGCGCATCCTCTCTAAAGTAATTGGTATTGATAGCAATACCTCGCAAGATGCCACCGTGTACGACCCAACCTGTGGTTCAGGCTCGCTGTTGCTAAAAGCCAGTGATGAAGCGCCGCGTGGTTTGAGTATTTTTGGCCAAGAGATGGACAACGCCACCAGTGCATTGGCGCGCATGAATATGATTTTGCACAATAACGCCACCGCCAAAATCTGGAAAGGCAACACCATTGCCGATCCGCAATGGAAAGAAGCAAACGGCCAACTTAAAACTTTTGATTTCGCCGTAGCCAACCCGCCGTTTTCCAACAAAAACTGGACCAGTGGCATCAATCCTAATGACGATGAATTTGGCCGTTTCAGTTGGGGCATTCCACCCGAGAAAAACGGCGACTACACCTTTTTGCTGCACATCATTAAAAGCTTAAAAAGCACCGGTAAAGGTGCGGTTATTCTGCCTCACGGTGTATTATTCCGTGGCAATGCCGAAGCGCGTATTCGTGAAAACCTGATTAAACAAGGTTATATCAAAGGCATTATCGGCTTACCGGCCAACCTGTTTTACGGCACCGGCATTCCTGCCTGTATTATCGTGATTGACAAAGAACACGCGCAGGCAAGGAAAGGAATCTTTATGGTCGATGCCAGCAAAGGCTTTGCCAAAGACGGCAATAAAAACCGCCTGCGCAGCCAAGATATTCACAAAATCGTCGATGTCTTTACCAAGCAGCTAGAACTGCCGCGCTATTCGCGCATGGTGTCGCTCAGTGAAATCGCCAGTAACGACTATAACCTCAATATTCCGCGTTATATCGACTCCAGCGAGCCGGAAGACCTGCACGATTTAAGCGCCCATCTGCAAGGCGGTATTCCAAACCGCGATATCGATGCTTTAGAGCGCTTCTGGCAGGTGTTCCCCAGTATTCGAGCAACGTTATTTGAACATGCGCGTGAAGGTTATAGCGAAGCCTTGGTCAAAGCCTCTGAAGTGAAAAGCACCATTCTTAACCATGACGAGTTCAAAACCTTTGCTGCACAAAGCCTTGAACCCTTTACCGAGTGGGGGCAGCGCTCAAACCTGCATACCATTGAGCAAGGCGAATTACCTAAACAGATTATTCATCGTATCAGCGAAGATCTGTTGCAGAGCTATGCACAAACGCCACTGCTCAGCAAATACGACATCTACCAGATCCTGATGGACTACTGGGCGGAGTCCATGCAAGACGATGTGTATGTGCTAGTGCAAGACGGCTGGCCAGCGGGCAAGGTGCTGCGTGAGTTAGTCGTCAAAAAAGGCGAAAAACTGAAAGAATCGCCTGATTTAGCAATTGGCAAAGCCAAATACAAAGCCGAACTCATTCCACCGGAGTTAATCGTCGCGCGCTTTTTTGCCGAAGAACAAGCCAAAATGGATAGCCTGCAATCGCTATTGGATAGCGCCAGCCAAGAGCTTGAAACCTACCTTGAAGAAAACTCGGGTGAAGACGGTTTACTAAACGATGCGCTGAACGACAAAGACAAAGTCACCAAAGCCACAGTCACGGCACGTTTGAAACTGGCCACCGACTCAGATGAAAAAGCCGCGCTAAAACAAGCCAAAAAGCTGTTTGATGCCGAGGCCGATGCCAAAAAAGCCCTAAAAGAAGCGCAAGACGCGCTCGATTTAACGGTATGTAAGCAATACCCCAAACTCAGCATCGAAGAGATCAAATCCCTGATTGTTGACGACAAATGGCTGGCAACGCTTGAAAGCAATATCGTTGCTGAAATTGAGCGCGTTACCCAGCAACTGGCCAGTCGAGTCAAAGAGCTGGAAGAGCGCTACAGCGAGCCACTGCCAGTCATTACCCAATCGGTAGAAAGCATGAGTGATAAAGTGGCGGGTCACTTAAAAGCCATGGGCTTGGAGTGGGCGCTATGAACGAAGTAGCGCAATTGAGCCAAAACTATCTCGTGGGTGCGGATTCGAATACTGTGCCAGCTGGATATAAGCAAACAGAGGTTGGGGTTATACCTGAAGATTGGTCATTAGTAACTCTTGGTAGTATTTTTAATTTCAAAAATGGCTTGAACAAAGAAAAACACTATTTTGGTTATGGCACGCCAATAGTTAATTATATGGATGTTTACGAATCGGGTGGGATTCATTGTAGCAGTGTTAAGGGGTTGGTTTGTGTCACTCCGGTAGAGAAAAAAAACTATAGCGCCAAGCGAGGCGATGTCTTTTTCACTAGAACTTCTGAAACAGTAGAAGAAATTGGACTCGCTTCGGTATTGCTTGATGATCTTCGAAATGCCGTTTTTAGTGGGTTCGTTTTAAGAGCGAGGCAATTAAAGGAAACTTTTGTACCTCTCTTTATGAAGTACTGTTTTCGTCATGAGTTGGCAAGGAAGCAAATACAAAGTACAGCATCATATACAACAAGGGCACTTACAAATGGCAACTTGCTCTCAAACGTTTATGTAACTGTCCCAAGTAAAAAAGAACAAATCGCCATCGCCAATGCCCTATCCGATGTCGATGCGCTGATTAGCGAGCAGGAAAAACTGATCGCCAAAAAACAAGCCATCAAAACCGCTACCATGCAACAACTCCTCACCGGCCGCACCCGCCTGCCGCAATTTGCGTTGCGCGACGATGGCACGCCAAAAGGCACCAAGCCAAGTGAGTTGGGAGAAATCCCGGAGGATTGGGAGGTTGATCTACTCAGATCTGTTTGTGACTCGTTTAAAACCGGTAAGCTAGATGCAAATGCAATGAAACCTGACGGAGAATACAGGTTTTATACATGCGCTAAAGAATATTACTACATTGATAGGTACGCCTTTGATGAAGAAGCGCTTATGGTTTCTGGAAATGGGGCAAATGTTGGTTACGTTCATTACTACAAAGGTAAATTTAACGCATATCAGAGAACCTATGTGCTCTCTAACTTTATAGCAGATGTTATTTACCTGAAGATTTATCTGGAAAGGAAGTTGGCAGAAAGGATTCGAGTTGAAGTGAATGCTGGCAATACTCCATATATTACGATGGATACATTGACAGATATGCCTATTGTCTTACCACCAAAAGAAGAACAAACCGCCATTGCCACCATCCTCTCCGATATGGACGCAGAGATTCAGGCACTGGAACAACGCCTTGGCAAAACCCGCCAAATTAAACAAGGCATGATGCAAGAGCTGCTGACGGGTAAAACGCGATTAATAAAAGGGGAAGCACATGGCTGATTATCAAGAAACTGAGCTCGATGAAGAATTGGTTGCGCCAAGTACGGAAGAGGAAGAGCCGGAACTGCTTGACGAGGTTATGCACCCGTTCAACCCGACCGACATTGATATTGTCGCTGAGCCAAAGTCGTTGGATACCTTGATTAAGCGCATTCAGCACGAAGAAATCGACATGAATACTGATTTTCAGCGCCATGCGGAATTGTGGGATAACCGCAAGATGAGCCGGTTAATCGAATCTATTTTGATTCGGTTCCCGTTACCAGCTTTCTACTTTGATGCGTCCGATGAAAATAATTGGCTAATTGTGGATGGCTTGCAGCGGTTATCCACGATTCGCAAGTTTGTGTTAGAAAAAAAACTTCGCCTTAATGGGCTGGAATTCTTAACGGAACTCAATGGTAAAACCTTCGATAAACTGCATCGCCAATATCAGCGCCGTATTGAAGAGTGCCCTGTTACCGTGTACATGATTAAACCGGGTACGCCTGAAGATGTTAAGTATTCAGTGTTTCGCCGTATCAATACGGGTGGCTTAACGCTCAATAACCAAGAAATTCGTAATGCGCTTGCTAAGCCACGAGACAGAGAACTGCTTGAAGAATTAGCCAATTCAGAATGCTCGAAGGCCATGTTGGGCGATCTTTCCAAGCGTATGAAAGATCAGGAGTTGGTATTGCGATTTTGGGCATTCTATCGCTTTGATTATCTTGACCCTAAAAATAAAAAGGAAATTGCCTCGTTTTTAGATAAAGCGATGGAAGATATCAAGAAAGGCGATGATGCCTACCGTTCAGAGTTTAAAACTAGGTATTCAACTGCGATAGAGCGCTGTTACCAGCTGTTGGGAGAAAAGGGGTTTGAAAAAAATCCTACATCAAGAAGACGGTCAAAAAATGCAACGCTGTTTGAAATCTGGATGGTTATGTTGGTGAAATTAACTGAAAACGAGTTTAGCCGCTTAGTTAATAAGCAAGCCGAGTTTCAAGGAAAAGTACAAGCATTATTGGAAAATACTGAGTTTATTAATGCTATTAGCTATTCCACTCAACGCAAAGAGCATGTGGAAATTCGCTACGAAAAAGTCAATGCGTTGATTAACGAGGTGCTGAATGATTGAATTTATTAATATTCAGAACTTTAAAACCTTGTTGAATGCTAGCTTTCCACTGGGCAATCTGAATTTATTTTCAGGCCTTAATGGCATGGGAAAATCGACGCTTGTGCAGAGCTTGTTGCTTTTAAGGCAGTCTTACGAACGCAATACCCTCAAAACCAAGGGGCTGCTGTTAAATGGGGATTACGTTAATATCGGTACGGGTAAAGACGCGCTTTCCAGTTTTAGCGAGCAAGAAGAGATTATTTTCACCGTTAAATGGCGCGAGAAAGAGCAGCCAGCACGGTTTGAGTTTGACTATCAACATGACTCAGATCTGTTACCACTACGCAAGTCGGGTATTGACGGTGATTCTGAATCCTTGAGTTTATTCAACTCCAATTTTCAGTACTTATGTGCCGACAGATTAGGCCCACAAAGCCATCACCAGTTGTCTGAGTTTCATATTCGTGATTTAAAGTCGCTTGGTCATCATGGTGAGTTTGCGGTTCACTTTATCGCAGTAAATAGGGCAAAAGACTTGGAAATAGATGCCTTACGTCATCCAATGGCAGTTTCAGGGACACTTCTTGCCAACATTGAAGCTTGGATGTCGGATATTACACCCGGGCTAAAAATTAATGCGGTGGCGCAGCCTCAGTTCAATTCGGCGAGCCTGAGTTACTCTTTCAACCAAGGTAAGGAAACGACCGAAGAGTTTAAGCCACAGAATGTTGGCTTTGGCCTAAGTTACGTACTACCTGTCGTGACCAGTATTTTAAGTGCCGCAAAAGGTGATCTGCTGATTATTGAAAACCCAGAGTCACACTTGCACCCCGCTGGGCAGTCATTAATGGGTAAACTATGTGCCATTGCTGCCAATAATGGCGTGCAACTAATCGTTGAGTCTCATTCTGACCATTTTCTCAACGGTATTCGGGTTGCGGTGAAGCAGAAAGTAGTTGCGGCTGACGATGTAAAAGTCTTTTTCTTGCAGCGAGATGTTCATAACTCTATTCATGCTTCGGAAGTGATGTACCCCAATATTGATGATGAGGGTCGAATAGACTGCTGGCCGGAAGGCTTCTTTGACCAATGGGATAAGGAGCTGGATCAGCTGTTATGAGCAATGGAATTGTGTTGAACCATCACTCTTTGCCGTTTGCCAGCAAAGAGGATGCAGATAAAGGACTATTGGCTTTTTTTACTGTGCTTAAAGTTTGCCGAACTGCTGGTCTAAAAATCTTGTTGGTCGATGAAGATCAAGACAAGTCACTAATGGGGCTGGAACTGGCTAACGGCTACTTTGTGCGCAATTGGTTTGCCTCGGCAAGCAAGGTTGCGGAGCTAGCGGATTGGTGCCGGTTTCTTAAATCCCTTGAAACGAAACAGCCACTCTTTGAAACCGTGGATATTGAAAGTGTTGGTGATGTATTAGAAGTTGGCTTGCCAGGAGAAGATTCAGGTAAGCCTGTGCTATTAGCCGCGTTTTATTTTGACACGTTTCTTGCCAGTTTCACGGCTTTGGCTGCTTGGGTAAATAGCCATATTAAAGCATGGATTTTCGAGATTGATGCAACACCAGAACAAAGGGATGAAACGCTTTTAAATCTGAGTGATTCTGAGAGCTTGGGTGTGCATGGTGATGCGCTCAAACAACGCCGTAATGCGTTGTTAAGTTCAGCTAAGGATATTTGGTTGCAACGAGCGGATTTGTTTCCTCATCTCACTTTGTTACCAAATCAAATTGGTACAAGTCTGCAAGGTTGGTCTGCTAGGCAAGATGTCTTGCTCAAGGCGCGTGCTGCACTAAATGTGCTGGAGTCGTTTAGTGATAAATGGCTTGCAGGTGAGTATGTTGAATATCGCCATGAGTATTTAAGAGACTTGGGCCTGGCGGCTGAAGTTAGCGGTGAATCAGACAGCGTAGCTAATGATCCCAAAAAGAAGAAAGAGCGCATGTTTTGGTTAGATGATGGGCGACAGGTCTATTGCGAGAATCATATAAAACTACCTGACGGCTACCGCCTGCATTTTTATGCTGATACAGCAAATAAGCGGGTATATGTGGCGTATTTAGGGCCGCATTTAACTTTATGAATTTAAGGAAACTTAATGAGTAACTTAGCTCCATTCTGTATGGCACAGCTTAGCGCACTTGGAGATTGCCATGCCCGTTGATATGACATCGCAACAGTTGCAGGGGTTATTAAAAGAGCTCTGTTCATTGCCCACCGAGACAGAATGGGTTGAGTTTAAACGCAATGCCGATGTTGAAAAAATCGGTGAATATATATCGGCGCTGTCCAATTCGGCTGCATTGATTGGCAAACAAAGTGCTTACATGGTGTTTGGTGTCGATGATGATTCCCATCAAGTAGTTGGCACAACGTTTAAGCCATCGCAGCAAAAACATAAACAACAAGAAATTGAAAACTGGTTATTGCAAAAGTTGCAGCCAAAAATCCACTTTCGCTTTTATGAGTTTCTGGTGGGTGAACTCGAAGAATTGGCCGTGGTGATTTTAGAAATACAACCAGCCACGCACAATCCTGTTCAATTTGACGGTATTGAGTTTATTCGTAGTGGTTCTTATAAGAAAAAACTCAAAGAGTTTCCGGAAAAAGAGCGAGCCTTATGGCGAGCGTTTGATAAAACGCCTTTTGAGCAACAATTAGCTGCAAGCAATATCTCATCCGAAGAAGTGTTGAAGCTGCTTGAGTACCCAGCCTATTTTGATTTAACCGGGTTACCCTTGCCTGACAACCGCAGTGGGATTTTGGAAGCGTTAAAAGCCGATAAGTTGATTCAGCCTGCCGTAGGCGGGCAATGGAATATTACAAATCTTGGTGCGATCTTATTCGCAAAGAAGCTGCAAAACTTTGCTCACCTAAGCCGCAAGGCTGTCCGTTTAATTCAGTATAAAGGCAATAGCCGAATTGAAACTGTTCGGGAAATTGAAGGCAATAAAGGGTATGCGGTTGGCTTTGAGGGGCTGATTGATTACTTAAAAACGTTATTGCCGTCAAATGAGGAAATAGGAAAAGCGTTTCGCAAAGAAGTGCCAATGTACCCTGAATTAGCGATTCGTGAGCTAGTGGCTAACGCCATTATCCATCAGGATTTTTCTTTAACCGGTACTGGCCCCTTGATTGAAATCTTTGAGGCTCGAATGGAAATCGTTAACCCGGGGACTCCTTTGGTTGCGACGGAGCGATTTTTAGACTCACCGCCACAAAGTCGTAACGAGGCGCTGGCTTCTTTTATGCGGCGAGTAAACATTTGCGAAGAGCGCGGCTCGGGTATTGATAAGGTCGTTTCGCAAACGGAGTTCTATCAACTGCCTGCGCCGATATTTGAGATGACTCAAAACCATACACGCTCAGTGCTCTTTGGCCATAAAGAGTTTGCTGAAATGGACAAAGAGGATCGCATTCGTGCGTGCTATCTGCATTGCTGTTTAAGACATGTGAACCGTGAGCATATGAACAATGCTTCTCTACGTGAACGCTTTGGTATCGAACAAAAGAATCAAGCTCAGGTAAGTCGAGTGATAAAAGACACCGTGAACGCAGGGTTGATCAGAGCCTATGACCCAGACGCTGGAACGAAAGCTATGCGTTATGTGCCTTGTTGGGCGTAATTTGCTTGATCGTTGCTTGACTGGGTGGTGCTGAATCTAACTGGTTTGATAGTAATTCATTGATTTAAATGGATAAAATTTGCTTGATCGTTGCTTGATTGGCAAGGGGAACAAGCTTCGGATTGATTAGAGGTTAGGATGAGTAACGTAGGTCAGCGTGAGCGCGCTACCCAAAATCGTATCGTTCAGTTTTTTCAAACTGACTTAGGCTATCGCTATTTAGGCGATTGGCAGGATCGCGCTAATAATAAAAATATTGAAGTGGATATCCTCGTTGATTGGCTAAAAAAACGCGGTGTCAGCGAGGCGTTGATCAATCGTGCTATTCGCCAATTGGATACGGCAGCAGCACTGGGTGAAGGTAAAAAACTCTATTACGCCAACAAAGAGGTTTATCGACTACTGCGTTACGGCGTGAAAGATAAAGAAGGTGCTGGCCATCTTAATGAAACCGTGTGGCTGATTGACTGGAAAAACCCAGAAGCAAACGATTTTGCCATTGCCGAAGAAGTCTCTATCAAAGGCGAGAACAAAAAACGTCCAGATATAGTGCTGTATGTCAATGGTATCGCACTGGGTGTGATTGAGCTAAAACGCTCTTCTGTGTCGGTTTCCGAAGGTATTCGCCAGAACCTCGATAATCAGAAGAAAGATTTTATTCGTAACTTCTTTACCAGCATGCAGTTGGTGATGGCGGGTAACGACACACAAGGCTTGCGTTACGGCACCATTGAAACCCCTGAAAAACACTACCTAGAGTGGAAAGAAGAGATAGAAAACGAGTATAGCCATAAGCTCGACTTTCACCTGAGTCGCGTATGCAATAGAGCGCGTTTTTTACAGATCATCCACGATTTTATCGTTTTCGATGCCGGTATAAAAAAGACCTGTCGTCACAATCAGTTCTTTGGTATTGAAGCGGCAAAACGTCATATTGCAAGGCGTGAAGGCGGCATTATTTGGCACACGCAAGGTTCTGGCAAAAGCCTGACCATGGTTTGGCTGGCCAAATGGATACGTGAAAATGTCAAAGACGCCCGTGTGCTGATCGTGACTGACCGTACTGAGCTGGACGAACAGATTGAAAAAGTGTTCACCGGTGTCGAGGAAGATATTTATCGCACCAAAAGCGGTGCTGATTTGGTGGCGACGCTCAATCAGCCCAACCCTTGGTTGGTTTGCTCTTTAGTCCATAAATTTGGTCGGCAGTCTGATTCGGAAAACGATACGGCGACTGATGAGTTTATTGCCGAGTTAAAGAAATCCCTACCATCGGACTTTAAAGCCAAAGGTGATTTGTTTGTGTTTGTGGACGAGTGTCACCGTACTCAATCGGGCAAGTTGCACGAGGCGATGAAATCCATCCTGCCAGGAGCCATGTTTGTCGGCTTCACCGGCACGCCCTTGATGAAGAAAGACAAGAAAAAATCGGTTGAGGTATTTGGCCCTTACATTCACACCTATAAGTTTGATGAAGCTGTGGCCGATGGTGTGGTGCTTGATTTGCGCTACGAAGCACGAGACATTGACCAAAATGTCACTTCGCAGAAAAAGGTCGATGAATGGTTTGAAGCCAAAACTCGCGGCTTATCTCGATTAGCGAAAACCCAGTTGAAACAGAAATGGGGCACCATGCAAAAGGTGCTTTCCAGTAAATCGCGTTTGCAGCAGATTGTGAATGATATCTTGCTGGATATGGACACTAAGCCACGCCTGATGGATGGCTACGGCAATGCCATGTTGGTCTGCTCTAGTGTCTATCAAGCTTGTAAAGCTTATGAAATGTTCAGCCAAACAGATTTAGCCGGTAAGGTGGCTATTATCACCAGTTTTCAGCCAACCACTGCAAGCATTAAAGGTGAAGAGACCGGTGAAGGTTTAACAGAGAAGCTCTTTAAGTACGATATTTACCGCAAGATGCTTGCAGACTACTTCGAGCAACCGGAAGACAAAGCCGCAAACCGCGTAGAAGAGTTTGAAAAAGAAGTTAAAAAGCAATTTATTGATGAACCAGGGCAAATGCGCTTGCTGATAGTGGTCGATAAGCTGCTTACTGGCTTTGACGCTCCTTCGGCTACCTATTTGTATATCGACAAACAGATGGCTGATCATAACCTGTTTCAGGCCATTTGCCGTGTGAACCGTTTGGATGGAGATGATAAAGAATACGGCTACATCATCGATTACAAAGATTTGTTCCGCTCGTTGGATAAAGCGATTTCTGATTATACACAAGGCGCATTTGATGGTTACGACAAAGAAGATGTGGCAGGGCTACTGAAAGATCGTCTAGAGCAGGCCAAGCTGGATTTGGACAATGCACTAGAAATGGTGCGAGCCTTGTGTGAACCTGTAAAAGCTCCGCGCAACACGGAAGACTATATTCATTACTTTTGTGGTGAGTCAGGCCTAAATCAAGATGAACTCACTGAAAAAGAAGCCCTACGTTTAACCCTTTATCAGAATGTCGCCAAACTGCTACGAGCATTTGCCAATATTGCTAATGAAATGCCTGGTGCAGGTTATTCTCCGCAAGATATAGACTCAATTAGAACTGAAGTGGCTCACTTTGAAAAAGTCCGTGACGAAGTGAGGCTGGCCAGTGGTGATTTGGTTGAGATGAAACGCTTTGAGCCTGCCATGCGTCACTTGTTAGATATGTATATTCGTGCGGATGACAGCGAAGTGCTGATGGATTTTGAAGAGCTAGGGCTAATTGAGCTAATCGTCGAAAAAGGTGCTGATGCTGTGGAGGCTTTGCCCGAGAGAATTCGTAAGAACCAGGAAGCCATGGCGGAAACCATAGAGAATAATGTGCGTAAAACCATCGTCGATGAAAATCCGGTTAACCCGAAATACTACGAGCAAATGTCGGTGTTGTTGAATGAGTTGATTGAGCTTCGCCGTCAAAAAGCGATTGAATATCAGGAGTATCTGGAGAAAATCCGCGAGCTATCTCGTAAGGTGATCCGCCCAGAACAGACAGCTTCTAACTATCCGTCATCTATGGACTCCAACCCCAAACGTGCGTTTTATGATAACTTTGGTCAAGATGAACTACTAGCCACAAAAATTGATACGGCTATTCGCTATACCAAAAAAGCGGACTGGGTAGGCGACCGTTTTAAAGAACGTGAAATTGCCAACGCTGTGCGAGAAGAAACGGCGGGTTATGAGGTGGATATTCAGAGTGTAATGGAGCTGGCTAAGGCACAGAAAGACTATTTATGAGTATTGAAGAGCAGAGATGGCGATGATTGAAATTGGTTCTATTGCGATGCAGTTGAATCGTAAGGCAATTAAAAATCTCCATATCAGCGTGTTGCCACCCGATGGGCGAGTGCGAGTTTCTGCGCCAGAAAAAATGACAGACACCGCAATTCGCATGGCAGTGATCAGTCGCATTCCATGGATCAAGAAACAGCAAAGTGATTTTGCCAAACAACCTCGCCAATCTGATCGAGCAATGGTTAGCGGTGAATGTCATTACCTGTGGGGCAGGCGTTATCGTCTGAATCTTATTGAGCGTTCCGGAAAGCATGAAATCAAGCTAGGTCGTGGTCGATTGCATTTATATGTCAATCCCGCAACAACGCTTGAGAACAAGGCACTGGTACTGAACTCATATTATCGAGATGCACTTAAAGCGCGAATCGCTGAGTTATTGCCTGTTTGGGAAGATAAGATCGGCGTTAAAGCTGCAGATTGGGGAATCAAAAAGATGAAAACCAAATGGGGCAGCTGCAACACGCAGGCCAAGCGTATTTGGCTGAATTTAGAACTTGCTAAAAAGCCACCAGAGTGTTTGGAGTACATCCTAGTGCATGAATTGGTGCACTTGCTTGAGCGTAATCACAATGAACGCTTCAAGGGGTATATGGACAAGCTACTTCCCGATTGGCGAGAACGCCGAGATTTGTTAAACCGAATGCCTTTAGCACATAATAATTGGATTTACTAAAGTTTGGTTTTGTTTAATGCAGGTGAACTGGGGTATTAACGGATATTACTAACCATTTCGTGGATCATCACGAGATGGTACGAGTATATGGCCATTTAGCATTGTTAATATTAAAACCGCACCAACAACACCCCTCCCGCCACCCGTTAGATCAGCGCCCTGCGAGGGGTTACTCGTTTTTGGGGCTTGTGATTTCGGTTAGTTTTTAAGAGATAAGCCCCAGTCTTAACGGCGACTGAGGCGCAGCCACGAGCCAAAACACTAGGTAAAGGCTCAACCAGCTTTAAATAGCTTGAGTGGAATTGTGGTTTTCTTCATAACAAATATCAAGCTATTTAGCCTTGTTGTTGAGTTTCCTTCTCGTTACCAAAGCATTTGCTTGTAATCCACACATCATTCTCCGACTCACAAAGGTGGTGCAGCAGCGTTAGGTTTATCTGGTGGCTGATCACGTTGCCGTTTCGTTTTTGGCTTTCTTTTCTTAAACCACTCAGTAATAAACCTGTGCACGATTTACCTATTTGCTCCGGAGAACTGGGCAGGCAAAAAGCGCGGTTTTGCTGTTTGGGGTGCAAGGTAATGCGCTTTCCTGTTTTAGATAAAGGCGTAATGCACCAAAAGATACAGGCGTTGGCGGGCGTGTTTGCGTGCAATGTGTTGGTTTGACTCGTGCCATTCCTATCTGTCGGTAATAAATGTGCCGGCAACAAATGAGCTGGCAACAAAACTAGCCCGCCTTGCGCGTGGCCATCAACCTCAGGTAAAGGCAGCCAATACAGGTTTGGCCATTGCTCGGGGCTTTGCCATTTTTCTACGATCACTTGTGCGCCAATGCTATTTAGCCATTGGTGAATCGGGCAGCCTAGGTGCGCTTGTTTAACGCGTGGTAACTGATGGGTTAGCCAGCGGGTTAAACGTTCGGCTGCATTATCGCACTGGCTTAATGCTGGGTAGAGGGTAAACGCGCCATGCCCAACTAGTAAATCGACCACCTGCTTTATCCACTCTCCATCCCAATCGTTACCACTTGCCCACACCACGTCACTTATCACCTTTTGGTTCTTCATGCCGTCTATTTTCAGTTGTCGGGTGCAGACTCGGTGGTGAAATAGATGAAAGAAATGGCCATCAAACTAACCAGTCAAATCGGTTTTTTATGATGACCTGTGCGCGGCTAACTGTTTGAGATACATAGTCCAATACAGAGCTGTTTGGCGGCATTTGGCTAGTGCAAAAAAATCGAGACGCCAAACGATCGTTTGCATTCTGGGTTGTAAAAATCAAACGGTTTGTACTTTGATGCCGAGGTTGGTTTAGGGTACAAAAAGTGCCAAACCTTGCTTTGATTCAGTACTGGCAAGGCCTAGCGGCTTTGGATTGCAATCGAGAAGCCAAACAGTGAATGGGCTAATTTCCCTGTTTGGCGTTTCGATCCAAAAGCCAAACGGATAGTGGTTTTGGCGTATGGGGGTAAAGGCATGGGGAAGTGTTTAATGAAGCGCTGCTGTTTATTTTGGCTTGGTATTTGATAAAGGAACGTTTTCTAACTTCAGTGAAGGTTGCTTGTCACTGTTACCCTCAAAGTATTCAAGGGAGTACCCCATTGCCTTGTAGCTTTTCTCGCGTTTTTTAAACATGCGTTGCAGCATAGGGAGGGCGCAGTCTACATAGTCGTGAATGGTGACTTGTGTTTTTCCTTCCGATTCACGATGAATACGACCGGCATATTGGGCCAACGTACCTTTCCATGCGATGGGCATGGCCAAAAACAACGTATCCAGTCTTGGTAGGTCAAATCCTTCGCCCACATATTTTCCTGTTGCGACGATGGCTTGAGCCGATTGTAGATGATTATCAGCATTCTTGCGTTCCGCAGCATTCATGGCGCCTTTGAGTACGACAGTGCTTATACCCTTCTCGGTAAGTCGTAAATATATGTACTCTGCGTGCTCTCTACGCTCTGTAAGGACTAAGGGGTGTCCCCCATTTTGAACACACTGAGAGGCGTCTGAGACTATTTTTGACGTGCGCTGTTGGTTATCGACGAGCCAGCGGTAGGCATCGCTTATTTTGGGGCGCTCATCTGTTTTTATTAGCTCAGCTGGCGGTATATCGTAGAGCTGATGAATCATCACGGTTTGAGTAAATTGCTCATCAGGGCTTTGTTTCACTTTGTAGCGAATGGGCCCTGCTGCCATAAAAATGATCTTTTGATGGCCATCTTGTCGCTCTGGCGTTGCTGTTAGGCCCAATACATATTTTGCTCTTACCTCGTTGAGTACCATTTCAAACCTTGGCGCAGACAGATGGTGGCATTCATCAACAATAATGTGGCCGTAGTCTTGGATGAGAGGCGTGATGGAGTTGTCTTTTTTATTAACCAAGCTTTGGTAGGTGGCAATGTCGATAATGCCACTCGGCTTTCTTTTACCCCCGCCTATACTGCCAATGTTTACTTCCGGTAGGAACGTGCGTAATCGCTCTTGCCACTGTTCAAGCAGTTGTCGGCTATGAACTAGTATGAGGGTATTTACTTTGCGTTTTACGATCATGCCAATGGCAGTAACCGTTTTTCCAAATGCGGTCGGCGCATGCAAAATACCGAAGTCGTGTTTAGATATTGCGGCCACTGCGTCACGCTGGTTCTTTCGCAAAGTGAACTCGGGGCTAAGTTTCAATAATGGTTTGCCGGTTTCGCGCTTATCGTCAAATAGTGGCGAAATATTTCGCTCTTGTAGCAAAGCAATCGCGTCATCAAGACAGCCTCGCGGTAGTGCTAGATAACCGTTTTCAATACGAGCACAGGAAATAAACCTTGGGATGCCATGGGTTGAAAAGCGCAACGCTTGTGTTTTAAAAAACACAGGATTAGAAAAACTCGCTAATCGCTTTAGTCCGGCCAGTAGTGGCCCAGGTAACTCGCTCATTAAAAAGTAGATATGGTTGGCCAAGGTAATGGTCACGGTTTTCAGCAAAGACTCTAATTTTATTGGTGCGGCTTTGGCTGTGATTTCCCAAGGAGGGCGGTTGTCTATTAGACCTTGTTCGGACAGTAATAGGGTATTGGGTGAAATGGTTGTTATTAGTTGATCAATACTCGATTGCGTGAGCGTTTTAAGCTCAGCAAGGTACTGCCATTGATCGTCAATCGCATTCAGGTCATTGTCAACAAAGCAGCTACGGCCTGAAAGGCGAGCCTCCTTTTGAAGTGGTAGCGCAATGAGATTGCCAAACCCTCCTTCAGGAAGGACATCTTGGTTAGGAAATAGCCTGTCATAGGAGTCAAACGATAGATTTGGAAATATTTCCATGGCCTTATCAAGCAAAGCGAAACCCAGTGCCCGAGCTTGGTTAGCTGGGATATTGGTTTCAAAAAAGATCCATAAGTGCGCTCCGTTGCCAGAACGCGAGATTTCTATCGCGTGCGGAATATCAAACTCTTGGCACGCTTTAGACATTGCTTTGACTTCTTCTTGCCAACAGCCTTTGTCAAAATCGGCTGCCAACAAATAGCACGTATTATCTTTCAGTAAGGGATACAGCCCCACCACTTGATGACCGGCAAGGTGCCTGTAAATAATGCGCTCGTTTAGTTCGCTAAACTTGCGGTGTGAACAGTCTTGGCATTTAATGCGGGGTTTGTTGCAAACCCCGTTTACCCATTCATTATCACAGGCTACGGAATAGCCACTGCGGCCCTGTTGATTTTGCCAACGATTGGCAAAGATATCCTCTCGTCCACGAAATCGTTGTCTGAATAGGGCGACCTTTTGTTCTGGGGTGAATGTCTGTACTGAACGCTCGTTTTGAGCGCTACGCAAAGCCTCTCTTAATGCGAGAAGCTGCTGCTTTTCGTTTTCAAGCTCAGCTAGCCTGTTATCAATAGCAGAAATGTTTGGGTAGCGAGCGTCATTCATGACAACATAATTTTTATGTGCAGCCCTATGAAGCGCGAACTTGCGGCGGTTTGATCAGTGACTCTGCTGGAATACCTAGCCCTTCATGAAGTTTCCAAATCATTTTTAGCGTGAGTGATCGCTTATGGTTTAGGATTTCATAAACACGATTGCTTTTACCTATCATGGGTTCAAGATCTTTAACCGTTAAGCCTTTGCGCTCCATCTCAAACTTTATTGCCTCAACAGGGTCTGGCAAATCCATTGGGAAATGCTTTGCTTCGTAGGCTTCAACTAACGTAACCAAAATGTCCAGCTTTTCGCCTTCGACGGTATCAGGCTCCGCCATCATTAGGTTTTCGATGTCGTTTAATGCCGCGCGGTAGTCGGCATCTGTTTTAATAGGTCTGATGTCCATTATATTTACCTCTTGTTACTACCTTTTGGCTTCAAATCGTTTGCACATCAATTTTTTATTCGGCTCGTCCATGAGCCTTACCCTTCGGGCTCGCGTTGCTCATGAAAATTCGTTCCCGACGAATTTTTCGTATTGCGCATGGCTGCCGATAAACCGTATGTAAACCACTTTGTAGGCATAATTGATCCAAACAACTAACCGGTATTTATTACCGGTAATGTTAAACACGACACGCCCATCTTTGAGGATGCTGGCATTTCTAAAGTCCTGTTTCACATCCGACGGAGATCCCCAATCAGCGTTTAATGCATGTCTATACCACGCTAAAGTTGGTTCTTTAGCGTCAATGTATTCTGGGCTGTCTTCCCAAAATGTTTTTAAGGTTGATAGTGCGATAATTCTCATAAACAGATATTAGTCCCATATTGGGACTTTTGCAAGTTTGGTATTTTTGATGCGGTTAGGAGTTTTTACCGCATCCCAATTGCCCCATTCCTTGGGGCGGTGTAATTTCCTCTTATTCACCCTCTGAAGCTCGGCATATCAAGTGTTGCCCCATTGTCCCAACTGCCCACAGTAAGTGAGCAAATGGGGGCTTGTTAGTTTCGCCTGATGGGCCTTTTCGGCATGCGACTGCGTTTGCCATCGAAGAAGGCCAATACTCTGAACCCCTCTTGTTTAAAAAGAAAGGGGTGATTCTTCATAACCCCTAGGCTGTGCGTTGGGCGTGCAGGTGGGATGAGCCCCAGTTTGCGTCCTAGGCTGACAATCACGTAGAACGTGAGTTTTAACGTCAGCCAAGGAGCGAGTACCACGAGTACCCTCAGGCAATGCTGGGTAAGTGCGTAGCCTACGCAATGAGGTTGTTCGAGTAAGGCAATGCCAATACACCAACCAAGGCCTGCCAGCATGGCTATTGGAAAGGTAATGGGGGCGAGTCGCATCATAAATTGCATGTTAATGCCCTCCTGTGTTGTGCTGTGAAGGGTGCTCAAAGTTCACCAGCGGTTCGATCACATCAGCCACGGTTTGATGGGCAATACGGCGCTCTTCAAAGTAATCGTGGCGGTCGTAGATACCCTCAACGCCTTTTAGCTTATGCTCGTCTAATCCCTGAGACTCGGCTTTCAGCCCGTCCTGCGGACGTCCAAAATCGTTCCCGACGATTTTGTGGTTAAGGCAGCGTTCGGCCACATTGCCTGCAATGCCCAAAGAGGCGGCAAGGCTGCGAAAGGTGGGGCGCACAGCTTGGATAGGAAGTTGACCAATCACTGGTGCAATCTCTTTGGTAAAAACACGTTTGGGTATATTGGGGTGCTTTAACCGGCGACTTAAGTCTTTGGCATACCAGTCTTGAAACAGCTGGCTGACATTTTGGATCTCTGGGATGGTTTCAATAGCGCGAATTGCTAATGGATCTTCACCTTGCTGAAGTTGTAGCTGCATTTTAGACGATTCTAGTCGAGCCTCTGCTAAGGTCATACTTGGATATTGACCGAGCGTGGCTTCTCGTCGTCCGTTTAGGCTGGTATACCTTAGCATCCAATACGGCATGCCAGATTTTCTTACGCAAAAATATAGGCCATTACCATCACTGTATTTTTTATTTGCTGCTGCGGTGCGAGCATAAGACTGCACCTGAGTTGCGGTTAGTTTTGCCATCGTTTGTTACTCTATATTCCTAAGAAATCGTTAAAATTTGCTCACCATTGCCCACCACTGTTTGTTTATCGATTGGTTCGATAGTTGAGTGATTGAACAATCTGCAAGCAGCACGATAAGTGGAGATGGCATAAGGCGGTGGTGAGATAGATGCAAAAATCTGCTCACCAGATATCTTGACTTTTTGCTTATTGAGTCAAAAAAACAGGTCTTGCCCACCATTTTGCCCACCACTTAAACAGCAACTGGTAACGGACATCTGCAAACCGATTTGGACGGGAAAAATAAAAAAGCCCTGTATTTACAAGCAAATAACAGGGCTTTTAAGACATTCTTGGACGGGTGAAAAAACTATTCGATGTTTTGGATCTGCTCCCGCATCTGCTCTATCAACACCTTTAACTCCACCGCGGCATTAGTAATCTCTGTGCTAATGGCTTTAGACGACAGGGTATTTGCTTCGCGGTTAAATTCCTGCATCATAAAATCTAAACGCCGGCCGCAAGCGCCGCCTTTTTTCAGCGTGTGGCGGGTTTCTTTGATGTGGGCATCGAGGCGGTCGAGTTCTTCTGCGACGTCCGATTTTGAGGCTAAAAAGGTCATTTCTTGCTCGAGGCGGTTTTGGTCCAGATCGGCTTTAATTTCATTTAAGCGGTTGGTGATACGGTCGCGTTGCCATTGCATGGCTTGTGGTAAATGCTCACGTACAAAAGCGACTCGCTCGCCAATGGCGGTTAAACGCTGTTGGATCATGTCTTCTATCGCCACCCCTTCACGGCCGCGGCCGGCCAGAAAGTCTTCCAGCGCAGTATCAAAACCGGCCAGCAGTTCGCCTTGTAGCGCGTCTAAGTCTTCGGTTGGGGTTTCCATTACACCGGGCCAGCGCAGGATGTCGGCAATATTCAGCGTGGCTTGCGGCGCTTTTTGCAGTAACTGCTGGGCTTTGTGTAATAACTGTTCGGCGAAGACTTCATTTAGCGTTAGCTCGCCGGCGGCTTGGTTGGCGTGATAGCGTAAATTGACCTCGATTTTGCCACGCTGCAGGCTATTGCGCAGTTTGTCGCGTAGCAGGCTTTCCAGGCCGCGAAATTGTTCGGGCAGGCGAAAGTAAGATTCTAAATAACGCTGGTTTACCGAGCGGATTTCCCACTGGGCGGTGCCCCAACTGGCTTTAGTTTCGTGGCGGGCAAAGGCGGTCATGCTATGAATCATGGTGTAGTTCCAAAGAGCTAAATAATATTAATTATGTTTGGAGTATACCTGACTTTATCCGATTTTTGCGGATTTTGGCGAATGGATAGCCCTGAGCCGCCATAGCTCCTATAATAGCCGTTAATTTATTAGTCAGGAGTAGCTTTATGCGTCCAAGTGGCAGAATCGCCAGTCAAATCCGTCCGCTTTCTTTCACCCGCAATTTTACTGCTCATGCCGAAGGTTCGGTATTGGTGGAGTTTGGTAATACCAAGGTGATTTGCACCGCAAGTGTGGTAGAAGGTGTGCCTCGCTTTTTAAAAGGTAAAGGCCAGGGTTGGATCACGGCCGAATACGGCATGCTGCCGCGCGCTACCCATAGCCGCAATGATCGTGAAGCCGCGCGCGGTAAGCAAGGTGGCCGCACTATGGAGATCCAGCGCCTGATTGGCCGTGCACTGCGCACTGCGGTCGACTTAAAGCTACTGGGTGAAAATACCATAACGATTGACTGTGATGTAATTCAGGCCGATGGCGGCACCCGCACGGCTTCTATTACCGGTGCCTGTGTGGCTTTAGTCGATGCCTTTAGCTATATGCATGAAAAAGGTTTGCTAAAAACCAATCCGCTTAAATTTATGGTAGCGGCGGTATCTGTGGGTATGTACAAAGGCACCGCGGTGGCCGATTTAGACTATGCCGAAGATTCTGCGGCAGAAACCGATATGAATCTGGTGATGACCGAAACCGGCCAGATTATTGAAATTCAGGGCACGGCCGAAGAAGCGCCTTTTAGCTTTGATGAAATGCAGCAAATGTTGGCGCTGGGTAGTGCGGCCATTAGTGATATTGTTAAGGCACAAAAACAGGTGCTGGGTAAGGAGTAAGTATGAAAGCCTTTCAACGTGAATTTATTGAGTTTGCGCTGTCGCGCCAGGTATTAAAATTTGGCAGCTTTACCTTAAAGTCTGGCCGTACCAGCCCGTATTTTTTTAATGCCGGTTTATTTAACACCGGCGGTGATCTAGCCAAATTAGGCCGCTTTTATGCGGCTGCGTTGCAGGATAGTGGCCTGGCGTTTGATGTGCTGTTTGGTCCAGCTTATAAAGGTATTCCTATTGCCACCACTACAGCTGTAGCATTAGCCGATCATTATAACCATGATGTGCCGTACTGCTTTAATCGCAAAGAAGCGAAAACGCATGGTGAAGGCGGTAACTTAGTCGGCTCGCCGCTTAAAGGCCGTATTATGCTGGTGGATGATGTGATCACCGCCGGTACCGCGATTCGTGAATCTATGCAGTTAATTCAGGCACAGGGCGCTGAGCTTACCGGGGTGTTAATTGCGCTGGATCGGCAAGAGCGCGGCCAGGGCGAGTTATCGGCGATTCAGGAAGTCGAGCGTGATTTTAATACCAAGGTGATCTCGATTATCAGCCTACCGGATTTAATCAACTATTTGGCGGATAAACCGGAAATGGCGCAGCATCTTGATGCAGTAAAAGCTTACCGGGCACAGTATGGTGTCAACGCTTAAAGAAAACTAGGCTTTAGAGTAGGGTACACTGATAGCCCGAGAGCGAAGTGTCAGGTATGCTTTCGGAACAGCGGCATGGATGCCGCGTAGGCTGAAAGGGCACAGGGATGTGCTCCTTGAAGCTGGTGCAGAAAGCATCTCCTGACACTTGGCTGTACTTCGGAGTTGACGTGAAGATAGGGGCACTCGCTGTTGCGAAAGCATGTCTGATCCTGTACCTGATGTTCCGGCTTTAATCCCAAGAAATAGCTAACCAAGGACAAAAAAGATGTTAAAGCCAAACGGCACCGGTTTGGGCCGTATTATCAAAGCAGCAAAGTGTTCTATGCAAGGCTTTGCCGCTAGCTGGAAGTTTGAATCGGCTTTTCGTCAGGAAACCACCTTAGCGGTTATTTCTATTCCATTGGCAGTTTGGTTAGCAACCTCAGTCAGTCAGTTTGCGCTGCTGGTTAGTGTCTGGTGTTTGGTGCTGGTGGTTGAATTATTAAATTCTGCTATTGAATCACTAACTGATCGCGTTGGTCTGGAGCGGCATGAACTGTCGGGGCGGGCTAAAGATATGGGCTCTGCCGCGGTGTTTGTGTCTTTAGTGATTGTTGCGCTAGTCTGGGGTGCGGCACTTTGGGAGCGGTTTTGCTAACAGTACGATGCTAAGGAACGCAGAGGGTGCATCAGTGATCCCTCTGCTCTTGCCTCTAGCGCTCATTGTGTGTGGCTTGTTAAGCAAATAAGCTCTGTTCCAATAACGCCCATTGATGCGCCCAATACTGCGTAGGCAAGCGTTTAAAACCCGAGCGCACAAATTGGTTTATTTTCCCTTCAATGGTGGCCAGTAACAAGTTGGCCAACTCGGCTTCGTCCAAGCTAAAACTCTTACCTTCACGTAGTTTACGCTCACGCAGGCATTGCCGAAACTGGGCTTCGAGCTTTTCAAATAAAGCTGCTACCCGCTCCAGTAAGCGCTCTTGCTCACCTTGCAGTGCATCGCCGGTCAAAATGCGGCAAAAGCCCGGATTCCGCTCGGCAAACACTAATACGAGCTGCAGCATTAAACTGATGCGGGTTTGAGTATCTTTATGTTCTTCGGTAATCGCATTCACCCGCGATAACAGCGTGTCTTCAATAAACTCAATTAAGCCCTCATACATCCGCGCTTTACTGGGGAAGTGCCGATAGAGTGCTGCTTCTGATACCCCAACTTTTTCGGCCAACGCAGCAGTGGTAATACGCTGGCCGTTGCTGTTGCTTTGTAGCATAGCGGCCAGCGCTTGTAGGATATCTTCTTTCCGATTTGGACGTTTTGGCGTTGTCATGCGTGCAGGGGATTCCTTACTGCTTACCAGAATGGCCGAAGCCGCCTTCACCTCGTTCTGAGCTGTCAAAACCAGCAACCAGATTAAACTCAGCTTGTACTACCGGCATAAACACCAATTGCGCAATACGATCACCCGGTTCAATGGTAAAGCTTTGCTCGCCGCGGTTCCACATTGAGACCATTACCGGGCCTTGGTAGTCTGAGTCAATTAACCCCACCAGATTGCCTAATACGATGCCATGTTTATGGCCTAAACCTGAGCGCGGTAAAATAGTAGCGCACAGATTGGCGTCACCAATATGAATAGCAATACCCGTTGGGATCAGTACGGTTTGCCCCGGTGCTAATTCTATGGCGCTGTCCAGACAGGCGCGTAAATCTAAGCCAGCTGAACCCGGTGTGGCATAGGCCGGTAACGGAAACTGAGTGCCAATACGTGGGTCGAGTATTTTCAGGTCAATAGCTTTTTTCATAACAACTTCTTTTTCTGATGTTTAAGTTTTAGGCTTGATAGTGCTGTCGAATAAGCGCAATAAGTTGCTCTGCCAGTTGTTGCTTAGGCTGTGTTGGTAAATCCAGTTCGCCGCCGCGCCAAATCACACTTACTGCGTTGTGGTCGCTGTTAAAGCCGGTTTGGCTACTTGATACATCGTTGGCGCAAATCATATCCAACCGCTTATTCAGTAACTTTTGTCGGGCATAATCCAGCACATTGCGTGTTTCGGCAGCAAAACCCACGGTAAAGGGGCGTTGCTGTGGTAGCGCAGCAACGGCGGCAATAATATCCGGGTTTTTAATCAGTTTAAGCTGTAGCTCGCTCTCGCTGCCTTTTTTAAGTTTATCGGTAGCGATCTCTGCCACCCGATAATCGGCCACTGCAGCGCAACCGATAAAGATATCGGAGGTGACTGCCGCCGCCAAGGCTGCTTGCAGCATTTGCTCGGCGCTTAATACGTCAATACGTTCTACCCCAGCAGGGGTCGCTAGTTGCACCGGGCCACTAATTAAGGTGACTTTAGCACCGGCTTTGGCAGCGGCAGCGGCCAGCGCGTAGCCCATTTTACCTGAACTATGGTTGCTGATATAACGCACCGGATCGATGGCTTCGCGGGTAGGGCCTGCGGTAATAGTAACGTGCAAACCTTGCAGATTTTTGACAGGCGTAAATAACTGCTCAGTTAAGGCCGTAAGCTCTAGCGGCTCTAGCATGCGGCCAGCCCCCACGTCGCCACAAGCTTGCGCACCGGAGCCTGGGCCGAAAATGTGAAAACTATGTTCTTTTAGTGTTGCAATGTTTTTCTGAGTAGCTATATTTTTATACATCTGCTGATTCATGGCAGGCGCAACGGCTATAGGCGCGCTGCTAGCCAATACGCAGGTGCTTAGCAAGTCATTAGCTAAACCGTGCGCCAGACGAGCAATAATATCGGCACTGGCTGGGGCAATTAAAATTAAATCGGCCCATTTTGCCAGTTCAATATGGCCCATGGCAGCTTCGGCTGCCGGATCGAGCAGGCTGTGACTTACCGGGTTGCCAGATACCGCTTGCAGCGTAAGGGGGGTAATAAATTGCTGGGCGGCATCGGTGAGAATAACCCGTACTTCGGCGCCGCGCTCTTTTAAGCGGCGTACCAGATCAGCACTTTTGTAGGCAGCGATACCGCCACTGATGCCAAGTAAAATACGTTTTGAAGCAAGGGTTTGCTGCATATTAGGTCTATCCCCGCCATATTCAGGTTGGCATAAGATAGCACGGAAACGAAAATTCAGCATCCGTTCAGCTGTTGGAAAGAGGAGGAAGTAATGGCAATTACCGATTGGCCGCTGGCAGAGCGACCGCGCGAAAAGCTGTTGGAGCAGGGAGCCGAAGCATTATCTGATGCGGAGCTATTAGCCATTTTTTTGCGTACAGGCATTGCCGGTACTGATGCGGTGAGTTTAGCTCGTCAGTTATTAGAGCATTTTGGCGGGTTAAAACCCTTGTTGGCGGCTAGCCAAACCGAGTTTTGCCAAGCGCGAGGCTTAGGTGAGGCAAAGTATGTGCAATTACAGGCGGTATTGGAGCTTAGCCGGCGTTTTTTACAGCAGCGACTGCAGCGTGAAACGGTATTCTCAGAACCGGAGTTGGTACGAAAATATTTAAGTCATTTACTCTCACATGAACAACGTGAGGTATTTATGGTACTTTATCTTGATAATCAACATCGTATGATCTGTGCTGAGCCACTTTTCCAGGGGACAATAGATGCGTCTCCGGTGTACCCACGTATTGTAGTTCAACGCGCGTTAAAGCATAATGCAGCCGCTGTTATTCTGGCTCATAATCATCCTTCTGGGGTGGCCGAGCCAAGCCGCGCCGACAGAGCAATAACGGAGCGTCTGACACAGGCTATGGCCTTAGTCGATATCCGTGTTTTGGACCACTTTGTGGTGGGCGATGCAGAAGTGGTTTCTTTTGCTGAGCGTGGCTGGCTGTAATGAGATGCCAGCCTGGTGCCGGTATAATTTGTCTTGAGTTTAAGCGCGCTTTCGTGTATAAAGTGCGCCCTCATCCATTTTCGGGGCAACCTTCAAGGCCAGAAGGGTGAAAGATAGCTCGAGCTGACGTAATTTTGGAGAAATATTGACATGTCTAGAGTATGCCAAGTAACTGGCAAAGGTCCGATGGTAGGTAACCGTCGTTCGCACGCCAACAACGCGACAAAGCGCCGTTTCCTGCCTAACCTGCAAACTCACCGTTTCTGGGTTGAAAGTGAAAACCGTTTTGTTACTTTACGTACTACCCCACGTGGTATGCGTATTATTGACAAGAAAGGTATCGACGCCGTTTTAGTAGACGTTCGTGCCAACGGTCACAAGGTATAAGGAATTAACAAATGCGCGATAAAATCCGTTTAGTTTCTTCTGCTGGTACCGGCTTTTTCTATACTACAACTAAGAACAAGCGTACCATGCCAGAAAAAATGGAAATCAAAAAGTTCGATCCTAAAGTGCGCAAGCACGTGATTTTCAAAGAAGCGAAAATCAAGTAATCGACTTACAGAGACCCGGCCAGCGCCGGGTTTTTGCTTTTTAAGGCCCGCCTGCGTTACTATGCTTTGCATCTCTTCTTTTGCTGATTAACCATGTTGAAACTGTCTCGCCGTAATTGGAACAATGTACTGATCTTCTTAGTACTTATTTTAATGTATAGCCTGTACGACTGGTCTGGTGATAAGGCATCTGGTAATACCGCTGTTATTCAACTCGTACCAGAGCAAGCACAATTACTCAGTGTTTCTATCGATAATATGCGGCTAGTACAAGCTGCCGGGCACTGGCAAATACAGCCAACGGGGCGCGCTGGCGTTGAGGCCAAGCAGTTGGCAAGCAGCTGGCAATACACTATTTTGCAGCCAGTACCGCTGACCGCTGGCAAAGATTGGGTACCGGTTGCGCAAGCCGGTGTGCAGTTGGTCGGCGAGCTAACGCCACAAATCTGGCTACTCTACCCTGATCAAACAGAGCCACCGCAACAAGATCGGCAGCAGCAAGCGTATTTGTTACAGCTCGTGGGACAACCTCAGCTTTACCAGCTAAGCGCTGCGCAAGCCCGTTTATTATTTTTATTGGAGTAACGATGCCAGAATTACCTGAAGTTGAGGTATCCCGCCTTGGGATCAGCCCGCATTTAGCACAACAAACCTTGTTAAAGGTTATCGCCCGGCAACGGCAATTACGCTGGTGGGTGCCGGATGAGGTGGTAGCGTTAACCGCACAGCCCATTCTATCGGTCAGTCGCCGTGCTAAATATCTGCTGTTGGAGTTACCTGCCGGCAGTATTATTTTACATCTTGGTATGTCTGGCCACTTAAAGGTTGTTGCTGCACAGCAAGCTGCGGAGAAACATGACCATCTCGATTTTGTGTTAAGCAGTGGCCAATATTTGCGCTTAAACGATACCCGTCGTTTTGGCGCCGTGTTATGGCAACCCAAAGATACAGTGCATCCGTTATTGGCGGCCTTGGGACCTGAACCGTTAACCGATGCCTTTAACGCTGATACCTTGATTAACGCCTGCGCTAAACGCAGTGCCGCTATCAAGTTGGTGTTAATGGATAACAAGGTGGTAGTAGGGGTAGGGAATATTTATGCTAACGAAGCGCTGTTTAAAGCCGGTATCGCCCCGCAGGCACCGGCGAATAAAGTGAGTAAAGAGAAACTGGCGTTGTTAGCTACTGTAGTGAAAGAGACACTGGCTGCCGCCATAGTGCAAGGCGGTACCACCTTACGTGATTTTAGTCAGGTGGATGGTAAGCCGGGCTATTTTAAACAAGAATTACTGGTATATGGCCGTGGCGCAGCACCGTGCGTAAGTTGTGGCGAAGCATTACAAGAAATTCGCTTAGGCCAGCGTAGTACGGTATTTTGCCGTAATTGCCAGCAGTAAGCCGATCACTCAGCCTACTGCCACAGTGATACCTTAAAAACGCCGTTTAGCCGTGGCTCGCCATTGCCAGCTGCTAATGTCGGGGTTATCTGTAATGGGACGAGCTAAGTCCAGATGGATCATGGTGCCACGGCTAGAGTGGCTGGATAATAAGCGAATGCCCACGCCCATGCCAAAGAGAATCTTGTCGTCAATGCCTGCTTTGCTAATTAGCTCGTCGGTATAATCTGCGCTATGGTTCGCTCCCCAGCTGCGACCGACATCAGTAAAAGCGGCAAAACCCACATCAAAAATTTGCCATAAGTTCCAATCTGTATAGTGGCGATACTCAGCTGTTGCTACCATGCGGTTATCCCCGCGTTGATAATACAGCGGAAAGGCCCGTAGCCCGCTATCGCCGCCAAGATAGAGCGCTTCATCAGCAAACAGGTTGCTACCACGCTCGGCCGAAATGCTCGCCATGATGCTATTACGCGCATTTAACTGGTGATTCAGCTGTAAGGATAGGTGCCATAATGCTTGTCGAGTATTCTGCCAATCTAAGCGGTGGTAGCTAAGCTCACTAAACAACCAGGTTTGCTGTTGCAGTTGCCAGGCTTTTTGGGCACTGAGGTTAAGTTGTAATCCCGCCTCATCCGCACCTAACCAAGACTGCATATAGCCTAAGCGCAAACGTAGCTGCCAGCCGGCATTAATATCCTCCACCCGGTTAAACTGGTTGATATTGTAAAGCTTGTAAAAGTCATCCTGTAGCAACTGGTACTCCAGCCAGAGTGCAGACAAGTTGCGTTCAGCAGGCAGGTTAAGCACAGTACCTGCCTGTTCACTAAATGACACATCTTCCAGTGTCATGCCGAGTAATAAACGTTGAATGCTTTGGCCGCGCTCAGCCAGTTTAAACCCGATAGAACTTTCAAACTGATTTCGGGTACGATCATATTCGTTAATGCTATCTGCCAGCAGATAATCAGTAACTTGTTCTTTGTTTTTTAATAAATCAAAGTTAACTGCCCAGGCAGAATCGAGCCGGTAAAAAGGGCGTTGTAAGCCAAAGTGGTAATTTTCGCCATCGGAGTTATTGGCGTAGCTTAGTAGGGTATTCCAATGGCTGCCAAAGATATTTGGACTGGCAAAACTCAGTAAATAGCCGGTACGCTCACTGTCTTTGGCGTAATCTAATTGAATTTGATTACCTGAGCCTAATAAGTTGTCTTCGGCTATACCTAGCGAATACTCGGTTTCACCCCCTTCGCTGGACCAATCTATTTTCGGCAATAGCGACCAGTTGTCCCAGGTACTCACTTTTACTACCACGCTGTTATCCTCAGCGCAGTAGCGAATCACTTCTACTTTGGCATCACGCAGGTAACGCCGGCTGCGTAGCAGCCGTTCAGTTTCAGCCAGTTCAGATAGTTTTAATGGTGCGGCTTCAGTGAAAAGTAGGTCGTCGCGAACAGTGCCTTCGGTGCTGATTATATGGCTGGCATTGGCAAAGCGATGTAACCAAAATATACCTTTCTCGTTGAGATCGAACACATTATTACGCTGAAATTCAATAGCCGCAATCTGCGGTTTTTTTTGTTTTAACAGCGTACTATCAAAATCGCTGTTGCACTCGGCAAACAGCGTAAAGCTGGTGAAAGACAATGACAACAGGCTTAAACTACGCCACATTCGCTCGCTCCTTGTAACCAGGCATCGTTAGCCTGGTAGGCTTTACTATGGCGGGTTTTGTCATAAATACCAATATCCATATTAGATTACGTTTAGGATGCTGCCGGCTTATTGGGAGGCGGCTGTGTGGCTGTAGGTTCGTTATCAGCCACAATGCGTACTGGAAACGGCGGGGTTTCACTGCCAGCATACAGGGTTCGATGTGGAAAGGGTATTTCAATACCGGCAGCGTCAAAAGCCAGTTTTATCTCCTCTTGTAAGCTATTGCGTAGTGCTCTGAAATTAGCGGTGCTGCTCCAAACCGAAAATTGCAGCGTTAATGCTGAATCACCAAAACCGGTAAATAAAAATGCCGGTGCGGGTTCATCCAGGCTTAGCGGGTTCCTTTCCGCTACCTCAAATAATACGTCGCGGACATGGGCAATATTTTCTTTATAAGCGACACCCAGTTGTAAATCAAAGCGGCGGATTGGAAAGCGCGTCATGTTGGTGACTTCTGATTTTATTAAACTCTCGTTAGGAATGCGTACAAAAAGGTTATCAAAGGTCCGCAGTTTGACCGAGAGTAAATCAATAGATAACACTTCGCCGATAGTGCTACCTACTTTAATAGTGTCGCCAATTTGAAACGGTTGCTCGCCAATTAAAAATAGCCCGCTAATTAAATTAGACGCCGAGGTTTGTGAGGCAAAACCAATAGCAACCGACAGCACGCCGGCCGCGCCTAGCAGTACCCCTAGTGAAAACCCCAACTGGTGTAATGCCGAGGTGGCAAACAGTGCTAACACTAACCAGTAAACGATTCGGCGAAATAAGATGGCATGATGACGAGAAAAGTTATTACTGATGATTTTCTCTGCGGCCTTGGCAGCATAGCGGGCCAGTAAAAAGCCGGCCACAATCAACAATAACGCCTGTAAGCCGTTGACTACACTGTCAGACTGAATGAAGTTGAGCAAAGCGTCAAACATAACCTCTCCCTTATTGGCTAAATATGCCGGTAAAAGCACGAACCAGACTGTGTTTGTCGGGTAGTTCACGCGGTGCGGTTAATAAATCTGCGCTACAAAGGCCAGCAGGTAATTCTTTACCAATTTTAAAGCGTGTCAGGCTGCCATGGCTTTCATGCTGTAGGGTAATAGGATCGGTCCAGAGGGTGCCATCACTACGACCATACAGGGCAAGATAGGGCAGTGGAATACTAATTTTATCTATTGTCAGCATCTTATCCGAGCGATTTTCTATAGTAACGGCGGTAACGGCCCGGTGCGGCCTGGCGGGTATTTCTGCCAAACTATGCCTAGCATGGGTTTTATCAGCATAGCAAAGTTCGCCGTGTTGTGTGGTGGTGCCAAACCAGGTATCAGACAAGCGCTGTATCGGGAGCTCTAAAAGAGGTGTCTCGGGTTGCTCTAAGCTAATCTGAATGCACACCGGTGAACTGATATAAAACACATTTTGCTCACCGGCGGGAATGCTCACTGGCTGGCGGGTTTTAATAACCACTGGCCGTTCCAGTAGCTTGGGCGTTAAACGAACTGACGTGGGGCTATGCCGAAAAATAAAACGTTGCGCGGTTAATAGCTCAGGTATACAGAGCGCACTTTGGCTAACGGATTTGTAGTTAGTATCTGCTTGCTCAAGGCGTTCAAAACCGCACTGCCACTCTTGCAGGCGGCGTTTAAAATACAAGGTAATAGGGCCTATGGTATATTGCCAGCATTCATCTAGTGCCAATGCTTGTGGCTGCCACCACGGTAGTAATGCTGCTTGCTGAGTCATTTATCTCTCCTGTGACACTTTCCTTCATGCTAACAGAAAGTTTTATTCGGCAAAACTTTCATTGCTCAGGTTGAGTTCAGCTAACATAGCTTATAAAATAGCGCTAAATTTTGCTTAACAGGCAATGTCTTAACCATTCGTACGGAGTTTGTCTCCTTTATGGACATACCCAGTAGCAGGCCCAGCCTGCAGTGTCTCAAGAATCAAATTAATTTACGCTTAATAAGCTGATCTGCTTGCCAGCCTCTTATTAAGCTATTGTTGCTGATAAGAGGTTGTTATGGAGTTACCCGTTCTTATCGATACCCTGCGCGCTGCGCTGGAGCATGATACTACCCATTTGTTAGGTGATCAGTTGGAGGATGTCCATCCAGCCGATTATGCTGCTGCGATAACAGAGTTTGCCGTTACGGAGCTCTGGACCTTATTAACCGCGTTACCACGGGCTGAACAAGCTGAGATTTTTGGTTATTTACCTACCGAAGTGCAAGTAAAGCTGGCTGTTAGTATCAGCAGGCGTAAGCTGGCCCCTATTATCCGGCAAATGTCGTCTGATGAGCGGGCTGATTTATTTAATCGCTTATCGGCAGAGCAACGCGACACGCTCTTGCCTGCCTTAGCGCAAGCTGAGCGCGAAGATTTACTGCGTTTATCGGCGCACGAAGAAGGCAGTGCCGGAGCCATTATGACCTCGGATTATGCCTTGTTGCCACCCGACTTAACGGTGCGTGAGGCTATTGAAGTATTGCGCTTAGAAGCGCCTGACAAAGAAACTATTTATTCTTCTTATGTGGTAGATAAAGCCCGGCAGCTTATTGGCGTAGTCAGTTTACGTGATTTAATTCTGGCACCGGTAAGTATGCGGGTAGATGATTTGATGAATCACGATCCGATCTATGCCAGTGTGGATCTGCCTCAGGAAAAGGTTGCTGCACTGATTGCAAAATATGACTTGCTGGCACTGCCGATTGTCAATGAACAACATCAAATGGTGGGTATTGTTACTTACGATGATGCGATGGATGTGGCTGCAGAAGAGGCTACGGAAGACTTTCACAAAACTGCTACTATCGGCAAGCTGGAGAGCAGTGTAAAGCATGCGAGCATCGGCTTGTTATATCGTAAGCGGGTGTTCTGGTTAGTAGTACTGGTGTTTGGCAATATTTTCTCTGGTGCCGGCATCGCTTATTTTGAAGAGACGATTGCCAGCTATTTGGCATTGCTGTTTTTTCTACCATTGCTAATTGCTAGTAGCGGAAACGCTGGCGCGCAGTCGGGTACGCTAATGGTGCGGGCTTTGGCTACCGGCGATATTAAGCTGCGAGACTGGGGTTCTTTATTGGGTAAAGAATGCTTGGTTGCTGGCTTACTGGGCTTGACGATGTCGGCTGCGGTAATTGGTTTAGGGTTATGGCGTGGCGGGCCTGATATTGCTGTCGTAGTCGCCTCTACCATGATGCTGGTGGTCTTGGTGGGCAGTTTGATTGGGCTTTCACTGCCTTTTTTACTTAGCCGTTTTAATTTAGATCCAGCGACTGCCAGTGGCCCATTGATTACCTCTATTGCCGATGTTGCTGGCGTCGTTTTATATTTTTCGATTGCCACCTGGTATCTAGGGCTGTAAATATTTTTTAAAAGCGTGTAACAGCCCAAATGTACTATTGCGTAAAAAGAGTATATTCAATATCTTATCTGTTAATTCGCCGGTTTTTCCTTAACTGGCTGTAACTAGAGTACCGGGTAGCCGGGAGCGGGTTAACAGATATCAGATGAATTTGCTACGTTCAATTTGCTGCTTGCTACTGCTATCCTGTTCCTCACATGCGGTGGAAGTGGTCGCGCATGCTTCGGTAAGTGAGCAACAACTTAGTACCTCACAGCTCAGAGCTATTTTTACCATGCGTCAAACTCGTTGGGCTGATGGCCAGCCAATTCAGGTTTTTGTTTTGCATTCTGATCATGAACAACACATCCGGTTTAGTCGTAATCTCTTAAAAATGTTTCCTTACCAGTTAGATGCCATTTGGGCCCGCCAACGCTATTCTGGTATTGGTAGTTTTCCTATACAAGTAGGTTCTGTTATAGAAATGCACAAGCTGTTACAACAAACACCGGGAGCCATTGGTTACCTAACAACAGAGGCAATATCTCCCGATCTGAAGGTGGTAGCGATTTATGACAAATAACAAACGGCTTCTTGTGCTTGTTACGCCGTTACTGCTATTTGTGACGGCAGCCCAAGCTGAACCAGTAAGTGTGCATGGTTTTTTGGCGCAAGGTATAACTCAAGCTAATGGCAGTAACGCCATTAACGACGATGGTGACTTATCTACGGCGCTGACTGAGCTTGGTATTAACGCTAAATGGAATATTTACTCCCGTTTAAAGCTATCGGGGCAATTGGTCTACCTGAATGGTGGCAATCGATATCCAGAAGGCGTTAGATTGGACTATTTGTTTATGGATATTAGTCTGATAGATAATTTTGACCATCAACTTAACCTATATTTTGGCCGCTATAAAAATCAGCATTGGTTGTATTCCAGCACTCGCGATGTACCTTTTACCCGGCCGAGTATTATTTTACCGCAATCAGTATATTATGATGCTTTCCGTGATATTGCTGTAGCCAGCGATGGCGTAGCAATAAAAGGCTACATACAGCAAAGTACCGGTGAATTAGAGTACAACTGGAGTATTGGTGCTACGAGCATTACGTCGGCTCAAAGCAAAATTTTACTTAGCCCCGCAGCTTATGGTAAAGCTAAGCAGGAATTTGTGCATCAGGCTAGTGTATTTTGGCAAGGTGCGGGTAGCCAAGCTACTTATGGTTTGTCTTTCCTTGATTCAAACTTTAGCTATGCGCCAACTGAGTATGATCTTTTCTATCGGGGTGATGTAACGGTACAGCGAGTGATGTTCAATTGGCGTTATCAAGCCGAAATGTGGGAGCTAGCCGCCGAGTTGATGCAAGAACGCATGTCGATTAACGGCTTTTATCAACCGGAGCTGCAGCGCTCTCAAGTTGGTCTTGGCGGTTATTTATTAGCTCGCTATCGATTCAACGGTAAGCTTAGTGGCGTGTTGGCCGTCGATTATCTTACCCAAAATAAAGACGACAAACGGGGTTCGCAGTTACCCAGTGGCGGCGTCCCTGCACATTTTGGTTACCAACAAAGTGCGATGTTAGGTGCCAGTTATACGTTGGCATCAAATTGGCAGTTACAGGCAGAACATCACTGGGTAGATGGCACTGGCCGATTGTCGCCCAGCTTAATACCAGATTTGAAGCTTAATAATCAGCGTTACTGGCAGGTCTGGGCGCTACAATTGACGTATTGGTTCTGATGCGTTTTTTTAGCTTTCCTACCAAGATACTGGCACTAACATTAGCACTGATGCTGGTGTTGATTGTGCTGGTTACCAGTATGTCACTACAGCGCTTAAATGAAAGTTTTGCCGAACAGCAGCAAGTAAAGCAATTGCAGGTAGAACAGCATTTTATACAATATCAATTATTGCTACAAAGCCAGCAGCAAACCTGGTTTGAAAGCTTTGCAGAACTTACAGCATTGCCGCAACAAAGCGGTTTTGCGGCATTTTTAGCAGAGTTGCAGCAACGTTATGATGTACTCAGCTTATATCTGAATATCGAAGCATTGTGGTTTTTTGATGGTGCTGAGCCTGAATTGGCGTTTCAATCTAAGCCTTTTCCGCCTGAACTCGCTCAGATGGTTAGGCAAACCCAGCTAGAGCAGCGACCGCAATCACGCATTTATTGCCTAGATCATTGTAGTAATGTGGTTAGCCTGCCGTTGTCGGATCAAGATGGTAAGATTGCTGTGTTGGTGTCCAGTCAAACGCTGGCTGATGTGGTGATTGCACTTGGCAAAGCACTACACAGTGAAGTGGCTATAGTTCGCGTTGCAGCAACGGGATTGTCGGTGCTGTCTGTAACGACTTCAGCCACTACGTCTGCGGCAAGCCTTATTCAAACGCTGGAGCAGCAAAATGGAGCAAGCCTGAATACTATTGCTACTGCAGGTCTCATTTTGCAAGGCACGCAGTATTTCGTGCACCAATTGCCGTTAGTACAACAAGAAGAGCAACAGTTTTTTATTTTTCTGCTAGAGGATATACAGGCTTATCAGGCGGCGAATAAAGCATTTCAATGGCAGTTAGTGGCGTTTGCCTTGTTATGTTTTTTACTGTTCTCTTGGTTAACCTATTGGCTAACCCGGCGTTTGACAGGTCGTTTGTTACAAATATCCCGTGCTTTACCGTTACTTGCGGAAAATAAATTCCGGGCTTTTAGGGACGCATTACCAAAATCTTCAGTTTTACTTAGTGATGAAGTTGACCGTTTACACGATGCTAGCCAAACCCTGAGCCGTAAGCTTGAAACCCTGCAGGATGATATGGGGGCGCAGACTCGAGAGTTGGAAAACATGGCGATGTTTGATCTGCTTACCGGGTTGGCAAATCGTAATATGCTGCAATTCCAATTGAAAAAACGGATCGCCGCGCTGCGCAGCGATGGCAGTTATCTGGGGCTCTTATTTTTAGATGTTGATCAGTTTAAGCGTGTCAATGATATTCGCGGTCATGAACAGGGCGATAAACTATTAATTGAAGCCGCGCAGCGCTTACGTTCAGCACTGACTAAAACCGATTTAATTTGTCGCTTTGGCGGCGATGAATTTATTGTTGTGACCGAGGTTGATGAGCCGGATCATCTGGCAGTATTAGCGCAAACCTTGATCACAGTTTTTCAGCAGCCGATGCTACTTGAACAGGAAGAGTATCAACTGAATATTAGTGTTGGCATTAGTTGCACCCGTAATCCAAACCTGAAACCTGACGATCTGGTACGCCAGGCCGATTTGGCAATGTATCAGGCAAAAGGTAAGGGTGGTAATAGTCTGCATTTTTATAGTCAGCAAATGTTTGACGCCTTTCAAGATCGTTTGGCGCTGGAAAGCGATTTAAAGCAAGCCCTGTTGCTACGGCAGTTTGCGTTGCATTTGCAACCGAAAATCCGACTCTCTGACCGGCACTTACAGGGGCTGGAAGTCTTATTACGCTGGCATAGCCCTGCCAGAGGAATGGTGCCACCAGATGAATTTATTGCCGTGTTGGAATATGCCCACTTAATGATCCCGGTAGGCTATTGGGTTATAGAGCAAAGCTTTAGTTTGATGACTCAACTGCGTAAAGATGGCTTTAGCGATCTTACTCTGGCAATTAACTTATCCGCGGCGCAACTGAATGACCCGAAATTGGCAGATTATTTAGATAGCATGTTAAAGCTGCATGCCTTGCCTGCTGAATTGTTCGAGTTAGAATTAACAGAAAGTATGCTGGCTAATAATATATCTGAAACGATCATCAGTATGCAGCGCTTAAAGCAACGTGGCTTTCGTTTAGCGATTGACGACTTTGGCACCGGCTACTCGTCATTAAGTTACTTGCGGCAGATGCCAGTAGATACCATTAAAATTGATAAAAGCTTTGTTTTTGGCATGTTAGACAATCAAGCTGACTTTGACATTATCACCTCCACCATTGCTATGGTGCGTAAACTGGGCTTAGAAGTGGTGGCTGAGGGGGTAGAAACACAAGCCCAATGTAAAACACTGATCCAGCATCAATGCGATATTGGCCAGGGTTATTTGTTTTCTAAGCCCATACCGGCCTTAGGTCTTAGCGCAAAGTTGTTGGAGAATCTTGATGATTACGGACGCTGGCGCTAAGTAGGCGCTACGTTAAACAACATTGTCTTTTTGTATAAAAACGCATAGACTGCAGTTGCAACCAAGGGGTGCTCTTTTTAATATTAGTTAAAAAGTGCTGAGATGCTGGAAAGCGAACCCTTAGAACCTGATCCGGATCATACCGGCGGAGGGATGGTGCTAACTCCCCATCAGAGCACATTTACTACCTTGATACGCCCTAGTCAAATTGGCTGCGGTTGTTAGTATAGATGTCGCCTTTGAACAGTGTGATCCTCAAATCGTTTTTTGGAGCCGATCACCTATGTTTATGCGTTTTTCTGCGTTATCTATTGCTGTTATTTCTACATTTTCCCTGCATGCGTCTGAGCAGGATATTGAACATATTACGGTGAAAGGCGATTTCCGAAAGTATACTGTGCAGCAAGTCGCTGGTAGTGTTGCGGTGTTGTCTGAGCAAGATATGCAACGCCAGTCGGCCCAACATCTGGATGATGTGTTACAACAATTCGCTAATGTAAACTTTGCTGCTGGTGCTTCTCGTGGTCGCTTTATCCAAATTCGGGGTATCGGCGAGCGTAGTGAGTTTATTGATGTGATTAATCCGTCTGTCGGGATTTTAATTGATGGCATTGATTACGCTGGGCTTGGTATTAGTAGTGTGGCACATCCGGAGCAATTAGAAGTCTTTCGTGGCCCGGAAGCCACGCGTTTTGGCACCAATGCTTTGGCCGGTATGGTAAATCTTACCAGTAAAAACCCAACATGGACGCCTGAAGGGAAAGTTAGCGCCAGCCTGGCTAACTACGATAGCTGGCAGTTGTCTGGCTATCATAGTGCACCTATTTCAGAGCAACTGGCTTACAGCTTGACGCTGGACCAACAAAATTCAGACGGTTTTATCGATAATGCCTACCTTAATCGCGATAATACCAACAATATCGACGAATTTACTGGTCGTTTTAAACTGCAGTACCTACTCACTGACCAATTGCAACTTGGCATAACAGCACATTTAATTGAGCAGCAAAATGGCTATGATGCGTTTTCACTCGATCGTAACAGAACCACACTGTCGGATGAACCGGGACAGGATAAACTACGCAGTAAAGCGCTGGCGGTAAATGTCGATTATCAGGGGTTTACTGCGGTAGATTTTAGTGCCCAGTTAAGCTATTTAAATGCAGATTCAGACTACGGTTTTGATGAAGACTGGAGCTATGAGGGTATTGCACCAGGTTGGGAATACTCTTATCAAGATCGTTATCTGCGTGAGCGTGAACAATGGACGCTGGATACTCGTTTAGTCTCTAAGCCCGCCGGAGCATTGTTTGGCAATACAGATTGGGTAGTGGGTTTGTATGCCAGCGATCGTGATTTAACGCTGCAGCGTCTACGTCGGGCCGAGAGTGAGTTGCGTATCTTTGGTAGTGAGTTGCAGCGGCGCAACTTAGCGCTGTACGGCGAGACGCAAACGGCTTTGACCGAACAACTGAGTCTAGTTGTAGGTGGACGGGTTGAGCAATATAAAGATGATTATCTAGACGTGGCCAGTATCAACCTGCAATCTGATAAAACCATGTGGGGCGCTAAAGTCAGCCTTAATTATCAGTTAAATCCGCAAGCTATGCTTTATGGTTTAGTTTCCCGTGGCTATAAGGTAGGTGGCATTAATGGTGAAGCTTTATCAAAGGCCGGTGATGATAATTTTGCTGTACTGGCCACTAAAGCCAGCTTTGCACCAGAGAGTGTGATTAATACCGAGTTTGGCGTAAAAGGCAGTAGCGCCGATGGCCGTTTAACGACCCGGATTGCCGCTTTTTACATGTGGCGACAAGATATGCAGGTAAAAGGCTGGATTAATCCGGATCTAGGCCCGGAGTTTACCGGTTTTATCGATAATGCGGCCAGTGGTCGTAATTACGGCGTAGAGATGGAAACCCGGCTGCAGCTGCATGACCAGTTACAGCTATTTGTTAATGCCGGCTATTTGCAATCACGGTTGGGGCAATATGTCACCGATAGTGAGTTGGATCTTACCGGACGTGATCAGGCGCATGCGCCGCGCGTAAATTACAGTGTGGGAGCTGACTGGTTTTTAACAGAGCAACTGTCAGTACAAGCCGGTATTCAAGGCAAGAGCAGCTTTTACTATTCTGATGGCCACAATGCTAAAGCGGGTAGCAGCGAGTTGGTTAATTTGCGGCTGAATTATCAATTACAACAATGGGAATTGGCGCTTTGGGTGCGTAATGCGCTGGATAAGGATGTCGGAGTACGCGGCTTTTACTTTGGCAATGATCCCCGTGATGAATATGCGCCGCATGTGTATGAGCAGTTTGCGGAACCTCGGCGTGTTGGTGTAACCGCCAGTTACAGCTTTTAAGGAGTCTTTTTATGCAATTATCTGTTGAGATCAGTAAATACCCGCTGGCGCATGATTATAAAGGCCCAATCCAGGCTTTTATCGATCAATTAGCCCAACAACCGGGTTTACATATTATTACCAATACCATGAGTACCCAGATTTTTGGTGACTATGATGAGGTGATGCAGGCATTACAGCAATGTATGCGCTGGTCGATGCAAACTTACGGTAAGCTAATTTTTGTCTGTAAGTTTATTCCAGGTGATTTGCGGCCATGAATGAGTTACTGAGTAAGCTGATTAATGACTGGCAGCTAATGCATAGCGTAGAGTTAGTGGCTACTCTATTAGCGTTGGTTTATGTCATTTTGGCGTTAAAGCAAAGCATTTGGTGCTGGCCTGCTGCCTTACTCAGTACCCTGTTGTTTACCCATGTGATGTGGGACTCGGCCTTACTGTCTGATGCGTTGTTGCATTTATACTATGCCGGTATGGCACTCTATGGGTGGTGGCGCTGGCAGCAGTTAAAACAGCAGACGGCGGGTGGCCAGTCCGTGTTTGAATGGGTCTGGCAACGTCACTTACTGCTTATTAGTCTAACTGCAATGGTAGGCCTGGGGCTGGGCTACATTATGGCTAATTATACCCATGCCGATTTTGCTTGGTTGGATGCACAAACGACGGCTTTTAGTATCGTTGCAACCTGGTTGGTAGCGAAAAAACTGGTATCAAATTGGCTGTACTGGGTTGTTATCGATGCCGTGTGTATTTTCGTCTATGCACAAAAACACCTTTATTTTCTGACAGCCTTGTTTATGCTATATACCATCATTGCTTTAGTGGGATATTTCGCATGGCGCAGTCATTATCAGCTGCAGCAGAACAGGGTAGCGGACCCAGCGCCTTTATAACGCGGTTTTGTCAGCATCTGGAGTTTTTTGCCAGCCATCCACCACTGGAAGTAAAACCACTGGCGTCCGGCGAAAGTAACTTAAATTATTATGTGCGAACCGAGCGGGGTGAGTATGTACTGCGCCGCTATCCTACGGAAACCTTAGGGGTATGTCGGCAACAAGAGCTACGCTGCCAACATGCCGCCGCTGCTGCTGGGCTGGCACCGGCCCCCTTGTGCCTGAACAATCACCAGCAATTATTGATAAGCGAATACGTCAGTGGTGGCCAGCCATTGCAACTGAGCACTGAGCGTTTGACATTGCTCGCCGGCACGTTAGCTGCGCTACATTCACTTAAAGTACAAACTCCTTTGTTAGCGGTCAGTCTGTACCTGCGTAAACTGATGCATAACAGCCATATGCCCGCGTTAGAGCCGGCAGCGTCACTGTTCAGTGCTTTACAACAGACAGCAAAACAATTTGAAGCCCTGACACCCGATATAGTGCTGTGCCATATGGATTTACATCCAGGCAATTTACTTTGGGCGGCAGAGCGGATTTGGTTATTGGATTTTGAATATGCCCAATTGACGGATAGCAGCTTTGATTTGGCCGCAATATCTTTGCATTTTAAGTTAACTGCTGCGCAAGAGCAGCAGTTGCTGCAAGATTATTATGCCCGTCGACATTTTGTCGATAATCAAAGTGCGCAGCACTATCAGCAAAGTATTAGCCAGCGTCTAGCATTTGCTAAAGTACTTTATAGCGGATTTTGCTGGTTGTGGTATCAGGCCATGCCAGATTATCAAGGTGCCGCATTGCAATGGCGGCTTAACCTTTCGCAGCTGTTAGCGTGTTAGGGCGCGCTATAGTCCGCCTAGTCGTTCGGCCAGTACTTTATAGCGTTTTACATCGTCGGTAGCAAACAGCGGTTTACCCTCACTATCAGTGCTGCTGGAAACCAGCAAATGTTCTCTGGCTAAGCGTTCTACGCGGATCTCGGGGATCCCTAAAAATTCAGCAACTTCAGCTACAGTCATTAGCGCCATCTTTAACCTCTTTACGGTATTGTTTTTAGTCTTGATTAATATAGATAAGAATATAGCGATATTGGCGAAAGTCGCAATGCTAAAGATACAAAGAGCCAACAATAGTTGGTTTTTTATCATCTATACCCAAAATCATTGAAGATGCAGGTAGGCGGCAAGTGAGCGATGCCCCATGAGCATAGGAATACTATGTAATTGGGCCGGGCTGGCGCTCCAGTGAGCGAGCGCAGCCAACACCGCTGCAGCTTCAAGGATGAAGGGTATATACCTGAAAATGCCGTAACAGAACGTTACATTAATTCGCTGGTACGCTTGACAGAAAAAGCGTAAATAATCAGTGGTACTGAGCTAGGCTTGGCTATGGAATGAAAAGGAGAGATTTCACATGTATATCAATACCCGTTTGGTGTTATTTGCTACGGCGCTGCTAACACCGGTTTATTATGTAAGTGCTGCTACCACGTTACCGCCAGCACCCGAGGCTGAAAAAGTCGAGTTTAAGGTCAGCTCACCGAATGGCGAGCGGTTAGATCCGTATTATTGGTTGCGTGACGATAAGCGGCAAGATCCCAAGGTTTTGGGCTACCTCAATGCTGAAAATGCGTATTATCAGCAGTATAGTGACCGCTATAGCGAACTGACCACTGCACTAACCAACGAAATTATTGGCCGTATTAAGCAAGATGATAGTTCGGTACCTTACGTAAAAGGCGATTATCGTTATTTTAGTCGCTTTGAAACCGGCAAAGAATACCCGATTTACTTGCGACAACCCGTCGCTGGCGGTGCAGAACAGGTACTGTTAGATGTCAATGAGCTAGCTGAGGGTAAAGATTTTTATCAGGCCGCTAATTTGCAGGTTAGTCCTAACCAACAGTTGCTGGCTTATATGGAAGATACTAATGGCCGGCGTCAATACACCTTAAAAGTTCGTGATCTTAAGACCGGTAAAGATTTACCTGATCAGTTGACCGGTTTATCTGCTGCTATTGCCTGGTCAGCAGACAGCAAGCAACTCTTTTTGGTGCGTAACGATCCAACAACCTTGCTAAGCAACACCGTATTGCGACATACGCTTGGCGACGATGCAGCTAAAGCTCAGACGGTCTACCAGGAAAACGACACCAGTTTTTATATGTGGGTCAGCAACAGTCAGGATGGTCGCTTTGTGTTAATTAACCTAAGTAGCACTGTCTCTGATGAATTACGGGTATTGGATGCCGCCAAACCCACTAGTGAGTTTAAGGTGTTTGCACCACGCCAGCGCGATTTTAAGTACGATGCTGAGCATATTGATGGTCGCTGGGTCGTTCGCACTGACTGGCAAGCACCAAACTACCGTTTAATGACAGTAACTGAGGACAAGATTGGCGATCGGGCTAAGTGGCAGCCTTTGCTAGCACATGATGACACTATCTTTATTCAGGATTTCGCCCTGTTTAATGACTATCTGGCGATTAGCGAACGCAGCGATGGCTTAAGACGGATCCGGGTTATGCCATGGCAAGATCCGGCTAAAGCCTTCTATATCAGTTCTGACGAAGCCGCTTATGTAACAGGTTTTGAAATTAATGCCGAGCAGACTACGCCTTGGTTGCGTTATACCTATACCTCGTTAACGACCCCTGCCAGTGTTTATCAGTTAAATATGCAAACTGGCGAAAAACAACTTTTAAAACAACAAGAAGTGTTAGGTGACTTTGACAAAAATAACTATGTTACAGAGCGGGTATGGGCACCAGCTGCTGACGGCGTTAAAGTACCGGTATCGCTGTTATATCGCAAAGGTTTAACGCGCGATGGCACAGCACCGCTGTATCAATATGCTTATGGCTCTTATGGCGCCTCGATGGATCCGTCTTTTCGTTCCAGCATTCTATCCTTAGTTGACCGCGGCTTTGTTTTTGCGATTGCACATATTCGCGGCGGGCAGGAAATGGGGCGGCAATGGTATGAAGACGGTAAGTTACTTAATAAAATTAATACCTTTACTGACTACATCGCGGTAACCGATTACTTAGTGACTGAGAAATATGCCGCCAAGGACAAAGTGATTGGGATGGGCGGTAGTGCCGGGGGCTTGTTAATGGGCGCGGTAGCCAATTTGGCTCCGGAGAAATATCGCGGCTTAGTAGCGCATGTGCCCTTTGTGGATGTTGTCACCACTATGCTGGATGAAAGCATTCCACTGACCACCAACGAGTTTGATGAGTGGGGCAATCCCAAAGAAAAAGTGTATTACGATTATATGCTGTCGTATTCGCCCTACGATCAAGTGAAAGCACAGCAGTATCCTGCGATTCTGGTCACCACAGGCTTACATGATTCACAGGTACAATATTTTGAACCAGCGAAGTGGGTTGCTAAGTTACGAGAACTGAAAACGGATAATAACCCTTTGGTATTCCGCACTAATATGGAGGCCGGACATGGCGGGAAATCTGGTCGGTTTGCCCGCTTAGGTGAAACGGCACAGGAATATGCTTTTATCTTAGACTTACTCGCGCAAACACCTTAACAAACCATGGTTACCATAGTGGCTACACCACTATGGTAACCAAACATCCACACGCCCTAACTGCTCAGCGCTGTTATTTATAGACTTTCTTAATGGCTGCAGGTATAAGTAACATCAAAATAATTACGCATTTTACCCGCCTAGTTTCAAATGATCAGGCTTCAACTATGCTGATGATAAGAAAAAACAGAAAAAAGTTAATATACTTGTGCTAATTAAACACACTGTGTTCTGTTACCAGCCTTAATTTTAAAGGAAGCGACAACTCTATGAATGTGTTGTGGATAGCATTGTTACCAATGCTGGGTACTTTAATGCCGGTGATGATGGCTAAAAAGTCCCGAAATGCTTGTGCACTCATAACTGCTATAGCACCAATAATAGCATTGGCAATTTTACTAAGTCATACCCAGAGCGTATTTGCGGGGCAGATTTGGCAATTTCAAGCCGACTGGATCCCGTTGTTAGGATTAAATATCCATTTCAGATTAGATGGGTTGGCGTATTTATTTGCTTTGTTAATATTGGCAATTGGCCTGCTGGTCATTCTTTATGCGCGTTATTATTTGTCTGAGCAAGATTCAATGCCGCGATTTTATGCCTACTTGATGCTGTTTATGACAGCAATGCTTGGCATCGTGTTATCTGGCAATATTTTGCAAATATGGCTCTTTTGGGAGCTGACAAGTATCAGTTCTTTTCTCTTGATCAGCTTTTGGTGGCATAAATCTGAGGCGCGTCGCGGGGCCAGAATGGCCCTTACTATCACGGGTGCTGGCGGGCTGTGCTTACTTGCTGCTTTTATTTTGTTAGGCAATATTGTTGGCAGCTACGAGTTATCGGCTGTGTTGCAACAGGCCGAGTTAATCCAAAATCATCAATACTATCCCGTCTTATTAGTGCTATTTTTACTGGGATGTTTTACTAAATCCGCCCAGTTTCCGTTCCACTTTTGGCTGCCTAATGCCATGGCTGCACCAACACCGGTAAGTGCTTACTTACATTCTGCGACTATGGTTAAGGCCGGTATCTTTTTATTGGCGCGTTTTTATCCAGCGCTTTCTGGTACTGAAATGTGGTTTTTATTAGTCAGCTTAACCGGTTTAGCGACATTATTGGTTGGTGCCTATCTGGCGCTGTTTAAACATGATCTAAAGGGATTGTTGGCGTACTCAACCATCAGTCATTTAGGTTTAATTACCTTATTATTTGGCTTAAATTCGCCGCTCGCTGCCGTGGCGGGGGTATTCCATATTATTAATCATGCCACCTTTAAAGCCTCGTTATTTATGGCTGCCGGTATTATTGATCATGAATCGGGTTGCCGGGATATGCGCCGCTTAAACGGCCTATGGCAATTTATGCCCATTACTGCCACCTTAATGATGGTGGCGGCAGCGGCGATGGCCGGCGTGCCATTATTAAATGGCTTTTTATCCAAAGAGATGTTTTTTGCTGAAACCTTAGAGCAAAATTTACTTGGCGCCTTATCCTGGATTATTCCGTTGTTGGCTACGGTGGCAGCGATTTTCTCTGTAGCGTATTCACTGCGGCTTATTCACGATGTATTTTTTAATGGTCAACCGAAAGGCTTAACCAAAACCCCACATGAACCACCACGCTATATGCGCGTACCGGTAGAAATTTTGGTTGCACTTTGCCTTGTTGTGGGGATTGCGCCAGCGCTGGTAGTCGGAGGTTTACTGCAAGCAGCGGCCTCAGCGGTATTAGCCGGCCCTACGCCGGAATACAGTCTGGCGGTTTGGCATGGCTTTAATCTGCCATTATTAATGAGTGCTGTTGCTTTAGCTGGCGGTGTCTTTATGTACGTTAAACGTAAGCAGCTATTTGATTTTCAAAATGCCTTGCCTGGCATTGATACCTTAAACATTTTTGAGCGCACTGTTAAGCAGCTTTGTCATCGTGCCGCACAGTTTTACAATTGGCTAGATAACGGCTCTTTACAGCGTTATATGGCACTGCTACTCACTGCTTTTGTGGTTTTGGCGGGCTTACCACTTATTCAGATGGAAACCTTAAGTGGTGGCCGGGCCGAAATACCGCTTGATGCAGTTAATGCCACTGGCGCAGCGATGCTGCTAATCAGTGCCTTTGCTACGGTTATTTGGCATCGTAAACGCGTTGTCGCCTTACTGATGATTTCGGTCGTGGGATTAATGGTAGCCATTGCGTTTACCCGCTTCTCCGCACCCGATTTGGCCTTAACTCAGCTAAGTGTTGAGGTGGTGACCGTTATTCTGTTAATGCTGGCACTATTCTTTTTGCCACATAAAACACCCAAGCAATCTGAACCGTCTAAGGTGGTGCGCGATATTGGCTTAGCCTCTTTAGTGGGCATTATTGTGGGTAGCTTAAGCTATGCCATCATGACACGGCCTTTTACCACCATTTCTGATTTCTTTATTGCCAATGCCAAAACCGGTGGTGGCGGTACCAATGTGGTGAACGTGATCTTAGTCGATTTCCGTGGTTTTGATACCTTAGGTGAAATTGCAGTTTTAGGTATTGCTGCCCTGGGGATTTTTAAATTGTTAACGCGTATTCCGGTATTTAAACCCAGTAGTGATGGTGAAGGCCGGCCTTGGGCGCGCGAACGACATCCTTTATTGCTCGCTACTGTAGCGCAAAGTATTTTACCATTAGCGCTAATGGTGTCGGTCTTTATTTTCTTCCGTGGTCACAACTTACCAGGTGGCGGTTTTATTGCCGGTTTAATTACCGCGGTGGCGATTATTTTACTTTATATATCACAGGGTGTTGACTGGGTAAAAGCGCGCTTGAACATCGAGTATCAACGCGTTGTTGCCATAGGCTTACTTATTGCGCTTGCAACCGGCCTTGCCAGTTGGGCGTTTGATAGGCCGTTTTTAACCTCGTGGTTTGACTATTTTGAGCTCCCTGTCTTTGGGCAGATTGAGCTGGCCAGTGCCATTGCTTTTGATTTGGGGGTATATGTCACGGTGGTGGGGGCGACCTTATTGATTTTATCGAGTTTAGGCAAAATGACGACATCATATCGGCCAACACACAAGGAGCAAATTTAATGGAAACCTTATTTGCCTTGTGTATTGGTTTTTTAACCAGTTGTGGCGTTTTTTTGATGTTACGAGGTCGCACTTTTCCGGTAGTGATGGGCTTAACGATGCTGTCTTACGCGGTTAACCTGTTTATCTTTTCTTCTGGTCGGCTCAACTTAAAAGGGGCTGTGGTATTGGGGACTTCAGAAAGCTATGCCGACCCGTTACCTCAGGCTTTAGTATTAACAGCGATAGTAATTGGTTTTGCGATGACAGCATTCTTGGTAATTCTGGCCATACGCGCGCGGGCAGATTTAGGTAATGACCATGTGGATGGCAGCATGCCGGAACCGCGTCATGCCAAGAAGGAGCGCCAGAAATGAATCATCTTATTGTAGTGCCGATTCTGCTGCCTTTTCTAACAGCTTTGTTAATTATGTTGCCACCGGTACATTATTCGCCATGGCGCCGCCGTGTTGTCAGTATGCTGTCTACCAGCGTTCTTCTGGTGGTTTGTGTCTTGTTGTTGCTACAAGTACAGGAACAAGGCGTTACCTTTTATGCTTTGGGCAATTGGCTGCCGCCTTTTGGCATTATTATGGTGGCAGATTTAGTCAGCGTAATAATGTTGTGTCTAACGGCCTTTTTGGCTTTAGGTGCCATTTGTTATGGCAGTGCCGGCGAAGATGAAAAGGGATCTTTTTTCCATCCGTTATTTCAATTTCAGGTGATGGGCATTAACGGTGCCTTCCTGACAGGCGATTTATTTAACCTGTTCGTGTTCTTTGAAGTGCTGCTTATTGCTTCCTATGCATTGTTGATCCATGCAGGCGGTAAAAACAAAACGAAAGCCGCAGTACACTATGTGGTGTTAAATTTAACGGGTTCGGCCATCTTCTTACTTGCGTTAGCGGTGCTATATGGCACGCTTGGAACCCTTAATATTGCCGATATGGCCTTGAAGGTTGCTGATTTACCACAAGAAAACCTAATGTTGGTAAAAGTAGGTGGCTTGATGCTGCTGATTGTATTCGCCCTAAAAGCAGCAATTTTACCTTTACAATTTTGGTTGCCAGCAACCTATGCCTCTGCTTCAGCGCCGGTGGCTGCTTTGTTTGCGGTAATGACCAAAATTGGTGTTTACGCCTTACTGCGGGTTTTTACCACCATTTTTGGCGAGCATGCCGGGCCTTTAGCTGGCTTAGCAACCAACTGGCTATGGGTTTTCGGTCTGGCTACCATGTTCCTTGGGGCGCTTGGGGTATTAGCCAGCAAAGACTTCCGTAAGTTGGTCGCTAACTTAGTCTTAGTTTCTGTGGGTAGTTTGGTTGCGATGGTAGCCTTTCAGAATACTGCCGCAAATGCTTCAGTATTATTCTACACGGTGCATTCCACGCTAATTTGCGGTGCCTTATTTTTACTAGCCGATATGATAGCGGTACAACGTGGTAAGGCGGCCGATCGCTTGGTTGCGGCCAGACGGGTGAGCCAGCCAGTACTGTTAGGCTCCTTGTTTGTGCTGGCGGCTATTTCGGTAGCGGGTTTACCGCCGTTCTCAGGGTTTATTGGTAAGTTGATGTTGTTACAAGCTGCTGTAGGAACTGAAAAACAGTTTTGGTTATGGGGCTTTTTGCTGTTATCCAGCTTAATGGTGTTAATTGGTTTGTCCAGAGCGGGTAGTACCTTGTTTTGGCGAGTGAGTGGTGTGCAAAAGGCCGATGAGCGAGCCTTACCCTTACAAGTTTTTGCCGTATTTTGGTTATTAAGTGCCAGCATTTTGATGATGGTATTTGCTGGTCCGCTGACCACTCTGAGTTTTGCTGGTGCAAGTCAACTTAGTGATGTAATACAAACCATCAACACCATTCTGCCCGGTTCTGGAGTCTTACCATGAGAATGATACCTCGCTTTCAGTGGCTGCCAACACCTTATCGAAGTCTGTTGTTATTTATTGTTTGGTTGTTACTTAATCAAAGCGCTGTGCCGATTCATTTGTTTTTTGGTCTTTTACTGGCTTTAATGATCCCATGGTTATGTTATCGGTTACGCGATCCCCAGCCTTTAATTCAACGCCCGTTATTAGCATTACGTTATACCTTGCGGGTGATTTCCGATATTGTCACTGCTAATGCCGAGGTTGCGGTGTTAATTTTGGGGCCAGTCAAAAAGCTAAGGCCTGCGTTCGTGCGGGTACCGCTTGATTTACAGCATAACTTGCCACTAACTATCTTAGCGTGCACCGTATCGATGACGCCCGGCACGGTAAGTGCTGATATTTATCCTAGTGTAGAGAGCTTAGAACCAGATGAGCCGCTCCCGCAGCGTTGGCTATTAATTCATGTGCTAGATTTGGAAGATGAAGCCGCGTTAATCGCAACCATAAAAGCACGTTATGAAGCCCCGTTGAAGGAGATTTTCCAATGCTAAACTATGTGATATTTTCAGTATTTGGCATGATAAGTTTGGCGCTGCTACTTAATTTATGGCGACTAATGCGCGGCCCAAGCTTACCTGATCGTATTTTGGCACTGGATACCATGTACATTAATAGCATTGCCTTAATTATTTTATACGGCTTGCTAATGGGGTCGCCTCTGTATTTCGAAGCTGCATTATTAATTGCCATGATTGGCTTTATTAGTACTGTGGCGGTGTGTAAATTCTTGTTGCGTGGCGACATTATTGAGTAGGTTTTAACATGCAAAACTGGATGGAATGGGCGGTGGCATTTTTTCTGTTACTAGGTGGCAGTTTTGTACTTATTGGCTCTATTGGGCTGGTAAGAATGCCAGACTTTTTTATGCGTTTACATGGACCTACCAAGGCTACTACGTTGGGTATGGGGGGGATTTTACTGGGGTCGATTTTTTACTTTAGTATGTCACCAGAAACACTCAGTGTGCATGAAATGTTGATTACTATCTTCTTATTGATCACTGCACCAGTAAGTGCCCATATGCTAATTAAAGCCGCCTTACATCATAGATTAAAAGCGATAGATAAAACCCAAGGCGAACAAGAGCTGAAACGCGGTCAGGCTTTTGCGAGTAAAGAAGGCAACAGGAGTGAGACACCAGACGATTAACTCGTCTGGTCTTTATCTTTACCGCTTTTCAAAACATGATTTTGCTCATCGTAGCGCCCTTTAAGCTCATCTTTAACCGTTTTATGCCATAAGGGAACGCCAATAAAATAGCCCGCTCTACCGATAGTATGGGCAGCAATGGGCGAGGTTAGTGTTATAAAGGCCATTACGGCAAGGGCTTTGAGTGTGACGCTACTTTCGCCAAAAAATAGTGTCACGGCGCACATAATCAGGCCTGCACCTAATACCCCAGACTTTGTCGTTGCATGCATACGGGTTAGTAAATCGGGCATGCGAAATACCCCTAAAGCAGCAACGAGCATAAAGAAACAACCTGCTAATAAAAAACAAGCCGCCAGTATCTCAATGATCATCACGATGACCTCCTTTTTCCAGGTAACGTGCAAAGCCAATAGCGGCCAAGAAAGCGGTTAACGCTAAAACCATGGTGACATCAATATAAGCATCTTTGCCACTGCGTATAGCGTATAAGCCAATCACACCCACTGTGATTGAGGCGATTAATTCCAGAGCGACTACTCTATCTGGCAGGCTAGGACCTTTAAGTAACCTGATTAACGCCAGTAGTAACGCCAGACTTAAAATACTAAAGCCGGCTAGTAAGGCATAATCTAAAATTGTACTCATCTCATCACCCGTAAAATTTTAGCTTCCATTCGTTTTAATTCGGTCATTACTTGCTGCTCATCATATAAATACATGACATGCACATATAAGACTTTACGATCAGTCGACACATCTAAACTCAGTGAGCCGGGTGTTAATGAAATTGCATTTGCCACCATGGTTATCTCCATATCGGTTTCTGCGCGTAGCGGCATTGAAATAACGCCTGGTTTCATCAGGTTGGTCGGTGTTAATACATCCCAGGCGACCTTCAAATTTGCCAAGATCAGCTCTTTGGTAAAGAACACCATAAAATTAAGTAACCGTGGTACTTGTAGCCGATATTTGCGCACTTCAGGCTGGTTTTTAAATACAAACACAATGACCAGATAAGAAATGATATAGCCGACAAGCAAGCCGACACCATTCATAGTATCAGTCAGCGCTGCCCATATCATCGCCATAACCAGATTGGCTAATAATGGATTCATGACTTACCCCCACCTAATACCGCCTCAATATAAAGTTGTGGATTAAAGAGTTGGTTCGCCGCCATTTCAGCCAGAACGTAAATAGGTTGGGCGAATATCCCTATAGCAATCGTCATGGCCGCCAGAGTACCGGTGGTCCAATACAGCGCGGTATTGCGTAAAGGCGCGGGGACCTCAATCTCCGGCTGTGGCGCTTTCTTCCAAAAGGCTTCATTCCAAATTTTGATCATTGAGAATAAGGTGAATAAGCCAACAAAAAGCGCAACAGCAACCGCCCACCAGGCACCGGCTTCTACACCCGCTTTAATTAAAATAAACTTCGCAAAAAAACCGGATAAAGGGGGCACGCCAGCCAGTGAGAAGGCGGGGATTAAAAAGAGCACCGCCAGACCGGGGTGTTTTTTATATAAACCGCCAAGCTCTTTTAATTCGAAACTCCCACCAAGGCGGTACATCATACCCGCGACAAAGAACAGGTTAGCTTTAACAATAATATGATGCATGATGTAAAATACACCGCCGATCAAGGCTAACGGTGTGAATAATGCCAATGCCAACATCATATAGCCAATTTGACTAATAATATGAAAGCTTAAGATCCGACGCACTTCATATTGTGATGCTGCACCCAATACGCCGGTTAACATGGTAAAAACAGCCATCCACAATAATATTTGATGGGTGAAGCCGACTTCGCCGGTAAACATCAGGGTAAAAACGCGATAGAGTGCGTAAACACCGACCTTGGTTAATAAGCCAGCGAAAATGGCGGATACCGCAACTTGCGGCGTATGATAGGAAGCGGGCAGCCAGAAAAATAGCGGAAAAGCCGCTGCTTTAATTGAAAAAGCAATTAAAAACAGCATGGCAACTAAGGTTACCATTTTTGGATCGTCCACTTCGGTTAGGCGTACTGCGATGTCGGCCATATTTAGTGAGCCTACCAAACCATACAGCAAGCCAATGGCCGTTAGAAATAACGCAGAAGAAAGCAAATTCAGCGTAACGTACTTTATTGCCCCTTCCATCTGGGCCCGCTCACCGCCCTGAATCAATAAAGCAAAAGAGGCTACCAGCAATACTTCAAACCAAACGTAAAGGTTGAATATATCGCCGGTTAAAAATGCACCATTAACACCGGCTAATAGTAAGTGCAATAAAGGATAGTAGCCAAAGCGTTCAAAGCGTTTTCGCACCGTTTTTAAACTGTATATGGCGGTGGCAAAGCCTGTTATTGCGGCCAGCAATACCATAATAGCGCCAAGTAAATCGGATACTAAAACAATACCAAAAGGCGCAGGCCATGAACCTACTTCTAACACCTTGATACCGTGGATTGACGTTTGCCAGAGCAGCATTATTGCTGCCGCTAACACCGCTGTTGCGCCGGTGATACCTAGCAGGCGCTGGGCACCATGGTTATTGAGTACTACCAGTGACAAGGCCCCGAAAATTAACGGTATGATAACGGGGAGGGCAATAAGAACCGACATATCCATTAATCTGTACCTTTCATTTCGTTCATATCATCGGTTCTAATGACTTCATAAGCCCGATGAAGTAATACCACGGCGAATGCCAATACCCCAAAGGCAATCACGATAGCGGTTAAGATCAGTGCTTGGGCCAGAGGGTCTGCTACTGTTCCCGATATAGTCTGCGCCCCTTCTGTTATAAGCGGGGGTACACCACGTTCCAAACCGGCAACGGTAAAAATTAATAAGTTCGCGGCATTAGAAAGCAAAATCAGCCCTATTAACAACTTCACCATAGAGCGGCGGAGCATCATATAAATTGCTGCTGCATATAAGCAGCCGACCAGAATAGCCATTAAGGTTGTCATTAATGTTCTGCCTCCACCAGAGTAAATATTGCGGTGAGCACGGTCCCGATCACACACAAAAATACACCAATATCAAAAAAGAGTGGCGTACTGAGCTTCAGTGTGCCGAAAATTGGCAGCGGTATACTCCACCATTGCGCAGTAAAAAAGTTATCGCCAACCAAAAGAGAGGGCAGTGACGATAAAGCGGCGATAGCGAGCCCTACGCCGACGATCTGCAATGGGTGAACTCGTAGCAGGCTTTTCGCTGAGGGATAATCATCAGCAAAGAGTTTCAATGCGATTGCCGCTGCGGCAACTAAGCCGCCGATAAAACCACCACCGGGTTCGTTGTGGCCACGCAGCAATAGAAATAATGAGAATAGGATCAGCAGTGGCAACAATATCGTGGTGCCAGTACTGAGAATTAAAGAGCGTACATTAAACTGACGACTCATTTTTTATCTCCTTCTGACAATGCGGTGGTTTTTTTAAGCTCGTTACTCAAGCGTTTATCGGCATTGGTGACAGGTTTAGCGCCTGTGCGTAAGTGCACCATGGCATAAATACCTATGGCCACGAGTGCTAATACAAATATTTCGCCTAAGGTATCCAGTGCACGGAAATCGACCAGAATGACATTGACAATGTTACGGCCGTAGCCCTCTGGCACACTATTCTCAATCAGGAAGCTGGAGATCCCTTCCATCGAGCGGGCATTGGTGACTAACAATATGATGAACGTGATCAGGGCGCCACAGCTTATCGCAACAATAGCATCGCGTGCCCGGTTAATGGTGGATGAGAGTTTTCTAAACTCTGGTAAGCGGTATACCACTAGCACCAGTAATAGCACAGTAATGGTTTCCACCAGAACTTGCGTAATACCTACATCGATGGCGCTAAAGAACACATAGATTAGAGCTACTGCAAAGCCTAAGGCACCTAACAACGCTACAGCGGCTAAGAAAGACTTCACTAGCACCGCACTGAGGATGGTAATGAGTAAAATTAAGAAAACTGCCGCTTCCTGAATTTTTACATCATGCAGATCTAAACTAATGTCAAAGTTGTCTAAGCGCAGTAGAGCCCAGCCAACAAGTAATAGCAGCGTTGCAATGGTGGTAAGCAGGTAATTACGTAAATAACCACTCTGTAACACCTTGGTTTGCCACGCTGCGAATAATACCAGCCCTGCCATCATTTTGGTGTAGAGCGCCTCTGGGCCAACTTGGCTTAATCGCTCTACAAAGGCCGTGATATTGCGCCAACGTTGCCATTGACTATATAGCAATAAACCTAGGCAGAGGCTGGTGATACTAAGCAGTAAAGGCAGATTAATACCATGCCATAGTGCCAGATAACCAGAGACTTGGTGCCCATATACGGCGCTAGCAGCGGCTTGCAGTAGCCATTTATCAGCAAGGAAAGGGAATAGCCCAAAGAATAAACCCAATGCTGCCAATACGGTGGGCCCTGCCAACATCGCCAAACCGGGATCATGAGCCGCTTTCGGTGTACTGATTTCTTTGCCAAACCAAGGTTTAATCGCAAGCAAAGCGGCCACTAACACCACAAAGATATTGGCAACCACGGTGGCGGTAATTAAGACCATTTGCCATTGCGAGCCACTAAGCACGGCTTCCAGCAGCAGCTCTTTAGCGACAAAACCAAATAGAGGAATAATGCCGGCTAAAGATAAGGCAGCTAAAATAGCGACGGCGCAGGTGAGGGGCATCTTATGTCTGAGGCCAGATGCATGTTGGAAATCCTTGACGCCCGCTTCATGGTCAATAATCCCTGCAATCATAAACAGGGCACCTTTATATAGGGCGTGGGCCAGTAAAAAAGTCACAGCTGCCAGAGCGGCTTGTTCTGTACCTAAGCCAAGCAGCATCGTTAAGGTGCCAAGTGCCATTACGGTGGAATAGGCCAATACTTTCTTAATACCTGTGGCTCTACTGGCCAGAAAAATCCCGGTAAGCATCGTGACAGCGCCGACAGCACTAAGTGTTAGCATCCAGGCTGCACTGTCGCCAAGGCTAGGTTGCAAACGGGCCAACAAATAAATACCTGCTTTTACCATAGTAGCAGAGTGTAAGTAAGCGCTCACCGGTGTGGGTGCTGCCATGGCATTGGGTAGCCAGAAATGGAAGGGAGTTTGCGCTGATTTAGTAAAGGCACCCAGTAGAATCAATACTAACATCGGCAGGTAGAGTGCGTGCCCGGTTAAATCGTGTTGCAAAATCTCTGAAAGTTCATAACTGCCCGCTGCGATACCTAGCATGATAAACCCTGTCATCAACGCCAAGCCGCCTATGACAGTAACCATTAAACCCTGATGGGCTTTTTGACGGGATTCTGCATCTTCATGATTAAAGCCAATCAACATAAAGGAGCTGACCGTAGTGAGTTCCCAAAAAACAAAGAGTGTGATCAGATTATCAGCCAGTACCAGGCCAAGCATGGCACCCATAAAGGTCAATAGAAACAAGAAAAAGCGGCCTAGCGCCGGGTGTCCTTCAAGATAGCGGTTAGCGTACAGTAAAATAAAAGTACCAATACCGGTAATCAGTAAAGCAAACAACAGCGACAGACCATCCAATAAGAAACTTAGATGGATATCAATACCCGGAAACCATAACCAGCGCTGACTGAGGGCTTCACCTTGGCTGATAAGCGGGATTTGTGCGACAAAATAGCTAAATAGTATTGCTGGCACTATGGCCAAAAACTTGCCGCAATGACGACCCGCATAGCGATGTAATAAGGGCGCGAAACACGCTAAAACAAACAGACTTAATACCACATATAACATGCGCTACTCCTATTTAAATAGCCTGAAATTGCGGAATATTACTGTAACGTAGAACAGCAGCTTCTCAATTTGAAGTAGTTCAAGCTACTAATTTTGAACTAAAAATACCAATATTTGCGCTAACAGTAGCAGATTTAAGGGGGGAAATAAATGAAAACCGGTCTTAACCGGTCTTAAAGGGGGGCCTTGAAACGAAGCTATAGCTCGTTAAAGCCAGCGTTGATAAGGTCAACCACTGCGGTTAATGCCGCGGCGGCATCATTGCCTTCCGTGCGTATAGTGAGGGTTTTACCTTTACTGCTGGCAAGCATCAGAAGCGCCAATACACTGCCGGCATCCGCTGTTTTACCGTCATCCTGAATTAATTCAACGGTGCATTGATAGTTCTGACACAGCTGCGCCAGTTTAGTTGCGGCACGTGCATGTAAGCCAAGTTGGTTAACAATGGTAACCTTCGCTGTAAAACTATCGGCCATGGTGTCTTACCAACTCACGGTGGCGGATTTGTACATCCTCACGCTGGCTGCGGTAGCTCTCTGCCAGGCTCTCAGCAATGTAAACAGAGCGGTGCTGACCACCAGTGCAACCAATGGCGATGGTTAGGTAACTGCGATTATTACGCTCTAAATGTGGTAACCAACTGCTGACAAAGCTGTTAATTTGCCAAATGTATTTAGCCACTACGGCTTGCGATGCCAGGTAATCTTTTACCGGTTGATCCAAGCCGGTTAACGGTTTTAAATCGGGTTCCCAATGTGGGTTAGGTAAAAAGCGGGCGTCAAACACATAGTCAGCATCTTTAGGAATGCCATATTTAAAACCAAAAGACTCAAACAGCATCACTAAACGGCCAGTTTTTTGTCCCAAGATCCGTTCGCGTAACTGCTCAGCTAACTGATGCACGTTCATTTCGGTGGTATCAATATACAGGTCGGCACGGCTGGAGATGGGGTCAAGTAACTGTTGTTCACGTGATATGGCTTCATCTAGCGACATGGCTTGATGCGACAAAGGGTGCAGGCGCCGGGTTTCGCTAAAACGTTTAATCAGGGTCGTGTGGTCTGCATCCAGATAGAGGATGGTCAGCTCAAGCTTACGTGGTAAATAGGCCAGAATTTCTGACAGTTCGTCTGGGTCGCTAGGCAGATTGCGTACGTCGATGCTAACGGCTACGCGTTCATATTGCCCTATAACCGCATTGGCTAGCGTTGGTAGCAGGTTTACCGGTATGTTATCAACACAATAATAACCTAAATCCTCCATGACCCTTAGGGCCACTGATTTACCAGAACCGGAGCGACCACTGACGACCAATAACTTCATTACTCACCTGCCAGTTTGCTATAGTCGATAAGTAGCTGATACAGCTGTTCGTCAGACTCAGCATGCCGTAGCTTTTTGGTTAATTCTTTTTGGCTTAGTAGTTTAGCAATGCCAGATAAGGTTGTTAAATGGGTTTGGCATTGCTCTTTTGGGATTAAGGTGGCACAAAAAATATCGACCGATTGATTGTCGATAGCATCGAATGGGATCGGATCTTTACTGACCACAAAGATTAAAATGGGGCTTTTAACACAATCAAGTTTGCCATGTGGAATAGCAATACCACCACCAATGCCGGTAGAGCCCAATTTTTCACGGGTCATCAGCGCTTCTAAAATACTGTACTCAGACATCTCGGGTAGCCGTTGATGTGCTAGCTCGGCAATATACTCAAGAATTCGTTTTTTACTGTTAAAAAGAACTGCACTTTTAGTGCAGTTCTCCGCTAACATGGTGCTTAAATTATTCATAATAAGTTAGTGTCGCGACAACTTTTCTTTATGTTTAATGACTTGCCGATCGAGTTTATCAATTAACTGGTCGATGGCCGCATACATATTTTCGTCTTCTGAAATTGCAAAAACCTCACCACCATTCAGGTTTATTTTAGCCTCGGCAATTTGTTTCAATTTTTCCACGTTTAGGATGACATGTACATTATTAATATTATCAAAATGGCGCTCCAACTTTGAGAATTTGCTGTCGACATAATCTTTTAAGGCTTCAGTGATGTCGACATGACGGCCAGTTAAATTGATTTGCATAGACTCTTCCTTCTTGTTAAGACTCTTACAGCAGGGTCTTTCGTTGATTTGACGGCGGAATAAACAGAGACTCACGGTACTTAGCAATGGTACGCCTTGCGACGTTAATTCCTTGTTCCGACAAAATTTCAGCCATTTTACTGTCACTCAATGGTTTTGCCGGATTTTCTGCCGCCACCAATTTTTTAATAAAGGCTCGAATGGCGGTGGAAGAACACTCACCGCCACTCTCTGTACTAACATGACTGGAAAAAAAGAACTTAAGTTCAAAGATTCCACGTGGTGTATGCATATATTTTTGGGTTGTTACCCGGGAAATGGTAGATTCGTGCATGCCGACCATTTCAGCAACATCATTTAACACCATCGGTTTCATGGCTTCTTCACCATGCTCAAAGAACGCTTGTTGCTGTTGTACAATACAATTGGCTACTTTCAGTAAGGTTTCGTTTCGGCTTTCCAGACTTTTTAGAAACCATTTGGCTTCCTGCAGATGCGAACGGATAAACTGGGTATCCGCACTGTTTTTTGCCGTTCTGGACATCGCGGCATACTGCTGGTTTATCCGAACCTTTGGCATTGCATCGGGGTTTAGTTCCACCTGCCAGCGACCTTTTACTTTAGTTACGGTAACGTCCGGGATCACATACTGCTGTTCCTGTTTAATCACATCGGCACCGGGCCGGGGATTCAGGGTATGAATCAGCTGCATGACTTCTTTTAACTCTTCTTCTTTGAGTTTAGTCACCCGCAGCAGAGAACGAAAGTCCCGATTCGCTAAAAACTCGGTATACTCGCTGATAATTTGCTTTGCCTCAATTAAGTAAGGTGTTTCTGGCGCAAATTGCCGCAGTTGTACCAGTAATGACTCTTTAACGGAACGGGCGCCAACGCCAACTGGATCAAATAATTGGATCCGTTTGATCACGGCTTCTACTTCATCAGCTTCAATATCTTCCAGATCGAGCGAGTCCAGAATGTCCTGACAACTGATGGTTAGAAAACCACTCTCGTCAATGGCTTCAATAATGATTTCGGCAATGGCACGGTCGGTTTCAGAGAAAGGGGTTAGCTGCATTTGCCAGCGTAAATAATCTTGCAGTGTTTCGCTGGTCTCCCCCTGATAAATCATATCTTCGTCGGGCATGCTGCCATTGCTAACTGGCGCGGCGCTGACCAGATCATCCCAGTTGTTGTCCAGCGGCAGATCTTCCTGAATATTTTGCTCAGTCATCTCATCGCTGCTATCACGTTCTACTGGCTCGCTGTATTCATCCGTGTTGCTTAGCGTGTCATCGGTCTGTTCGCGGTTTATATTTGCCAGGCTTTGATCTTGATCTGCTGGGTTATCGAAGTCGTCATCACCTTCTAACAACGGATTAGCGTCCAGTGCTTCCTGGATTTCTTGCTGTAGCTCAATAGTTGACAGCTGCAACAAGCGGATCGCCTGCTGAAGTTGCGGCGTCATTGTCAGCTGCTGTCCTAAGCGGAGTTGTAAAGAGGGCTTCATGTAAGTGTTATTCTCTCCCGAATACGCGGTCGCGTTTTACTTTCCTTACTATAGCCTGAATTGCTCACCTAGGTATACATCGCGCACCTGTTGATTTGCCAGTACCTCTTGTGGTGAGCCTGCGGCAATCAACTCGCCATGACTGACAATATAGGCAATTTCACAAACATCAAGTGTTTCCCTTACATTGTGGTCAGTGATCAGTACGCCAATACCGCGCTGACAGAGGTGTTGAATAATTTTTTTGATATCCAATACTGAAATGGGGTCCACACCGGCAAAGGGCTCATCTAGTAAAATAAAGGCTGGATCTGCTGCGAGTGCCCGAGCAATTTCTACCCGGCGGCGTTCACCACCTGATAGCGCCATCCCCAAGCTATTTTTGATATGGCCAATATGAAATTCTTCTAACAAATCGTCGGCAATTTCTAAGCGGCGCTGTGCGTTAAGATCTTTGCGTGTTTGCAGAATGGCCAGCAAGTTGTCGTGCACCGTAAGTTTACGGAATATCGAACTTTCTTGTGGCAGATACCCTATGCCAGAGCGCGCCCTCTGGTGGATTGGTGCAAAGGTAATGTCTTGTTCATTCAGGGTGATTTGCCCCTTATCTGACGGTACCAAACCAACAATCATATAAAAGGTGGTGGTTTTACCGGCGCCATTTGGGCCCAGCAAACCTACAATTTGCCCCGCATTTACTTCAAGGCTGACATCTTTAACCACCTGACGCCCTTTATAGCTTTTCGCCAGATGAGACACCACTAACTTCATGGGTTATCCTTGATTTCGGGAGTGAAAATGGTTGTTACGCGGCGGTTCTGTTCACTTTCGGCGCTAAGCTGCTGCGACGCAATGTTGTAGCGGATCACGGCACCTTGCACCAAGCTACCGCTTTGGCTCATCTCGGCGTTACCGGTTAGCGTTAAGGTGCGGCTGGCTAATTCGTAGCGGATCTCATTCGCTTGCGCTTTAACCTCTTTGCCATCTTCCAGTGTTTGGCTATAAGTCGCTGGGGTGCCGGTCGCAATCAGCACTTCATTGCCGCTGCCCGCACTGGCGTTTGCCTCGAGCCGGAGCGCCTTGATTAACATAGAACCCTGACGAACTTCAACATTCTCGCGATATATTGAAATATTATCCTGAATGGACGCTTCCCAGAAATCAGCCTGCACGTCGATGGGCTGAGTGTGGTCGGCCGGAGCGGCTTGCAGCGAGCCAGTGCTCAGCAGCAGACCGCAGAGTAAGGTTTTAATGTTCATTATGATAAATTGTCTCCAAATGCCGGTTTAACAGCAGGTGTTTATCTGTAAGCCGTGCTTCTAAACCGATACCTTTGATATTAAAACCCAGGCCTTTAATGGCTACTGCTTCATGCGTTTGGATTTTCTTCTCTGGCAGTAGCAATTGTAATGATTCGGTATTTATTCGTTCAATCAGTTCGCCGGCAAGCATATTCTGCAGCACAACTTGTTGTTCCAAAATAATTTTATCCTCTGGAAACCAGACTGCGTGCAAGCTGCTGATTTCCCATGCTGGCTGATGCTCGGTATTAAACAGGGTATAACGGGGTAAATCAAACTGTGTAAAACCGAGTTGTTCAAAATGTTCCAGCTTACTGGCCCGCACATGATCGGCAATATAGCCGTCTTTGCCATAGATCCGCAAGGTAACATTTTCAGCAATATAATCTGGCTGAAACTCGCGGTCAGCCTGTAAATCAAGCTCGCTGTCCTGTGGGCTAAACCAAAGATAAGCCGCCAGTAACACCAATAGGCTGACTGACAAGACAAAGAGTTTCCTCATGAACTGCTACCATCGAACTGCATAAAACGATCCTGAGCTATTAATAGTAAATCACACAGTTCTCTGACTGCGCCATAACCGCCTGGTAAACTGGTTTTCATATGGGCATAGCGCTGCAAATAAGGATGAGCATCTTGCACTGCTACGGCTAAACCACAATGTTGCATCACTTCCCAATCGGCCAAGTCGTCACCTATATAGGCAACTTCAGCTGCGCTAAGTTGCAGGTGTTGCAGTAATTCTTGAAACGCTGCTATTTTATTTTCTTGTCCCTGATAAATATGCGGTACGGTAAGTGAGCGCATCCGCTGCTCAACAATAGCAGAAGTGCGGCCGGTAATCACGGCAACTTCAATACCGGCATGGCGTAATGCTTTGATGCCATAGCCATCGCGGGTGTGAAAAGCTTTAAGTTCCTCACCGTTATTACCAAGGTAAATACGACCATCAGAAAATACGCCGTCGACATCACAAATTAATAGCTTAATGCTGGCTGCGCGTTTGGTATTTTCTGCTGCAATGGGTTGGTATAATTGATGATAAAGTTCCACGTTAAAGTACTCCGGCACGCAATAAATCGTGCATATTCATGGCGCCTACAGGTTCGTATTGGTTATTCAGAATAATCAGGCCGTTTATTTTCTTTTGCTGCATAATATTCAGTGCTTCTGCGGCCAGCATGTCAGCTTTAGCGGTAATACAGTTTACGGTCATAACCTGCTCTATAGCTGTGGTATGAATATCCAGCCGTTGGTCCAGAATGCGGCGCAGATCACCATCAGTAAAAATGCCGGCCAGACTGCCGTTATCGTTCACTACGGTGGTCATACCTAAACCTTTGCGCGAGATCTCTAACAAGGCATCTTTAATACTGGCCTTACGGTGCACAATGGGCACTAAAGAGGCTTTGTGCATAATATCATCTAGCCGCAGTAATAGCTTACGCCCAAGGCTGCCACCAGGGTGGGACAGTGCAAAGTCATCGGCTGAGAAACCACGTGCGTCTAATATTGCTACCGCTAAAGCATCCCCCATTGCTAAGGTAGCCGTGGTGCTGGCTGTTGGCGCTAAGCCCAGCGGGCAGGCTTCCTGCGGTACACTGACGCAGATATGCACATCAGCCAACCTAGCTAAGGTTGAATCAGGTTTACCGGTCATGGCGATAAGAGTAATGCCCATGCGTTTAATCACCGGCACTATGGTCAATAATTCAGAGGTCTCGCCAGAGTTGGAGATAGCAATCACCACATCGCCACTAGAGAGCATACCCAGATCACCATGGCTCGCTTCACCCGGATGCACAAAAAACGCCGGAGTACCGGTAGAGGCCAGTGTAGCGGCAATTTTATTGGCGATATGACCTGATTTGCCGATGCCACTAACAATCACTTTGCCAGGGTTTTGCAAAATAAGCTGGCAAGCGCGTTCAAAATCATCGTTTAAAAATTGTTCCAGTTGCTGCACTGCCTCGGCTTCAATCCGCAATACTGCCAACGCTT